>Ga0268266_10000265_pt1 | contig 87871 bp, 74 predicted proteins | sample KBSS13metaG_FD_190356 | JGI IMG/M metagenome (GOLD analysis project Ga0268266, IMG submission 190356) | Switchgrass rhizosphere microbial communities from Kellogg Biological Station, Michigan, USA - KBS S1-3 metaG (SPAdes) (version 2) | ecosystem: Host-associated > Plants > Roots > Rhizosphere...
CCATCGGACGGCGAGAGGATGGCGATGAACACCGCGGAGATCACCACCCAGCTCAAAAAGTGCGGCAGGTAGATCGCCGACTGGATCACCTGCCGGAAGCGCGCATTGGTCAGCTCGTTGAGCAGCAACGCCACAGCGATCGGCACCGGAAAGACGAAGGCCAGCTTCATCGCCGAAATGATCACAGTGTTGGCGAGCACCTGCCAGAACACTTGCGTGGCAAACAGCGTCTGAAACTGTTTGAGGCCGACCCAGATATTGGGAGGAATGATGCGCACCTGCTCGAAAGCAATCTGCGCCTCCCAGATCGGCAGGTAGTGGAAGATCAGGAAGAAGATGATCCCCGGCGCCATCATCGCGTAGTACGGCCACCACTGCCCCGCGCCACGGCGGAACAGATCGAGCCGGCCAATTTTTACGGGAACGTTCCCAATTGCGAGATCAGCCTGGGCCATTTTCAGACGTGCACCTGACGTGCATTCACGTGCGACGCACGCAAATTCGCGATCGAACCACGTTCAATCAGCCGGCAGGGCAGACGCACACGTCCATGCTCGGGACGGCCCGCGATTTCATCGAGGAGCGATTCCACCGCCCTGACGCCGATCTGCCTTCCGGGCTTTTCGATCGTCGTGAGCCCCGGCCAAGAAAACGCCCCTTCCGGCACGCCGTCGAAGCCGAGAATGGAGACATCGTTGGGGCAATCGAGGCCAGCCTCGCGCACCGCCAGCATGGCGCCGAGCGCCATCAGATCGTTCGCCGCAAAGACGGCGAGGTGGCCGACGCGATCGCGTTGCAGCAGCCGCTGCATGGCATGCCGCCCGCCCTCGACGGTGTATTCGCCTTCCTCCAGCGGCAGGATCGCCGGATCGATGTCGCGCGCGAGGCAATGTTCGTGGACCACCCGCAGGAATCGCGCCCGCGCCAACCGTGATTTCGGACCGACGATAAGAGCCGGCGCCGCATGGCCTTTTGCCACGAGATAATCCATGCCCAGCGTCACGGCCTGGGCAATGTCCGAGCCGACGCTCGACGTATCCGGAAAGCGCTCGGCGCTCGAGCCGATAAGCACGAACGGCACACCGAACCGGCCGAACTCGTCGGGGCTGTCGGAAACAGGGTTGATGATCGCCCCCTCGACCTGCGCCTGCCTAAGCGCCCGCAGATGCCGCGCCTCCTGCCCGTGATCCCAGTCGGACGAAAAGATCAGCAGCGTTGCATCGTTTTCCGCCGCGCGGTCCTGCGCCCCACGCGCCACATCGGACCAGAACCGGTTGGCGATGTCGGGAATGACCAGCCCCAGCAGCCCACTGCGTCCTGACCGCATGCCGACGGCAAGGTGATTGCGCTCATAACCCGTCGTCCTGACGGCCTTCAGCACCAGCGCCCGCGTCTCGTCGGAAATATTGGCCGAGCCCGTCAGCGCCCGGGCGACCGTGCTCTTCGACACGCCCGCCTGCTCGGCAACATCGATAATGGTCGGACGGCGACCGCGGCCCATTTCCCCTCCCCGCACCCGGCATTCGCCGTGACGCAATGGGAACGTTACCGCCGTTGATGTGATTAAGCAAGACCGGGCACAACGGCCACGGTCTCAGCTTCGCTTATAGGCCCCGAGGCCCGGCCGATAGCTCTTGTCGTCGAGGAACTGCTTCAATCCCTCGTTGCGGCCGCCGCTCTTGTCGAGGAGGAGCATCTGCTCGAGCTTGGCGTAGATGTAGTCGTCCGCCACTTCCCAGGGCAGCGATCGCACGCGCTTGAACGTATCCTTCGCCGCCTTCAGCGTAACCGGGTTCTTTTCGAGCAGAACGTCGCAAATCTCACGGACGCGCACCGCAAGCCGATCTGGCGGCACCGCTTCGTTGACAAGGTGCATTTCGGCGGCTTTGCGGCCATCGAACAGCTCCCCGGTCATGATGTAGTAGAGAGAATCCCGATGGCTCATAACTTCGGCGACGGCGCGTGTAACGTTGCCGCCGGGCAGGATGCCCCAGTTGATTTCGGACAGCCCGAATTTTGCATCCTCAGCCGCCACGGCGAGGTCGCAAGCGACGAGCGGGGTGAACGCGCCACCGAAGCACCAGCCGTTGACCATGGCGATCGTCGGCTTTTCGAAGAACATCAGCCGGCCCCACCAGCCGCCGGACTGACGGCGGGATTTCAGCACCGCGGCCCGCCCCTTGCCGTCGTTCTCCCTGAAATACTCCTTGAGATCCATGCCGGCCGACCACGACTCGCCGGCGCCGGTTAGCACCAGCACACCGCAGCGCTCGTCGGCCTCAAGGGCATCGAGCACCTCCATCATCCTGATGTTCAGCGCCGGATTCATCGCGTTGCGCTTGGCCGGCCGGTTGAGCGTGACCGTCGCCACCCCACGATCAAAACTGACGACGACGGGATCATCGGCCGTGGCGTCGGCGGGATCGGTCATTTCAAGCTCCTTGCGAAGATTTTGATACAATGGCGGCACGGAGGAGATGCTTTTGCACCTTGCCAGAAGCCGTGCGAGGGATTGCCGTGGCGAATACGACGCGCGACGGGCACTTATAGCGGGCCAGCCTTGTGGCGCAGTGCGCAAGTATTTCGTCCTCGGCAAGCGTGGCCCCCGATACACGAACGACAGCAGCAATTCCGGTTTCGCCCCAGCGCTGATCGCGGGCGCTGATGACGGCGGCGTCTGCAATGCCTGGCATTGCGAGCAGCGCCGCCTCGACTTCTGCAGGATAGACGTTTTCGCCACCCGAGATATACATGTCCTTGAGACGATCGACGATGCTGATGAACCCTGCCGCGTTGCGCCGCACCAGATCGCCGGTATGGAACCAGCCATCGGTGAACGCCGCTGCCGTTGTGCTTGGCTGCCGCCAGTAGCCGGGCGTCACTGACGGCCCCTTGATCCAAAGCTCGCCAACGGAATCGTCCGCGACGTCGCGGCCGGCGCGATCGACGATGCGGGCCGAAATCAGCGGTGCGGGCTTGCCAATTGCGGTCGGATGTTCGGCGATCATTGCCGCGTCGAGCGGCATGTGGGCGACGGTTCCCGCCTCGCTCATGCCATAGCCATTGACCAGCCGGACGCCGTCCGCGAGGTAGACGTCGACGAGCGCCTTGGGGAGTGGCGCGCCGCCCAGGAAAATGGCGCGCAGGTGGCTTAATCTCGTGCCGTCGAATGCCGGTTCCGCGCGCAGCGCCACCGCCATCTGTGGCACCCCGAAATAGTGCGTTGCCCCGATTGAAGTGTCGGTGAGGCGGTTCAGCGTCCGGGCCGGCAGGAAACGGTCGGAGATCGCCAGGGTACCACCCATCATCAAGGTCGTGAGCGTGACCGCGATCAGGCCGATCGTGTGGAACATCGGTAGGTCGGACAGCACGATGGAGGACGGGCCGATCTCACCGACCAGCGAGAAGTTGAGCGCGGCGAAAAACGCATTCCTCCGCGTGATGATAACGCCCTTCGGTCGCCCGGTCGTGCCCGATGTGTAGAGAAGGGCAAACGGCGCCGGGTTGACGTGCGCAACTCTATCGTCCGACGGCCGCTGAGCGGCAATCCGGCTCATCCGCTCGCTCAACTCGTCCTGTTGCAGGACCGCGACCGGGCCGGCTACTGCGCTCGCGGCCGAGGCAAATTCATCGTCGCAAACAAGAAGCACGGGCTCACAATCGGCAACAAGCGCCTGCAGTTCTGGCGTCGCCAGTCGCCAATTGAGCGGCACAAAGATCGCTCCCACCCGCTGGCATGCCATGGCCAGCACCACCTGAGCGATGCTGTTCCGGCCAAGACAGGCAACGCGTTCCCCGGCCGCCGCGGGTGTGCTTTCCAGCACTGCCGCACACCGGGCGATTTGCTCTTCGAGCTCGGCGTAGGTCGAGCGCGCGTCCGTCGAAATATCGATGACGGCGCATTTGTCGGGCGAAACATTGGCGCGATAGCGCACCGGATCGAACGCCGCCGCGCCGCACCGGTCGTCCAAATCGAGATCCAGCCGCTCCTCCACGCCTGCTCCTCAAGACGCTGTCGCAACGCAATGGATTATTGTATGTAACACATACAAATCGCAAGCCTCTTTCATTGAGAACCAGCCCATGCCACGAGAGATCCCCGCAAACCTGCCGGGTCGACCCGCGCCCGCCGAGCGCCGGGGGCTCGCACTTGGCCGTCTGGAGGGCATATTAGGCTTCCATATCCGGATGGCTGCGGCGGCGATCTACCGAGATTTCGCCGCCAGCCTCGGGCCGCTTGAGCTTACGCAAAAGCAATTCGCGGTGCTGGATTTGATCGCCGGCAATAGCGAGCCATCGCAGGCCGATCTGGGGGCCGCGCTAGGCATGGATCGGGCGACGATGATGGCGCTGGTCGATAGGCTCGAGGGCCGGGGTCTGCTGCAACGGCGGCGCTCCACCACCGACCGGCGCCGGCTGGCGCTCGCGCTCACACCGGCAGGTGCTGAACTGCTCACGAAGGCCCAGACGGCCGTGGCCACGCACGAACTGCGGTTTACGTCACGCTATGACAAGGCCGAACTCGAGCAACTGATCGGCGCGCTTCGACGGCTTTACCGCAGCGAATAGACGGAACGGCGACGGCCGGCCGATCAGGCCGGCTTGCGGTACTGATAGATGCCGACGTCGATGGCGCCTTCGGCGAAGCCGGCCTCGCAATAGCTGAGGTAATAGACCCATTTGCGCCGGAACGCTTCGTCATAGCCGAGCGGGGCAATGACGTTCCAGCGCTCGAGGAAGCGCTCCCGCCAGAGCTTTAGGGTCTTGGCGTAGCTGAGCCGGAAATTTTCCACCTGCTCCAGCATGAGGCCGACGCGTTTGGCCTGCTCTTGCATCGCCGTCTTGGTCAGCAGCATGCCGCCCGGGAAGATGTAGCGCTGGATGAAATCGGGATTAGCCTTGTAACCCTCAAAATCGTTTTCGTTGATGGTGATGGCCTGGATCGCCGCTGTGCCGCCCGGCTTCAACCGGTCGAACAGCGCCTTGAAATAGGTCGGCCAATGGTCTTCGCCCACCGCCTCGATCATCTCGATCGAGCCGATATGGTCGAACTCGCCTACCGTATCGCGATAATCCTCGAAATGCAGCGTCGCGAGGTTGTCGAGGCCCTGCCGCTGCATGCGATCCTGCGCGAATTTCAGCTGCTCTTTCGACAGCGTGATACCGTAAAGCTCCGCGCCATAATCCTGTGCCACAGTCTCGGCGAAACCACCCCAGCCGCAGCCGATTTCGAGCACCTTGTCGCCTGGCTTCACGCCGGCCATATCGGCCACACGACGATATTTGGCGCGCTGCGCCTCTTCCAGCGACTGGTCGCCGGAGCTGAACACCGCCGATGAATAAGTCATCGAGGGATCGAGCCACTGGCCGTAAAAATCATTGCCGAGATCATAGTGCTCGGAAATGTTCTGCTTGGAGCCTTCTTTCGTGTTGCGACGGGACATGTGGTAGGCGACGTCATGCGCCGCGCGCCGGAACAGGCCTGGATTGGCGCTGTCGAACATCGCCCGGTTCTTGAGAAAAAAGCGGAACAGCGATGTCAGATCGTCGATTTCGATGTCGCCATTGATGTAGGCCGAGGCAAAGCCCAGCGTCCCGCGCCGCATAGCCTGGCCGATGACGCTGAAATTGTTGAGCTTCAGCACCGAATGCAGCCCGCTCGCCGGATTGCCAAGGGTGCGCGTGCGACCGTTAGGCAGCACGACGGTTAGCGCGCCGTGGGCTGGCCTGCCGAGCAGCGGAAAGCCGATCCACTCGACGAAACGCGATGCCATATGCGTCCAAAGCGACGCATGATCCGAAGGATGTTGAACAGCAGCTTTACTCATGAAGGCCAATATTCCGCGCTAGCGCCGGCCTGGATTGCGATGTGATACCGCAAGATCCGCGCCGATCTCAATTTCGCTCATGACAAAATGGCCTCCTCGCGGAAGCCATGCTCTAATTTAGCTGCCAAAAAGCGATATGCAAGCACCCGTTTCAACGGCGGACCAATGATTTAGATAGCCGTGTGTCGTCAAAGCAGCAGGTCGGCATCACGCTTGAGCAACCGCCACATCGGTCACCCGTAGTTGAACTTCCGCCCTGCCCTGCCAGGTGTCGAGGCCCAGCGTGCCGGCAATATGCAGCGGCCGATCACCGCCCGCCGCCATCAGCGCCTCCCCAACCGGCGTTTGAGCGGCGCGGAAGGCGATCGCCTTGATCCGCGCGCCATCCTCGGATGTGAGACTGAACCGGACGTGACCACCGGCACCCACGATATCGGGGAATTTCGCCCGATGCGCGGGGAAGGCGAACACCGGGGTTGAATTGCCGGCACCGAACGGGCCAGCGCGATCGATGTCGCGGACAAAATCGGGCGTAGCGCCGCGAGCGGTCAACGCGGCGTCGATCTCAAGCGCGGTGGCGGCGCGGGCCTCCACGACGGCGCCGGTCAACGTCTCGATCAGGTGAGCGCGGAACGGCCCGAGTTCGCCGGATTTCAGTGTCACACCTGCGGCCATGGCGTGGCCGCCGCCGCGTCCGATCAGCCCGGCCTCGACGGCGGCGATCACCGCACGTCCGATGTCGACGCCGGGCAGCGAGCGGCCCGAGCCCGTGCCGCCGCCATCCGGGCCAAGCGCAATGGCGAATGCCGGACGCTCGAAGCGCTCACGCAGCCGCCCGGCGACCAGCCCGACGACACCGGCGTGCCAAGCAGCCGAAGCGAGCACCAGCACTGGCGGTCCCTCGCCTACGCCGATCTCGGCCTCGGCAACGCGCGTCGCCTCATCGACGGCCCCGAGTTCGATGCGCTGGCGTTCGGTATTGAGTTCATCGAGCTTGGCGGCGATCACCATGGCATCACCCTCATCATCGAGCGACAGCAGCCGCGCGCCGAGCGCCGCATCGCCAATCCTGCCGCCGGCATTGATGCGCGGGCCGATGAGGAACGCGAGATGGTAGGGGGAGATCGGGCCATTGAGGCGCGCTGCGAGGGCGAGCGCCGCAATGCCCGGATTTTTGCCCTGCCGCATCACTTCGAGGCCGCGGACAACGAAGGCGCGGTTAAGGCCACGCAGCGGCACGACATCGCAGATCGTCGCCAGCGCGGCGAGATCGATGAGACTCATCAGGTCGGGCAGATTTTCGACGCCGCGTTGCCGCAGCACGCGATTGACCGCGACCAGCACCATGAAGGTGACACCCGCCGCACAGAGATAGCCAAGGCCAGATACGTCGTCAGGCCGGTTCGGGTTGACCACAGCATTGGCGGCAGGCAGCGCGTGGTCGGCGAGATGGTGGTCGATCACCAGCACATCGACGCCGCGCGAGCGGGCATGGGCAATTGGTGCCATGCTGGTCGTCCCGCAATCGAGCGTCACAATCAGCGTCGCGCCGCCATCGATCAGCTTGTCGATCGCCGTGACGCTCGGCCCGTAGCCCTCGAAAATACGGTCGGGAATGTAGACTTCGGGGGCGAGGCCAAAATGCTTCAGATAGCGCGCCGCCAACGCACAGGAACAGGCACCGTCGACGTCATAGTCGCCGAACAGCGCGACCCGCTCACCGCCTTCGATGGCATCCGCCAGGCGCTCGGCAAGCGCGTCCATCGCGGTCAGCGTCGAAGGGTCCGGCATCAGTTCGCGTAAAGTGGGATTGAGGAAGCGCTCCACTTCCCCGATGCCGACGCCCCTGCCTGCAAGGATCCGTGCCAGAATTTCCGACACGTCGGTTTGCTGGCCGATCGCGGTGGCCGTTCGCGTGGCGGCTGCGTCCAGCCGATCCACCCAGGCGCGGCCAAGCGCTGAACGTTCGACATCGAGAAAAAAACGGGGCGGTTCGAGCATAGAGCAGTGCTATGCGGAAAGGCCGCCAAGGTCGAGTGCAACGCGGGCTCTTACCCCTGCAACGGCCAGCGGCCGACGACCTTGTGGCGCCCCTGCCCTTGCAGGCTATGGATCAGCACGAATTCCCGCACCGGCCAGGTTATCGGCTCAACCTCATGCGCAGGGACCTCCCGGCGATCATAAAGCATCGTGACGTGGGGCGTGAACGTCCGCCGGGCAAACTCGCCAAATCCCAGACGCCGCATGCCCTCGCCGAGAATCTGGAACAGCCCCATGAGTTCACCTGTGCCGCCGCGGAGCACAATCGGGCGATTGCCCTCCGTCTTCCGGAAGGAGAGGACGTCATCGAAGGTCACATCGAAAGGCGGAATGCCAATATCGAGCGCGACGAACCGGGCGATCGCCGCAAACCACTCAACCGCGCCACGTGGCACCGGCACCCATTGCAATGTCACATGCAGCCGCTCGCCGGGAGTTACCCGGCCGGCGAGCCCGTATTCCGCCTTCACCCGCGCGGCCTGCCGCATTATCCGCTTCACCGCGTCCTCATTCGGACGAATAGCGAAAAACACCGGATCGATCGGGCCGTGGAAGCTTGGAACAGGCGGCGCCACAAAGCGTGGAAACCGATCGAAAACACCGTTGAACCGCACCTGCTCGTTAACCTGCATTCCGGCCTCCTGATGGAACAAAACAAGAACATGCGGGACCAAAATTGTCAACGTCTAGACCTTCGATTCGAACCTCGCGGGGTGTCGAACGGCCATCCATCAGTGCCCAAGCCACCCGCGAAAGCCTTGGATCCGCGCGGCCCACCTCACGTGCGTTGCCTGCGGGCAGCCCAACAAGAAATTTATTTTCGGCCTACCGGTCCGTTTGGCGCTCCCAGTTCGTCTTGTTGAGCGAAGGGCTTCGCGATTGCGGCGGTACTCCCGCTGGCGCCGCGAACTACAGGCAAGGCGAAAATCATGATCGAACGGGCAGGCAATTCGAATACCAACTGGATGCTGGTGCTCGCATCGGCGGCCAATCTGATGGTGGCCCTCGATGCCATGGTGGTCACCACGGCATTGACCCGGATCGGCCGCGAGCTTGGCGCCTCGATCGAGGCGCTGGAGTGGACGGTCAACGCCTATACCCTGAGCTTCGCCGCGTTCTTCCTGATGGCTGCGGCCCTCGGCGATCGGTACGGGCGCCGGCGCATGTTCGTCGGCGGGCTCGTGCTGTTCGTCGCCGCCTCGGCTGCATGCGCTCTCGCCCCGAGCATCGGCTGGCTGATTACCGCACGCGCCATCCAGGGGATCGGGGCCGCCATCGTCATGCCGCTAGCTCTGGCGCAGATCAGCGTTGCCTTCCCGCCGGAGCGCCGAGCCTGGGCCCTCGGAATCTACAGCAGCGTTGCCGGGCTATCGACCGTGCTCGGGCCGACCATTGGCGGGATCGTCACCGAAGGCCTGGCGTGGCGGTGGATTTTCTGGATGAACCTGCCGCTCGGCCTCGCGGTTGCGGGCTTCTCTCTCGCCCGGTTGCGCGAAACGTTTGGCGCGCGAGCACCGATCGACCTGCTCGGCGTCGTCCTGTCGACGGTCGGCGCCTTCGGACTGGTCTGGGGATTGGTCCGCGCCAACGCCGCCGGCTGGGGCAGCCTCGAAGTGGTCGCATCGCTCGTGGGTGGCGCGCTGTTCGTCCTGCTGTTCATCCTTTGGGAACTACGGGTTGCTCACCCGATGATTCCGATGCGGTTTTTCCGGAGCCGCGAGTTTTCCGCCGGCAACGTCGCCATGTTCTTTCTGACCGGGACGCTGATGAGCGCGATTTTCTTCATGGCGCAGTTCCTGCAGACCGCGCTCGGGCTTGGGCCCCTCGTCACCGGTCTCGGCCTCTTGCCCTGGGGCGCCGCCGTCGTCGTCGGGGGACGCAGCGCCGTCGGCGTGGCAAAGCGGCTTGGCGATGCTCCCACCATCGTCCTCGCTCTCCTGGTGCAGGCGGCAGGCCTGGCATGGGTCGCACTGATTGCCAAGCCGGATATGGCCTATGCAGCACTCATCGCGCCGATGATCCTTGCAGGCGTCGGCTTTGCGTTGGCTGTCACCATAAGCCAGAAGGCCGTGGTTGGCGCGGTGGCCATGCCCGATATCGGCAAGGCCTCCGGCACGCTTGGCACGATCCGCCAGCTTGGCGGCGCATTCGGGGTAGCCATCGCGGTCGCGGTTTTCGCGCGCGTTGGGAGCTACGCAACGCCGATGGCGTTCAGCCAGGGGTTCGCTGCCGCCATTGGCGTCGCCGCCTTGCTCTCGCTGGCTGGCGCAATCGCCGGGATGTTTCTGCTCAAGACGCCCCGCCGGGCGCCCGTGGCAACGTCCGATGCTTTATCCCACTCGGGCGACGGAGCATAATCTTGGACGTTTTTGAGGAGGCCGCTTTGCCGGAACTGGAAACGACGCAGGTGGAAGCGCCCCAAAAGCCGCTCGAACAGCTTCTCGGCGAGCTAAGACCCAGGCTGCACCGCTACTGCGCGCGAATGACCGGCTCGGTTATCGATGGCGAAGACGTGGTTCAGGAAACGCTGCTCAAGGCAATGGAAGCAGCGCCGGCCACCGGGGCGATCGCTAATCAGGAGGGCTGGCTGTTTCGCATCGCCCACAATGCGGCGCTGGATTTTCTTCGTCGCCGGGCCCGCGAGCAGACGCGCGAGGCAAACGAGGACCCCGACATGATCGCGACGGCGAACAACGCGGTGGACGATCGCCAGATCGTCGAGGCAAGCCTTCGGACCTTCATGCGACTGCCGGTGTCGCAGCGCAGCAGCGTCATCCTGAGCGACGTGCTCGGCCATTCGCTGCAGGAGACCTCGGAGATCGTCGATGGCAAGGTCCCGGCGGTGAAGGCCGCGCTACAGCGCGGACGGGAACGCCTGCGCGCTCTGGCGAACGAGGTCGACGACACTACCCCGCCCGCGCTAGGCGAACTCGAGCGGCAGAGATTGAAAACCTATGTCGATCGCTTCAACGCCCACGATTTCGATGCGGTCAGGGCCATGCTGGCCGAGGACGTGCAGTTTGAGGTCGTCAACCGGCTACGCCGGGACGGAAAGAGCACGCCGCTCTATTTCGGCAACTATGCCTCCCGTCCGCACTGGCAGTTCCTCGCCGGGCTCGTGGACGGCCGGCCAGCCATGCTGGTCTATGACGACGACGACCCGGCCCGGCCGATCAAGTACTTCGTGCTGCTCGAATGGGCCGGCGACAAAGTCATCAATATCCGAGACTTCGTTTTCGCCCGTTACGCCATGGAAGGCGCGGACATCGAGGTGCTGGAGTGAGCGCCTATATCGGCGCCCGCGCCTCACCTAGCCCAGCAAACCGTCGAGCGCCGTCTGTTCGAGGAACTCCCCGACCAGTGAGTTGGCCCAGGCGAACCATGGCCGGGTGAAGGTTGCGGGCCCGTCCGGATCGAAAGATTCGTGCGCGAGAAACGTGCCCGCGTGCGTCGCCCCCAGCATGCGGACGCATTCCAGCCGTTCTGAAGCAGATGTCGCCGTCAGGCCTCGCATGGCAAGCGCAATCGGCCAGATACGGCGAGGCCCGGTATGCGGCGACCCGACGCCCTCTGCGGCCTTGCCGGAGAACCACCACGGGTTATCGGCCGACAATGTCCATCGACGCGTTGCGACATAACGTGGGTCGTCGGCTCGGCAGGCGCCGAGATACGGCAAAGCGAGGAGGCTCGGCGCGTTTGCGTCGTCCATGAGGGCGCTTCCACCGAGGCCGTCGACCTCGTAGGCCCAGGCGCCGTTGGCGCGCATGCCGTCGCGCTCAACGCCGGCCCCTATCTCAGCGGCCAAAGCATGAGCCTCGGCGGCTGCGTCAGCGGCGTTGACAGCCGTCGCCACCGACGCGACCTGCTCGAGCGCTGCGGCCAGCGCGAGGTTGACCGGAACATTGAGTGGCAGTGTGCAGGCATCGTCCGAGGGCCGGAACGCGCCATGCACCATGCCGTTCGGACGCGTCGGCGCCCCGCGTCCGCCGTTCGGAACAAAATCAGTTGGGTCGCCGTCAGGCCGGTGGAAGCGATATGGCGTCGTGCCGTCCGTCCGCTGCTCAGTGCGCAGGGTACGCAGCGCGAGGTCCAATGCAGCACGCCACTTATCGTCGAATGGTCGCGTAGAGCGGCTTGCCGCCCAATACCCCGCAGCCAGCCGAAAGAATGCAGCGATCGAGTCCGGCTCCCATTTGCGCTCGTGGACGCCCGGCCGCATGTCGGTCTCGTCACCGGCCCATTCTGACCCCTCGGAACCGTAGAGGAACGCGTTGGCATAGGGATCGAGGATGATCTGGTCGCTCTGCCGATGGATCACGCCGCGGATGAGCCGGTCGAGTTCCGGATCTTCCACAACGGACGAGAGATAGGGCCAGACCTGCGCCGTCGAGTCGCGGAGCCACATGGCGTGGATATCGCCCGTCAGCACAAATGTGTCCGGCCGCTCGTCGCTGCCGCCCGACATGATGGTGGTGTCGAGTGTGTTAGGGAGCGTGTTTTCGAAAAGACGGCGCAACCCGGCGTCTGCGATCCGTGCGGCAGCGCGGGTGATGCGGCGCTCAACGGCCTCGCTACGAACAGCGCGATCGGCAGACGCGGGGCGCTCCCATGGTCCCGTATTCCAGTCCGGAACATGGCGGGGCAGCTTGAGATCGCCGGTCATGATAGAAATTCCCTGAGCGGCCCTGCGGCCCGGCACGCCCTCCAATGGCGCGGTTGCAAATGGGGGCACAGGGCGAAATGCCATGCGTCCCCATCAAGGTCAATCGATGCGCAGACGCGCCAGGTTACGACGCGTTCGCGTCCACCTTCGCCTGAATCGACGTCGCAAGCTGGTCGAGAGCCGCCTTGGGATCGGCACCGCCGGTCAAGACGGAGTCGAGCGTGGTGTTAAGACCGTCGATCAGTTCCGAATAGGCCGAGATCATCGGCGTCGTCCACGACTTGGGGAACGCCGCGATCTTGAGGAAGGCCGTGAAGTGCGGGATCGAGGTCAGCGCCGGATCGGTCAGCAGCGACTTGAGCTGCGGCACGCTCGAGTTCTGCAGGATCATCACCTTGGAGGCATCGTCGGTCATGAGATACATGCCGAACTTCATCGACTCTTCCTGATGCTTGGATCCTGACATGATCATGAAGGCATTGCCGTTCATGAAGCCCGCGCCGTAGAGGGCCGGATCGAGCGAGGGGACCGGGGCGGTTTCGTAGTGGAGGTTCGGCGCCACAACGGGGATATAGGCCGCGCCAGTGTTCCACTCGCCGTAGATACCCATCGCCTGCTTGCCGCTGATCAACAGGCCTGCATCGCCGCCGGTGCGTGAGGCAATCGCGTTCACCAGGGCGTTGTTTTTGTTATACGTATCGTACCACTTCTTGAACCAGCCCATCCACGCGACGCAGGCCGGTGAGTTGACGGTGATCTTCTTGCTCGCCTCATCATAGAACTGGCAGCCGAAGAGCGCCGAGGTCTGCTCGGTGTTTTTGTAGGGATCGTTCGGAATGAAGCCGGCGCGCGCCAGCGTTCCATCGGCATTCCACTTGGTCAGCTTGGCAGCATCATCCCAAAGCTCGTCCATGGTCTGCGGTGGCTTTGACGGATCAAGTCCCGCGGCCTTGAAGGCGTCGACATCGTAGTAGAGCGCATAGGTGTCCTGGCCGAACGGCAGGCCATACTGCTTTCCGTTGTACTGGGTCCAGGCCAGCGACGATGGGATAATGTCACTCGTGTCGGCATTGATCTTCTTCAGCAGATCGTCCAGCGGGGCGATGACGCCGTCATGCGCAAAGCCAGCGACGGCGCTGTTGTCGCACATGATGACCATATCCGGCGGATTCCCACCGGCGGCGCTCGCCGTGATTTCCGCGGCATCGATCGACCCGCCGACGGATTTGACCTGGATGTCGGGATTGGCAGTATTCCATTTGTCCACGACCTTTTGCATCGCGGCCATCTCGGCGTCGCCGCCCCAGCAATGGCGAAGCGTGAGATTGACGGGGTCGGCTGCCGCCGAGGCAGTCATGGCGGCGGTCCCCCCGATAGCGAGCAATGCGCCCGCCAGTGCCGTCACTACTAGGCTGTTACGCATGGTGTCGTTCCTCCTGTTGACTAGCTTGATCGATACATGGCTGAAGAATGCCCGTGCCGAGGGCCTCACCCCTTTTGACCGGTGAGCGTGATCCCTTCGATGAATTTGCGCTGGGCGAAGAAGAAGAGAATGACGAGCGGCAGCGAGATGAGCACCGCAGCCGACATCGACTGCGCCCAATCCAGCTTGTGTGACGCCTGGAACACCTGCGCGGCGCGGGCCAGCGGGAACAGCGTCTGGTCCTGGATGTAGATCAGCGGATTCGAGAAGTCGTTCCACTTGTCGATGAAGGTCAGCAGGCACACGGTGATCAGCGCCGGCATCGAAAGTGGCATGACGATCTGGAACAGGATTCTGAGCTCGCTTGAGCCATCCATTCGCGCCGCGTCGATCAGGTCCTTGGGGATGCCCAGGTAGAACTGGCGCAGGAGGAAGATGAAGAAGGCGCCCGACCAGGAGCCGACATAGCTCGAAAAGAAGCAGGGCAGGATGAGCGGCAGGTAGGAATTGGTCCAGCCGAGCTTGGCGAAGATGACGTAGAGCGGAATAAGCGTCACCTGGTCGGGGAGCATCATGGTGGCTAGCACTAGGACGAAGACGATGTTCCGGCCCGGCCATTTGATGATCGCAAAGCCATAGGCGACGAGGCTGCACGAGAGCAGCGTGCCGATCACCGACGGGACCGCATACATCATCGTGTTGAACAGCGCCCGCGGATAGTTCATGCGAACGAACGCATCGGGATAATTGGCCCACACCCAAGGGCTCGGCACCAGGGTGGGCGGCGCGGAAATAGCCTGTACGGCCGTCTTGAGGGACGTGCTGATCATCCAGACGAACGGTGTCAGGTAAACGACCGAGAGGACGATCAGACCGACCGTCGACAGCGTCAGGGCGAGCGGGCGAGCGCGCTGGACGGTGGCCAGTGCTCCCGGCGCGGCGGGTTGTGACTGGATGGACGTGGCCGTCATTCCTCACCCTCGTAATAGACGCGGCCGCGCGACAGTCGAAACAAGCCGAAGGTCGCCGCCAAGGTGATGAGAAACAGGACCCACGCCAGCGCCGACGCGTAACCCATGTGGAAGTAGCGGAAAGCGTTGTTGTAGAGGTTGAGACCGTAAAACAGCAGCGAGTTCTGGGTGCCGCCGATGGCCGCAGCGCTGCCGCTATTGCTGATTCCCGCGCTGACGACATAGGCCTGCGTGAACGACTGGAAGGCGCCGATGCCCTGGGTGATGAGGTTGAACAGGATCGCCGGACTGATCATCGGTACCGTCACGTGCCAGAACTGCCTCAACCGCCCTGCTCCATCGAGCTCAGCAGCCTCATAGAGCGATCGCGAGACGCCCTGCAGCGCGCCCAGATAGATGATGACAACATCGCCGGCGCCCCAGATGGTCATCAGGATGATGCCGTTCTTGGCCCAGTTCGCATCGTAGAACCAGCCGGGACCGCGAACGCCGACAAGGCCGAGGAGCTGATTCAGCAGTCCATAGGGCGGATTGAGCAGCCAGAGCCAGACGATCGCAGCGGCAACCACCGGGAAGATGACCGGCAGAAAGAAGATCGTGCGGAATATGCCGATCCCCCTCAGGCCCTTGGTGTTGAGAAGGAGAGCGATGCCAAGTGCCACGATCACCGACAGCGGCACGCCAAAGAGGGTGATGTATAGGGTATTCGTCAAAGACTTCCAGAACAGCGGGTCCCGGAACATCTGGGTGTAGTTGTCGAGGCCGACCCAACGCGGCGCGTCGAGAATCTTGAAATCGGTGAGGCTGTAATAGAGCGAGGCCAGCATCGGGTAGAACTTGAAGCCCAGGAAACCGATGAGCCAGGGCGAAATGAACGCGAGGCCAAGCAGCAGATTGCGGCGCTCCGACCGCGACCATCGTGGACGCCGGCGTTTCCCGGTACTCGGAGGTTTGATCGGCGCGTCGTCGGCGCTGCTCGCCAGTGTCATGGCTTCGGTTCCTCCCAGTGACTCCCACGATCAGCGGCACTTGCCTCTTCGGGCAGCGCGCCGCAGACCAAGACAACGCGCCCCCGAAGCGTCGTCCCGCGATCGATCCGCCGGCCAGTCCCGAAATTCGAGGTCCAGATGTGGTCGGTGTCGATCCTGAACGGCACACCGCCGTACCAATCGAGAACGTGGAGGACCGGCGCACCTCCAGCGATCGTTGCGCGCACGTGTTGCGATCCATCGGAGAGCACCGTTACGGACCGGCGCTCGTCGGTCGCCCCCGCCGCGAGGATGGATCGCTTGGTGCTGCGGTAGTCGTTGGTGCCGGCATCCGTTGTGTCGTCTTCCCAGCGGACCGCCGGCTTGAGCGGATTAGCCGGCGCCGGGGACGACGGCGCGTAGCCGCGCGGCCGGCCCATGTGCCCGGCCGGATAGGCTGTCCAGTCAGCCACGCGATGCCACCACAAATCCGTGAGCGAAGCCGGCAGGTCGAAGGCCAGGCCGATCTCGCGAGCATCGAAGCTCTGGTCGCCAGTATAGGTGCAGGCGTACTCGAAGACGGCCTCGAGCCCGGTGACGCGCACAATCAGCGACCCACCCCATCCTTCACCGTTTAGCGGAACCTTGATCGTCCCATCCGGCGCTGCAGTAGCGCGTGATTGGTCGACGGAAGGCAGCGGCGCCGCGCTATTTGGCTGGTTGACATCCTGCACATGGAAGCGTGGCCACGAGGTCAGCCAAGGCTCGGCGCCCGAGACCACGAGATCGCCGTCGGCACTCAGTGCGATCTGGGCCGCCTCTGCGCCAGCACGAACCGCGGCGTGCGGGTCAGCGGCGTGCCCCGGCACCTCCCAACTGAAGGCGTCCACGAGCCAGCCTTCCTGATGCCGGAAGGCAACCTCGACAGTCTTCGCATCGGCCTCTACAGCCAACGCGAGACGCCCTGTGGCGCCGGGAGCGGCAGCAAAAGCGGCAGTGCTTTCCTCGACCCTCGCGCCGGCGACCCGAACCTCCAGCGTTTCGAGCGCGCGGTGGGAATGCCGGTTCAGGACCGCCAACTCCAGCCGATCCCCAGCGGCATCGAAACTGGCGCTGACAATCTCGATCGGCGAATAGAGCTTGTGAACGTGCCATAGCTCGGGCCGCGGCCGGCCCCAGCCGTCGAGCAGTCCCCACTCGCCCTCACCCCGAAACACCAGCCCATCCTGCGGCGGATGCACGTCGCGGGCGCGAAAATAGTCGAGCTTGGTCAGGTGGTCCCAGTTGCCCGCGCCGATGCTCTCGGCGACAGGCAGCACCCATTGGTCGTCGACCGCCGACCAGATCATGCCGCCGATACAGCCGCGATCGCGCATCGCCCGCGCCACGAACGGCTTGGCTCCGGTGACCCAGTAGTCGCGGACGCCGGGATCGATCGCCAGCATCTCGGCGTGGAGTGGGGCGCGCGCGTTGTCCTGAAACGGCGGACTGCACTCGTCGAGAACCACCGGCTGGTCGTACGAGCGGAGCCAGTCGATATCCTCCTGCCACGAGCGGTCCCAGCCCGGATAATGGTAGGTCCGGATGTCCGGCCGGTCCGCGGCAGGCATATGCGGCAGCGGATTCGTCTCGCCGAGTTGATTGAGGTCGAACGAGAAAATCGTCGGTCGGCTCGGGTCCATCTCCCGGACGAGGGCGAGTTGAGCATCAAAACCCCAGGCCCACTGCGTCTCGTTGGCGAGGTCCCAGATGATCACTGACGGATGGGCCTGATCGCGCCCGATCGTCTCGGCGGTTACCTCGAGGAGGTAGGGCACGAGATGAGCCGCCTCGTTGGTGCGGGTCCAATGGTGATCGTCGAAGCCGGCGGCAAAGCAGATCGGCATCTGGTCCTGAACGTACATGCCAAGCTCATCGCAGAGTTCGAGCAGGCGAGGATCGGCCGGGTAATGCGCGGTCCGGATGACGTTGACGTTCGCCTGACGAAGCGCCAGCACATCGTGCCGCAGGTCTTCGTAGCGCATGGAGCGCCCGGTACGCATGCGGGCATCATGGCGGTTGACACCGACCAGCCTGATCGCCGCACCGTTGACCAGCAACTGGTTGCCGACGACCTCGACGCGCCGGAAGCCGATCCGGCGCCGGTAGGAGGCTGTGCGCCCATCGGCTCGGAGCACCATGTCGAGGTCGTAGAGTCGCGGCACCTCCGCCGACCAGGGTTCGACGTCAGGCACCTGGAGCGTCACCCGCCGGTCGATACTTCCGGCCGCGCCCACCTCTCCCGCGAGCGTGGTCCGATGCAGCAGGCGACCGGCGTCGGAGATGGATAGTTCAAGCGTGTACGGCTGGGCTTGCGTCCCACGATTGACGATGTCAGCGGCTATTTCAAGCAAACCGCTGCGATCATCCGCGTCCCAATTCACCTGCAGGTCCGTGGGACCAAGGTGGACGTTCGGCACCTGGAACAGGAACGCCTCGCGCCAGATGCCGAGAAGCGAGGTGTGAGCATACCAACTCATGTAATCGAGCACGGCGTGCGGCGTGTACTCGGTGAGAACGACCGTCAGGACGTTTTCATCGGCCCGTAGAAATGGCGTGAGGTCGACATCGAAAGATGTCGCGCCGGCCGAATGCATCGCCACCGGTCGGCCGTTGATGAAGACCTCGGCTTGACCATAGGCACCGTCGAACCGCGCGAACACGGCATCGCCCGCCCAATCGGCAGGAATGGCGATCGCCCGCCGCAGCGTGGCGACGCCGTGATCGGGGATCAGCCCGTCGAAGGCGACGTGTCCAGGAACCTGGGTGGTTGCAGCGTCCTCCCATACGGGCGCCCTTGGGTCGGGCGACCGGCCAGCCACGAACTGCCACTCACCTGCCAAGTCGCGGCGTGACTCTCGGGGCGGAAGCTCGCGGAGCCCGCGTGCGACTGTGCGCGTGCTGATCTCGCGGGTCGTGGCAAGATCGCCAACGATCGCCGTGATGGACAGCTCGGTCTGTCGCCCCTGTGGCAGCGTTTTGTCGAGCGGCACCCGGAACATGCCATGCGCATCGCAGAGCACTCTGACCTCGCCGCCAGCCCACGTTGTCGTCACCGCAGCGTTCGGGAGTCCGGCGTATTCTGCATCACTGACAGTGCCGATCAGCCCGCCTCTCGAGTCCCCGACCACCGTAAGCACCGGCGGCACCGGCGCCGACCCAAAAAGCCGCAACTCGGAGACGAGGGCATCGGGCCCTTCACGACGCTCGATGGCAATTTCAAGCGCACCGGCACGGATCGCAGCAGGAGGCACTGCGACCCGTACGCGAGTGGCACCGCCGGGGAGGAGCGTCACTGGCGAAACCAGTTCGGCGCCGCTAGCGGTAAGAGCCATGATGCGATGTTGAGAACGCTCGCAGGCAAAGACCGCTTCGAGCACGTACGATGCCGCGGGATCGAGCTCCTCGTAGCGAGCGCGAACCGCCTCCAGATCCCATGCGTGGTAGCGCAACGCATCGCGGCCAAGAGCAGCCGGGTCCACCTCTCCCGAGGGGATCAGCCGCTTGGTCTTCGTGAGCATGTTCGGCGCCTGAAGCTCAAGGCCGCATTGATCAAGCGCGACTAGGAACGGGCACGAACTCGCGGGCGTGGACCAACTCTTTGACAGCGAAGCGACAGGATCACCGGCGTCCTGAATCGGCCGCGTCACAGCAGTGCCAGAACGCAAGGATTGAAGGCTGCTCAACGCGTACGTCCTCCCCCGACCGCGTCTGCTCTCGGTTGAAACCGTGCCGAACGATGAAAACGTCGCACCCGGATGGATAGCCAGCAAGGACCAGTCCCGATGGAGTTGTTGGGACCAGTCATCAGTTCGTCATGGCGGGTTCGCTACCGTCGCGTCCCCCGTGCAAGCTCTGCCAGATCGCCGGGGCGGCGAGCCAGCCCGGGCCAATGTGGCTCTGTCGTTCCACCTAAATTTGCGACTTGCGTAAGGACCAGACCAAGTCATATGATGACTGCTCAGTGTGGTGGTGCGAATGAATCAGTCATTCCCTCTCGACTCTGTGTCGCTGGATCGCGATCTGTCTGTGCCGCTGCACCGGCAGCTCTACGGCCACCTTCGAGGCATGATCGAGGAACGCGTCCTCTCGCCGGGGCATGCGCTACCCTCATCGCGGTCGCTGGCGCAGGATCTCGGCGTTGCTCGAAATACCATCGTCAGCGTTTATGAGCAGCTTTCGACCGAGGGCTACATCACGGGCCGTCCCGGCGTCCGGCCAACCGTTGTCGACCTGCCCGAGCGAACCGCACCCGAAGTGCGGGCCAAAACCAATGATCGCCGGCGGCTGATGTCGGCGCGCGGGCAGTTGATGCTGCGCCAGCCGCATCATCATGGCGCACCGGGGCAATTGGCGTTCCATCCCGGTATGCCTGACGCTGACAGCTTTCCATTCAACACCTGGAGCCGGCTGCTGGCGCGGCGGGCCAAGGTGGCACGCAGCGACCTCTTCGGCACCTACAACGTCAATGGCTATCCGCCGCTGCAACGCGCCATCGCCGGGTATCTGAAAGTGTCGCGCGGCGTGCGCTGTCGCCCCGAGCAGATCATCATCACGACTGGAGCGCAGGCGGCGCTCGACCTGCTAGCCCGCATCCTGCTCGATGCCGGCGATGCGGCCTGGGTCGAAGAGCCGGGCTACTACGGCGCGCAGGCGGCGTTCGTCGCGGCCGGCGCGCAACTCGTGCCGCTGCATGTCGACGAACAAGGGTGGCGGCTGACACCACCCACCAATGTAACGCCGCGGCTGATCTACGTGACACCGGCATGCCAGCACCCCCTCGGCGCGACCATGCGTATGGATCAGCGGCTGGGCTTGATCGAACTGGCCGAACGAATGGATGCCTTCGTCATCGAGGACGACTTCGACGGCGAATACCGCTTCCTTGGACGGCCAGTCCAGGCGATGCAGGGGGCCGATACTTCGGATCGCGTGATCTACGTCGGTACATTCGCCAAATTGCTGTTCCCTGCCCTCAGGCTGGGTTTCATGGTGCTGCCGGAATTCCTGTTGCAGGACATTTCGACCGTGCTCAGCATCACCGGCCAATTTGCGCCGCTGCTACTGCAGGCCGCCTTAGCCGACTTCATCGACGAGGGCCACATGAGCATGCACCTCAAGCGCATGCGCAGGATTTACGCAGCCCGCCGGCAAATCTTTCGCACCTACGCGCAGCGTGAACTCGGCGAGTGGATGACGCTGCGGCCCACAGATGCAGGGATCCAGTTCGTTGGCGAACTCAAAGGTGGGCTCAGCGATATGGCCATCGCCGCTGCAGCACGCCGCCGGGGGCTCAACATCTCGCCACTCTCGATCCACTACCGTCATGGCACCCCGGCGCCCGGCCTGGTGCTTGGCTACGCCGCGATCAACGAGGCAAACATGCCCGCCGCGTTTCGGTCGCTTAGGCAGGCCTTTGTCGAGGCGACCGCGCCAGTCAGCAGCTGATCGACCTTCTGACGTCCTACATCCAGTAGATCAGTAGCCGAAATAAATCGGGTTGCTGATTGCCCGGCGGATCGCTTGCTGCCGCATCACCGGAATGAGGTCATCGACCATCGGCGCTTCGGGCAGCGCGGCCTCCGCCACGCGATATAGCCGATCGTAGCTTGCCTCGGCGACAATCTCCGCGCGAATGAACGTAGCAATTCGCTCGGGAGCGGTCAGCGACGTAGTCCAGTCGTCACTGCCAATGACGACGCTTTCCAGCTCGCCGCTGGCATCGATCCAGACCAGCCTGTCCCCCGCAGCGCCGCGCACCTCGGCGCGCACGTCGCTCGCCCGGCGCACAACGCTACCCATCGGCTTGCCGTCGGCGGTAATCGATAGATGCGGCCCGCTTGGATCTTCGGTGATGTAGCCATGGCCGGCCTTCATCGCCTTCAGCACCGCGGCCTCGGAAAGCTCATCGAGGTAGAGGACAGTCGTCGGGCGGGCGAGCACGAATGGCCCTTCCGGCTTGAGGTCCGCCGGTTGATGGTAGTCGCTGCCGCCAATCGCGGAGATACGCAAGCCAGCCGCCAGCCGATGCTGGTAGCGGGCAAGTGAAATCCAGTTCCATTCGATCCAGGTCGATTGCCACACTTCCATGCAATCGACATCGGGGAGTTCGAACCGCCAGGGGATCGTCGGCTTGTCGTGGTTGACCGAGAGAATGCCGCCCAAGGTATGGACGTGGTCGGAGAGCAGGCGCGCGTGCTCAGGCTTAGTCAGCCGATAGTCCACCATTCCATCGATGCCGTAGGCGTTGGCATGGCCGGCATGGGTTGAAACTTCGGTCCCCCGAACGAACACCAGATCGGGCGACGATGCGGGATAGAAATACTGCCGCTGAGTAATCGTGTTGTGGTCCGCAACCGCGAGAAAATCGAGGCCCGCCTGCCGCGCCGCCGCATGCAGGGTCTCCGGGGATCCCTGGGCGTCGGAATGAAAGGTGTGGCAGTGGAGATCGCCTCTGTACCAGCCGGCGCCCTTGCGCACCGGTGTCGTTCGCACCGGCTGCGCCTTCACCTGCCGCGGCGTGCTGTCGAGATCAATCGTCACCCGAACTGTTGCACCGCCTTCGGGAATGCGTGTGAGGCCGATCAAGACGCGCCATTGGCCGGGCGCGATCGGGCCGTAGAGATACCCGGGCGTCGCATCGTCGGTCGCTGTGAATAAGGTTTTGCGCGAGCCGCCCGACCAGCCCCTGAGGCCGGTCACGCTCGGAAAATCAGTAGCCGTCGGGTCGAGCAGGCCGAAATCGAGCTGACATTCCTCACTGCGTTCGGCGTCAAGGCCGATATCGATGCGCGTGGTGCCATGCGGCACATCGAATGGCACATAGACATAGTGGCTCGCCGCTCTGTCTTTCCGGGTGAATGTGAAGTCGATGGTTTGGCTCATGCTTCAAGAATGCATCCGCGCCGGCGGCCGGCAAAGGGCCAGTCCGGCGTGTGATGGCTGGACCAGTACCATCGCGCCTTGTCGGCAATCTGGCCCTTCCAGATTGGCAATCGCTGGCTCTTGCTGCTGCGGTAGGTGCCTCTATAGGCAGGACACTGGGGAGGCCACTGATGCAAATTCTCGCAATAGCCAGTGATTACGACGGGACCATCGCCGACGACGGGGTAACCGCCGCCAGCACCATCGCAGCGCTCGCACGCTTCAAGGCCTCCGGCCGGAAACTGATAATGGTCACCGGACGCCCGCTGGGCGAACTGAAGGAAGTGTTCAACGGCGTGGCTGTGTTCGATGTGGTGGTCGCCGAGAACGGCGGCCTTCTCTACTATCCCCACACGGACACGGTACGGCTGCTGGCGCCGGCCCCATCCCGGCCATTCGTTGCGCGCCTGCGCGAGCGCGGGGTCGATGAACTGGCGGTCGGACAAACCATCGTTGCGACGCACACTGGCCATCACGAGATCATCCGCGACACGATCGATGAGATGGGGTTGGACCTTGAGATCATTCTCAACACCGACGCCCTGATGGTGCTCCCCCCTGGCACCAACAAGGCGTCCGGCCTCAAAGAGGCACTCGACGAACTTGCTCTATCTGCTGCGTCGGTTGCGGCCATCGGCGACGCGGAGAACGATGTCGTCTTCTTCAAGCTTTGCGGCTATGCGGTCGCCGTGGCCAATGCTTTGCCTGAAGTGAAGGCAATCGCGACCATGGTGACCAACGGTGCGCGCGGCGCCGGCGTCGAGGAGTTCATTTCCTCAATCCTCGACCAGCCTGGGCAGTGAATCGACCGGCCGCAGCATAAGCGGCTTAGGTCCGGAGCCGCCACGATCGGCGGCTCCGGCAACTTACCCTCAGGCGGCCGCCTTTGGCGGCATTTGCTGGCTCGGCGTAGAGTTCGAGATCGCCAGTTCCTCATCGGTCATTTCGACAGGAATGTCGGCAAACAGCGGCGTCGAGAGGTAGCGCTCGCCGGTATCGGGCAGCATGGCAAGGATGGTCGAACCCTTCGGCGCTTCAGCGGCAATTTTCAGCGCGCCCGCAAAGGTCGCGCCGGCCGTGATGCCGACGAAAATGCCTTCCCTGCGCGCCAACTCCAGGCTCATCTTCATCGCTTCGGGGCCAGGAATTGTCACCACACGGTCGATGAGTTTGAGGTCGACCGCATCTCCAGTGATTTTTGGCACAAAATCCGGGCTCCAGCCCTGCATCGGATGTGGTTTCCAGGCCGGATTGCTGGCGGACGCGGTGCCGTCCGCATTGCGCGGCTGCGCTTCGCCGCTCGTCAGCATCGGCGCCAGTTCCGGCTCGCAGACAACGATTTTGGTCTCCGGCCGTTCCTTCTTCAGCACCCGGCCGACGCCTTTGAGAGTGCCGCCGGTGCCAAAACCCGTAACCCAGAAGTCGAGTTTTTGGCCCTCAAAGTCCTTGAGGATTTCTTGAGCCGTCGTCTTCGAATGAATATCCGGATTGGCTTCGTTCTCGAACTGCCGGGTCATGAACCAACCGTTCTTGGCCGCCAGCTCCTGCACCTTCGCCACCATGCCGGCCGCCCGGCCGGCGGCGGGCGTCAGCACCACTTTGGCGCCGAGGAACCGCATGAGCCGCCGCCGCTCGACCGAGAAGGACTCGGCCATCACGATAACCAGCGGATACCCCTTCTGGGCGCAAACCATCGCAAGGCCGATGCCGGTGTTGCCACTCGTCGCCTCGATCACCGTCTGGCCGGGCTTCAATTCGCCTGATTTTTCAGCAGCTTCGATAACACCGAGCGCCAGGCGATCCTTCACCGAGCCAAGCGGGTTGAAGGCCTCGACCTTCACCCAAAGATCAACGCCGGCCGGCGCGAGCCGATTGATTTTTACTACCGGCGTATTGCCGACCGTTCCCAAAATATTCGCATAACGGGTCATTGGGCCTCTCCTTTGCAAATTTGGCGCGAGACTATGCCGCCGCGCTACAAGCGCCAAGCCCGGCTAGTCGAGGCCATCGCCCCAGTCGAGCTTTCGCACGGCCCTGAACGCCGTTGCATCCTGCTTTCGGATGAGACGCGTTTCGAGGCCACCAGGCGTGCAAAGCGGCAAGTCGATGCCGAATTTTTTTGCGATTGGCTGCTTGATGATCCGCGCGCTTGTGGGCGCTGCCGCGATTTCTGGCCGTGCTACGACCAGATAACTGAACTTCTCATCCTCGTAGCCGAGCGTACCACCTTTGGCCTGCCTGTGGGCACGGGTGCGCGCCAAACGAACGCTGAAGTGGCACCAATCGCCCGACAGCAGCGGACAGGCCTGCTCGTGCGGACAGGGCGCGACGATGCTTGCGCCTGCTTCGAACAAGGCGTCCCGCACAACCATCAGCCGTTCGTAGTCGCGCGTCCGGCCCGGTTCCACGATCACCAGAACGCCAGTGCAACGGGTCCAAAGCCCGAGCGCCACATCGACAATCTGCGCATCCTGCAACTCGGTTAGCGAGTAGGCGGCGATCACGAAATCGAATTGCCGCTCGCCGAGCCGTCGCGCCGAGAGGTCGCCGGCGACCCATTCGGCATTTTGCAACGCGAGCGGCCCCGCCGCCGCCAATCCTGCCCCGAGGCGCAGAAAACCGGAATTGAGGTCGATGAGTGTCGGCGCCTCAATGCTTGGAAAGGACCCGGTGGCCGCCCAACTGGCGGTACCCGGCCCTGCCCCGGCATCGAGCATCGTCCGCGGCGCGAAATCCTCCGCGCGCGCCACAACTTCATCGAGGACGCGGGCAATTGCAGCATAGGTCGCCGGCATCCGGGTCAGCAAATACGCGGCGACATCGGCATTGTCCGCCACGACGCCATCGGACGGCCGCATCTGCCGATAGGCATCTGAGAGACCTGCGGCGCGTTGCGACAGCCCGCTGCTCTTGCCGTCCGTCAGCGCCTCGATTGCTCCCCGAAGCGCGGCGGGCAGAGTCACATCAACCATTCCGGCTCCGGAAATGCGGACGCCGGGAACTGCATGTTGCAATTCCCGGCGTCAAAACTGGCCTACGTCATGCCGATCAGGCGGAGGTCGAAAGCTCTTCCTTCTTCCGCTCGGAATAGATGTAGAGCGGGCGAACGTCCTTGCCTTCGATGACTTCTGCCGAAATCACCACTTCCTCGACGCCGTCGAGGCCGGGGAGATCGAACATCGTGTCGAGCAGAATGCCCTCCATGATCGACCGGAGGCCGCGAGCGCCGGTCTTGCGCTCGATGGCATGCTTGGCGATCGCCTTGAGCGCATCCTCGTGGAAGGTCAGCTCGACGTCTTCCATCTGGAACAGCCGCTGATACTGCCGCACGAGCGCGTTCTTCGGCTCGGTCAGAATCTGGATCAGCGCCGGCTCGTCGAGGTCTTCCAACGTGGCGATCATCGGCAGACGGCCGATAAATTCGGGGATCAGGCCAAACTTCACCAGATCTTCCGGCGCCACTTCCTTGAGCACGTCGCCGACGCGGCGATCGCGCGGGTCTTTCACCACGGCCGAGAAGCCAATGCCCGAGCCTTCCGAGCGTGCCTGGATGATCCGCTCGAGGCCGGCGAAGGCACCACCGCAGATGAACAGGATGTTGGTCGTGTCGACCTGCAAAAATTCCTGCTGCGGATGCTTGCGGCCACCCTGCGGCGGCACGGAGGCGACGGTGCCTTCCATGATCTTCAGCAGCGCCTGCTGCACGCCTTCGCCCGACACGTCGCGGGTGATCGAGGGATTGTCGGATTTGCGCGAAATCTTGTCGACTTCGTCGATATAGACGATGCCGCGCTGCGCCTTCTCGACGTTGTAGTCGGCGGCTTGCAGCAGCTTCAGGATGATGTTTTCGACGTCTTCGCCGACATAACCGGCTTCGGTAAGCGTCGTCGCATCGGCCATGGTGAACGGCACATCGAGGATGCGCGCCAGCGTCTGCGCCAGCAGCGTCTTGCCGGTACCCGTCGGGCCGACGAGAAGGATATTCGACTTCGAGAGCTCGACATCCTGATTCTTCGAGGCGTGGTGCAGGCGCTTATAGTGGTTGTGCACCGCCACCGAGAGCACGCGCTTGGCGCGACCCTGCCCGATCACATAGTCGTCGAGAATCTTGCAGATTTCGGCCGGAGACGGCACGCCGTCGGCCGACTTCACCATCGAGGTTTTGTTTTCCTCGCGGATGATGTCCATGCAGAGCTCGACGCATTCATCGCAGATGAAGACGGTCGGGCCGGCAATCAGCTTGCGAACCTCATGCTGGGATTTCCCGCAGAACGAGCAATAAAGCGTGTTCTTGCTGGATTCGCTGCTGGTCGTGTCCTTGGACATCCTGTCACTCCCGGGAGTACTGCTCCCAAAACGTGCGTGAACACCGAAGCTAACGCACGAGACCTAAACAAGTTGTAAGCCGAACCGACCTTAACGGTCGATTCGGCCGGGCGCAATTACACCACTGACACAGTTCCGTGGTCTTCTGGCTGGTCGGTTAACCGGCTCACGAAGCCTCGGGGACAGCGCGCTTATCGAAGACGTTGTCGATGATGCCGAACTTCTTGGCATCCTCAGCCGAGAGGAAATTGTCGCGTTCGAGCGCCTTTTCGATCTCGTCGTACGTGCGACCAGTGTGTTTTTCGTAGATTTCGTTGAGTCGGCGCTTGAGGTTCTCGACTTCCTTGGCGTGGATCAGGATATCCGTCACCTGGCCCTGAAAGCCGCCCGAAGGTTGGTGCACCATGATGCGCGAATTGGGCAGTGAGGCGCGCATATCCTTCTCGCCGGCGGTCAAGAGGAGCGAGCCCATCGAAGCCGCCTGGCCAATGCAGAGCGTCGCCACAGCGGGACGGATGAACTGCATCGTGTCGTAGATGCCGAGGCCCGCTGTCACGACGCCACCCGGCGAGTTGATGTAGAGCGAGATTTCCTTCTTCGGGTTCTCGGATTCAAGGAACAGCAGCTGCGCCACGATCAGCGCCGCCATGTTGTCCTCGACCACGCCCGTCACGAAAATGATGCGCTCCTTGAGGAGCCGGGAATAAATGTCGAAGGCGCGCTCGCCGCGGTTGGTCTGCTCGACGACCATCGGCACGAGCATATTGGTATAGGTATCGACCGGATCTCTCATCCCGGGGGGCCCCTGTTTTTGGAAACGAATCAGCCAGACCGGCCGATTGCAGACGACACGCAGTTAAGCCGCGGTAAAGCCAGACATAGGCGCGACTGTGGCAACCGGCAATAGAGCTGAAGATGGAGCCACAAAGCCAGCCGGTACACTGGTCTTATGGGGAGGTTGCCCGATCCGGGGCCCACTGTCAGCCGCCGGCTTCTAGCTAAGCTGAAAAGCTCACAGCGACGCCGCGCTTCCTGAAATAGGATTGCATCAGCTTGCGGCCTTGGCGGTTGTTCTGCGCGATGCGCGCAGGATCGAACACCGCCTCTTTGGCACTCTCGCGGGCCATCGCCGCCCTGAGCGCCGCAATGTGGCTGTCGAGATCGACGTTGCCGTCTTTAAGCGAGGTGTAGATGTTTTCCATCGCGTCTTTGAGGGCGATATCGCTCACGGCCGAACTCCAGATGCATTCGTTGCTATGCCCTAGCCGATTTTTCGGCGGCGGCAAGGGGTTTTGAGGGCGCGCAACGCTGTACGCAAGCCCGGGGCCGCGTATAGCATAGCCAGCTTTTGCCGTTTTCCGGGGTTTCGTGTGCCATCACTGCCTTTTGCCATAGCCGAACGCCGCGCTTCCGCACAGCCGCGCGATGCGGCGTTCTACCAGGACCCGTATGCGTTCTACACGGCCATGCACGGTCATTCGCCGGCGTTCGTCTGGGAAAATTACGGCCACTGGTGCTTTGCCGGCTTCAAAGAGGTCAGCGCTCTGCTGCGCGACAAGCGCTTTGGGCGGCAGATCCTGCATGTGGCAAGCCGTGAGGAACTCGGCTGGCCGGAGCCTAACCCGCTCTCGAAGGATTTCGACCTCACCGAAAAATATTCGCTGCTGTCGCTCGAACCGCCCGATCACACGCGGCTGCGGACGCTGGTCAACCGTGCTTTCGTCTCGCGAAATGTCGAGCAACTGCGCGGCCGTATCGAGGCGCTGGCCAACGAGCTTATCGACGAATTTGAAAGCAGCGGACGGGTGGAGCTGCTGAAGGCCTTCGCCGCCCCAATCCCCGCTGTCGTGATTGCCGAGATGATCGGGGTGCCGGCTGACATGGCCATGCAGCTCGTCGCCTGGTCCAACCGCATGGTCCAGATGTACATTTTTGGCGTCACCGAAGCGACGATGCTCGACGCCAACCAGGCGGCGATCGACTTCACCACCTACCTGCGCACTTTGATGGCCGAGCGCCGCAGGCAGCCGAAGGAAGACCTTCTTACCCATATGCTGACGGCCGATCCTATTGACGGCCAGAAGCTGACCGACGACGAGGTGATTTCAACTGCCATCCTGCTGCTCAACGCCGGCCACGAGGCCACCGTCCACACCACCGGCAATGCGGTCAAGACGATCCTCGAGACCGGGCTCGATCCAAAATCACTGTTTGTGAGCGCGGAGCAAACCGAGGCGACGGTCGAGGAATGCCTACGCTACGACGCGCCGCTCCACATGTTTACGCGCTATGCTCTGCAGCCGGTTGAGCTCGAGGGAGGCATCGAGCTCAAGAAGGGCGACGTCATCGGTCTGCTGCTCGGCGCGGCCAACCGCGACCCGCGCCGCTTCAGTCATCCCGACCGCTTCGACCCGTTTCGCACCGACGGCGCGAATGTCAGCTTCGGCGCCGGCATTCATTTCTGCATCGGCGCGCCGCTGGCCCGGATCGAGCTACAAACGGCGCTATCGACACTGTTTCGACGCCTGCCCAAACTGCGGATCGCCGAGCCGCCGCATTACAACAATGTCTACCACTTCCACGGGCTGGAACGGCTGGTGGTGGAGTGGTGAGGCAGCGTTGGCGTCCTTTGGCACCGCCGACCTTCCGAACTCTTGAACAGGCAATTGGCGCTCCCCAACTGGGCGATATCATTCGCTGAGCGGGGGGCCTTCGCATGACTTACGAAATCGCTTTGTTCATTCACCTTCTTGGACTGGCGCTGTTTCTGATCGCCCACGGCGTTTCCGTGTTTTTCAGTTTTGCGCTTAAGAGCGAGCGCAATCCGGAACGCATTCGCGCGATCCTCGATCTGTCGCTCGCCAGTCTCGGGGTCAACTATGTTGGCCTGTTGCTGCTCATCGGGGGCGGCGTTTGGCTGGGATTCATGGGGCAGTTCTGGAGCCAGGGGTGGATCTGGACATCGCTGGCTCTGCTCGTCGCGACCATGGCGCTCATGATGTTCATGGGCGTGACTTATTTCGGCAAAGTGCGCCAAGCCGTGGGCCTTCAACCCTACCGCCGCACAGGGCAGGTTGAACTCGGTCCCGTCGCCACGGCGGACGAACTCGATCGTCTCCTCTCCCGGCCACAGCGCGACGCGACCGGCCTCGTTGGAGCGCTTGCCCTCGTGGTCATCCTTGCGCTGATGGTCTTCAAGCCGTTCTGAGGGAAGCCAGCACCTTTGGCAGCAAATCGGGGAGGTCCTCGGCAGTAAGGCCGGGCTTGCCGAAGCGGTTTGCCGCCTCGCCATGTAGCCACACAGCCGCAGCGGCGGCCTCGAATCCGCCCATGCCCTGCGCGAGAAGGCCGCCCGCGATGCCGGCGAGAACGTCGCCTGAGCCGGCGGTGCCCAGGCTCGGTGGCGCGTTGGAATTGATTGCGGCGCGGCCATCCGGCGCGGCGATGACCGTGTCGGCGCCCTTGAAGATGATGACAGCGCCCGAGCGCGAGGCGGCTGTGCGCGCTTGCTCGACTTTCGAGCCGGGAACATCACCGAACAGTCGAACGAACTCGCCCTCGTGTGGCGTCATAATGACCGGCCGGTCAGTTGCCTTGATCGCAGCGAACAGAGTCTCAGGCTCGTCCTTGAAGCTCGACATGCCGTCGGCATCGATGACCGCAGGAAGACCGGACGCGAGGATCGCGCGTACATTTTCGGCGGTCGCAACGGCAACGCCGGCCGCCGGCCCGATCACCACCGAGTGTTTGCGCCCGTCGCCCAGATAGCCAGCGAACGCCGACGCATCGCCCATTTCATGTAGCATGATGGCCGTGACGTGCGCTGCCTGAACCGTCAGCGCGTCCTTGCCGCCAACGAGAGTGACGAGCCCTGCCCCGGCCCTCAGTGCTGCGGTCGCCGCCATCCGCGCTGCGCCGGTCTGCAGCGCCCCGCCGCTGACGACGACACAATGGCCACGCTTGTATTTGTGCGTTTCGGCGCCGAGCGCCGGCAGATGCCAGAGGCCGGGAGAGTTCTCGAACAGGCGTGGCGCGACGGTTTGGAGCACCGCGTCGGGAATGCCGATCTGCGCGAGCATAACCTCCCCGCAATACTCGCGGCCCGGCAGCAACAGATGGCCCGGCTTTTTCCGAAAGAAAGTGGCCGTGAGGTCGGCGCGCACGGCAACACCGCGCACCTTGCCGCTCGCGCCGTCGATTCCGGAGGGAACATCGATGGCGACGACCGGGACGTTGACAGCCTCGATCGCTTTGATCAGTTCGGCGAGCGGGCCGTCGATGTCACGGTCGAGACCTGCCCCCACCAGCGCATCGACAATAAGCGCTGAGCCCTCGATGGAGTTGGGCGACGCCGCCTCCACCGGTCCGGCCCAGCGTGCCGCCATTGCTGCCGCATCGCCTTTGAGCCTTCCGGCATCCCCGAATAAGGCCAGCCGCACCGGCCATCCCCGCTCGGCCAGCAGGCGCGCCACTACGAACCCGTCTCCACCATTATTGCCAGGACCGCAAAGCACTACCACGGGCCGCTTGGCATAGCGGGCGGCGATCGTCTCAACCACAGCCCGCCCGGCATTTTCCATCAGCGTCAGCGATGGAACGCCGGAGGTAATCGCCAGCCGGTCGGCTTCGTACATTTCGGTGGGGGTGAGGACGTCGATCACTTGGGGAGCAGGCCAGCCAAAAATGCCGAGCGGTGGGTTTCGTTGTCCAGCTCGATTTTGCCGGTTTGCCAATTACCATCTTCGTCGAGCACGGCCACTGCCCATGGTCCAGCGGCGTTTGCAGAGAATTGCCATACAACTGTGTACCCGCGCTCGTTGCTGAACCCTTCGCCGTCAGCTTGCACAATACCGCCTACGATCTGTTTGATTTTCCAAAGCAGATCAGCGGGACTAGGGCATCCATCAGGTTGGTCAGACGCGGCATGGAGGTACTGAGCTGCATAGATGGTAGTCACCTGCCCCAAGTACTCTTTGACCCAGCCTGCGCCTCTTTTTGGGCGGCACTCCGCCAGCCTATCTAGAAACTCGTCGAGTTCCTCATCGAACAACCCGTCGCCTGGCTGGTTGCGTTGGATCAGACAAATTTTGCGCCCGATCGCATCACGCACCAACAGTTCGTTCCAAGACTCTTCGGTGCCGTCGACCAATTCCACTTTCGGTGAAACATCGAAGCTGCCAAAAGCGGCGACCAACTCGCCGAAAGGCGCCGGCCTGGCTGTTTTTGAAAATACTCTTGCAAAATAGGACATTTCGGCCCCGTTCTCACCTGGCTCGAACCGCTGAAAAAATAAGGCCACCCCGAAGGGTGGCCCAAATTCGTTGGCTGCGCCACCGATCAATGATCGTGGTCGTGGCCCTCGTGATCATGATCGTGACCTTCGTGGTCGTGATGATCATGGTCACCGTGATCGTGATGATCGTCGTCATCGAGCTCGTCGCTCTGGATGAGTTTTGCGAGGTCGTCGCGAGTCATCGCCTTGTCGGTCGCCTGGCCGAGGCCCGCCACGTAGTCGACGACCTTGTTCTCGAAGATCGGGGCACGGAGCGAAGCCAGCGCCTGCGGGTTCTTGCGGTAATAGTCGTAAACCTGCTGTTCCTGGCCGGGGAAGCGGCGGACTTCAGCGATCAGCGCGGCCTGATGCTCGTCATCGGTCACTTCGATCTTGTTCTCGTTGCCGACTTCGGCGACGACGAGACCAAGGCGGACGCGGCGCTCGGCGATCTTGCGATACTGCTCGCGCGCTTCCTCTTCGGTCGTGCCTTCGTCCTCAAAGCTGCGGCCATGGTCCTTGATCTCGTGCTCGACGCGCTGCCAGATCTGCTCGAACTCGGCGTCGACAAGCTGCTGCGGCACATCGAACCGATGGCCCTCGTCGAGCGCGTCGAGTACCTGCCGCTTAACGTGCTGGTGGCCCATCGAATCGAGCGCGGTGCGCATCTGGCCCTTCACCGCCTCGCGCAGCGCTTCGATATTTTCGAGGCCCAGCGTCTTGGCGAAATCGTCGTTGAACTCGCCGGCCTTCGGCGCGTCGATGTGGAGGATCGTGACGTCGAAATCAGCCTTTTTGCCCTGCAGGTCTTCCTGCTGGTAGTCCTTGGGGAAGGTCACCGAGATTTTCTTGGTCTCGTCCTTCTTCATGCCGATGAGCTGTTCTTCGAAGCCGGGGATGAACTCGCCCGAGCCGACCGTGACATGCGCATGGTCCGAAGAGCCACCCTCAAAAGGCTTGCCTTTGATCGTGCCGGCAAAGGAAAGGCCGAGCTGGTCGCCATTCTCGACGACGCCGTCCTCGCCCTTCGCCTCGTAGCCGCGATTGGTGCGGAAGACGCGCTGCATCTCGGTGTCGACTTCGGCGTCGGTGATCTCGACCGCCGGCTTGTCATAGCTGATGGTCTTGAAATCCATCAGCTTTACCGGCGGCAGCACTTCGTAGCTGACGTCGAAAGCCAGGTCTGCCTGACCGTCCAAAATCTTGTTGATCTCGGTCTGGTCTTCGGAAAGGTCAATCTTGGGCTGAGCGGCCGCACGCTCCGAACGCTGCTGCAGCGTCTCGTTGACGCTGTTGTTGATGGCGTCCTGCATCACCTCGGTCATCGCCGAGCGGCCATAGACCTTCTTGAGGTGCGCAACCGGCACTTTGCCCGGGCGAAAACCCTTGAGGACGGCTTTGTCCTTGATTTCGGCGAGCTTGGCGTCGAGCTGGATGACCAGGTCGTCGGCCGGAATGCTCATCGCCAGTTTGCGCTTCAAGCCTTCGTTGAGGGTCTCGGTGACCTGCATTGGAATCTATCCCGTCTTTCTCTCTCGTGTGGCCGTCGCATCGCATATGGGAGCGGCGAGCCGTGGCGTGTAACTGGTGCGGGTGAGAGGACTCGAACCTCCACGCCTTGCGGCGCTGGAACCTAAATCCAGTGCGTCTACCAGTTCCGCCACACCCGCGAAACGCCTGCCCTCCGGCCGGGTCGGCGAGGGTCTATATGAACTGTAACGTCCAGTCAAAGCCTGTTTCCAGCCGCACTAGAGTGTGCTGCCATGACGAGGCCAAATCGCCCCTCAGCGATATTGCCTAATTTACAGGCATCATGCCGCTTGTTTATCCAATCCCCTGCCCGCCAGCATTATGTAACGCGTTGAATAGGCGCCGGAATTGCCTGTATCTGCTGCATTTCAGACGATCATGACCGGCTGGCATGGGTCGTGCATAATGGGAGACGGCGCGAAATGTTGGGCCTTAAGGTCTATTCGGCGCGTACGAAGTGAGTTGGGCATCTGCCGTCGAGGCCCTAAGGTCGCGGCGGCAGTTTGTTCCTTGGAGGCCTGAATGAAAAAAATCGAGGCTATCGTAAAGCCGTTCAAGCTGGACGAAGTGAAAGAGGCCCTGCAGGAAGTTGGCCTGCAAGGCATCACCGTGACGGAGGCCAAAGGATTTGGCCGGCAGAAGGGCCACACCGAGCTCTACCGCGGCGCCGAATACGTTGTGGATTTCCTGCCCAAGGTGAAGATCGAGGTCGTGTGCCCCGACGATTTCGCCGAGAAGGCCATCGAGGCCATCCGCAGCGCCGCGCAAACCGGTCGCATCGGCGACGGCAAGATTTTCGTCTATTCGATCGAACAAGCCATCCGCATCAGGACTGGCGAATCCGGCGATGACGCGCTTTAGGAGCGTGTCCGGTAAGGGTGGCCATCACTTTTGCTGGTCGAACACGCGACAAACACGCTAGAGCGCGAGTAAGCAAACGGGACTGATAGGCCACCCTCCCGGCCCAAGGCCCTGCGAACAAGAACGTCCAATACAGGGGTAAGAAACCTATGACGACTGGCAGCGACATCCTCAAGAAGATCAAGGACGAGGACATCAAGTACGTCGACCTGCGCTTTACCGACCCGCGCGGCAAGCTTCAGCACGTAACCTTCGACCAGACGATGATCGATGAGGACATCTTCGAAGAAGGCACGATGTTCGACGGCTCCTCGATCGCCGGCTGGAAAGCAATCAACGAGTCCGACATGGTGCTGATGCCCGATCCGGACTCGGCCTATATGGACCCGTTCTTCGGCGCTTCGACGCTCGCGATCAATTGCGACATTCTCGATCCGACGACGTACCAGCCCTACAATCGCGACCCGCGCACCACGGCCAAGAAGTCCGAGGCGTATGTGAAGTCGCTGGGTCTCGGTGACAGCGTCTATTTCGGACCTGAGCCCGAATTCTTCATCTTCGACGACGTCCGCTATTCGAACACCACCTACAAGGTTGGCTTCGAGGTCGACTCATCGGAACTGCCGTCCAACAACGACGCCGAATACGAGTCCGGCAACACCGGCCACCACATCGGCCTCAAGAAGGGCTACTTCCCGGTTCCCCCGCTCGACAGCGCGCAGGATATGCGCGGCGAAATGCTGGCGGCGATGGGCGCGATGGGCGTGCCGATCGAAAAGCATCACCACGAAGTGGCGTCGGCTCAGCACGAACTTGGCATCAAGTTCTCGCCGATCATCAAGGCTGCCGACTGCGTGCAGATCTACAAGTACGTCATCCACCAGGTCGCTCACGCCTACGGCAAGACGGTGACCTTCATGCCGAAGCCGGTTTATGGCGACAACGGCTCGGGCATGCACTGCCACCAGTCGATCTGGAAGGACGGTAAGCCCCTCTTCGCCGGCGACCAGTATGCCGGCCTGTCGATGGATGCCCTCTACTACATCGGCGGCATCATCAAGCACGCCAAGGCCATCAACGCCTTCACCAACCCGACCACCAACAGCTACAAGCGCCTGGTGCCCGGCTTCGAAGCCCCCGTTCTGCTCGCCTATTCGGCGCGCAACCGCTCGGCGTCCTGCCGTATCCCCTTCGGCCAGTCGCCGAAGGCCAAGCGCGTGGAAGTGCGCTTCCCCGATCCGCTCGCGAACCCCTATCTCGGCTTTGCGGCAATGCTGATGGCTGGCGTCGACGGCATCAAGAACAAAATCCACCCGGGCGACCCGATGGACAAGGACCTCTACGAGCTGCCGCCGGAAGAGCTCAAGCAGATCCCGACGGTTTGCGGCTCGCTCCGCGAAGCCCTCGAAAGCCTTGACAAGGACCGCGAGTTCCTCAAGGCCGGCGGCGTGTTCGACGACGACCAGATCGACAGCTATATCGACCTCAAGATGACGGAAGTGATCAAGTTCGAGCACACCCCGCATCCGGTCGAATACGAGATGTACTACTCGGCCTAAGCCGAGCTGCTAGAGCGAATTGAAAGGGCCCCGGTGGGGCCCTTTTTTATCGGCTCGCAGACCGGGCGACGTTCAGTGTCATCACCGGCGGCGACTTGAGTGACTGCGCGACCACGCAATAGCGCTCGGTGAGCTTGAGGAGGCTGGCGAGCTTGTCGTCCGGCGCATCGGTATCTAGCTCAAAGCTCAGCCGAATCTCGGCAAATCCCACCGGCGCCTCGCGTGAGACCGCAAGCGTACCGCGGAAATCGAGGTCTCCTTCTACCAGCACTCGGCCTGAGCGGATCGGCGCGTCGATCGCCGTCGCAACGGATTTGAGGGTTACTCCGGCGCAGGCAACGAGCGCTTCGAGCAGCATGTCACCGGAACAGAGTTCGAGACCCGTGCCGCCCGTAGCGGGGTGCAATCCGGCCTCGGCGATAGCGCGGCCGGTTTCGATCTTACAGGCGATCTTTTCGTCGCCGAGTTCGCCGCGAGCCCGCAGTGTGATCAGTGCGGCGGACGGATCAGCCTTGTAGCGTTCCTTGAGCGGCGCCTGCAGCGCCCGCAGTTCGACCGAATCCATGGAAATTCCTCAAGGTTTGATCTGGCTGAGTTACCTTACCGCCAGAACGGCAAAATTGGGAGGAGCGGGCACAGGGTGGCCCGCTCCTCCCAGCTTCCCCAACTCAAAGGCCGCTAAAAAAGGCCCTCACATCGCCGGTCCAGACTTCCGGCACTTCAAGCACGGCGTAGTGGCCGCCGACGTCGAATTCGGTCCAGCGGGCGATGGTGTTGGAGGGCTCGCCATAGCGGCGGATCGGCACTTCGTCGAAGCCGAAGACGGCAACGGCGGTCGGCACGCCCGAGTTTGCCTTGGGTGCCCAGGCGGCCGGATCGTGGGCGTTCTCGTAGTAGAGGCGAAGGGAGGATGCCGCGGTTCCGGTGAACCAGTAGATCATGAAGTTGGTGAGGAACGCATCGACCGGGACGGCGTCGGGCCGATCGCCGAAACTGGTGAAGAGCTCGCTGATCCACGCCAGGAGCCCGGCCGGCGAGTCGGAGATGCCGTAAGCCAATGCCTGTGGCCGCGTCGACTGGATGGCGTTGAAGCCAAAATGCTCGGCCATGAACCGCTGCAGGCGCTGCACCCGAGCCTTCTCGCGATCGTTGAAGCTGGCGATGTCGTCGGGCGAGATCGGCCCCATCGGGATAAAACCCATGGTCGCCGCGTTGACGTGGACGCCGATTACATTCTCGGGCGCCAAGCGGCCGATCTCGGGCCCGATGATCGCCCCGGCATCGCCGCCCTGCACACCGAACCGCTCGTAGCCGAGACGCGTCATCAGCTCGACGAGCGCCTTGGCGATGCGGCCATTGCTCCAGCCCGCTTCGTGCGTGGGCCCGGAGAAACCGAAACCTGGCAGCGACGGGATGATCACGTCGAAGGCGTCCTCTGCCTTGCCGCCGTGAGCGACCGGGTTCGTGAGCGGTCCGATAACGCCGAGGAATTCGACAATCGAGCCGGGCCAGCCGTGGATCAAGAGCAGCGGCGTTGCATTCTTTTCGGCCGACTTGACGTGGATGAAGTGGATCGTCTGGCCATCGATCTCCGTGGTGAACTGCGGATGGCGATTGATGGCGACCTCTTCGGCCCGCCAATCGTAACCGCCGAGCAACCGGCCGACAGCGCCTTCGACAAAGGCGTTCGTCGGGCCATAGCTCCAGCTTTTTGCCTCGACCTCGCTCGGCACGATAGTGCGGGCCAGCCGGGCCTTGAGATCGGCAAGTTGGGCGTCGGAAACGTTGACCTTGAAGGGGGTGATTGCGGACATTTTCGGCTCCGGGGTGTTGGGTTCGTGTTGGCGTCCCCAAGCTACCCAGACGCCCCGCGTCGGGATTGTAGAAATCCGACAACCTGCGTTGTTGGGTCCTAAAGCGCCGATGCTCGCGTGATCTGGCCCGGCGTCTCGCCCATGATGGCCTTGAGCGAATTGATCAGATGCGCCTGATCGGCATAGCCGAGCGCGAACGCCACGTCGGCGGCCGGACGGCCCATGCGAAGCAGCGACATCGCCTTCTGCGCCCGCTCGATGAGCGTGAACGACTTGTATGTGAGGCCGGTGGTCCGCAAAAAGTGCCGCTGCATCGTGCGTTCCGACATGGCCTTGGGATGCCCCTCGACCACCGAAGCGACGATGTCGTTGTTCTCAACAATCCCGTCGCGCACCAGCCGCTCAACGAATACGTCGGCGTTCTCGAAAGTCGGGATCTCCCGCACGTCCGTGCCGATCCAGAAATTGCGGCCGCCGAACTTTTCGAGCATCACACCTTCGTCGCGCATGATTTCGCCCGGCATCAGCGGCATGAACGTGCTGGGCTTGAACGAAATCACCAGAATTTCGTCGCCCGCATCATGCTGGTAGACGACCGACCGCGTGGTGAGCCCGGTTCGCAGCACCTGCACATCGTCGCCGCGCTTGAGAATCGCGATGTCCCAGCAGCCATCGGGGCGCATCAGCGTCTCGCCGGCGGCGGTAAACCGGATCGAGCTGATGCTCTCGAGATAAGGCGAGTCGACCGGGCGCGATTGCTCGATTTGCTGCATAGGTTGACCTTAGCACTCGGCCCGGCCCCGGCCAACCCGTCGCCAGGCTGGCCGGCCCTCGCGCCTTAGGTCCGCTCGCTTGCCATCTCGGCAAAGAACGCATCCGGCGCATCGGTTTCGACCAGCTTCTTGCCGACAATCGTCAGGTAGCGGCTGCCGACATTGCGAACGAAATTTCGGTCGTGCGAAACGAGGATACAGGTCGCCCCCCTGCTCTCGATCTCCTCTTCCAGCGCCTCGCGGCCGGCGATGTCGACGTGGTTCGTCGGCTCATCCATGAGATAAAAATTCGGCTCAGTCAGGCGCAGCACCAGAAGGCCGAGCCGAGCGCGTTGCCCGAGGCTCAATTCGCGGATCGGCCGCGCCTGCTTCTCGATGGTGAAGCCTGCAGATGCCAGCAGCGCCCGCACTCGGGTGTCGCCCACCTTGAACCGCCCGATGACCTCATCTGGCGTCGCCGTCGATACGAGCTGGCTCATGTCCTGGTCGATGTAGCCGAGCACGACCGACGGCGTAACCTTGATGCCGGGAACCTCTGCGTCCCCACCCATCGCCCTGTGCAGCAGCTTCACGAACTGCGACTTCCCTGCCCCGTTGCGACCGAGCAAGACGATCCGGTCGCCCTGAAAGACGTGCAGCTTGCCGGTCCTGAACAGTGGCCTGCCGTCCGGCGTCGTCACCCCCAGGTCGTCGAGCGCCAGCAGCACTTTGGCGTGCGTGCCGCTATTCGACAGCCGGATTTCGCCCGATCGTTCCTTATGGACGGGCTTCGCCGCCGCCTCGATTTTCGCCGCCCGTTCCTTAAGGTATTTGGCTTTCACCGTCAGCAGGTCGCTGCCTGAATTGATGCCGATATTGGTGAGCTTGGCAGCCTGCTTCCGAAGCTGTTTGGCGTCCTTGAGGTCGCGCTCGAGCTTTGCCGCATCGGCGGCGTCATCCTCCGCCAGCGCCAAGCGTGCCGCAGAGAACGGTAGCGCGAAATAGCGCGAACCTTCCGGCCGCAGGAACAGTGTGCGATTGGTCGTCGCATCGAGAAATTCTCGGTCGTGGCTCGCGATGATCACCGGGACGCCGCGCGCTGTCCGGTTCAGCCAATCCTCGAGTTGGAACAGCTTGCCGAGGTCCAGGTGATTGGTCGGCTCGTCAAGCAGCAGGATGTCGGGCTCCGTCACCCAGATGCGGGCGATCAACATCAGGCGTTGCCAGCCACCGCTGAGGTTTTTCACCGGCCGGTCGCGCAGCTCCTCCGGCGTCTCGAATTCGTCGAGCGCCACCTCAACGCGCCAGGAGTCAGTATCGCGCTGATCGGCCGGCAGCACGAGCGCGACCGCATCCCGCAGCGTCAGATCCATGAGGCCCGCCGGCACGTCCTGCTCGACATAGCCGACGCGCAGCCCGCGTGAGCGGGTGATATCGCCGCTCGTCGGTTCGGCTACCCCGGCGATGATGCGGAGCAGCGTGGTCTTGCCGTTGCCATTGCCGGCAACGAGGCCGACGCGGTCGCCTTCCTGGATGGTGAGCGTCAGGTCGGTGAAAAGCGGAAAGGTGGCGGTGGCGCCAAGGTTATGAAGGCTGATTGAGCCCATTTTTCAGATTCTCTCTGGGATGGCATCAGAAGATGCCTTGGCCGATCATTTGGCGGTACGCGAATGCGAACACCGTCGGGCAAACCAGAGGGAAATCGACGAAAAACGTCAGGACCCGGCCGGTCAGCCCTGCAACAAAAGCCGCAGGGCAGGAACGGGGCCACGCTTGCGGATGTGACGGAAATAGACGCTCACGTAAGCCCTCCTTCGGTTCGAGTGATGAAGCGTGAATAGTCCGGACGAGCCAGAATTGCAATCCGGCGCGCTGCAGCCAAGCCGTCAAAGCCCGACGCTAGCCGAGGTAAAACAGCAAAAATGTCCCGATAATCGCTAGCGGTCTGGGGAGGGCGACGTGGGCAAGCCGGTACGCAAAACTTGTTAACCCGGCCTGCTGCCACTCAATCGCAGATGCTTTAGTCTGCGGGCCCGAAACGCGCTCGGAACGATACCGAAAGCCAGCCCGCATACGGCTACTCCAGACCAAAAACCGTATGACGCGGTTCTAGCAGCGGCGGCTTAAAAAAGTGCTTCCGAGACCTCAACGGATTGCTAACAGCAGAGCGGCCGGAAGCTGAAAAGCCCCGGCCGCCAAGCGTTTTCCGCACTGCAGATTTTTCCGCTAGCGGCCCACGCCGACAATATTTCCGGTGCAGCGGTTGAAGGTGATGAAGTACTGCCACCGTCCGCGATTGGCGCTCGCCTGTACGATCACGCTGCCCGAACGATAAATGCGGACGTTATAGTAGCCCGAGGCGCTGATGGCATTCCGCACCTGCCAGTCGCTCATGCAAACCGGGCGCGGATAAATCGGATAGACGGGATAAGGCGGATAAATCGGGTAGCCGGGGAAGAACGGATAGCCCGGGAAGACCCGGTGATGCGGATGCGGGAAATAAGGACCGGGGCCAGGTCCATAGGGAAAGGCTTGAGCCGGCGCGGCAGCGGTCAGCGCACCGGCGCCAACGACGACGGCGAGCAGCGCGGCGCGGACAAATCGGGAAAGGGGGAGCGGCTTACCCATCGTGGTCTCCTTGGTCTACGGCATCCGATAAATGCCAAATGGGGACACCGAGAATAAGCAGCAGCGCTGAACGGCAGAGAAATCCGCCGTTCATTACCGGTTCATCTTGCCCGCGAAGCGGCCGATTAAGCGCACCGGCGCGTCAATAATCGCCGGTGTCGAACTGCAGCCCGAACGCGCTCGATCCCGGCCGGTGGGCATTGTTATCGCTGCGAAAATTGTTGCGGTTGTCATCGGCCTGCGGATCGTAACACTCGGCCGTTCCGCGCCGATGAACCATGCCCGGCGGGCAGGCATTCTGGTCCAGGTTGAAGCCGCCCGAATTGGAGCGGGAACCCTGGAACGGGTGGAACTGAGCAGCGAAGCTGGGCAGTGTCGGCATCGCGCCGACAAGCAGAAGCGCTGCGAGGCCAACGCCGAGCAGGCTCTTGAAGAATTTTGGTCTAAAGTCCATTTCGGGCTTTCGGGAACGGAGTCAGGTGATCTTGCACCATTTCTTCCTGCAAATTAAGTGGCCCCGGTTGAACGTCAATGCAACCGCCCGTTCATACTCCATTTAGGTTTGCCGCTCTCACTACGGCCAAACCTATCATTGGCCCGATTGTGCTAGAGCTTGAGCATGCCCTGAGTCGCCGAGGTTTCCTGACGAATGCCGCAAAGCAACGACCTATTTGCCGAGCAACCCGAACCGGAGCGCAACCCGGCGCCGCGGCCGACGATCAAGTCGATCACGGAGCGAATCGGCAAGCCGCCCGCCATGCCGCCAGCCGCAAATGGCTCCTATTCGGCTGAGGACATCGAGATCCTCGAAGGGCTTGAGCCGGTGCGCCGCCGGCCTGGCATGTATATCGGCGGCACCGACTCCAACGCGCTGCATCATCTCTTTGCCGAGGTCATCGACAACTCTATGGACGAGGCGATCGCCGGCCACGCCACGCGTATCGAAGTGGACTTCGATGCAAATGGCTATGTGACGGTCATCGACAACGGCCGCGGCATTCCTGTCGAGCCACATCCGAAACAGCCCAAGCTCTCTACGCTTGAAATCATCATGTGTACGCTACACGCGGGCGGCAAGTTTGACTCGAAGGCGTACGAAACCTCGGGCGGCCTGCATGGTGTCGGCGCATCGGTGGTAAACGCCCTTTCCGACGACATGACGGTCGAAGTGGCGCGCGACCAGATGCTCTACCGCCAGACCTATTCGCGCGGCAAACCGACAAGCCGTGTCGAGCCTGTCGGAAAGGTGCAGAACCGGCGCGGCACCAGCACTAGATTCCATCCCGACCCCGAGATTTTTGGCGGCAAAGCGGAGTTTTCCGCGGCGCGCCTGTTCCGCATGACGCGTGCCAAGGCCTATCTCTTCGCCGGCGTCGAAATCCGCTGGAGCTGCGACGAGAGCTTTGCCAACGAGGAGGTTCCCGCCAAGGCAAGCTTCCATTTCCCTGGCGGCCTCAAAGACTTTATGGCCGTCCGCATCGAAGGCGAGCCCCGCGTCGTCGACGAAATCTTCGCCGGTAGCGTCGGCAAGCCTGGAACGCACGGCTCTGTCGAGTGGGCCGTCGCCTGGACGCTGGGCGATGGTTTCCTGTCGTCGTACTGCAACCTCGTACCGACGGCAGGCGGCGGTACGCATGAAACCGGCTTGAGGACAGCCCTGCTCCGCGGCATCCGCAACTACGCGGAGCTGACCAACAACAAGCGCGCATCGATCGTCACCGCTGACGACGTGCTGAACTTCTGCTCTTCCATGCTTTCGGTCTTCGTGCGCGAACCTGAATTCGTCGGCCAGACCAAGGACAAGTTGTCCTCGCCCGAGGCCACCCGCATCGTCGACACCGCGCTTAAAGATGCCTTCGACCACTGGCTTGCGGCCTCACCCAATCAGGCCTCAAAACTCCTCGATTGGGCCGTCGAGCGCGCCGAGGAGCGGCTGCGCCGCAAGAAGGAAAAAGAGGTCGACCGTGCCAGCGCGACGCGAAAACTCCGCCTCCCGGGCAAGCTCGCCGACTGCACGCAGACGGCGGCCCAGGGCGCGGAAATCTTCATCGTCGAAGGCGATAGCGCCGGCGGCAGCGCCAAGCAGGCGCGCGACCGCGCCAGCCAGGCAATCTTGCCGCTGCGTGGCAAGGTACTGAACGTCGCTGGCGCAACCCGTGAAAAGCTCGCTGCCAACCAGCAGATCGCCGATCTCATCCAGGCCCTCGGCTGCGGCACCCGTGAGCGTTATCGCGAAGACGACCTCCGCTACGACAAGATCATCCTGATGACCGACGCCGACGTCGATGGCGCCCATATCGCATCGTTGCTCATCACCTTCTTTTTCCAGGAGATGCCAAAACTCATCGACGAAGGTCACCTCTATCTGGCGATGCCGCCGCTCTTTCGGATCACCCACGGTGCCAAGACGCTCTACGCCATGGATGACGCAGAAAAGGACCGGATGCTGGCCAAAGACTTTGCCGGCAAGAAGCCCGATATTACGCGCTTTAAGGGTCTCGGCGAGATGCCGCATATCCATCTGCGGGAGACGACCATGGCGGCCAAGACACGTACGCTGCTGCAGGTCCGGGTGATCGAAGATCGTGACGAAACCAAATCCTCTGTCGATCGGTTGATGGGCAACAAGCCCGAAGCGAGATTTGCTTTCATTCAGCAGAACGCGGCATTCGTTACCGACCTCGATATCTGAGGACCGACTATAATCGCGCTGCGACATGCAATTGTCGCGGCGGTGTATTAAGGAACGTAGAGGAAACGCTTTGACTTCAAAGCCCTTTCCTCTATGTTCCGGCCCCTAGCGGCCACTCGTCCCAGTTCGGCGGAACGCGATCGTGCGGCGCCGGCTGTTTTCCTCCTGCCTAATGTGAGTGGACTTTTAGATTTGACTGACGATTTTTCAGGGCTCGGCCTGAGCGACAAGGTGACCGCAGCGGTTGCCGACGCCGGCTATACCAAGCCCACCGACATTCAAGCCCAGGCGATTCCCCATGTCCTTGAAAAGAAGGACATTATCGGCATTGCCCAGACGGGCACCGGCAAGACGGCCTCGTTCGTCCTGCCCATGCTGACGCTGCTCGAAAACGGCCGCGCACGCGCACGCATGCCGCGCACGCTCATTCTCGAGCCGACGCGCGAACTCGCCGCCCAGGTACACGAGAATTTCGAGAAGTACGGCAAGAACCACAAACTGTCTGTCGCCCTGATTATCGGCGGCGTGTCGTTCGACGACCAGAATAAGAAGCTCGATCGTGGCGTCGATGTATTGATCGCGACCCCCGGCCGCCTGCTCGACCAGTTCGAGCGTGGTCGCATCCTGATGAGCGGCGTCGAGATCCTCGTCATCGACGAAGCCGACCGCATGCTCGACATGGGGTTCATCCCCGAGATCGAAAAGATCTGCGCCAAGCTGCCGCCGAACCGGCAGACCCTGTTCTTCTCCGCCACCATGGCGCCGGAAATCCAGCGCCTGACCAGCCGCTTCCTGCGTGACCCGATCAGAATCGAAGTCGCGCGGCAGAATTCGGTGGTCGAAACCATCGACCAGAAGCTGGTCCGGGTCTCCAACAAGCCCGAAGAGAAGCGCGCGGTGCTCCGTCAGCTCATTCGTGGCGAGACCGGCCTGACCAATGCCATCGTCTTCTGCAACCGCAAGCGCGACGTGGCGACCCTTGCCCGCTCGCTGCAGCGGCATGGCTTTTCCGCCGGCGGCCTCCATGGCGACATGGATCAGAAAAGCCGCATGGAAACGCTCGACGCCTTCAAGACCAACAAGCTCACTCTGCTGATCGCCAGCGACGTTGCGGCGCGCGGGCTCGACATTCCGGCGGTGAGCCACGTCTTCAACTTCGACGTACCGACCCACGCCGAGGACTATATCCATCGCATCGGCCGCACCGGCCGCGCCGGCCGCTCGGGCACCTCGATCACGCTGGCGACGCCGTCGGACAGTAAATATCTCGATGCCATCACGCGGCTGATCCAGCACGATATTCCGGTCATGCCGCTCCCGGGCGGCGCGCTCGAAATCGACGAAGAAGACAGCCAAAGCGGCAAGCCTCACAGCGAAGGCGGACACAGCCGGTCGCGTGGCCCCGTTCGGCGCGGTTCGCGCCGCGGCGCCAGCGAGCAGCGGCCGCAGCAGCCCAATAGCGATGCCCCTGCCCGCTCGCCCGCACAGAGTGCCCCGGCGCAGCAGCAGGCAAATCACCGCCCAGAGCGGACAGCGACCGAGACACCTTCCCCCAAGCCGCAGCAACGCCAGCAACCGGCGCGCCGCAAGCTCGCGAACGGCGAATCCGCGTTCGGCACCGAAGGTCCCGTACCTGCGTTCCTGTTGCGCGCGACACCGTTGCGCGATCAGTAAAACGACAGTCTCCGGTTACTCACTTTCTGTTCCGCTGCGCCGCCTTTGTCAGACAAACTTGTGATTGAAGGGCAAAAGTACGAGCACGTCGCGATATTTGATCAAATCTCGGCTCGGTATAGTTGCTTAGGGCGCCATGCCTTTACGACCCCTTAAATGTCTTCACTGACACTTCTCCCTACGCAGACCTCGTTCAATTCGCCGGTGCGCAGTTGAGCGGGAATTAAAGTCTTGAGCGCGCGCAAAAGGTGAATTCACTTTTGTGGCGAACGGTGTAGGAAGATCGTGCCAGAAGGCGCGGGGGAATCGTGGCAGAACAAGAGTTCAAACGTGCGCTCGGTTACGCGATGTCCGCGATCGAGTTGCTGACACGTTCGCAGATTCCGCCCTACCCGCAATTCTACGAGCTACTCTATACGTACGCGACTGGGGTGAACCCGTCGCTGAATGCACGCATCAATGCGCTGTTTCGCGATGGCGACCCGACCATCGAGCTGGCTGAGGCGCTCTACGAAGAATTCCTTCGTGCCCAGGACGTCAGCGAACGCATTTCCAACGTTTCCGAGCGGATGGGCGCGCGCATCAGCGAAGCCTATTCGGCGATCGACAGCGCGATGAGCAACGCCAAGACGTACTCGACCTCACTGGAGGCGGCGCAAAACGAGCTGCAGGGCGAGATCACTGCGGACAACGTCAAGGCAATGGCGACCCGACTACTCGTCGAAACTGAGCGGATGCAGTCGATCAACCGCCAGCTTGAAGGACGCCTTCAGGCCTCACGCGACGACATCGCCAATCTGCGCCACGACCTCAACGAGGTGCGGCGCGAGTCGATGCTCGACCCGCTGACCAAGATCTACAACCGCAAGTATTTCGATGAAGGCCTGTCGCGGGCGATGATCTCTGCCGATAACACCGGCAGGCCGATGACGCTGGTGCTCGTCGACATCGACAATTTCAAACGCTTCAACGACACCTGGGGGCACCAGACGGGCGACCAGGTGCTGCGCCTCGTCGCCATGACACTGCGTTCCAACCGCAAGGGCAAGGATGTCGTCGCCCGCTATGGTGGCGAAGAATTCGCCGCGGTGCTGCCGGAGACCGATCTCAACGGCGCGGTGATTGTTGCAGACCATATGCGCAAGGCGATCCAGGCGAAGGAATTGCTGAAACGCTCGACCAACGAAAAGCTCGGGCGCATCACCGCATCGTTCGGTGTGGCGCTCTATCGCCCCGGCGAAGGCGCCTCGGCGCTGATCGAACGTGCCGACCGCTGCCTCTATGCGGCCAAGCACGCCGGCCGCAATCGCGTCTGCGACGAGACGGAATTGACGACCGGCGACGGCGACACCGTCGCGGCTTAGGCCGGAATGGTCTCGCTAAGCTTGACGCCCAGCCCGCGCAGCGCGTCCCAGTAGCCGGGGAAAGTTTTGCCGACGCAGTCGGGATCCAGGATGGCGATGCCGCCAATCCTGAGACCGGCCAACGCAAAGCTCATGGCAATGCGGTGATCCGCATAGGTCTCGATGCGGGTTACGGCATTCCGCCCCGAGAGGCCGCCAAGCTTCGGATCCCCGAACACCAGCAGATCGTCGCCCTCCTCGCGCGCCAGGCCGGGGCGGATGCGATTGAGCTCGGTCGAGAGCGCAGTGATGCGGTCGCATTCCTTGACGCGCAGATTGGCGATCCCGACGAAGCGCACGGGCGTCTCGTTGAACGCGGCGAGAACGGCAATGGTCGGGACCGCATCCTGCATCTGCGACCCGTCGATCACCGCTGGCAGATGCGGGAACTGCGCGATTACAGCGGCCGCGGCAGCATCCGGCTGGGTAAACGCGTCGGCCGCCACGCCAAGATCGATCCTACCGCCAGTCAAAGCTTCGGCCGCCCAGAAATAGGTCGCGGCTGAAGCATCGGGCTCGATGACAAAGTCCGTTGCCTGGTAGCCTGTGGGGTCGACCCGCCAGACGCCCCCACCCAGCTCTTCGACTGTCGCGCCGAAGGCGCGCATGGCGGCAATCGTCAGGTCAACATAGCCCTTGGCGCCGATTTCCTTGCCGGTCAACGCGACTTCGATCGGCCCTTGTCCAAACGGAGAGGCCATCAGCAGAGCCGACACGTACTGACTCGATAGGCCGGCGTCGATCTCGACCCGGCCAGCGCCGAAATGCCCCTGCCCGTGAACTGTTACCGGCGGACAGCCGGTCGGCGCTTCCGCATGGATACCTAGCGAATTCAATGCGTTGACCAGCGGCGCAATCGGCCGCTTGCGCATGTCCTCGTCGCCGTCGACAATAACTGTGCCATCGACCAGTGCCGCGGCGGCGGTGAGAAAACGCGTCGCCGTACCGGCATTTCCGAGCATCAGCGGCGCCGCGGGGACGTCCACCTTGCCATGCCCGCTGACAACAAAACTCGTCGCGTCCGGCTCATCGACGCCAACGCCCATCCGCCGCAAAGCGACAGCCATGAGCTTGGTGTCCTTGCTCTTGAGCGCCCCCGTCAACCGGCTCATCCCATTCGCCAACCCGGCGAGCAACAGCGCGCGATTGGTGATCGACTTCGAGCCGGGCGGCGTCGCACGACCGACCAGCGGCCGATCAACAGGCGTTATCGCGATTGATTTTGCGGAAGAGTCCATGGCGGTGCGATGCCATGTGGCGGCAACGAACGCAAGTCAGCCCTTTGGCGAGACCTTCGACCTAAGCCCCAGCCCGTGCCTCGGCCAGCGCCTTCAGGTCCGCCGGCTTGAGCTGCACGCTTTCACCACAGCCGCATTCGCCGGTCTGGTTCGGGTTCTTGAAGGTGAAGCCGGATTTTAGCTTGTCTTCCTCGAAATCCATCACGGTGCCAAGGAGGAACAGCGTGGCCTTGGGCTCGATGAAGACCTCGACGCCCTTGTCGGAAACGTGGTCGTCGCCGGTGATCGCCTGCTCGACATAGTTGAGCGTATAGGATTGGCCGGCGCAGCCGGCATTCTTGATGCCGACGCGCACGCCGATCAGCGGCTTGCCCGAATCCTCGATGATCTCGTTGATGCGCTCGGCGGCAGCATCGGTGAGGCTCATAATCCTGAGGGCCATATCAACCTTCCATCGTTACCTTACGATGTAACACGCCAGCGGCGAACTTACCACCAGTTCAGCGCGACCTGCGCTTCTTCGCTCATGCGGCTCGCGTCCCAAGGCGGCTCGAACACCATATTGACGGTCACGTCCTGGATGCCCTCGACCGACCGTGCCGCATTCTCGACCCAGCCCGGCATATCACCGGCCACCGGGCAGCCCGGCGCCGTCAGCGTCATGTCGATGGCGAGGTTACGATTGTCGTCGAGGTCGACCTTGTAGATCAGCCCGAGTTCGTAGATATCGACCGGAATTTCGGGGTCATAGACGGTCTTGAGCACCCCGATCAGGTCGGCCGTAATCCGCGCCACCTCGTCGGCGGGAATCGCGTCCGAAACGGTCGGCACGATCCGGTTACCCTCGATGGTTTCGGCAACCGCCACGGGCGCCGTCTCAACGGCGCTTTCCGGCAGATCCTCGCTCTTGACGTCTTCCATCACAAATTTCCTACGCGAAGAATTTTTGCGCGCGCTCGATGCCATCGACCAACGCGTCGATGTCATCCTTGCCCGTATATAGGCCGATCGAGGCCCGACAGGTAGAGGTGACCCCAAACCGGGTCAGCAGCGGCATGGCGCAATGCGTTCCGGCGCGCACCGCAATGCCGTAACGATCGAGGATCGTCGATACATCGTGCGCATGGGCGCCCTTCATCTCGAACGAGAAAATACCGCCCTTCCCCGGCGCCGTACCGATCAATCGCAGTGAATTGATCCGGCTCAGCTTTTCGGTGGCGTAGCCAGTGATCTCGGCCTCATGCGCAGCAACGTTGTCGCGCCCGAGCGCGTCGACATAGTCGATCGCCGCGCCGAGCCCGATCGACTGCACGATCGGCGGCGTGCCCGCCTCGAAGCGATGTGGCGGATCGTTATAGGTGATCGTATCGAGCGTCACCGTTTCGATCATCTCGCCGCCGCCCTGATAAGGGCGCATCGCGTCCAGATGCTCGTATTTGCCGTAAAGCATGCCGATACCGGTCGGACCGTAGAGCTTGTGGCCGGTGGCGACGTAAAAATCGACGCCGAGCGCCTGCACATCCACCTTGAGATGCACCGCCCCCTGGCTGCCATCGACCAGCACGGGGATTTTCCGAGCGTGCGCGATCTCGATCACGTCGGCGATCGGCACAATGGTGCCGGTAACGTTCGACATATGTGTCACCGCGACCATCTTGGTCTTCGGCGACAGCGCCGCTTCGAACGCATCGAGATCAAAGCTGCCATCGTCGCGGACATCGACGAACTTAAGCACCGCCCCCTGCCGCTCCCGCAGAAAATGCCACGGCACGATGTTGGAGTGGTGCTCCATGATGGTGACGACGATCTCGTCACCGGCCTGGATGCGCGGGCTCAGAAACGAGGAAGCCACGAGGTTGATTGCCTCAGTGGAGGATTTGGTGATGACGATCTCTTCAACCCGCGCCGCATTCAGCAGCCGCTGCATCGCCTCGCGCCCGCCTTCATAGGCCTCGGTCGCCCGGTTCGCGAGCGTATGGAGCCCGCGATGCACATTGGCGTAGGCGTGCTCATACGCCCAATCCATCTTGTCGAGCACGGCCTTCGGCTTCTGCGCCGACGCGCCGTTGTCGAGATAGACCAGCCGGTGGTCGAAAATCTTTTCGTCCAGAATTGGAAAGTCGGCGCGGACGCGTTCGAGGTCGAAAGTCATCTGCCCGCCAGCCAACCATCAACCACGCCCTGCAGCGCTTCGTTGAGGGCCTCGTCCTCGATTGAATCGAACAGTTCGGCAATGAAACCGCGGACCAGCATGGTCTCGGCCTCGACCTTCGGTACACCGCGGCTCATCAGGTAGAACATCGAGTCTTCGTCGAGCTTGCCGCAGGTCGAGCCGTGGCCGCAGACGACGTCGTCGGCGAAAATCTCGAGCTCGGGTTTGCTGAGGATTTCCGCCTCGTCCGACAGCATCAGCCCCTGCATCATCAGCTTGGCGTCGGTCTTCTGCGCGTCGCGCTCGACCACGATCTTGCCCTGAAACACTGCCTTCGACCGGCCGCGCGCAATCTGCTTATAGAGCGGCTTGCAGGTGCAGTGACCCTTGGCGTGGCGGATTTCAGCGGTGATGTCGGCGTGCTGGCCATCGTTGGTCAGGTTGAGCCCGGTGAAATCCGCATGCGCGCCCTCGCCGCCGAAGCGCGCGAAAATCTGCGTTCGCTCCAGCCCCGCACCGGCATGCACGGTGATCGTACGAAGGTGCGCGCCCTCGCCGATTTCGTACTCGCCGGTGGCGAAGTGGGTCGCCTTCCGCGCCGACAAGTCGACCGTTATGTGAGTAAGCCTCGCGCCCTTGCCGAGCTGGATGAAGCTCGCATGGTTTGAAACATGCGCCGCGTCGCTGCCGGAATAGGTTTCGAGTAGGGTCGCGCTGGCACCGTCGGCGAGGTAGATGCGGGCCGAACTCGGCGCGTGTGCAGCCGGTCCATCGGTCCGACGGTCGATATGAATGACCGGATCGACCGAGCCCTCGAGCGTCAACGTCAGTGTCTCGCTGGCCAGTGCAGAGTTGAGGCGAGCGAGAACGTCGTCGCGTTCGGTCAGCGCCGAGCCCTTGGCCTCGCCGACGATGACACCGGCCGGGGCCGTGCCGTGGCTCTGCACGCGACCGTTGGCGATCATCACGCGAAACGCACCGGTGACGTCGAGCGCCGGCGCACCGGCAACCCCGGCGTCGACCGCGAGCGGCGGCACCGTGCGGAGCAGCGTCTTGAGGTCGGTATAATGATAGGCCTCGACACGCCGCGTCGGCAGGCCGGTGACGGTCAGCCGCTCCGCTTCAGCGGCCGCGCCAGCGCCCTGCAACTGGGCGATAAGAGTATTTTCGGCGGCACCGAGCCGCACGGGAACCCGCATGTCAGTTGTCCTTACGCTGCCGCTTCGTCGAAGTCGGCATAGCCCTTGGCTTCGAGTTCGAGGGCCAGTTCCTTGCCGCCGCTTTCAGCCACCCGGCCATCCGAGAACACGTGCACTACGTCGGGCACGATGTGGTTCAGCAGCCGCTGATAGTGGGTGATGACAAGCATCGAACGCTCCGGCGAGCGCAGCGCGTTGACGCCCTCGGAGACCAGCTTCAGCGCATCGATGTCGAGGCCGGAATCCGTCTCGTCGAGGATGCACATCTTTGGCTTGAGCAGCGCCATCTGCAAAATCTCGGCGCGCTTCTTTTCGCCGCCGGAGAAGCCGACATTCAGCGCCCGCTTCAGCATATCGGCGTCGATGTGAAGCGCGGTTCCGGCGCTCTTCACGGCGCGCATGAAATCGGGCGTCGTCAGTTCGGCTTCGCCCCGAGCCTTCCGCTGCGAATTCATCGCGGCCTTGAGGAACGTCATCGTCGCAACGCCCGGAATCTCGATCGGATACTGGAAGGCGAGGAACAGCCCAGCCGTCGCGCGCTCAGAGGGGTCGAGCTCAAGCAGGCTCACGCCATCGAGCAGCACTTCGCCGCTGGTGATCTCGTAGTCTTCCTTGCCGGCAAGCACATAGCTCAGCGTCGACTTGCCCGAGCCGTTGCGGCCCATGATGGCGTGCACTTCGCCCTTGGGGACGATGAGATTCACGCCTTTGAGAATTTCGCGCTCGGCGATGCGGACATGCAGATCGCGGACTTCAAGCATTGGGGTGGTCATTTATCTTCTCCGATGTCTTCACCGTCCCAGTAGTCGAGCGGCGTGAGCTTGCCGCCGGCCTCGAACAGCGACCGCGGTTCTTTATCGTTGCCATGAGCGATCCCGAACGCGATCCGACCGCTGTCGGGATACTCAATAACGTCGGCTCGCAGCCGGTTGGCGAAGGCGATATAGCGCAGCTCGGCATCACTCGAATTGATGATCTGGTGCGCGTCGCCGCCCGCGGGGCAGCCGATGCAATCGCCGGCCTTGATCGGCAGGCGCCGGTCGCCGATCCGGACCTCGCCCGTGCCTTCAAGGACTAAGAACAGCTCGTCGGCGCCGTGGTGGCGGTGGAACGGCCAGGCCGTCTTCCCCGCCGGCACGACATGCAGCGTCGCGCCGATTCCGGTGAGGCCTCCCAGTGTTTTGTCGATTTCGCCAAGACCAACCTGGAATCGCGATCCCCTGCTCAGCCAGTCGAGCTCGAGATCGGCAAGGTTGACGATGTCGCGAGGGGCCTCTGCCATATCAGCCCACGCTGCCTTCCAGCGAAACCGAGATCAACTTCTGTGCTTCCACCGCGAACTCCATCGGCAAATGCTGAAGGACGTCACGGACAAAACCGTTGACGATGAGCGCCACCGACTCTTCCTCGGAAAGCCCGCGCTGCAGGCAATAGAAGAGCTGGTCGTCCGAAATCTTGCTTGTCGTCGCCTCGTGCTCGAACTGCGCACTGCCGTTGCGGCTTTCGATATAGGGCACCGTGTGCGCCCCGCATTTGTCGCCGATCAGCAGGCTGTCGCACTGGGTGAAGTTACGGGCATTGGTCGCCTTGGCGTGAGCCGAGACAAGACCGCGATAGGTGTTGTCGGAGAAGCCGGCCGCGATGCCCTTGGAGATGATGCGGCTCGACGTGTTCTTGCCGAGATGCTGCATCTTGGTGCCGCTGTCGATCTGCTGATAACCGTTTGAAATCGCGATCGAATAGAACTCGCCGCGGGAATCGTCGCCGCGGAGGATGCAGCTCGGATATTTCCATGTGATGGCCGAGCCGGTCTCGACCTGCGTCCATGAAATCTTCGAGCGGTCGCCGCGGCAATCGCCGCGCTTGGTGACGAAGTTGTAGATGCCGCCCTTGCCGTCCTTGTCGCCCGGGTACCAGTTCTGCACCGTCGAGTATTTGATCTCGGCATCGTCGAGCGCCACGAGTTCGACCACCGCCGCATGGAGCTGGTTTTCCTCGCGCATCGGCGCCGTACATCCCTCGAGGTAGCTCACATAGGAGCCCTCTTCGGCGATGATCAGCGTACGCTCGAACTGGCCGGTCTTCTTCTCGTTGATGCGGAAATAGGTCGAAAGCTCCATCGGGCAGCGCACGCCCTTGGGGATGAAGCAGAACGAGCCGTCGGTGAAGACCGCCGAGTTCAACGTCGCGTAATAGTTGTCGGTCACCGGCACGACCGAGCCAAGGTACTTCTGCACCAGTTCGCCATGCTCGCGGATGGCTTCAGAGATCGAGCAGAAGATGATGCCGACCTTGGCCAGTTCGTCGCGGAACGTCGTCACCACCGAAACTGAGTCCATAACGGCGTCAACCGCCACGTTGGCGCCGCTCGGGTAAGCATCGCCCGCCCCTTCGACGCCGGCGAGAATGGCGCGCTCCTTGAGCGGCACGCCGAGCTTTTCGTACATCTTCAGCAGCTCGGGATCGACCTCATCGAGGCTCCTAGGCCCCTTGAACGCCTTCGGAGCTGCATAGAAGTACATGTCGTCGAAATCGATCTTGGGGTAATGCACGCGCGCCCAGGTCGGCTCGTCCATCGTCTTCCAGCGGCGATAGGCTTCCAGCCGCCAATCGAGCATCCACTGCGGCTCGTCCTTCTTGGCCGAAATGAAGCGGACGATGTCCTCGCTCAGGCCTTTCGGCGCGCGATCGCTCTCGATGTTGGTCTCAAAGCCATATTTGTACTTGTCGACGTCCAGGGCCAGCACGCTTTCGACGGTCGCGTGCTCGATCTCTTCCTTGAGCGTCGGGATGGCTTCCTTGTAATTCACTTCTGCCATGGCAATACCTCTATGCCGCCTTGCCCTGCCGGCGCCGGCCGAGCACATCGGCGAAACCTGCAAGGAAGGCCGTAACGTCGTCTTGCGTCGACGACCACCCTAAACTGACGCGCAGCGCGCATTCCGAAAGCTCGGGGCTCACCCCCATCGCCTTCAATACATGACTTGGCCCGACTTTGCCGGACGAACAGGCAGAGCCGGACGAAACCGACAGGCCAAGCAGATCGAGGCCCATCATCGCGACGCTGGCCTTTAGACCCCGCGCGGCGAAGTTCACGACGTTGCCGAGCCGCTCGGCGCCCGCGCCGAAGATCGTGGCCGCCGGATCAATGGCCAGAACACCGACTTCGAGTAGGCTGGTCAGTTGAGCAACGCCCGCCGTACCATAGCGCGCCGGAAAAGCGGCCGCCGCCGCACCAAAACCAACGATCAACGCCGCCGATTCCGTACCGCCACGCCGGTTTTGCTCCTGTCCGCCGCCGGGGATCAGTCGCACGGTGTCGGCATGAGCCTTTACCAGCAACGCGCCAACGCCCACCGGACCGCCGATCTTGTGCGCGCTGATGGCCATCATATCGGTAGGCCGCGACGCAAAATCGAGGGGCAGCTTGCCGAAGGCCTGAACCGCATCGACGAAAAGGTAATGCCGCGTCGGGCCGACCAGAGCTTCGATCTGCTGGATCGGCTGCACCACACCGGTCTCGTTGTTCACGGCATGGACCGCCACGAGAACCTTCTCGCCCGAGAGCTCAGCCTGCCGTAGCCGGTCGGCCAGCTCATCGGCCCGAATGACGCCACTGCCGTCGAGACCAATCACGGTCACGGGCACGCCTGCCATCTCAGCCGCCTTGGAGACCGCTGCATGCTCGCCGGCGCTGATGACGATGCGATTGACGCCCAGAGCCTTCACGCCGACGATCGCCTGCGTAATGGCTTCCGTGGCAGAGCCAGTGAAGACAACCTGTTGCCGGTCGGCCCCGGCAAGGGACGCAACCTGATCGCGGGCGTTTTCGATTGTGTTACGCAGCGCCCGGCCGTGGCCATGCACCGACGAGGGATTGCCGGTTAGCTCAAGCGCCGCCAACAGAGCCGCCCGCGCCTCCGGCAGCAGCGGCGACGATGCGTTGTGATCGAGATAGACAGCCTGTCGCATCATTCGCTTCCAGCTCATCCACCGCCCGGAAAAGCGGTCGGCGGCATCGCGTTCCACGCGCGCCCGACGACCAGACTCTTCTTGTAATTTGACGCCCATATTCATTAGAAGGGGCGCTCAAACCGGCAGGTGGCTTCTGTTAAGCCCCTTGTCGCACCGCGAAAAGCCAGTTTCGAATAATTCTAACCTGTCTTTTCCAGTCATCTTTTATGGAGCGGCAGACCATTCGTCAAGCCGCTCGCCGGGCTCCGCCGCCGTCCTTGCGACGTTCCGCGGAAGTACGAAAGGTCCTGAAGGAACCAGCATGCCAGAAGTGATTTTCAACGGACCCGAAGGCCGCCTCGAGGGCCGCTACCAGCCCGGCAAGGAGCCCAACGCCCCGATCGCCATTGTGCTGCACCCGCACCCCGAGTTCGGCGGCACGATGAACAATCAGATCGTCTATCACCTCTATTACATGTTCGCCGAGCGCGGTTTCTCCGTGCTGCGCTACAATTCACGCGGTGTCGGCCGCTCGCAGAGCGTCTTCGATCACGGCATCGGTGAACTGTCCGATGCCGCCGCCGCCCTCGATTGGCTGCAGGCCCTCAATCGCGAAAGCCGCGGTTGCTGGATCGCCGGCTTCTCGTTCGGCGCCTGGATCGGCATGCAGCTCCTGATGCGCCGTCCGGAAGTCGAAGGCTTTATCTCGGTCGCGCCGCCGGAAAACCTCTACGACTTCTCGTTCCTCGCCCCCTGCCCGTCTTCCGGCCTGATCATCCATGGCGACAAGGACCGGGTAGCGCCGCCGCAATCGGTGCAAAAGCTCGTCGACAAGCTCAAGACGCAGAAGGGCATCACCATCGAGCAGCAGATCGTGCCTGGCGCGAACCACTTCTTCGAAGGCAAGGTGGACGAGCTCGTCGGCAAGTGCAGCGGCTACCTCGACAAGCGCCGCGCCGAAATCGCCGCCGGCAAGGGACGCTAGCCGAAAAATCCATGGCCAAGTTCAAGTCCGACTTCCTCAACGTGCTGGATCAGCGCGGCTTCATCCACCAGATCTCCGACCCCGAAGGTCTGGATGCGCGGGCGGTGAAGGGGCCGATCACTGGCTATGTCGGCTATGACGCGACGGCCACCTCGATCCATATCGGCAACCTGATCACCGTTACCCTGCTCTACTGGCTGCAGGAAACCGGCCACAAGGCGATCAGCCTGATGGGTGGTGGCACCTCGATGGTCGGCGACCCCTCATTCCGCGACGACCAGCGGAAGCTCCTGACGCCCGAAACCATCAACACCAATATCGAGAGCATCAAGAAGGTCTATTCGCGCATCCTGCGCTACGACGGGTCCAATCCCGCCATCATGGTCAACAACGCCGACTGGCTGCTGAAACTCAATTACGTCGAGTTCCTGCGCGATGTCGGCCGCTTCTTCTCGGTCAACCGCATGCTGTCGTTCGACAGCGTCAAGCTGAGGCTCGATCGCGAGCAGTCGCTGAGCTTTCTCGAATTCAACTACATGATCATGCAGGGCTACGACTTCGTCGAGCTCAATCGCCGCTACGGCACGGTGCTGCAGATGGGCGGCTCCGACCAGTGGGGCAACATCATCAACGGCGTCGACCTCAGCCACCGTATGGGCGGGGCACAGCTTTACGCGCTGACGACACCGCTGCTCACTAAAGCCTCCGGCGAAAAGATGGGTAAGTCGGCTTCCGGCGCCGTCTGGCTCAACGGTGAGCTCTTTTCGCCCTACGACTTCTGGCAATATTTCCGGAATGCCGAAGACGCAGACGTCGGCAAATGGCTGAAAATCTTCACGCGCCTGCCGCTCGATGAGATCGCCCGGCTCGAAGCACTTGGCGGTTCCGAAATCAACGACGCCAAGAAAGTGCTGGCGACCGAAGTGACAGCCATTGTTCACGGGCGCGAGGCTGCCGAGCAGGCCGAGGTCACCTCGCGCGCGACGTTCGAGGCCGGCGCTATTGATCTGTCGCTGCCGAGCGCGGAAATTGCCAAATCTGAACTCGCCACGGGTATTGGCATACAGGCTGCGCTCGTAAGAGCGTCGCTCGCGGCGTCCAACGGCGAGGCAAGGCGGCATATCCAGTCCGGTGCCGTCCGGGTCAACGACGTGGTGATCGAGGATGAGCGCGCGACGCTCGGCACCGCTAACCTGCTGCCCGAAGGCGTGATCAAGCTTTCGGTAGGCCGCAAAAAGCACGCACTGCTCCGGCCGGTTTAGATAAACCGCTGCCTGCGCCCTACTGCCCGCTTGTTGCCGGCACCGGCGCGGTCGTCGTCTGCTGCGGCAATTCCTTAGACCGGTATTCGAACAGGCCGCGGAAGGCGCCGGGGACCAGCATTGAGGCCGGATTGACCTGGAAGTTCGGCTTGTCGAGGCTGCCGCGGATGGCGAAGGTTACGCCGATCAAGCCCTCCCCGTTGCGCCCGCCGAGGATCGGCCCGAAGATCGGCAGTTTCTGGAATATCGAGTTGAGACCGAACAGCGGCACGTAGGTGCCGTTCAAGTCATATTGCCGCCGGTCGGTGTAGATAAAGCCGCGCATCGTGCCGCCCACCGAATCGCCGGTGAGCATACCGTCAGTCACCTCGATGCGGTCCGAGCGGCGGGTAAATTGGACTTGAGCGCTGTTGAAGTTCAGCTTGTTGCCGCGCGCAATCAGGTCGCGCGATTGCTGATGGTTTTCCAAGACCTGTGCAGCGTTCGCCTCATCGACGAGCGAGAAATTGTGGATCTGCAGATTGCCGGCGTCGACGTTCTGCGCATCGTTGGTGTTCATCACCATCGTGCCGTCGCCACCCTCGATGCGCGCATAGACGCCAGCGAAGCGCAGCAGCGTTCCCATGTCGTTGAACGCCACTGACATGGTCTTGCCGTCCGGCGTCGGATTGGTGGTGACGGAGACGCTCTTGTTATCGCCAAGCTGCGCCTGCAGGCTCGCTTTCTGGATGTCGCTGCCCTTGATCGTCAGCCCGAGCTGCATGTTGTAGGCGGTAGTTTTGTAGAACCCCAGCGCTCGCTTCAAATCGAGATCTAGCGCCAGCGTTTGGGTGAACTGCGTCGCCTGCGGGCCGCCGGTGCCGCCGCCGAGGCCGAAGAAGCGCTGCAGCATCGGCTTCAGGTCGAGCTGATCGCCACGCAGCCTTATCGCATAGCCATCGCGGAATGGTGTCAGCGAGAGCTGCGCCTTGTCGCCGGGGCTGAGGCCGAATGAGGTGAACTCGGCAGACTGCAGACCCTTCTTGTCGTCGTATTCGATGCCGCCCTGCAGGTTGACGTCGCCAAAGGCGAGATTGACCTGGCTGAGCTCCGTGACGGAGCCGTTCTGCTTCACGGCGGCGTCGAGCGTACCCGGTACGCCTTTAGCCTTGGTGATCCCGAGGTCTTTGATGGTGAGGCCAGCATCCTTGATGTCGACGGCCATCTGGATGGAGCCATCCTCCATGGGCTTGGCGACGAAGCGGACCTGGCCCGACAGGAAGTCCGACACATCGAACCCCATGCCCTTGAGATCCTTGACGTCGAGCGTCGAGGACAGAAGGAAGCTCGGTGTGCCGCCGGGGACGCCATCGATCTTGAGATCGGCCGGGAAGCCATCGACGCTGGCCTTGCCGGTGCCCTGATAGCCTTTTTGCGAGGCGGTGAACGACATCTGCCCGGCAGAAATCTGGTGGCCCTGAATGGGCGCCGTGCTGGCGAAATTCTCCACGGCGCCGTTGAGCGCATAGTCGAAATTCTTGATCCCGCCGGTCTTGTCGAGCGTGATGGTCGAAATCAGGCTGAGATCGGCGTCGCCGGCGAGCGCGTTCAGGTCCACCGGCAACTGCGAATTGTCGACCGCCTGGGGCTGCTGCTGCTTCGCCAACGCCACCAGTGCCCGGATATCGCTCTTAACCTGGCCGGAAATCTCGAAGACCCGTCCATCCGGGCTCGAATTGTCGATGACAACCGCGGGTGTAGCGAGGCCCACACTGCCGGCATTGCCGGCCGGGATATCAGCGCCATCGGCCGAGAGGGTCACTTTAGCGTCGCGAAGCTGCAGCCGTGTCTTGCCATTTATGGCGACCGGCGCCAGTGAATCGAAGACGCCGACGACGACGTTGCTACCAACTAGGTCGATCGACATGGCGTTCTGCGGGATCGGCTTGTGATCGCCCTTGGCCGTGGCAATCGTGCCGACAGGAAACGAGAATTGCATGTCGGCGGTGTCCACGGTCCCGCCTTTGACGTTCTTGACGAACCAGTCGCGGCTGTCGCGCGACAGGAAGTAGGGCCAGAGGCGCTTGAGGTCGTCAGCGGACACGCCCGAGCCTGAGACGTGCAGGTCAAAGCCCAACCCCTTGCGCAACATGTCGACGCGGCCTTTGGTCGAAACGTGCGAGCCATCGGCCTTCGTGGCATCGAGCTGATCGATGCCGAGCGCGCCATAGAGCGGCGCGGACCAGCCCGAGAACGCAATCTGGAACGGCGCCTGGGGCGCCGCCAGATCGTCCGGCGTCAGATCGACATCCTTGGCCTTGATCGATATGGCGACGGTCGGCCCATATTGCGGATCGAGCCCAAGCCCAAAAATCCCCGAGACGGTCGCCGAGCTTTGCCCGACTTTAAGCTCGGCATCCTGCAGCGCGAACTGGCCGTTCTGTGGCGTCCAGTTGATCTCGGCGATGCTGGTGGCGATCGGGAACCGGTCGTCCTGAACTTTCAGGTCCATGCCGGTCATGTCGACGTGGAATGTGCCGCCGGTCACTTTCTCGGTCTTACCGTCGAAGTTCACATCGATCGACAGCGCGCCAGTGCCCAAAATGCCGGTGACGCTGTCCGGATCGTCGAGGAACGGGAGGAAGGACGAAAAGTCCATGTTGGTGATGTTGGAGGCAAGATGGATCGTGCCATCCTGATCGACCTTGCGGTCGACGTCGCCCTGCATCGTCTGTCCGGCGAATTTGGCCGAGAATTTCCCGGTGACATCCTTGCCGTCGACGCTGGGCGCAACTTCGAGCGTGATGCCGGTGAACTCGCGGAACACGCCATAAACGGCGTCGTTCATGTCCATGACGCCGTCGCGGATGGTCAGGCGCGAGAACCGCCCGGCCTGGGCCTGGGTAAGGATGCCGGCAAGCCCCTGCTCCATGGCCTCCATGTTGTAAATCAGCCAGTCATTGTCTGACCTGAGACCCGCTACCTGCCCATTCGGCATGCTGCCATGCACCGACAGGCCCCCCGATGAGATGCCAACCGAGGGGAATGAGTCTTGGCCTTCCTGCACTTTGACGATGGCGCGGCCGCCATCGCTCGGATCGCTGACGATCTGATAGTTGGCGAGCCGCGGGCCCATGAGGTCCTGGTTCACCTGCAGGTGCGGCGCGACCATCGTGATGGTTGCACCCGGCTGGCCGATCAGCATGCGGATCGGGGAGAAGCCGACATCCAGCGCCTTCATCTGGATTTTGGCGCCGCTCTTGCCATCGGTGTAGACGACCGGCGTAAACTGCACGACGGGCCAGGCTGCTCCCTCGAGCGCCAGCGCCATATCACCGAGCTCGAGATTGGCGCTTGGGGGCAGCGAGGCCAGCACGGCGTTGCGGGCCTGATCGCGCACGAAGGGCAATGGGATCGGCGTAATCAGCAGCGTGATGTAAAGCAGCAGCAGCGGGGCGAGCAGAATCGCCAGCACCCACGTGCAAATACGCGCCGTCCGCCCCACGCGCCAACGTTTCCGAACGGCAGCCTGGTTTGGTGGAGGCGTTGGTTTCACTGGCTACCGTCTTGGGGCTGTCGCGGCCATCTCAGTCCCGGTGAGAATCGACCTACGCGGGCCGTCTCTTGCCCAAACATACCGGCTGGAATATGGCACCAATACCCTGAAATACTTGTCGTAGCGTGAAGGCGACGACATAGGAGGCACCATGGCAAAGCCGCAAAAAGGACGCAAGGCGCCTGATTTCGAGTTACCGACCGCCGATGGACCGGCATTTCGGCTGTCCGCCCAGGTCGGCAAGCCGGTTGTGCTCTACTTCTATCCCGAGGACGATACGGTCGGTTGCACCATCGAGAATCAGGAGTTCACGGCGCTCCTGCCCGAGTTCGAAAAACTCGGCGTCGCGGTGGTCGGCATTTCCGAGGACAGCGTCGCCAAGCACTGCAAATTCCGCGACAAGTACCAGCTTGCAACCGTCCTCGTTTCCGACCCCGAGCACAAGGCAATCGACGCCTATGGCGTCTGGGGTCCGAAGGTAACGTTCGGTCACCACCTCGTCGGCTTGATCCGCTCGACCTTCCTCGTTGGCGCCGACGGCAAGCTTGCCGAGGAATGGCGCGTGACGCGAATAAAGGGGCATGCTGAAAAGGTACTGGCGGCCACGCGGGCACTCGCAGGCTGAGATTCCGCGCCGAGCCTGATGCTTCTCTTGAGCAATCCCGCCTCGTCTTGCCTTCAGCTTGGCAAGCCGCGGTCGGCGCAACTCACCGAAAAATGGGACTGGAATGTGACACCAAACCTGTGAATCGTCGCAGCGAATGTCATAAATCGTTCACAGTGAGATACCCGTTTGACGAAGGAAAACTACGACGAAGTGCTGTTGCAGCAATCGATCATTCAGCTTGCCCAGCACCATGTACCGGCTCGCGACATCATGAGGGGAATGCGTGCGCTGCATCCGGGCGCCGGCAAGAAGGCAATCCTCCGTGCCGCCTTTGGCGCGGTTATCGCCATGGCCGACAACGATATTGAAAAAGCGCTGATGCTGCAGGATTTTGCGATCAAGGAGCGCGGCAGCGACAAGTAGGGAGTGGCTCGCGTTTATCGGCGCGGTCGACCCTTTGTTAACCTTAACGGTTCATTGTTTCCAACCAGTGTTCCTGCGTCCGGAGACCAGCCCGTGGGTAACAAGCTGCAGGCAACCCGCCTCGGCCGCCCCCCAAAACCTCAAGCCCGGCCTGTCGCCGCGCGCGGCATCCGGCCGGGGTTTTTCTATGCGGTTTTCGGTACGCTTTTCGCCACCAACCTGCTCGCCGTAATCGCGCTGCTGATGAGCCCTGATATCGCGGGCCTTGTGAACGGCCAGATGGCCGCGACGCTCTCGTCCTATCAGGATCGTATCGAGCAGTTGCGGCTCGAGGTGGACAGGCTACACTCGCGCCAATACGCCACGACCGGCAATATGAATCAGCAGCTGCAGGAACTTGCCCAGCAGCAGGAAGTGCTGACCGAGCAGCATCAATATGTGAAGGCGCTGGCCGACAAGGCCGCCGAACTCGGCATTGCCCCCATCGCGGCGACAGACGCGCCGCCCGCCGCTCCTGACGCCACCACGACCCCGCCCGCTACCGGGACACTCTCCACCAGCGACGCGGGCCCTGACGCTATCGAGCAGGCTGGGCATCGCGTCCGCCAGATGATGGACGAATCGCGCGTGGCGCTGGCGACGATCTCGGCTGAGGCTACGAGCTCGACCGACCAGATACTCGGCTCGCTCAAACAGCTCGGGATCAAGCCGGATATGCCCGCGGCCGGCGCCGACGACGAAGACGGTATGGGCGGACCGCTGCTGCCGCCCCAGGATACCGCCGATGACGGCAATATGGTCGACGAGGCCAACGCCGTAGTGACCGCCCTCGCCCGCTTCAAGGATGCCAAGGCTGCCATTGCCGACGCGCCGGTCCACATGCCAGTTTCCGGGCCCGAGCGCGTCAGTTCCGGTTTCGGCAACCGCACCGATCCTTTCACCGGACGGCAGGCTTTCCACCCCGGCATCGATTTCCCTTGGCCGACAGGCACGACGGTGATGGCGGCCGGTGAAGGCAAGGTCGTCTATGTCGGCCAGATCAACGGCTACGGCAACGTCATCGACATCGACCACGGCGGCGGCATCGTCACCCGCTATGGCCATCTGTCGGCATTCATCGCCACACAGGGCGAAATGGTGAAGACCGGCACGCCGATTGCCAGAGTGGGTTCGACCGGGCGCTCGACCGGCCCGCACCTGCATTTCGAGGTACGCCGCGCCGACCATCCGGTCGATCCGACCTACTACCTGGCCGTCGGCAAGCGCTTGGCGCACTTTATGGCACCGGCAACAGCAGTAGCAAAAGCCGACAGCACGGATGCACCCGACGCTGCGTCCGACGACCAGGACGCAAGCGATTCCGTGAGCTGAGCTACCCGCGTTCGCGATGAACGCCGGCGGCTACCGCTGTTCAGCCGCCATTCAAAGCCCGCGCCCCATCTCTCCATCAGCTTGATCGGACATTGGGGGAATGCCGTGAGTAAATTCGAAGGGCTGATGCTCGCAGCCGCGGTGGTCGTTTCAGCCGCAACTCTTCCCGCATTCGCCGCTTCTAACGCGGCGATCGATGCGCTCCAGCAGACTCCGGTCTCGCTGTTCACCTACGGCATTGACGCCTTGGGCGCCGGCGTCACCGGTAACATCGGCGGCGGCAAGACACCGCCGAGCTTCGCCATGTTCAAGGCCCCGCTGTCCGGCAAGATCGCCGATTTGGCGACCGTCATTTACGACGCGGGCGCCGGCACGATCACCGTCAACATCGTGCTGATCGACAAAGTCGATGTCAGCGATGCCGCCGGCGCCGACGAAGTTTGCAACCAGGGTATGGCTCTGCTGCGGTTGACCGCCCTGCTCGATCCCGCGACAGGGCAACTTCAGGCCGGCATGAAAAACAGTGGCTTTGCTGATTACTTTTCAGCCACCGGAACGCCGGCGAAAAGTCCCGCCAACGACTTCACGACGCTCGACCAGGCATTCCAGCTTCGCTACGTCTTCGGCACCGACGTCGGTCATTTCGAGTGCCGCGCCCCATTGTTCGGGACGACGCACACGCTGAAGAAGATGGCTTACTAGCCTCTACTCCGGCTCGCCCACCGTATCGGCATAGCCCTGCACGCGCTGGGCGAGCGAAGCCTCCATGAAATCGTCCAGATCGCCATCGAGTACCGCTGCGGTGTTCGAGGTCTCGGTGCCGGTCCTGAGGTCCTTCACCATCTGATAGGGCTGCAGCACGTAGCTGCGGATCTGATGACCCCAGCCAATCTCTGACTTCGCTGCCGATTCGGCATTCGCTGCGGCTTCGCGCTTTTCGAGCTCGGCCTCGTAGAGGCGCGATTTCAGCATCGCCATCGCGGTGGCGCGATTCTTGTGCTGGCTGCGCTCGGCCTGGCAGGCAACCACGATGCCCGTCGGCACGTGCGTAATGCGGATCGCCGAATCGGTGGTGTTGACGTGCTGACCGCCGGCACCTGACGAGCGATAGGTATCCACCTTGAGGTCCGACTCGTTGATCTCAATGTCGATCGAATCATCGACGACCGGATAGACCCAGGCGCTTGAAAAGCTGGTGTGCCGCCGCGCCGCGCTGTCATAGGGCGAAATCCGCACCAGCCGGTGCACGCCGCTCTCGGTCTTCAGCCAGCCATAGGCGTTGTGGCCCTTGACCTGGATGGTAGCGGATTTGATGCCGGCTTCTTCGCCGTCATGCACTTCCATCACCTCGACCTTGAATTTCCGCCGCTCTGCCCAGCGCGAATACATCCTGAGCAGCATGTTGGCCCAGTCCTGGCTTTCGGTGCCGCCCGCGCCTGCGTGGATTTCGACGAAACAGTCGTTGGCGTCAGCTTCGCCCGAGAGGAGCGTTTCGATCTGCACCCGATGGGCCGCGCCGCGCAGGTCTTCGATGGCCCTTTCGGCGTCCTTGACCACGGCGGCATCGTTCTCGGCTTCGCCGAGTTCGATCAGTTCGCGATTGTCGCGGATGCCGTTCTCGAACTCGCGGACGTGCTTGATGGCCGCGTCCAGCTCATCCCGCTGGCGCATAGTTTCACGCGCCTTGTCGGGATCGTTCCAGAGATCGGTGGATTCGGATTGGGCGGTTAGCGCGTCGAGGCGCAGCTGGGCAGTATCCCAGTCAAAGATGCCTCCTCAGCAGGATCAATACCTGCTCGATTTCGGCGATGGCTTTGTCGGTTTCGGCTTTCATGGGCACCTTCTCGTTCGCGAAGGGATGTAGTCGAGCCGCGCGCCGCGATCAACCCACGAGGTTGATCAGAACAAACCGCCCCGGCCGCCCGGCGAGGTCAACGATGGCGGCGGCAGGTCCTGCCCGAGCCCGCGGAACGAACCCGAGGTGAAGTCACCGTTGTCGCCCGGCGGCAGGTCCTGCATGGCGTTGTCGGCCTGGATCGGGGCATCGCCGATGCCGATCACCGAGGACGGGAGATTCGGCCCGGTGCCCGGCTTGAACGCCTCAAGCACCGCGCCCGGCCCCTGTACCGATTGCACACCGGTCCGCGCATCGACCCACGTCTCCGTCATCCCCAGCGGCATGTTGAACGGCGTCGGCGGCTGGCCCTGCAGCGCGGCCTGCATGAACTCCGTGAAAATCGGCACGGCAAGCGCGCCGCCCGTCTGGCCATTGCCGATCGAGCGGGGCTTATCGAAGCCGATATAGACGCCGCACACCAGTTGGGGCGTGAACCCGATAAACCAGGCATCCTTGAAGTCCGACGAGGTGCCGGTCTTTCCTGCGACCGGCCGGTTGAGGCGCAGCGCATAGGTGCCGGTGCCGCGCTGCACCACGCCCTCCATCATCGACGTGATCTGGTAGGCCGTCATCGGGTCCAGCACCTGCGGTCGATTGTCGACGATCAGCGGCTCCGGCTGGTTGTGCCAGTCGGTGACGTTGCAGCCGTCACAGACGCGCTCGTCGTGCTTGTAGACGGTCTTGCCGTAGCGATCCTGGATGCGGTCGATCAGGGTCGGGGTGATCTTGCGGCCGCCATTGGCGATCGTCGCATAGGCGGCGGTCATCTTGTAGTCGGTGGTCTCGCCTGCCCCGAGCGCCATCGCCAGCACCGGCATCAGGTTGTCGTAGATGCCGAACAGCTTGGCGTATTCGGACACCAGCGGCATGCCGATATCCTGAGCCAGCCGAACCGTCATCACGTTACGGCTGAGCTCGATGCCCCGACGCAGCGTGCGCGGCCCCAGAAAGTCCTGCTCGTAGTTGGCGGGCTTCCAGATCGTACCGTCGGCGTTCTTGATCTCGATCGGCGCGTCGAGCACGACCGAGGCCGGCGTATAGCCGTTATCGAGCGCAGCCGAATAGACGATCGGCTTGAACGATGAACCGGGCTGCCGCAGCGCCTGCGTGGCCCGGTTGAACTCCGACTCCGAGTAGGAGAACCCACCAACCAGCGCTTCGACGCGGCCGGTGCGCGGGTCCATCGCAACGAGCGCGCCCTCGATCTCGGGCACCTGCTCGACTTGATAGGCACCCGGCTTGTTGTCGACCGGCGAGACATAGACAACGTCACCAGGCTTCAGCACCGCAGCAAGGCCTTTGCGCACCCACTTCGAGTCGGCGTTGGCAAGCGTGCCGGTCTTTTTGTCGCCAAGCATCGCACCATTGATATCCGACCCGGGCCGCAGCCCGATCGTTGCGCCGGTCTTATCAATCGACAGCACAACACCAAGCGTCCACTCGGGCACATCGCTCAGCGGCTGGATCGCGTAAACCGCCTTGGCCCAATCGCCGCTCGAAATATCGACGGTAGCCACAGGCTTCCGGAAGCCGGCGTTCTGGTCGTAGTTGACCAACCCATCCATCAGCGCCTTGCGCGCCTGCTCCTGCATCGTCGGCTCGAGCGTGGTGCGAACCGACAGCCCGCCGCCATAAAGCTGATCCTCACCGTAAAGCGAGGCCAGTTCGCGCCGGACTTCCTCGGTAAAATACTCGGCCGAATAGAGCTGGCTGCCCGATTGGCGCGGATTGATGCTAAGCGACTCGCGCTCGGCCGCGTCGTGCTGGGCGGCGCTGATGTAGCCATTCTCCAGCATGCGATCGAGCACGTAGTTACGCCGCTCGATCGCCGCCTGCGGGTGCTTGAACGGATTGTAGTTGTTCGGCCCCTTGGGGAGACCGGCCAGGTAGGCGGTCTCGGAAATATCAAGCTGGTACAGCGCCTTGTTAAAATAGTTCAGCGATGCAGCGGCGACGCCATAGGAGTTGAGCCCGAGGAAGATTTCGTTGAGGTAGAGCTCGAGAATCTTGTCCTTCGAATAGGTCGAATCGATACGGACGGCGAGCACGGCTTCCTTGATCTTGCGATCCCAGGTCTGCGCCGAGGTAAGCAAAAAGTTCTTGGCCACCTGCTGGGTGATGGTCGAGCCACCGCCCTGAATCGAATCGTCGCCGCTCGCCCGCGCCGAAAGGTTGTCGCGAATGGCGCGGATAACGCCATCCGGCGAAATGCCGTGATGGGTGAAAAAATCCTTGTCCTCGGCCGAGATGAAGGCATCGATGACCAGCGGCGGGATCGTCTCTACCGGCTGAAACAGCCGGCGCTCATGGGCGTATTCGGCGAGCAGCGTGCCGTCTGCCGCGTGGACGCGCGTCGTCACCGGCGGCTGATAGTCTTTCAGCACCGTGTAATCGGGCAAATCCTTCGTGACGCCGTCGAGATAGGCGGCCGTAACGCCAATCGCGCCGATCAGCAGAAACGCCGCAAACCCGAACAGCCAACCAAAAAGACGAAGCATCAGACTCTAATTCTAAGGTGAGCCGGCATTACGCACCCCACCGCCGCGCGAGTCGAATGCTACCAGACCGGCAGTGATTTGTGGAAACGGCCTTTCATCACAATCGCTTCGCCCGGCAATCATGGCTGGCCCATCTCGTCAAAATAGGCCGCGATCCCGCGCGCCAGAGCGTCTGCTACCCGGTCCTGCCACTGCGGATTGGTGAGATTGGCGATGTCGTCGTTGTTCGACATGAAACCGAGTTCGACCAGCATCGAAGGCACATCGGGCGCCTGGAGCACGAAGAAATCGGCCTGCCGCACCGGGAAACGCCTCAGCTCGATGCTCGGCTGCAACTCGTGGATGATCGATTCGGCGGCAAGAAACGACTGCTTGCGCATCTGCCGCCGCATCAGGTCGACCAGCACATCCACCGTCGCGGAGTTCATTTTAGGAACCGCAAAACCCGAAACGATGTCGAACTTGTTTTCCTTGTCGGCGAGCACCTTGTCGAGCACGTCGGTCGCTTGCTCGTCGCGGGTGTAGATGCTGGTGCCGCGGATAGCCGGCTGGCCAAAAGTATCCGCGTGGAGCGAGATGAAGAGGTCGGCCTTGTTCTGGCGGGCCAGCGCCACGCGCTGCTCGAGCGTCAGATAGGTGTCGTCGGTGCGGGTTAAGGCCACATCAAACCGGCCCGACTTGATCAGCAGCGCCTGCAGTTTCAGCGCGAAGGCCAGTACGATGTTCTTCTCGTGGACGCCGTTCGGCGCTGTCGCCCCGTTGTCGATGCCGCCATGCCCCGGATCGAGCACGATGAGCGGCTTGCCCGCGGATGATGCGGCTGCCGGAGCCGCAGGGGCTGTCGCCTGTGCGCTGTTGTCTGGCGCGGGCGTGGGCGACTGCGGCGTCACTGCGGTGGCCGGGGGCGTTGCCGTGCTGGCGGCGGGGGCGGCGGCCGTACCGGCTGGCGGAGTGGTGACAGGCGCCGTCGCCGGGGTAGCGGCGGATGCTGCGGCAGCGGCTACAGCATTCGCGTCCGAGCCACCCGGCGGCGTCGAATTGTTGGCCATCGCCGGTGTGGCCGGCCCGCCAGCGGCCGAGGCATCCACGGCGGCGCGTTTGGCGAAGTCCTCCGCCGTGTCAGGAATGAGGTCGACGACCAGCCGTGCCGGCTCGTTGTCGAAGGCGTTGAGTACATAAGCCTGCTGCACCTGCGCCGGTCCGGCGAGGGTCAGCAGCGCCCGCGCCCTGCCCGGCGCGGTCAAGGTGACGGTGTAGCCGGGAACCAGGCCCGTTCCGGCGGGCGCGGAGGCGGCGTCGGCCTTCACCGAACCCGCTTGCATATCCACCGCAATGCGATTGGGGGCGGTAAGCGAGACAATCGCGAACTTGGTAGGATTACTGAGATCGACGATCAGTCGCGCACGCTCGGGGGTGGTCGTCACCCGGGCCGCGACGATATCAGGTGCCGACGGCGCGGGCTGATCCTGCGCTTTTGCCGGAACCAGCGCTGCCAGCGATAGGACGGCAACAACCGCGATTCTGAGCAGCGCATTGAACAACGGCACGGCGCTCCCCAAATTGGGCGAACTGGCGCGATCCCACGATAGGCGATTCGGCATCATGGGGCGTCATTAGGCGTTATGCCATGGATGTCGCAACCGAGCCGGGCAGGATCGTGGCGGGTTCCGGGCGATCACGACTTTCTTGTTGCCTTCCGGTGACAACATCCCTTAAAGCCTGTCGTGAGACGGCATTCCGCCCATTTGTTGGTCGTGCGCACCAATTGCGACAGGCTGGCTGGGGCGGCGGAAGGGAGCGGCGCCAAATTGCCCCGCGACCGGCCAGTTGCGGCACCAGGCCGGCTCGAAAAGTTTGCTCCTCAGACGGAGCGAACAGCGGTTCACGCCTCAGAAGAGGCCCAGGGACCGCGTGATATGGAAGAGGTCAGATGGCCAGAGGACGGATGGAAGGCGGCGCGTATCGAGTTGCGGCTTATGTCATTCCTGTCTGCGATCCCTGGACTGTGACCACCCCCGACAGCCATTTTTCGGCTGTCTCACTGAGCGGCGTCGAAATGCGTGCGGAGCACGCAAGAGTTTCGTGCGCTACCCCCCTCAAGAAATATGCCTCGCATGGCGCCCTGTGCGGAAGACCGGCTCGCCGGTTCTTGCCCCGCGGCGCGCGGCGGCATGGAGTACCAATTTATGGCAACGAAAAGAATGCTGGTGGATGCCATCCACCCGGAAGAGACACGGATTGTCGTCACCAGCGGCAATAAACTAGAGGAATTCGACTTCGAATCCGCCTCGCGGCGCCAGCTCAGAGGTAATATCTACCTCGCCAAGGTCACCCGCGTAGAGCCCTCGCTGCAAGCGGCCTTCATCGAATATGGCGGCAATCGCCACGGCTTCCTGGCCTTCAGCGAAATCCACCCCGATTATTACCAGATTCCGGTCGCCGACCGCGAAGCGCTGCTGCGCGACGACGAAGAACACGACCGTGCGGACGCCGAAGAGCAGCAGGCCGAGGCCGTCGCTGAAGCCATCGCTCCGACGCCCTCGATCGAAGATGCCGAGCATGACGGCGAGGATGCGAGCCACATCGAGGACGCCCCGCACGATCATGAACCGGTCGAGCAGATGGGCTCGGGCGATGCCCTGGAAGACCTCCAGGAGCAGCGCCGCCGCCCTGCCCCGTCGCGCCGCAGCTACAAAATCCAGGAAGTCATCAAGCGCCGGCAGGTCATGCTGGTGCAGGTCGTCAAGGAGGAGCGCGGCAACAAGGGCGCGGCTCTCACCACCTACCTGTCGCTCGCCGGCCGCTACTCGGTGCTGATGCCCAACACCGCCCGTGGCGGCGGCATCTCGCGGAAAATCACCAATGCCGCCGACCGCAAACGCCTCAAGGACATCGTCGGCGATCTCGAAGTACCACAGGGTCAGGGCATTATCCTCAGGACTGCCGGCGCCTCGCGCACCAAGGCCGAGGTTAAACGCGACTTCGAATACCTGCAGCGGCTGTGGGAAAATGTGCGCGCACTGACGCTGCAATCCCAGGCGCCCTGCCTCGTTTACGAGGAAGGCTCGCTGATCAAGCGGACCATCCGCGACCTCTATTCCAAGGAAATCGACGAAGTTTACGTGGCCGGCGACGATGCCTATCGCGAGGCCAAGGACTTCATGAAAATGATCATGCCGAGCCACGCCAAAAACGTGCAGCTCTATAAGGATGATCAGCCGATCTTCTCAAAATACACCGTCGAGAGTCAGCTCGATCAGATGTTCTCGCCGCAGGTTACCCTGCCTTCCGGCGGTTACATCGTCATCAACCCGACCGAAGCCTTGGTCTCTATCGACGTCAACTCGGGCCGCTCCACCAAGGAGCACAACATCGAGGATACGGCGCTCCAGACCAACCTCGAGGCGGCCGACGAGGTCGCCCGCCAGCTTCGGCTCCGCGATCTCGCCGGCCTCATCGTCATCGACTTCATCGATATGATGGAGAATCGCAACAACCGGGCCGTAGAGCGCAAGCTCAAGGATGCGCTGAAGAACGATCGCGCCCGCATCCAGGTCGGCCGCATCAGCCACTTCGGCTTGATGGAAATGAGCCGCCAGCGCATCCGCTTCGGCGTGGTCGAGAGCTCGACCCATGTCTGCCCGGTCTGCGCCGGCACCGGCATCGTGCGCTCGACAGATAGCCTCGCATTGATGGTCATGCGCCAGATCGAGGATCATGTCCTGCGCCGTCCCGGCCAGTCGGTCAACGTCAAGGTGCCGACCGACGTCGCGCTCTACATCCTCAATTCGAAGCGCTCGACGCTTACCCAGCTCGAGGCAAAATACCAGCTTTCGATCAACGTGCTCGCCGATGACCATCTCGTCGGCAATCATTTCGCTATCGAAAAGGGTGAACCGCGCGCTGGAGCCATTCTGGCCGAAGCGCCGACCCACATCCGAGTCGACTCGGCCGAGATGGTCGAAGCGGTCGACGACGACGTTGTCGAGGACGAAGAAGAAGAGAACGCCGAGGAGGCGCCGGTTCGTGCCAACGGCCATGCGGCCGAAGGCGAACAGGGCGGTTCGCGCCGCCGGCGGCGCCGTCGTGGCCGCGGTGGCGAACGTGGCGACGACCATCGTCCGCAGCAGAACCAGCAGCCGCGGCCCCAGGTCGCAGCCGCAGCCAGCAATGATGGCGACGACGAAGACGGGGCCGAGGACGGCGAAGAGACGACCAATGGCGCGGAGATTCGCGCCGGTGGACAGCCGCAGAACGGTAGCGATGAGCCGCGCCGCCGCCGGCGTCGTGGCCGTCGTGGTGGACGTCGCAACCGCCGCGAAGGCGAACTGCCGCTCAACGGTGCCGACGAACATGCGCCGGGCATCAGCCCAGAGGCCCAGCAGCAGATCGCCTCGGCAGTACTGAGCCAGGACGCCATCGCGGAAGCCGCAAACCTTGAGCCGCCGGCGCCTGCGCTTGTGGCAGAAGTAGCGGCCGAGCCGGCCGTCGTGGCCGAAGAAGTAAAACCCAAGCGCAGTCGTGCCCGCAAGGCAAAGGCCGCACCGGTGGAAGCCGACGCAGAGGCCGCTGCCGAACCCGCCGCCGCCGAAGCTCCCACGCCAATGGAAGCAGCGGAAGAGAGCAAGCCGAAGCGCAGCCGCGCCCGTAAGCCGAAGGCCGCGCCGCCCACCGAGGCCGAAGCCCTCGCTGCCGCGGATGCGATCACGCTGGCCGAGCCGACACCCGCGCCTGCTCCGGCTGCCGCGCCTACCGTTGCGGCTACCGGCGACGAGACCGACGAAAACACCCCGGCTCGCCGCCCTCGCAAGGAATTGCCGCCCGACGAAATCATCGTCAGTTCGACGGCAGCAAGCGAGGACGACGCCAGCAAGCCGAAGAAGGCCGGCTGGTGGCAGCGCGGCTTCTTCGGAAGCTGACGCTATCGATTGGTGAGACGTTCAGGGGCAGCGCCGCAGGCGCTGCCCTTTTTCATGCGCTATTGGCTATCGAACTCGTGCGTCGTTCGCCGCTCGGAGCCGGCTCGCCAGCACGCGCATTACCGCGAGCGCGAAGAACGGCGCCTCGCGCACCATCAGCAGGAACAGCTTCTCGCTGACCGGAACGACGACGCAATCGGTCTCGGCGATCACCGTTGCGCTTCGCGGCTTGCCATCAACGATCGCCATCTCGCCAAAGATTTCGGAGGAAGTCAGCGTCTCAACGGTCTTGTCACCGACGCGGACGCTGACCGTCCCGTCTCGGATGACGAAAAGTTCGCTGCCGGGGTCGCCGGCCTTGAAGATGACCTCCCCGGCCTTGAACGAGCGCCGGTCTGCACCAACACGGCTCAGCACCTCGAAATCGATGATCGGCTGTTTCATGTCCCCTCCGGCCAGCGGGCCCGACAACGGCCGCAACATGGCCCAGCGCAGGCCATCGAGTCAAAGATCGCTGCAGCTCGTCCGAACCATACTGACAATTTTTGACACTGGATGTGGTATGCCGTTTTGCGGACCATCCCTGTCCGGAGCCCAAAATTGTCCCGTGCCGCCCGCCTGCTTGACCTGATCCAGCTTCTACGCCAGCACCGCGCGCCGGTGAGCGGCCAGACACTCGCCGATGACCTCGGTATTTCGATCCGCACTTTCTATCGCGACGTCGCAACGTTGCAGGCGCAGGGCGCGGAAATCATGGGCGAGCCGGGCCTCGGCTACGTCCTGCGGCCGGGTTTCATGCTGCCGCCGCTGATGTTTTCGATAGACGAGATCGAGGCACTGGTACTGGGGTCGCGCTGGGTCGCGGTTCGGGCCGACGACCGGCTCGGCGCCGCGGCCTCGGCGGCGCTGAGCAAGATTGCCGCCGTGCTGCCGCCGGATTTGCGCGAAGAAGTCGACGCCGGCTCGCTCCTGGTGGCCCCAGGCGAACCGCATGTCGCCACCATCGACCTCTCGGTCATCCGCCGCGCCGTCCGTAACGAGCGGAAGATCGCCGTCAGCTACCGCGACGCCGAAGGCATCGAGTCGCGGCGCGTTATCTGGCCGTTCGCTATCGGCTTTTTCGACCGGTCGCGCGTCATCGCCGCCTGGTGCGAACTCCGCCAGGACTATCGCCATTTCCGCGTCGACCGCATCTTCGCGCTCGCCACCATCGACGAACGCTATCCGCGGCGCCGGGCCGCGATGCTCAAAGATTGGCGAGAGCGCGAAAACATCGGCGCCCCCTCATCCGCCCGCGATCCCGTCGCCACCAAAGGCTGACGAGCCTCGCCGCTGCGAGTAGCTACTCTATGCCGCCGCTGACAGGGTGCCTCGGATTCCAGTATCTCCGGCATTGCTTTGAGCAAATGCTGTAGCTCTTTACCGTCTTGTTGTGCGCACTGCACCAATCGATGCAGGCGATATATCCGGACTGCGATCCGTATCCGGCCTGTTCAGCAAATGCCCCGCCGGCGAAACTCAGACTCATGAACAGTGATAGAGCAGCAATTCTCGCAACTTTCATGATCAAGCCCTCAATCAGATGCCCGCCGGCTTAGATATTCTATTCCGGCAGCGCGTCGATACAAGTCATATTACGATTCTAGCTATTCGCCTCTACCGCGCATCCACTGCCAAAAACTGACAGTCATTGCGACTAACCTCTCCTTGTCGCCAACAAGGAGCACGCGAAATGACCACTCTCTCGAACCCGGTATTCGACTGGACCCTGCTTTATGTCGCCGATCCGCTGAAGAGCGCGGACCTTTACGCCAAAATCTTCGGCATTGATGCAGCTGACCGCGCCCCGACCTTTTCGATGTTCGTGCTGCCCAACGGCATGAAAATCGGCCTCTGGCTCAAGGACGACGTCGAGCCCAAGGCCAACCCGCCGGGCGGCATCGAGATGAGCTTCACCGAGGCTGATGCCGAAGGCGTGCGCGCCCGCCTCGAAGTGTTTCGCGCGCTGGGCCTAAAAATCCTGCAGGAGCCGACCGAAATGGACTTCGGCTACACGTTTACCGCCGCCGACCCCGACGGCCATCGCATCCGGGTCTTTGCGCCAGGTCAGAACTAGTTCCGCCGGAACACAGCAACCTCATCGCCTTTATACCAAAGCGAATAGCTGGCCGCGAGCATGGCTGAAATGCGCTTGCGATCGGCCGGCAGAAGATAGCCGGGTACGTCCGGCCCTTCGGTGACGATGTAGCGTGGCATCAGCGCCATGATCCGTCCGACCTCGTCCGGCGCGATATAGCCGGCCGCCAGCAGCGGATTGGCGATCGACGGCACAGCGATGTTGGAGGGCTGGGTGAAGATCGGTGAGATCGGTGCCTCATCGAGATAGAAAAGCACCAGATGGTTCGCCAGCGCCCAGGTCCTGTCCGATGGTTGCCGATCGGCGGCGATGGCAGCAGCAGCCTTGCGCACCGGATAATTGGCTTCGATCGTCGGGCCGCCGAGTGCCACAGGCAACGTCGCCGGGACGGCCCATAGCAGCAACGTACCCAGCGAGACGGCCGACAGCACGCCAGTCGCATATTTCATCGGTGGCCAGCCGGTTCCCTCCGCATAGGCAATCAGCACAGCAGCCAGCGGGAATAGCTGCAGCAGGTAATGCGAAAAGAACGTGCCACTACCAGCTATCGACAGCAGCACTGTCGCTGCCATGACCACGATGACGACGAGATCGCGGCGCGCCGGCAACGTCGTCCATCGGCGCGCAAGGGCAAAGAGGATGACGCCCAGAGCAAGGGCCAGCAGCACAAGGAACAGCGCCGTCCACACCAGATGGTCAGCGAAGATCCCAGCGAGGCCATTCGCGAACTGTGCAAGCACGGAGGCAACGCCGCCCTGTGCGTAGGCGTAGGACGCCGGCACGATGACCGTCGCCAGATAAAGCGAGCTCAAAGCCCCCTCGGCGGCATAAGCGGCCACCAGTATGCCCACCGGGAGCAGCCCGCCGACCAGATAGCCCATCAGCCCGGCACGATAGAGCCGCAGCCCCTTAAGACCGAAGGCGGCGAGCGCGTAGAGAATGCCGATCCCGATACAGACATAGACAAGATTGGTGCGTGTCAGCGTCGCCAATGACAACAGCAGCCCGACAATCCACGGGCTCCAGCCTTTTTCGCCTTGCGCGAGGATCAGCCACAGCGCGGCCACGAGGGGGATGTCGGCCAGTAATTCAGTCGAAGTGTGAAGGCCAAGGCCGCCGACCGTGGTTGCAACCCAGACCCCGGCAAGCAAAGCGCCCAGCGTGTCGCTCACATAGCGGCGCGCCGTACCAAAGACGAGCAGCGCCGTCGCCAGTACGCACGCATCGCCGAACCAGCGGACCACCGAGACGCTTTGCCCGAACGCCGCCAGGACGCCGGCCAGCACAAAGAACATACCGGGCGGCTTGTTGTCGAACAGGCGGATATAAGGCAGCACGCCGCGCTGCACCTCCTGCGCCATCAGCATGAAGGTGTCTTCGTCCCAGTCGATGATTTCGTATTGCCGGCTGGAAAAACGCGCGACGAAGACCAGCAACGCCAGCCCTATGACGATGACAGCGATCCTGGCGCGGCCCATGCGAATCCCGTTCGACAGCGGGATTGTTGTGCAACGCCAGCAGTTAAGATTCAGCCGACGATCAGGGCGCTCTAGCCAAGTGGTCCGCAGGATGGCCGGGGAATGAACTTGTCCATCCGTTCCAGCGCTTCGATGATCGTCGCTTCCGAGCCGGCATAGGAAAAGCGGATGAAGCACTGGCCACCCGACCGGTCGAAATCGACGCCCGGCGTCGCGGCAACGCCTGCGATTTCCAGCAAATCCTTGCAGAACGCCATGGTGTCGTTGGTCAAAGCCGAGGCGTCGGCATAGGCATAGAACGCGCCGTCGGCTGGTGCCGTGGCGGCAAAACCGAGCGCCGCTAGGCCGCTGCTCAAAATGTCGCGGTTCCGCGCGTAACGCGCCTTTTGCTCCTCGGCATAATTGCGTTCGCCGAGCGCAACGCGGCCCGCGATCTGGCTCAGCGTGGGCGCCGAGATGAAAAGGCTCTGCTGCAGCATTTCAGTGCGGCGAATGAGATCGTCGGGCAGCACCATCCAGCCGATGCGCCAGCCCGTCATGCAATGGTATTTCGAAAAGCTGTTGACGACGATCGCGTCGCGGCCGAACTCCATCGCGCTGACCGACGGCCCGCGATAATCGAGGCCGTGATAGATTTCGTCCGAAATCAGCCGCACGCCGAGCCGTTTGCAGGTCGCGACGATCTCCCCCAACCCCTCGCTGGTGACCGCGGCTCCGGTCGGATTGGCAGGACTGGCGAACAGCAAGCCATCGAACGGCTGGCGCGCGAACGCCATCTCGATGTCGGCTGCCGTCAGGCGCCAGCCATTCGCGACGCTGACCTCGATCTCGACCGTGCCGAGGCCCATGCCGTGGAGCGTGTTGAGATAAGCCGGATAGGACGGCCGGGTGATCGCAATCGTCCCGTCGCGGCCGAACCCCGCGAGGAACGCCAGGATGAACCCCGCCGACGACCCCATCGTCACGACGATATTTTCTGGATCGACGCTGACACCATGCTGCGTCGCGTAGTAGCCTGCCAGCGCTTCGCGCAGCGCCAGCTGGCCCTTGGAATGGGTATAAGGCTGGCCCGCTGGCAGCGCCCTCGCCACCGCTTCCAGCACTTTAGGCGCTGGCGGCGCGGCGGGTTCGCCGAGCTCGAGATGGCAGATGGATTGACCAGCCGCTTCGCGCGCCTTAGCCAATGCGAGGATTTCCATTGCGTGAAATGGCTTCAATCCAGCAATATCGTCCATGGTCGGCTCGCTTTTTAGTATTTCGTTCGGATACGCCATTCGTGGAACACACTCAACAAGAATTGATGGATTCCGCTGCGCGCCGCTAACGCTTCCGCGTGAATTGCCCCATAAGCTATCGCAGGGCCGTTGCTTGCTTGGGAGAGTTTATGCGCCGTCTGGAAGCCGCCGTGTTTTTTGTGCTCGCCGTGGTCGGAGGATCGGTCGGCAGCGCCTGGTATTTCCGCCAAGCCCCGGTACAGACCGATCGACCGGCGGTCGCCGCGATCGTTGCCGAGGAACTCGCCAAGCTGCCCAAGCCCGCACCGGGCGTCGATACTACTCAGGTCAAATCCATCGTCACCGATATGCTCGCCGCCGAAGACGCACGGAACAAGCAGAATTCGGTGATGACGGTCGCCTCGCTCGATCCGAAACTCCTCGATCCGATGATCGACAGCTATCTCGCCAACAATCCCAAAATTCTGCAGCGCATGAACGACGCTCTCGACAAGCAGAACCAGGCAGATGCTGACGTCAAGAACAAGCGGCTGATCGCAGCCAACGCGGATGCCATCTTCAACGACCCCGACAAGATCGTCATCGGCAACCCGAAGGGCGATGTCACGCTGGTCGAGATGTTCGACTATAATTGCAGTTTCTGCCGCGGTGCCCTGCCCGACCTCGCGACGCTGATCAGCGAGGACAAGAATCTCCGCGTGGTGCTGAAGGAATTCCCGATCCTTTCAGCTGGGTCGGTCGATGCGGCGCGCGTTGCGGTGCAGGTCGCCAAAACCAACGCAGACTACTGGACCTTCCACCAGGCGCTGTTCACCAGCCGCGGCGAAGTCACCGGCGACACCGCGCTCGACGAAGCGAAGACACTGGGGCTAAACCCGGACACGCTCAAGGCTGGGATGCAGGCGCAATCGGTCAGTGCGGATCTGCAAAAATCCTTCGATCTTGCCAACGCGCTGAGCGTCAGCGGGACGCCCACCTACATCATCGGTGACAAGATCATCCCCGGCGCCGTGCCGATCGATGACCTGCGCACGGCCATCGCCAATATGCGCGCCTGCGGCAGCGCCATCAGCTGCCCGGCCAAGGCCGGGTAGGCCCCGCAGCCCGGTAACCTTTGCTTTTCCGTGCATTTCGTATAGTCGAGCTTGCGCTAATCAGGCGTCAGAAGGCACAACCCGGCTAACATGGCCAAGCGCATCCTCGTTCTCAACGGCCCGAACCTCAATCTGCTCGGCATCCGCGAGCCTGCGACCTATGGCGCCGATACACTGGCCGACATCGAAAAGCTTTGCAGATCAACGGCAAAGGCGGAAAAGCTCGATCTCGATTTCCGCCAGTCCAATAACGAAGGCGAACTGGTCACGTGGATTCAGGAGGCGCGCGGCACATTCGACGGGCTGGTGATCAACCCCGCCGCCTATTCGCATACCTCGATCGCCATCCACGATGCGCTCAGAATGCTCGATATGCCGATCATGGAAGTGCATCTGAGCAACATTCACGCCCGTGAGACGTTTCGCCATCATTCGCATGTATCGGCCGTTGCGACAGGCGTCATTTGCGGGCTGGGGTCGGCGGGGTATAGATTCGCCATCATGGCGCTGGCCGAAAAGTTGAAGCATCGCGCGTGATGCGACCCGAGATGCGGACCATTGAATAAGCGAGGGGCGAACGACCGCTGCGAAAAGGAATAAGCGCCTTGCCGAGAGGAACCAGAGTGATAGCCAAGCCGTCCTCCCAGGTCGATCAGGACCTTCTCAAAACCATCGCGGAACTGCTGAACCAGCAGAACCTCGCCGAAATCGAAATCGAGCAGGAAGGGTTTCGCGTCCGCGTCACCCGCGCTCATGCCAGTTCCGGCGGCGGCGCGGTGCCGGTCTATGCCAGTGCGCCTCAGCAGGTACACGTCCCGCAGGCCAGCCCGGCGTCATCTGCCGCCTCCCTGCCCGCTCCGAGCGCTGCTGAGGACCTGGCGTCGAACCCCGGCACGCTGACTTCGCCGATGGTTGGCACGGCCTATCGCTCGCCCGAACCCAGCGCCTCGCCCTTCGTAGAAGTCGGCGCCAAGGTCTCTGAGGGCCAGACGGTCCTCATCATCGAGGCGATGAAGACGATGAACCAGATTCCGGCGCACCGCTCGGGCACGGTAACGCGCATCCTGATCGATGATTCACAGCCGGTCGAATATGGCGAACCGCTCCTCGTCATCGAGTAGAAAGGGCACCTGATGTTTTCCAAGGTGCTGATCGCCAATCGCGGCGAAATCGCGCTTCGTATCCTTCGCGCCTGCAAGGAGCTCGGCATATCGACGGTAGCCGTGCATTCGCAGGCCGATGCCAACGCCATGCATGTCCGCCTCGCCGACGAGAGCGTCTGCATCGGGCCCAATCCGGCGCGGGATTCCTACCTCAACATCCCCTCGATCATGGCCGCCTGCGAGATCACCGGCGCCGACGCCGTGCATCCCGGCTACGGCTTCCTCAGTGAAAATGCGCGCTTCGCGCAGATTCTCGCCGAGCACAAGATCACTTTCATCGGCCCCTCCGCCCACCACATCGAGATCATGGGCGACAAGATCACCGCCAAGAAAACGGCGGTGGAACTTGGCATCCCCGTGGTTCCCGGCTCGACCGGCGAAGTCGTCACGCCCGCCGAAGCGCAGGCAGTGGCGAAATCCATCGGCTATCCGGTCATCGTCAAGGCAACGGCCGGCGGCGGCGGTCGCGGCATGAAGGTCGCGCGCAACGACGAGGAAATGGCCATCGCCATCTCGACGGCGCGCACCGAGGCCAAGGCCGCCTTCGGCAACGATTCCGTCTACATCGAAAAATACCTCGAAAAGCCGCGCCATATCGAAGTTCAGGTGATCGGCGACGGTCAGGGCAACGCCGTCCATCTCGGCACCCGCGACTGCTCGCTGCAGCGCCGGCATCAGAAAGTCTGGGAAGAGGCCACTGCTCCGACCGTTCCCCCCGAACAGCGCGACCGCATCGGCGAAGTCTGCGCCGCGGCCATGCGCAAGCTCAAATACTCGGGCGCCGGCACCATCGAGTTTTTGTACGAGAACGGCGAGTTCTATTTCATCGAAATGAACACGCGCCTCCAGGTTGAGCATCCGGTGACCGAGCGCGTCACCAATGTCGACATCGTCTATGAGCAGATCCGTGTCGCGGCCGGCGAAACGCTGTCGCTGAGGCAGGAAGACATCCGCTTCATGGGCCACTCGATCGAAGTCCGCATCAACGCCGAGGACCCTCAGACCTTTGCGCCCTCGCCCGGCAAAATCGCCTTCTACCATCCGGCCGGCGGCGTCGGCGTGCGCATCGACAGCGCCATCTATCAGGGCTACGTCATCCCGCCCTACTACGACAGCCTGATCGGCAAGCTGATCGTCCACGGCCGCACCCGGCCCGAATGCCTGCAGCGCCTACGCCGCGCCATCGACGAGTTCGTCGTGGATGGGGTCAAGACCACCCTCCCCCTCTTCGCCCGCCTGATCCGCGAACCCGACATCATCGCCGGCGACTACGACATCCACTGGCTCGAAAAGTACCTGGCGGCGGATAAGAAGTAGCGGAGGCTGGCTAGTCGAGCTGCAACTCGGACATATTTGGTCGCAGTTTATTCAGCAGATACTTGAACCTCGTTGTGGTCTCCGATCCATTGTCGAGGAGGTTGGGCTGTGCAAAATAGGCAACGCAGTCAGCTACTTCGAGAAGAACCGGCTTCTTACCGACTATTGGCCTGTATCTTGATGAGCGTCGGACCGTTCTCAAGGAAATCGACCCACGTCTGTTGCATTTGATCGGTAACACGCGATGACTCTGGCAGCCGAGCGATAGAGTCTCTGTCAGGGTCTATCCAAAATTCTAGCGTGCTATCTCTATGAACGTCTTGAACGACGCCGAAGGCAGCCTGTGCGCAAAAAAGCGCTAGCTCCTTGTCGCCGCGGCGCGGACCGGCTGAAAAAGGAGGAGGGTCTGCGACCGAGCCGTCCGCATTTCGCCAAACCTCGCCAGAATGCTCCGGAATCTGCGAGCGTCGGACATAGGCGATCATGTAGTCGGTTGGAGTTTGGACCAAGCTGTCACAGAGATCATCGAGCAGGCCAAAAAGTCCTTCATAATCAAGGTGTGCCCAGGCCGATAAGCTTCGTGTGGCTTCGTTGAACATCGTCGAGCAGTGAATCTCGGCTATCGCCGTCGCCCCGTGCCGCACTTTCACCGCTCGAAGACGGTGCTCAAGGTCGGACCGCCGTGCGCGCAACGTCACGACGAGTGCGTAGCAAACGGCAGCCAAACCGTGCGTCTCGTCCCCATATACGTCGACCTTTAGCTTCTTTTTTCCATCGATCATGGCGACACCGCTGCTTCGTATCCTGTCAATGTCAGCTATTTTGGCGCTTGCCCGGGGACGATATCGATGAATTGTCACCTGCACCGACGCGGACAATATTCGATCTATCCCTAAGCCCCCTAACCTCGTTCGCTATGACATCGCCTAACCTGATCATCCGCCGGAGCGTGTCCTGAGCGTCACCCGCCGACAGCGCAGGTCTCATGTCGAAGGCAGCGCCGCGAGGAATGCCAGCAACTCAGCGCGATACTTGTCCGGCTCGAGCTTAAACGAGTGCAGATGGTCGGCGTCGGTTTCGAGATAGGTTGTCGGGGCCGTCCGCGTCGCAACCAGCCGTCGGGTCAGCGTAACGGGCACGAGCTTGTCGGCGCGCCCCTGAGCCACGAACACCGGTCCGGGAAACTTTGCGACAGCATCGAAAACGTTGGCTCTCGAAAGCGGCTCGGGTGACCACATCGAGGCGATGCGCATGGCGACGGGGGCAAGTTGATCGCCCAGCGGCAAGTGGAACTGGTCGAGCATCCAGTCGGCGACCGCGTTGAAGTCGGTGGCGGGCGCATCGAGAACGAGCGCAGATACCTGTGCGGCGTGCGGCGAGTGCATGAGGAACTGCCCGGCGATCGCCCCACCCATCGATTCCGCGACGATGATCACATGATCGGGGCCATGCCCCAGCGCCCAGCCAACGGCAGCGTCAAGGTCGCGCCATTCCGTCAGCCCGAGTGAATAGAACGGCGGCTTCCCCGTCGGGGCCCCCGCGTCGTTGCGGTAGGTGATCATCAGCGTCGGTATGCCCGCCGCATGGAGGATGGTGAGCTGGCGATAGCCGTTTTCGCGCAAGCCGCCGATGCCGTGAACGAAGACGGCCCAGGTTCGCGCGGTCGTCGCGCCGGGCACGAGCCAGGCCTCGGCTGGTCCCAGTTCGGTGTCATAGTGGACCGTCTGGTAATCGAGGCCGAGCGCGATTTTGGGGTCGCCGCGATAGTTGATCTCGAGCGGGTCCTTGGGCATCGGCTGGTGCGACTGGCTCCAGTCGGCGATGCCCGGCGTCAGCGCCAGGGCAAGCGCGACACCACCGCCTATCCCAACGATCACGAGATACAGGACCGCGATTGTCGCGGCGGTGATGCCGATCCGCTTGATCCAGCGCCGCATTCTTTGCCCCCTGCCCGGCAACATCTATCCGAACCGCCTGTTCCCGGCAATCGCACGCGAGAGCCCTTGTACCGCCGCTATCGCCGCTCATATCCTGCCCCATGACCAAGCGCCCGGACCCATTCGCCATCGAGCTCACGCCGGAGCTGATCGTCCGGGCCTATGCCGCTGGCATTTTCCCAATGGCGGAGGATGCGGAGTCGCCCGATCTGTTCTGGGTCTCGCCGGAGAAGCGTGGGGTTATCCCGCTCGATGGATTCCACATCTCAAAAAGCCTGCGCAAAACCATGAAGACGCGCGACTTTTCGGTTAAAGTCGACAGCGATTTCGAGGCCATCATCGAGGGTTGCGCCACCGAGGGCGAGGATCGGGATTCGACCTGGATCAATCCCGAGATCCGCCGGCTCTATGCCGAGCTGTTCCGCCGCGGCTATGTCCACACAGTCGAAGTATGGGCCGATGGCGAGCTGGTCGGCGGGCTCTACGGGCTATCGCTGGGCGCGGCGTTCTTCGGCGAGTCGATGTTTCATCGCGTGACTGATGCCAGCAAGATCGCGCTCGCCCACCTCGTCGAACGGCTCAACGCCGGCGGCTACCGGCTTCTCGATACGCAGTTCGTCACACCGCACCTTGCCAGCCTCGGCGGCATCGAAATCCCGCGGGAGGTCTACGAGGTGCAGCTCGCGGACGCGATGGCGCACAAGGCTGATTTCTTCGCCCTCGGCCGGCCGGCCTGACCGGCTACATGCCGTTGACGGAGAGAATATTGCCGTCCGGATCCTTGAACCAGGCAACCTTGCCGCCCTCGCTCACATGCAGGTCGCCTTCGATCTTAAGGCCCGGCATCTCGTAATGCTCGAACTGCACGCCGCGCTTGCCAAGTTCGGCAACGATTGAGCCAACCCCATCGCCCACGGCCCAGGTGACGACGGTCGCCTGGTTGGTGCCGGCAAACGTCGAGCGATAGACGAACAGGCGAAAGCCGCCCGCGACAAAGGTCAAGACTTCGGTGTTTTCATGCGCCAGCTTGAGGCCCAGCGTGTCGCGATAGAACTTCTTGGCGACGCTCAGGTCGCGGACGGCAACAGTGGCGATCGGTTCCTTGTCGTCGAGCATGTCGTCCTCCTGTTCGGGTTCCTTGGGGCAACGGCCGAAAGCCGGCTACCGTTCCTCGGCCTGTTGGCGGGCGCGGATGAAATCCGCTCCGCCGGCGAGCCGGTCGGCGGTCGGCCGATCTGGGTCGATGACGCGCCAGAACGGCGCCGCCAGCTCGTCTCCCGCCCGCCAGGCGTCAACCGACGCCTCGGCGATCTCGCGCACCACACGCTGCGTCGTCACCGGGCAGGTCGAAGCCGCGCCATGTTCTTCCGCCAGTGCGGCACGGATCGCGACGAGGTCGGTCGCCCCGCCCGCCGGCACCTCGCGCATCTTCGCCTCGATCATTTCACGCGAGGGATAGAGCATCCGATGCGGCACCCGCACGCCATTGACGCTGTGCAGCTTGTCGCTGATGAACGGCCGCTCGTGGCCTTCCGGCGTTGGATAATACGGCACCTTAGCCATCGTCAGTCCTCCGCCAGCTTGAACGCCAAAATCGTTTCCCAGTTCTCGGGCTCCGGCACTTCCCTTGGATCGTTGGGATAGATCTCCAGCCGGCAGGCGAACTTATCGCCCTTGGGCGTCGGCTGCATGTCGAACTTGTACCCCTGCTCGCCGGCCCAGTCGATCAGCACGCCGGTCGCCTCCATCAGGCCATCGTAGTGGCCGTGATAGGTCAGCGTTGCATAGCGGCCGGCGGGCAGCGTACCGCTGACGATCTCATCGTCCGCGTCGAGAGGCTTCGCCGTTGGCGCGCCGAACTCGATCTCGAGGCCATTCGCCATGTCGATGACGTTGTATTTAAAAAATGGCGGCCCGACCGGCTCGACGTGATGGTCGCCGATCCACTTCCAGAGCTTTGGCATCGTCGCATCGACGGCATCCCCGAACGGGATTTTGACCGTCCGCCGCATCGCGACATAGGGCTGCGCCACACGCTCGACTATCTTCGGTTCGGTCAGCATCGATCACTCCGGTCGTTCAGTTGGCGATCTGCCCGCAGGTGACGTTGAACAGCGTGCCTGTCATGCCGCGCGAATAATCGCTCGCCATAAGCACCGCGGCGTCGGCGATTTCGGCAACGCTCGGCAAGTGCTTGAGGAGCGTATCCTCGCCCATCTTACGCTCGAACGCCTCGCGGCTCACGCCCTCGTTCTTGGCGAGAAGATCGATGGCATAACTGACGCCCGCCGAGTCCGGCGAACCGGCCGACAAGAGGCAAAGCGCGCGGATACCTTGCGGCCCGAGCTCGCAGGCGAACTGGCGGTAAAGCGCCGAGATCGCCGCACAGGCGACCCCAAACGAGCCGACATCGGCGCGCGGCTGAAAGCCGGCATTGGCTACAATCGACATCAGGACGCCGCCGCTCCGCATATGTCGCGCCGCGGCGTTGCCGACGAAGAAGTGGGCCTTCATCGCGATGTCGAGCGGCGTCAGGAACCTTGCGGCCGTCATGTCGCCGAGTTTGGCGCCATGCGTATCGCCAAGACCGATCCCATTGAACAGGAGGTCGATACCGCCCTGGCGCCTGGCGAGATCGGCGAAATGGGCATCGACCGCCGCCTGATCCGTCGCGTCCGCTATGGCACACTCGGCACGGCCGCCTTCACGCTCGATCGCCGCGGCGACCGTCTCCAGCGTGGCAAGAGTCCGTCCCGCCAACGCTACGGTCGCGCCCTCACGGGCAAAGGTCCTGGCAACCGCGCCGGGGATCGCCCCGCCTCCGCCATATATGACGGCAACCTTGCCGGTGAGCAGCATCGTCAAGGACCTCCGCCAGCTTCGGCGATTGCACTTGGCAGATCGCCGCCCTTGGCAACATCACGCCAGCCAAGCTTCGATTCTGTCAGGCCGCCGGCCTGAAACAGCTCCACATAGCGCGCGAAAATGTCGAAGCTGAGCTGCCAGCCATACCGATGGCCGTTGCGCTCGGCGACGGTCATGAACTTGGCCTGCCGGAATTTCAGCCGTGTCTTGTTGCCCTCGGCGATAAAGTCGAGCTCGACGAACATCACCTGACCATCGGCATCGTTGATGTAGCTGAAGGCGAGGCGTTCCGGAGGCCGGATCTCGCGATATTCGCCGTGGATCCAATGGCCCTCGCCCTGCGGCGGCTGCATGCAGAAACGCCACTTTCCCCCGACCCGAAAATCCATCTCGCAATGCGACAGATGCAGGCTTTTGGGTCCCCACCAGCGCGTAATGTGCTCGGGCGAGCTCCATAGCCTGAACACCAGTTCGCGCGGCGCATCGAACAGCCGGTCGATCTGGAGCACCAGCGGCGCCGTATCACCGGTGGGCGCAAGTTTCGCATCTTCGCCAAGATGGTCGAAAAGATAATCGCGGAAATTATCGAAGCTTGCCGCCCAGCCGGCCTCGTGCAGGTCGCGTGCAACCGCGCTGTCGAAGCCGGTCTGGCGAAACCGCATGAGCGTCCTGTCGTCGCTCAGCGCCTCAAAGCTGATGCTCACCAGCGTCTGCGGTCCGCCGTCCCACTGATGCGTGAAGACCAGCCGGCTGGGCGGACTGATCTCACGATAGACCCGCGTGTGCCAGCGCTCCCCTTCGGCGGGTGACCACATCCCGATCCGCTGCGTGCCACCGAGCCGGGCATCGCCATAGCCCATCACGGCGGCCCGCTCGATGCCGAGCCAGCGCTGCACATGGCGCAGCTTGATCCACATCTCGAAGACCAATGCCTGGGGCGCCTCGAAGACGCGCTCGATCTCAAGGAATATCTGCCGTGCGTCTGCTTCGGCGAGCTCGTCAGTTGTGGCTGCCATCATCGTCTCCGTCCTGGATTTCCTTAAGGTACTCGTCCAGACGCTCAAAGCTCTGCTCCCAGAAACGGCGATAAACCTCGACCCACCCCCACACTTCCTCGAGCGGCCCGGCCTCGAGCTTGCACGGCCGCCACTGCGCCTCGCGGCTGCGCGAAATCAGCCCCGCCCGCTCCAGCACCTTCAAGTGCTTCGAGACGGCGGGCAGGCTCATATCGAAGGGTT
>Ga0268266_10000266_pt1 | contig 87231 bp, 88 predicted proteins | sample KBSS13metaG_FD_190356 | JGI IMG/M metagenome (GOLD analysis project Ga0268266, IMG submission 190356) | Switchgrass rhizosphere microbial communities from Kellogg Biological Station, Michigan, USA - KBS S1-3 metaG (SPAdes) (version 2) | ecosystem: Host-associated > Plants > Roots > Rhizosphere...
GGCCGAAGCGCGTGTCCCATGAGGCAAGTCGCACGCGCATCGTCACGGAAACCGCGCGCGGGGGGAGGGTGTCCGGCATATAGAGAAACGTGCTGCCGCGAGTGTCGAAGCGGTCGAGCAGGCCCGCTTCAGCGGCGTCGGTCCAAACCTTTATCACTCAGCTCCTCCTCCTTCATAAGTTCGTCGAGCGTCGGGCGGCGCGCGCTTGCTTCCTGCAGTTTCAGCTCAAGGCCGAGCGCGGAAAGAATATTGGTGATCTTGGTAAATCCCAACTCTCCGAGACGGGCGTTCTCCAGCGCGTCGAGTGTGGAGAGCCCGACTCTTGCTTTTTTGGCAAGCGCCGACTGGCTCAGACCGAGCTCTTTCCGTCTTCTGGCGATCTGCTCGCCTAATAGGGGTAGGGGCAACATGCACCTAATATAATAGGTGTTCAGCGTCAGATCAAGAAAATAACCTAATATATTAGGTTAAATCTTCAATGGAGCGATGGAAACGGCCTGCAGGCGTGACTCGATCCCTTCCTTCACTACCGCACAGCCTTGCGTATACCCATTCCAATGTGTACACTTATGCGTACGCAAGGAGACACTATGACTACCATCAAGGTTGGCGTGCGCGAATTCCGGGAACGTATCGCCAGCTTCCTAGAATCCGATTCCCCCGTTGCCGTTACACGCCGCGGGGAAACTCTTGGTGTCTATGTCCCGACGCGGAGGAAGCATCCGAAGAGCGCCGACCTCGGTGAACTTAAAGCGGCGGCGAGCCGGCTGGCCGAGGTGCTGGCGGATATGGATGAAGAAGAAGTAGTCGCGGAGTTCAAGCAACTGCGTCATCAGTCCAAGAACCCATCTCGCTGAGATGCTCGTCCTCGATGCCAACATCCTGATCCGTGCCGTCCTGGGCCGTCGTGTCCGGCACCTTCTCGATACTTACACGGCCCACGGCGTTCGCTTCTATGCACCCGATGTGGCGTTCGTCGACGCCCAGAAGTATTTGCCTTCCTTGCTTGTCAAGAGAGGTAAGCCGGTTGCCGACGTCTCAGCGGCGATCGAATATCTCCAACACATCGTTGAACCAGTCGATCAGGAATTCTATGTCCTTTTTGAAGCTGAAGCCCGGCAGCGCTTGCGCGGTCGTGACGAGGATGATTGGCCCGTGCTGGCCACGGCACTCGGATTGGCCTGTGCCGTATGGACCGAAGATTCTGACTTTTTTGGAACAGGCATAGCTGTTTGGACCACAAATCGCGTCGAGATTTTCCTTCAGGCGCAGGTGAACGCGATTGAATTCGAAGACGAGTAGCGACGGGTGTCCGTGTGAATAAATCTACTATCTGGATTGGTTTCAGTCGATGGCTTGGAGCTGAAACAGCGGAAACCAACTAGGAAGAAGTGGCTCCCCCAAGCGGACGATTTTAGAACTTTTCTCGCCCATTTTGTGTCAGCGGTGGAACGGTCGAACCTACCCAGTGCGATCGCAATTTGAGGCGACGTCGAACTTATCCGCACGAGCTCGACAGTCATGCTATCCAGGCGGGTATGTCTGGTTGCATGTCAGCTGTGATCTTCTTCAATCATAGCGAGCGAACGCGGAGGCCTTTAAGTCGCCCGAAGTATCGCGAAAGTCTAAAGTAATGGCAAGGCTGTGGCTGTAAGCCTTTGAAGGCAAAGGAGCAAAAAAGCTGGCTCCCCCCAAGTGGACGATCTTAGAACTTTTCTCTCTGAACTCGTGTCAGCCCTGCTACAGTCCGAGCTGCCGGTTTGCGGCGCCCACGGCTTTTAGCCTCCAAGACCGAACTTGTTCTGTAATCTAGGCAAATGGGTTACTTCCGCATTGCCCGTCATCCGCCCGTGATCGACGGCAATCGCCGGACCTGGATGTCGAGAATCAATCCCGCAAAACCCTTGCGGCATCGGTACGTGTGGCGCGCCATGCCGGCAAGAAACATGCCGCCAGAGCCGCGACGGTCATCACGACGAGCGCCGATCCGAACGCCAGCGGATCGCGCGGGCTGACACTGTATAATAGATTTCCAAGTAATCGAGTAAATCCAAGCGACGCCGCGGCGCCAAGCAACACGCCGCCGCCGGTCAAAGCCAAGCCGCGCGACAGCACCAGCCGCAAAAGATTGGATGCGCCCGCGCCAAGCGCCATGCGCAGCGCTAGCTCGCGCCGGCTCTGCGACATTGCGTACGACATCACCCCATACAGCCCGATGGAAGCGAGCAGCAGTGCCAACGCACCTAAAACACCAACCAAAATTACCGCCACTTTCTGCGGTGATGTCGAGCGATCCAGCTGTTCCTGTAGAGGGATCACTTCGTAGAGCGCCAGGTCCGGGTCCAGCGAATGCACCTCGCGCAGCAGCGCTGTCGCCATTGTGTCCGGGCTCAGTGGCGTTCGGATGTACAGGTCCCCGCCAACCGAAAAATTCTGACGCCGCGGCACGTAGAAAAATGGCTTCGGCGCCTCCCGAACGCTCTCGTACTTGGAATCTTTCGCCACGCCGACGACCTGCATCCACCGGCCCTTGACCAGAACGCGCTCGCCGATTGGACTCTTGCCGCGCCAATATTGTGCGGCCATCGTTTCGTTCACAACCGCAACCAGAGCAGCTGTTTCATCGTCCGCGCGGGTGAATTCGCGGCCAGACACCAACGGGATGCCCATCGTCGCGAGATAGTCCGGCCCCACTTCGTTGTACTCCACAGTCGGCTGCTCCTCAGGCGCCGGTTGATACCCGTCTACGGCAATCGGCGTCGAGGAAAAACTTCCATAGCTTAACGGTGTCATTCGTGCGAACGCTGCCGATTCGACCCCAGGCAGCGCCTTCACGCGATCCAGCAGCTCGTTCTGGAAGCCCTGCGCGCGCGGCGCGTCATATCCTGCTGATCTCAAATCGAGGACGGTGAACAAGACTCCGTGAGTGGAAAACCCAGGGCTGGAATTTCGAATTTTTTGCAGGCTTTGCAGGAGCAGTCCGGCTCCGACCAGTAATACGAAACTCAGCGACACCTGGACCACTACCAAGCCCGAGCGGACCCATGTTCTTCCGCCTCCCCCAACGACGCCCGCCGAATCCGATTTCAGAGCGCCGGCCAGATCGAGCTTGCTGGTCTGCATTGCGGGAACCAGCCCGAGCAGAATCGTTGTGATCAGGCAGACTGCGGCGCTCAGCGCCAGAACGCGCCAATCGATTTCGCCGGACAGGTGCATCGCCACACCACCGCGCGCGGGCAAGAGCAGCACCAGTGCGTGACGGCACCATTGCGCAACAAGGAGTCCCCCGGCGGCGCCAAAAGCCGACAGGATCAGTCCTTCGGTGAAAAGTTGTCTCAACAACCGCCCACGACCAGCGCCGATGGCGAGCCGAATCGTCATCTCATGTCGACGTGCGAACGACCTGACCAGCAGCAAATTGCCGACGTTCGCGCACGCGATGAGTAGGACAAAAACAACGACGGCAAGCATTATTTCGAGTGTGGGACTCAGAGTTCGTGCATTGTTGAAGGGCGTTTGCCATAACGGCCACAACTTGACGCCGCGGCCGCGGTTGGTTGCCGGATACTCATTTTCCAGCCTCTTCGCCACGGCGGAAATCTCTTGCTGCGCCTGCGAGAGAGTGACACCAGGTTTGAGCCGCACGTAAGCTTCAATCCAGCGCGCGCCACGGTCTTCCAGTTTGTAGCCGCCGGCTTCAAAATTTTCCTCCATCGATGCGGGAACCCAGAATTGCATCGCCCAGCCCACGAAGGTCCCATAAAACCCTTCTGGCGTGACGCCGACGATGGTGTGCATCACACCATTGAGCTGCTGCGGTTTCCCAATAATTTGCGGATCGCCCTTGAATCGCCCTTTCCATAGCTGGTAGCTGATCACCGTCACGGGGTGCGCATTTCGTCCGGAGTCCTCGCCCGTCTCGAATCCGCGCCCAAGAATCGGGCGGACCCCGATGGCGTCGAAATAATTCGCGGATACGATGCTCCCCGTCGTGACCTCGGCCCGGTCACCAATGCTCAGGGTAGTGCCCATAATTTTGTTCACAATAAAGGAGTCAACCAGCGAACAACTTCTCTGCAAATCCTGGAGATCCGGCCAGGAAGTCAGATCGGCCTCTCCAAGGGCCGTTCCGGTAAGCGCAAAAAGCTGCTCTTGATGAACTACCGCCGGGTAGGGACGGAACAGTATTCCCTCGATCCAGCTAAACACGGCAACATTCGCGCCTATACCTAAGGTCAGGCAGAGAATGATCAGAAGCGAGAAACCCGGGCTGCGCCAGAACATCCGCAAGCCGAAGCGGAGGTCTTGCCATGCCGTCTCGAGCATCGGTAGTTCCCTCTGCTCGCGGTACATTTCCTTGGTTCGCTCGATGCCGCCGAAGCTGCGAAGGGCTTCGCGACGCGCGTCACCAGCAGACATGCCCTTTCTGGCGTAGAGTTCGACGGCCATCTCCAGATGCGAACGCAGCTCCTCATCCAGTTCGTCTTCGAGCCGCCTGCGGCGGAAGATCGCGGTGAGACGCTGAACGAACGTGCGGAGAAGTTCACGCATAGGCTAGCTCGTCCTTAGAACCCGATTGATCATAGTGGACATGCGGTCCCAACTCTCCGCTTCTTCCACGAGTTGACGACGCCCGGCCCGCGTCAAAGAGTAGTACTTCGCCTTGCGATTATTCTCCGAAATGCCCCACTTGGATGCGATCCAACCGCGCTGCTCTAGCCGCAGCAAGGCAGGATAGAGGGTTCCCTGGTTCAACTGCAGCAGATCTTCGGAGACTTGCTGGATGCGCAGAGCGATCCCGAAGCCGTGCATTGGGCCCATGGAATCGAGCGTCTTCAGCACCAGCAAATCGAGTGTTCCCTGGAGGACTTCCGATTTGGAAAATGGCATACGCTCCTTTAGACGTTCAACAGGAGAGAAGGGGAGCGTAGCACATTCCTATTGATCGTCAACAGGAGTTTGGAGAAAGCCTCGAGGTGTCTGCGCCGAGATGCTTACGGTGTGGCAGGCAGAAAGGTCGGCCGAACGTAGGACGCTTGGCTCGATGTGGTCACCGTGCTCCAGAAACACGATGATGGGATACGAAGGATGTTCTGAGTGTATCGTCGGCAAACCTGACCTTACCGGATTAGGGGTTCTGAGCGCTATTGTTCTAGCAATTGCGAATCGGTTGCATGCACTCCCCAACCGCGAACAGCTATAATTCTGCCGCCATGAGCTCGGTAAACCCAATTCGCCATATTTCGGGTACCGCCCTGTGGGTAGCGGTGTACCGCGCGCAGGAGAGCGAGCGTTCCGACGCCGTCTTCCGTGACCCCTATGCGCGCAAGTTGGCCGGGGATCGCGGCATGCAAATCGCCGCTGCGATGCCATTCGCCCAGCGGCATTCCTGGTCTTACACTGCCCGCACCTGGCTCGTCGATAAAGTCATCGAACGCGAAGTACAGCAAGGCACGGACATGGTCGTTAATCTGGCTGCCGGGCTCGATTCCAGGCCGTACCGGATGCAGCTTCCCGCTTCGCTTCGGTGGATCGAGATCGACCTCCCGGACATGCTGAACTACAAGCAGGAAGTTCTTGCCGCTGAACGTCCGGTCTGTGCGCTCGAGCGTGTGCCTCTGGATTTGAAAGATATTGCAAACCGCCGTGGACTGTTTCAGCGGCTCGGGGAGGAAGCGCAGCGGGTGCTGGTGGTGAGCGAAGGGCTCATCATTTACTTCCTCGCCGACGGCGCTGCTGAACTGGCCCGCGATCTGGCAGCCCGTTCCACCTTCCGGCGCTGGGTCACCGACCTTACATCACCTGCGCTTCTCAAGATGCTCCAGAAGTCCATTGGTGGCCCGCTCAGTGACGCCGGTTCGCCGCTGACGTTCGCGCCTCGGAACGGGCCGGAATTCTTCGCCCCATACGGGTGGAAGTCGGCCGAGACGCGTTCCGTGTTACACACAGCAGCCAAGCTGAAGCGCCTGTCGTTTGGGATGCGGCTGCTGTCGCTTCTCCCCGATCCTGCTGGCCGCAAGCCCGACAAGCCGTGGGGCGGAGTCTGTGTGTTGGAGAACTGCGGACCAGCGCGCGCTGCTTAGCCCTCGCAAAACTATCAGAGATCGTGGAACGAATCGCAACGGCGGAAAATCTGCGTAACTGTCGCTAAATCGCCATAGCACTCACAACCCCGGGAATCGGCTCGCCACTAGGGGATGATCGGCAATCGGGAAGGAATCCTAAGCTCCGGTACGCGCTAAAGGCGAGTTCGAAACACAACAAGGGTTACGCTGGAAGCTGTTCAAAAGAAAGGCCAAAAAAGTGGCTCCCCGGGCTAGATTCGAACTAGCAACCCTTCGGTTAACAGCCGTGAATTTAATTTAATCGCAAGTTGCCGGAGCTGAGCTTAATCGAGGGAAATCAGTAAGTTCTGATCAGATCGGATGAGTCGGATTTTCCTTCTGTTTTCTTTTTTATTCGCTTCTTACCATGATTTAGCACGATTCACATGACACCGATATGACACTGAAGCCCTTCGGTGAAATGAAAACGTTGGATTCTGGAACGATTCGGGTAACAGTAAACGTGAATGGCAATAGCACCTCCCGCGGCCGCATGATCGCGTTTCAATTGTTGCGCCTGGAGTTCTGGCCTCACTGTCGCTCAGAGAGATTGAATTACAAGAGCTTAGACAACCCGTATTCTCATTAAGTCGGGCGGCGTGCACGAGCAAGCAGATCGCGAGACCTCATTCGCCGGCAGCGGTTCCTTTCGCGGAAAGCAAGCCGCGAGAACAGAAATGCTCACCCGCAATCACTCTCCTTTGCACGATTGCAGAAGCGCGCACTTTGCGGCGATATTCCCTGGGAGCTTCGCCCGTCTCTCGCCTCAAGACACGGCTGAAAGAGCTTTCTGATCAGTGTCCAATGGCCCACACTACCTCAAGAGAACGACATATTGTGCGGGCGAATTATCGCGCCTGCTCTGTAGGTGATGCGGTGATGCGTCGATAAAAGCGTTGAATAATTGTAGATTACGCGTTACCTCTGTAGGAATGAGGACTGGCCGGGGCTTACTCGGAGTGCGGAACGCTGGTTTCGCATTTGTCTGCGGCGCGCTTTGAGCAAGGCCAAGGAAGGTAGACTAGGCCGAGGACACTGCGCCATGTCTTAATCCGTGCTGTTGCGCGGCTTTGCTGACGGCATTTCCAAGCAAGATCCGGCGGACGGGATCAGCGGCGAGGAAGGCTGCGCGAAGTGGCTCGTCCGGTTGGAAAGAATCGGCAATCTGGAGGATGCAAGATTCGGCGCGGTCGCGATACGTTTCGGCGGTTTTGAGTTCCTTTGCGTACTTGCAAACCTGCGACGCAGTCGCAAAGGTTTGCCAAGCTGCGGACAAAATTCCAAATCCATCAGCAAATGCCAGGGCTTGCTGAATCGACCCCCGCGCACTCGGCAAATCGCTTTCTGCCAGCGCCACTCGGGCCTGCAGCTCCCACCCGAGCGCCTGCAGATGTGGATCGCTGGTGGCGAGCGCGGACTTCAGAAGACCGTCTGCCGCAGCGCGCGCGTTCGCGACGTTTCCGGACAGCAGCCAGGCGTTGCTCGCATCGAAGTTGGCCATCATTCTCCACTCCCAATGCATGAAGAATTTTGCGTGCTCATCTAGGTCCTGTACGTGCCTGAAATGTTCCAGTGCTTCAGAGTATTTTCCTTGCTGGAGCGCGATATTTCCGGCGGCTATCTGGTCAATCGCATAGTACTGAGCGTCCGGAAATTCTCCCCCCCTGGCACTACGCGCTGCTTGACAAATCTGCCTTGCACCCTCGAAGTCGAAAGCGCTTGCGCGAAGCATAGCTTCGCGGAGAGTGAGAAGCCAATAAAGTGAGATATTCTCGTCTGGAGACGTTCTGCCGGCTTTGGTAAGTTGCAACACTTTCCCAAATTGTCCGGTGCGGAGAAGAATGATTATTTTTGCGCTCAGCGCACCAAAGTGCGCCAGGAAATTCACTACTTGACCTACCCCGGATGCGCTGGCTTCGGATACGCTGCGGTCGCAAAGTTCCAATGCTTCCGCGTACTTGCCCTTAAGCATCAAGATATGGGCGTATACAATTCGCTGATAGGGGTCCAACTCTCCCGGAGAGAGACGAAGCAAGGTTTCGTAAGCGGACGTACACAGTTCCGCATGTGTTTCGCTCCACGAGTCAAACACCAAGCGGAAACCTTCGGCCATCATTTGTGTGAGCGCTAAACGCGGAGGGTCGTTACAGCTCATGCTGATTTTCACGGCCTCATCCAATGCAGCTACACCTTCTTCGGGAGCAATGAAGCCCAGTGGATACATCGCGGAGGTCAGCGCGTGCATTTGGGCCGCTTTGAGGCCAGCTTGCTGGGCACGTGCCGCGGCAGCTGCGTACGTCTGTGCGGACTCTGTCAGAGCACCCAGCGCGAAATGAGCATCGCCCATGAACCCAAGGATGCGAACCTCAATTTCGGCTCGAACCTTGAGGGTAAGCTTCAGCACTAGTTCGTGCGCATGTTGCAGTATCTCGATGCAATCACGATAGGCGAATCGCCCCACCGCATTGTCCGCCGCAGCTAGCAAATAATTGACGGCCTGTTCGTAGTCGCGGCCTCCCTCGAAATGCAAGGCAAGTTCGGTCGCCAATTCCTGCCCGCAGGGGTCGCAGAACGATTTAAGCCTTCGTGCCAATAGCAGGTGCAGCTTCGAACGAGCGCTCTCGGACAACCGCCCATAAAGAACTTCTCGATACAGCGAATGCCGGAAGTCATAGTGCGCAGATATCTCGCCATTGGCTTGTTCTTTGATTCCAGAACATTTGATGAACTGAAGCTTTGCTGCCAGCCCCTCACAAACTTCTTCGATCTCGCCGGGATCGATTTCAGCAGCAGTGCTGACGGCCCACGCAGAAAACCGCTCTCCGGCAACGCTGGCGCTTCTCAAAATACGCTGTTCGACCGCACTCAACTGCTGGAATTGTGCCTCAATTAATTGATCCAGCGTCTCCGGAACGGTTTGGGCGACGGCTTCGATCGGCACCGCAAGCGTCCATTTGCCGTCGACCTGCGCAATCAAACCTTTCTTCACCATGTCTTGGAGGATGGTCACCATGAACAGCGCGTTGCCGCCCGAGCGCCGGTAGATTAGGTTGACAAAGCCCGCGGGGAGATCACCATCATCGAATTTGACGGAAATGTATTCGGCGACATCGGGCTCTTCCAGGCGTTCAAGACTGACCTCATGACTTAGGTCGTGGATTACCAGGTCCTGCTTGAGTGCTCTCAAAGGACTGCGCGAAATGATGACGTCAGCGGGACGATAGGTTCCAAGCATCAGCAACTTTGCGGGCCCACGGCGGCGCGCCAGCGCGGAAATAAAATCCAGCGTGGAAGGATCCACCCAATGCAGGTCTTCAAGAATCAACACCAGCGGATCCTGCACGGTCAATGCTTCCAAGGCCTCACAAATTTCGCGCACCATTCGCTCTCGCGTTGCGCCGAGGATTTCGCTTTGCAGCGCCTCGCGCTGTTCGGCTCTTATGAGTGAAGGGAACTGGATCAACCACGTTGGAGCCTGATTCGCTAGGGTGTGGACCACGCGGTCGCCGGCCACATCGCGAGCCCATTGGCCGAGCGCTTCCAGCACAGGGTAGTAAGCCTCCTTGCCGCCGAATCCCTCCACACATTGTCCACGGATTACAGTTAGGTTTGATCGCCGGGCAGCTGCTTGATGAAACTTGTCAATAACGGTTGTCTTTCCGACTCCCGCCTCTCCAGTGATAAAGATTATCTGGCGCTGACCTTTAAGCGTGTGAGTAAGGTAGCCGTCCAGTTGCGCCATGGAGGCTTCTCGACCAACTATTTCTTGCGCAGTGCGGACTCGCGCATCCAAAGCGCCCCCGGCGCTTCCTTCCGTGACTGGAGCTACAAACTGATACCCTCTGCGCGGAAACGTCTCAATGAACTCAGGTTTTTCATGGCGATCACCCAAGGCTTTCCGAATTCCCAAAACATATTTCTTAATGACTTCTGGGTTTACGTATGTCTCGGGCCAAAGTGCACCGAGGAGTTCATCCTGAGTCACCAGCCTGTCCGCGTGTTCGACCAGATAGCGAAGTACATCGAACGCCTTCGGGGTGAGCGACACACGATCTTCCCCGTTCCACAAGCAGTGGTTAACGACGTCGAGACGGAAGGAATGGAAATGCTTCATTTTGCGGGGCCGGTTCGCTTCTCGCGCCAGACAAGCGGTTTCCGAGAGTTTACGCCATTAATGCGAAGTTTACATTAATGATGATCGTCGGTGCCAATGGCCAGCACTCCTCGGTGAATTCGGCGGAACAACGGAATTTTCTCGTTGCATTTCTCGCCGCCGCCCAAAAAGGCATTTGGCAAGACTCGAGTCTTTATTGGTCTGCAGCGTCGCCGGCACAGTTGGAAAGAGCGAACGGCCAGTACCGACTCGATCGACGCTCGCCGAACCCATTACGGTGCTTCGTCGCCATCGCTGGCCTCTGGCGCTGCGGCTCGATGCAAAAGTAGCGTAACTCCAAATAGGCGGCAGATGAACTCGTGCACTGCCGATCTCTCGGAGTTCTGGCGCCGGGTCTCGGTCGTCAACGGTTTTTCACGACAAGAATAGGAGCAGAACATGGGCACAGCAGCAAATTCGGTCATACAGGTTACGAGTTATTCGGAGAGTTCGGCCACACATGCCACTCTCTATCGTGCTGACAACCGAATCGAGCGGAACCCGGAACGTGCGGAAATCTCTTTCGTAGACAAGATCGTAGGACGTCGCGACGGCCTGCGCTCCATTCTCAGTCAGGCGGAGGCCGTAACGGGCACAAATACAACCGTGTTGATTACAGGAGAAACTGGCACCGGCAAGGAAGTGATCGCGCGAGCGACTCACGAGCTCAGCCCGCGCCGCTCCCGAAACTTGGTAAAGGTGAACTGCGCGGCCATGCCTGCCGGCCTTCTCGAAAGCGAGCTTTTCGGACACGAACGCGGAGCCTTTACCGGCGCCATCAATTCTCATGTCGGCCGCTTCGCGCTGGCGGATCGCGGCACTCTGTTTCTCGACGAAATTGGAGACATGCCATTGGAGCTGCAACCCAAGCTGCTCCGTGTCCTCAAGGAACGCGAGTTTGAGGCCGTAGGCAGCACGCGCACCACGCGAGTCGAGGTTTACCGCGGGCGAAAAAGCACCGGACCTGCGAGCCACGATTATGCTTGCGATAACTACCCGCAGAGGTAGTAAGATGTCCGGAAATTCCTAGTTTTAAACGATTCGCGAAGCGCTATTTTACTTGCCAGGTTTCTCGGGTCTGCCAGGTGTAAGAAAAATGGGCATGTCCTTTAACGAACCCGGGGGACTGTTGCGTTCGAGGCGCCTCGCGGAGTCGCAGGCATCGCTAAGTTGCTTGACTTGATTGCGGATGCTGTGAGTCTCGCGAGTCGTTTCATCGTTCTTGGTGTGTGGCGGGGCGCAATGGAACGGTATTTCTGATTTGTCCAAACCTGCATTGGCGGAGGAAGGGAGCGTCCCATGTCGGCTTCTGACCCGGATCATCTCGACATAATCCTTAAAATCGCGGGTGCGGTTGTCGGTCCACTCGCCGGGCTTGTCGGTACGAGGATCAAGCGGACGATTGATCGCCGCGACAAAAGCGCGGGGAAACGTCAGTTGATCGCGGAAACTGGTCACCTCATTGAGTTTGGCACGATACTGCAGAAGTCGTCGGACCTGCATGGCGATTCAGATGTTTTCGACAAGGCTCGGGCAACGCTCCAAAAAGCTCTGGACCAGAAACTTGCCGAATTTGTCGTGGCTTTTGCGCCAACGCAGATCACGACCACCACGACGGCCGTGAGGAGCAGATTTGATCGCTTGTTTCTGCTGTATCGTCCCGTACGATCATGGGGCTGGATATTGCACATCCTCTATTACGCGATGATCGGGGTGGTTCTCCTCGGCTCGCTTGGATTGCGGGCTGATCGTTCCGCAGGGGACGTGACGGATGGAATAATCGGACTGTCCCTGTTCCTACTCGTTGCAGTTGTCGCGAATCTGGGTGCAAACCGTCTAGACAAGCGTTTGGGCATGGCAGATCAGACCAATGCCCACAACGCTTCGCGATCTCGGACAGAAATATTTGTGCAGATCATGTTTGTTCTTTCTATCCTCTTTGCGGGCGTTTGGATCGTTGTTCAGCTTGTTTTCGGAGCGAGCAAATCCCTCTATGAATATTCAGAGGGTGCGTGGCTGGTTTGTCTCCCGGTTGTCTTCTATGGATGGCGCGTTGCGCTACAGAGTTGCCCATCGGCCAGCGGCTTATCAACCAATCGAGCCAGGGGCGCCCACGTGGCCGTATGGATCGCGTTCGCTATTCTCCTTGGGGTCTTTCTTCTTACTATCGCAAAAGCGAGCCAAGGGTCGTTTCCTCTGTACAGCATCTGGGTGCGCGGTACTGCATTTCTCTTCAGTTGCATGGCCGTGGCTTCTTGTATGAAATCTTTGCGTTCCACCAGGGACCTGTCAGTGTCGTAGACGATGAACAACTCCGGAAACCATCTGGTAAACGACACCTGGCCCATCGGGAAAACTGAGTTCGAATTCCCCGCCTTATGGTCAACAGCCGGGGCTGCGAAAATCTAAGTGCCTTATTCGGTGTCGCTTACGACCGGACCACCTTAAATCCCAACCCTCAATTGGGCAACTTTTGGGCTACCTGGAGACGATAACAACCAGTTTAAGGAGTTGCGTCGACGCGGGAAGGACGCATCCCGCCAAGGATTGTTCTCGATGCAAGCATCCTTATTCGCGCGATTCTCGGACTCCGCATTGAGCAACTAAATTGACACCTACGCCGGCGAGGGTGTTCGCTTCTTCGATCAATTCGCCGAGCGATTATCGTCGTCGGGGAGTATGAATGCGGAGGGGTAGGACCTTTGCGTAGCTGGAAAAATCTGGGTCTGCTGTGAAGATCGCCCACTGCCTCTTGATAGCGATAGCACACAAAAGGATATCTACAATCGATACCGCGACTCCTTTCGACCTGCAGCGATTGCCTGCCTTCGCCGCCTCTTCATAATCAGACGTGTCGACTACTTCATCCGGAAAAGAACGGAGATGAACCCTCAATTTTTCATATTGTTCTGTTGTCTTTATTCCCGACAGGAGCTCTTGCCGAATTAATCCGATCATACGGGCTCGTCCTTCGCGGATGAGTTCTGATAACTCGGCCACGAGGAGTCTTTCGTTCGTACTTAAGCTTTCGTTCTTTCGACGAAGCGCCAGGGAAAAAACCGATGTGTCTATCAAGACATTCATAGGCGCTTGGCCTTGCGCTCGCGCTTGTAGTCATAGCCGCGTTCGTAGTCGATATCCCCGAACAGAGACAGGATTTCTTGTTGTTTGCGATGTTCGATGTACTCCTGTAGCGCAACCGTCACCGTCTCTCGCTTCGTCCGGTGACGGCCCACTCTCTGCGCCTCCTCCAGTAGACGGTCGTCGATAGCAAGATTCGTAGGCATGGGTACCTCCATGTGTAGAATACTACACATCGCGTTGTGTAATTTCAATATCCAGGACCAACGCTTTCGATGTGGCGTATACGAGGCCGCCGACTGCGGTCTCCTCAGCGCCGATTTGGCGGCCGGCATTCGCCGTGTTAAAGGTGTGAAGAAGTTGGGAGTGCGCCTCGCAGCACGGCTAAGCACTTTGGCAAGCACCCGATCATCAACGACTGAAAGGAAAGCGCGACCGAGCATTGCTCGCATTGCTGCTCGCGTGCGGCTTGAGGCGGCATGAAGCTGTGACGTTGAGATTGGATCATCTCCAGCAGCGCGAAGAGCATTGGGCCATTGTTGATCTGATTGGCGGTTCCGGTTCCCGATTTGGGTGAGAACCGAACTGGACGACTGGCTCGCCGCAGCCGCAATTGATCGAGGAAAGCTGTTTCGCGTGGCTAAGTGGGCGCCGCATGATCTGCGACGGACCTGTGCTCGGCTCTGTCATGCATCGGGAGGCGAGTTGGAGTTTCGGTCCAAACGACGGAGCGTTACCTTGGGTGCAAAACAGCGAATTCGATCAGCCGTCAATGATCACATGGGCATCGAGCCAAATCCTTGAGCCGAGCGCGCGGTTGTGGAAGGATTGCCGACAATTCACAAAGTGACCTGATCCAGCATTGTGAGTGCAACCCTTGATCCTGCATGGCCGGAGTCATCCGCCTCTTCGACTACGGTGTCTTGTAATCCATCCCGATCAGACTCGCCGAAGCGAAGTAGCCTTTCCGTGCGATTCGTGGATGGATCGCCAGCCACTCCTCCACAACCCGTGGAGTCATGGCGCGAATACAAAGGTCGGCCAGATCGCGCACGTCCACGATGAGAAGTATGAGGGGCAGGTTAGCTGCGGTCTCCAATACCACTGGCCGAAGATCAACCAATAGGCTTCCGCAAGGAGCGTCGGTGACACGACCAGCCACGGCCTATGACACTACTCGTCTGGCTGGACGATTACTTCCCGTTCGTTCCCTGATTGCTCCCGACGCCGGTCACGAAATCATACCCGGCTTTGCAGCTAAAGCTGCCCGCCGACCCGGAGACGATATCTCGGAAATCGTTCGTGTTCGTGTAGCTCCCGTAAATTGTGGACAGCTCCACTGTCGAGCTGGCGTAGAAATTTCCCGCGAGATTTACGATCCCAGCCAGCGAAGGCGAGGACACGCTCGTGCCGCCAAACACGAGCCATCCACTCAATCCCTGACACGACGTGCTGTCATACACAGAAACGCCCGTGTTGGGGTCAGCGTCGAATGAGAAATCGGGTGCAGAGCGCTGTGTCGCATCGGTTCCCGGAACGCCTGACTGGTACGTTGGCTTTGACTCGTATTTGCTCGGTCCGCCTCCACTTCCGCTCCAGCCCGTCTCGCTTACAAAGTTCCCATTCCTGTCGCGATTCACACTCGTTCCGCCGGCTGATACAACAAATGGGGAAACGCTGGGATAGATATTCGCTCCGCCCGTATCGCCGCTCGAGGCGAAGTACACAACCCCGTCACTCTGGAAGTGGGAGTCGTTGGAGGCTTCACTCGAAAACTCGCTTCCTCCCCAACTCATCGAGACTTCCCCCCGGCCACCGTTTGCTGTGACTTGACTCGTCGCTACGTCACAGCCGCGAACAGGTTTGCAAAACTATTCGTCGCCGCTTCCACAAGAACAATCTTGGCGTTTGGCGCCATCGCGTGCGCCCACTCGATGTCCAGTGCTGCTTCTTGTGCCCATCCACAGTTCGCTCGAGGTTTCGAACCGCTGGCGTAGACCTTCTTGAAGCAACCGTTTGCGGTGGTGCATTCCGGCAGCCCGAATTGGGCCGAAAAAACGTTCAGATCGTTTTCCGCCGTGGGGTAATCTAACGCGTCCACAATCGCAATCACGCCACTCCCACCGCTCGAGCCGATTTTGTAAACCGAACGCAGTGATGAAGGAGTTTCGCCGGAGGGAGAGCCCCCGCCACCGGGTTTGCCTTCGAACAGAATCATGTGATTCGTATGTGCTCGCAGCCCCACGTCCTCGGGATGTTCGATCGTGGTTGCTGGAATCAACACCGCAGCGTGAGATTGCCCGTTCTCGCTCTGTGACATCCCCAAATTCGGAACTGCGAGCGCAAATACTACAGAGACTACGATGGACACCACCGCTTTCAATCGCATCGGATTTCCTCCTTGATCGGTTCGCGCGTACCACCAACGTGCTACTGCTATGGAAGGGGACAGTGGAGCTGGAATGAAGGGCTTTACCCTGCGCCTGTCTCGCAGATACGCATTCAATCTCGGCGGCCCACAGTTTGTCAAATAACAGTCCATGCATAGCCACAGCATGAATCATGCATGTCTCTTGGGTCTAACGGTACGAGCTCGTTCTGCCAGGGGAAGCCGGTAGTTCTCGCGCAATGCCGAACCGAACTTGCTTTTTTGGGCACGCCCACGCTCGACCCCGAAATTTCACGCGGAGTGTGAGCCATGACAACAGAGGACGCACTGCTCGCTCTGTCCGAAGATCAAGAAAACGCCAAAGCTCTTTTACAACCTGGGATGAACGAGCGGCAGGCGATAGAAGAAGCCGCAGGGCGCTGGTTCGTAGACCGCAACGAAGCGCACCTAGCCTTTTACAGCATCCTTCCACTTCTGGCTCTGAATGCCAAATCCTACGACCCGCGAATCCATGACGCGCAGACGTGGGTTGAAGAGCAGGCCGCGCTAAATGCTCGGCACTTGTACATGCATAAGACGCCCACAAAAGCCATCATGAACTGATCTTCCTCCTCCGTGCGGAGTGGGCTCCGGTTTATCACGCTAAGGGTGGAGATTTTTCAACCGGCACTATAGGGATTTTTGCAGTGGCGCTGATAGTCAGGTCGAACGAGGGACTATCTTTTCTAACATAGAGCGGCTGACATCCCAGTGAGCACTTAACGCATCATAAAAAGTAACTTAGGAGATCTTTGGCTAAACCAGCTGGCCAATCCAGTATTGTCCCGTCCCCGCCAGCCCAAGAACAGGAGAGCCGACATGAAACACTTGACTCTGATTCTGCTGGTAGCAGTGCTGTTTACCTCCGGAGCATCAACCATCGCTCAGCGCCCGCACCCGAGTCCTGGCGGGCCTTCCGGCCAAGGAGGTCGGCCTTCGGACACCGTACCAGGAAATGGTTCTAGCATGGGCAGCACACATGAAGGCGGGGCAACAACACGCACCGACATGTCACACGCCTCTCCGAGTGAAGTGCTGAATCACAACACCGCAATCGCTGGGAAGATTCAAGGGCTAACAGGCCAGGACGCACAAACGGCATGCAGTGGATTTAAGAACATAGGTCAATGCGTGGCAGCGGCGCACGTCGCAAAGAACCTAAACATTCCGGGCGGCTTCGACACGCTCAAGACGAAAATGACCGGTAGCGGCGCCGTGAGCCTCGGCAAGGCGATCCAAGGTCTCGCTCCCGATGCTGACGCCAAGGCGGAAGCGAAAAAAGCGAACAGGCAAGCATCGGACGACATGAAAGAAGCAAGTTCCTCAAGTTCCTGACCTCGCTCCACGAGCAGAACTTTCCTAGTTGGGGGCCTGATCCAGGGCCGCTTTTTTTGCGCCCGCGTGTGGTCAGGTCGCCTCGGCGGAATAACTTGGTGCGGCCTCCTGCAGAGCTTCTGCTTTGCGCCTCTGTTAATCCATGCGTAATTAAGACAGATCAATTCTGCTTAATTCTGTCCATCAGTAAAACCAAAGAACACCTGTCCCAAATCTGAACTTACCACCAGTTGTATCCTCCGTCCGGAAATAGGAATCTCGATTCGCGAACGGACATGCCCTCTGCCTCGTTCTGCTCTCGCACTTGAACTGAACACGAAGGATTGCCGCGCATGCATAAGACGCGAGTGGTGTGCCTGTCCCTCGGATTGTTTTTTGCAAGTTCACTGTTCTTATCTACGCCGATCCAGGCCGGTGTTGGGGTCAAGCCGGCTTCGCTCAGTTTTGGATCGGTCACAGTAAATACTTCAAGCTCGGCAGCTACCGTTGTTGTAACTAACAACGGCGGGCAGACCGTGTCGATCTTTCAGGTTTCGAGCAGCCTTCCGGAGTTTGTGGTCATCGGCCCCGCCCTGCCCATGGCGCTGGGCCCCCATGGCAGCGCATCTTTTCAGGTGGTGTTCCAACCGGACGCCGCGGCTACTTTCAGCGGTACCATCGTTTTCAGCACAAACCGTATGAATGGTGGCGGTACTCAATCCATTTCCGTCTCAGGAACGGGAACGAGTGCTTCATCTGCATCGTCGACTTCATCGCAATCGTATTTGCTCTCGGCCGGTGCGAGCAGCCTGAGCTTCGGCAATACCCTGGTGGGAAGTTCCGCTTCTCAAGCGATCGTGCTGACGAATACTGGGACAGCGAGCGTCAACCTTTCGCAGGTTGCCATCACAGGCGCCGGATTCACCGTAAGCGGCTTCACCGGTGCCGTGACCCTCGCCGCCGGCCAGAGTCTTTCACTCAACGTCAGTTTTGTGCCGTCCACCGGAGGCAGCGCGACAGGAAGCCTCAGCATTGTCAGCAGCGCCACCAATTCGCCGACTACGATTTCGCTGAGCGGCAATGGCGTACAGCCGCAGATTTCCGTGATTCCTGCCAGCGTAGGTTTCGGCAACGTTACTGTCGGCGTGACCAACACCCAGACGCTCGTCATCAGTAATCCTGGGACGGCGAACCTCAGCGTCACCCAGGCATCCCTGGTCGGAACCGGCTTCAGCTTCTCCGGGCTGACACTGCCGCTTTCTGTTGCCCCCGGAGGTTCCGCTAACTTCATCGTCAGCTTCGCGCCTACCTCCGCCAGCAGCCTTTCCGGCAACCTCACACTTGTGAATAACACTCTCAATTCACCTTTGATTGTTCCGCTGGCCGGCACAGGCGTCTCGCCCATTACCCAACTCACGGCGTCTCCCTCGTCGCTCAGTTTTGGAAGCATCACTACGGGCGCCAGTGGAACGCAGACTGTGACTCTGGCAAACACCGGTAACTCCAGCGTGTCGGTTTCGCAGATCAGCACCAGTGGGACAGGATTTAGTGCCGCCGGCTTCGCGTTACCTGTCACCCTTGCGGCCGGACAGTCCACTTCTTTCAGCGTAACGTTCGCTCCGACCGTCACCGGAAGTCTTTCGGGGAACGTTACTGTCACCAGCAATGCTACTAATTCCCCCCTGGCCATCGCGCTCTCCGGATCGGGTGCCGCGTTCGTGAGCCATTCGGTGACTCTGAATTGGACGCCGAGTACCTCGTCGTACGCAGGCTTCAATGTATACCGGGGAGCGTTGTCCGGCGGACCCTACACCAAGGTGAACTCGGCCTTAATTTCCGCAACGTCCTTCAGCGACACCAGCGTCAACTCAGGACAAACCTACTATTACGTCGCGACTGAAGTGGACTCCACGGGGGCGGAAAGTGTCTACTCGAGCGAAGTCATCGCCACTATTCCCTGAATTCGCTTTGAACTCTGCTTACTTTTCCTTCTTCTCTACTTCTTTCTACATGTAGAGATACCGTGTAGTTTGCCTGCCCGCGGCTTGGTTCAACAAAATCTGCGATCGCGCAAAGGCATAAGCTATTTCTGCGGGCACGGAACCCAGCGAGCGGGTTCATCCCGAGGTCGTGCAAGTCATGAAGGAGGAGGGGATCGACCCGACAAACGTAAGCGACACGCTGCTCCACCGCCGTAAGGAGATGAAATACTACGCGGTCGTGCCACACATCGTAGGCAGCGGGTACCAAATCGGCTTTCGTAATGTCGCCCGCAATCCACTGGACGCGTTCTGCGGCCCGGCTCAGTCTTACCTTCCAAACGCCAAGGCCGGCGGCGCAGCTTGAAAATGTGGCTGCGTCGCCGACTTGGGAAACAGACTGTGAGGAAACATAAGATGCACGTCAAACAGATTTGGCGCTACCCCGTGAAATCCATGGCCGGTGAAAGTCTCGATCGTGTCCAAATCGACAAGCTTGGCCTGGCTGACGACCGCAAAGTGCTCGTGTGCGAGGCAAACGGCCATGTGATTACTTCCCGAACTCACCACAAGCTGCTTGGCCTCAAAGGTTCACTCGGTCCGGACGGCCAGCCACATATTGACGGTCATCCGTGGAATGCTCCCGAAGCTTTGGCGCTGGTTCGAGGCGCAGCTGGACCGGCTGCCGATGTTATCTACTACGAAGGTCCGGAGCGATTCGACGTGCTCCCACTCCTTGTAGCGACAGATGGCGCCATCGACTCATTCGGTCATGACGGGCGGAGGCTCCGACCCAACATTGTTGTCGGCGGTGTCGAAGGATTGGCGGAGCGCTCATGGCCGGGGAAATGCTTGCGCATCGGAACAGTTCTGATTGGCGTGCAGGATTTGCGCGGTCGCTGCGTCATGACCACCTTTGACCCCGACACGCTAGAGCAGAATCACGGCGTGCTCAAGGAGATCGTCCAGAAATTCGGTGGCGAACTCGCGTTGAATTGTTACGTGATTCACGGCGGTGAGATCCATGTGGGCGATGCCGTTCAATTGCTCGGCGATCATGAATGTGAAATGAAGCGCGCCAGCCACTAGGAAGCTCGCCCGCGGACCAAGTCTGCTCCATCAGAACTTAATCAGCAAACCGCCTGTGAACACCACATTGTTTTGCAAGCTCCCGCGAACTTGCTGATTGTAGTCCGGCGAGCCGGAATAGAAATCGCGTACCTCTACGCGAAATCCTACAGGAACTCGGAACACATGAAGAACTGTGCAACTGTCTATGCCGCCTCCGAAAACAAACGCCCCCGTGTTCGTGCCGGGTACGAAGGACGGCTCGGCGGTCGGTTTCTTTTCCAGAAATCTGGCGTAGCCACCGCCAAACAGCAGCCACGGGGAAAGTCTTCCGTCCGGGTTAAATTTCACGCGGACGTGCGGAGTCAAAAACACATATGCGTACTGTCCGATGACGTCCGAGGGCGGATTGCTGAGCTTCACGTCTAGTGGCGATGCCAGAAAATCGACTCCCCCATAAACCGCCGCACGGGGGCCAGCCAGTAAGCGACGGTCGTATTCCGCTCCGAGCGCCAAACTCGAATCAAATGCCACTGTGGCTGAACTGCCGGAAGCAAAATTCCGGCTCGGAGTGACGGCAGCCCCGATGACCAGCCCAACTTCATTTTTCTCCTGCGCCCGAGCAACGGACGCGCTCAACAGCAGAATTCCGCCCACGAGCGCTCCGGCTCTTAGCCTTTGAATTTTCACGTTCGAAATCTCCCGGACGCCGCGGACGATGGATCCCGTGGGCGTCACTCGATGGGATTCGCAAGGCATCGAAGAGTTTCACGCCTGACAGCCGGCGAGGGGCAAATAAAGTATCTTTTCTCGAAACTTTCTGCGCATTCGCGAATCTCATGGCCTGCGAAGCACGCTACGAGTGCTGGAGAGACTTATGGACGCACAAGCAATCGCAGGGGATCGCTCGATGCGGGCGAATATCGCGCTCGAAAGTGCCGGCGTTGTTGTTTCTCGCTACGGATTGGTTGTGATTCTGCTGCTGATTGGAGTCCTGAAGTTCACCCCGGCCGAAGCCGATGGCATTCACCCGCTCGTCGCCAACAGCCCATTGATGTCCTGGATGTATCTCGTTCTCAGCAAGCAGGGAGTCTCCAATTTCATAGGCATCGTTGAACTTCTGATCGCGTTGCTTCTGGCGTTGCGACCCATTTCACCACGCGCTTCATTCATCGGAAGCCTGGGAGCCATCGCAACTTTCCTCTTCACCACTAGCTTCTTGTTTTCTACGCCAGGCGCAATCCAGCTTGGCCACGGCGTTGAAATACTTGGCGGTGCAGGCCAATTCTTGATCAAGGACTTGGTGCTCTTGGGAGCGTCATTCTGGACGGCCGCGGAAGCTTTGCGGGCCGCAAACGCAAGAACCGTGGTGCGCTCAGCGTAAGACCAAGAAGCCCCACCCGCTGGCTCTATTCAATTCGCATATAGTTAGTAGGTGACCGTACTCCCGCATTCGGCCCCGGTGCCGGTTCCCCGCGGAATTACGGGAGTCGGCATTTTTTTGCTATTCGGAACCGCAATCGCGTTTCTTGCTGGAACAACCTTGGTCTGGCCGGGCACCGCGCTAGACCACGCCTGGGCGCTGAATCCGCGTGCCCATCGCGAGCTTGCGCCCCTCGGGTGGATGATAGGTATTCCTTTCCTCTTGCTTGGAGCCATACTTTTAGCGGCTGCTCTCGGCTGGTTCCGACGCGCCCTCTGGGGATGGCGGCTCGCCGTCGCTCTGATCGCCGCGCAGTTCATCGGAAATATTGTCAATCTTTTCCTCGGCCACATCGCGGAAGGTGCGACCGGCTTCGTCATCGCCACTGCGCTCCTCGCATATCTCCTGCTTCCTCGCGTCAGAATTGTTTTTCGCTAGAGAAATTCGAAGACGTGCTTGGAAGTTAACCTTCTTATGATGCGTTTCCAAGCAATGTCCACCGCAAGGCCAGCGGCGTCAGCAACGTCGTCACCATAACCAGCAGGATGACTGCGGAAAACAGCCCGTCGTCCACGACCCCGATGGTCTTGCCGATCCCCGCGAAGATCAAACCGACTTCGCCGCGGGGCATCATGCCGAATCCAACGGCCCACCGATTCATTCGCTTCGGGCATCCCAAGCCGCTCAAGACTTTTCCTATGATCGCCACAGTGGTTAGCGCCGCCCCCGCAATCAGCACATCCTTGCTCACAAGTCCCTCCAGCTTCACCTGAATTCCCATCCACACGAAGAACAGCGGCACAATAAGCGACTCCACCGGCGACAGCAACTCCCGCAGCGACAGACCCTCCATTTCTTTGTCAAAGACGTCGTTCAGAATTACGCCGGCGGCAAAGGCTCCCACGATGGCCGCAAGCCCCGCTCCGCTCGCCAACCATGACAGAAAGAAAGCGAAGATCCAGCCGGCCAGCAGCTTTACGTTGTGAATTCCCGCGTTCGCGAGTCTTCGCGCTACCCAAGGAGTGATCCAGATTCCGATGGAAAGCGAGCCTGCAAGGAACAACGCGGCTTTCGCCGCGGTCCAACCTATGCTCCCCACGTTGACTGTGCCCGTCACCGCCAGTGCACTAACCACAGCAAGTACAATTAGACTCAGCACGTCGTCAAGGATTGCTGCACCGAGAATCACCCGCGCCTCATCCGTAGTGTCCCGCCGCAAATCGCGAAGCACGCGTGCCGTGATGCCTACGCTTGTGGCGGTCAGGATGCCTGCGATGAAGAGATCGCTTGCGAGTCCCGAGTCGGGGTGCAGGAATTTCATAGTGCCCAGCCCGAGCCCCATTGGGGCCACCACTCCAATCACCGCCACGAAAAAGGCAGTTTGTCCCACACGCTTCATCTCTCGAAGATTCGTTTCGAGGCCGACCAGGAACAGCAACACCAGGATGGCTATCCGGGAGAGCAGATCCACGAACGAATATACGGCCACGTAGTCCAGGCCCCTCGTTCCTCCGAGAATCGCCGAAACCCGTTCGGCGTGGGACCCTGCGGGGAGCAACCGCAATGCTGCCTCGGAAAGGCTCACGTTCGAAGACAGAGCCAGGTCGGCGATCCTGCGAAGCGCGTCTCCCTCGCGGAGCACGGTGATTCCGGCGTTTCCAAACCAATACGCCAAATTTCCAATCAACAGTCCGGCGGCCAATTCACCGAGCACGGGCGGCTGCTTGATCAGAGTCATCAGGCGCCCGCCGAATACGGCCGCCAGCGTCAACAGGACTACCGCAAGCAGGATCGGCACCACCGGGTCTGCGTGTAAACCGGATACTTCGCTCATCGAGAACGGAATCGCGGAACTCATGCCGTCATCATCGCTTTTTCGCTCATCCTTTCGGAATCAATGACAAGCTACGCGAATCGCCAACGAAGAACTAGCGGAAACGGCAAGAACACCGCTTTGCGCCGAAGAACGCGAACACCCAGTATTCACTAGACTCTGACAGGAAGGAGGTTTCCATATCCTGAATCGCCACTCGGCAAGAGCAGATGGCCACATCGACCAAAATACCTTATTCGCTTTTCATTCAACACAAGAATGCATCTGCCTCGCGCCTGGTGCCACCGCCGATCGAACCAATGATCTGCAAGGAGGGAGTTTGCTCCGAGCGGGACGTTGAGAATTGTAGACAACTGCAATCAATTTGTTGGCCACCTTACAGCATTTAGCCGATAGGCAAATAGCGCCTTTGGTTTACAAATCAGGGATGAGAGCTCTGGCTCACGCGCTCTCCCGAAATCCACTTCTCTGGGTTTCCGCTCCGCGCCCTTCGGACATGGTCAATTGCGCCGTGTAAAAAGCGGTCCCCGAAATGAGGCGCCACTTTGGCAAGAAGAGTTCTTATTGTGGACGACAGTCCAATCGTGCGAAGAACCGTTTCTTCCGCACTTCAGTCCGACGGCTTTGCCATTTGTGGGGAGGCGAAGGACGGCCAGGAAGCGATTGAACTTGTCGAAAAACTTTCACCGGACGTGATTATCTTGGATCTATCCATGCCTGTGATGAACGGCCTCGAGGCCGCTCCGCTGCTTCGCAAGTTGGTACCCAAGAGCCCGATCATTCTCTACACACTCTACGCAGGCGAGGCCGTTGAGAAAGAGCTAAAAACAATAAAAGTTGATTCTGTCCTCTCCAAAAGCGAGCCACTCTCCAGATTGACGGAAAAAGTGCATGCCCTCCTCGGCGAGTGATCGCACACCGACTGGTCCTGCGTAGCTATCAGAGGTCGCTGACCCGACGCAAAGACTGGAGTGGAACTATTGCCTGTACCAGTGTGCCCTGTCGGCCGGAAATGGTTTCGCTTCTGGAATGGACGGAGTCGGATCATCTCCGGCATTCGAAATTCGCTGGCCAGCGCGAAGACAAAGATCCAAGAAACGTGACAAAGCAGCAAACGACCGAGCCCGACCACCGAAGAATGGCCAGACAGAGCGGTCTCGGAGCTACGCGGTAAGCGGTTCCACTAAACCTTTGTTCTTCGTGGCGGGCACAAATTGTTCGAGAAGAGATTTGAAGCGATCGGTCAAATGCAGCTCTTCACTGGCCTACGTAAAAATTTTCCGAGGATCGGGAGCGCTCTTCAGAGCGTAGCGGAAGTACGACACTCGCATCAGCCATACGGCGTGCTGTAAGTCTTTGTCACTTCGAACCCGAAATGTAACCCATCCTGAATTAGGAACCCAGTGATGCTCTTCAGCGAGCCCTTCCGCCAGAAGCGCGTCGCGAAGGGAACCCGGAAACGGAATGTCGACCATGCCGCCGTCATGCACGTGCCCGACTTCCGCTTTTCCGAAACGAAACTCACAGGTTCCGCAGCTGTTTGGCAGCCGGTGGCGGCAGAGGCCGGGCGGAAAATTGATGTGGATGGACGGAGACTTGCGGCCAAGAAGAAACAAGTATCTTCGAGCTTATTCAGTAGCGGCATAGATCTGGCTCGAGACTGTTGGATGCCTGACCACGTTCGCCCGGCTCATTCTTCATGTACAAGTCGCAAGCAGGTCCTTTTTCATTGCCAATCTGGACCGCTATCGTGCCTACTCCGTATCGGCTCAAGTCGTTCAGCATTTTCGGGAAGCGTTTTCTTAACTTCGGGCTACCTGATTCGCATGCCCTTCCTGGCTAAACCCTGCGCCTGATCCGCCCGTTTCCCCCGTCAAGGGTTTTCGCTTCGCTCCAATGAACGCCAAACACCAACGCCCTTGACGGCGCGGACGGACAGCCGCCTTCCCTCGCCATGAAGGGCATTTGCTTTTCATGCACCGCTTGGCTTTTTCGGAGGGCTGTGAACCGATAATGATTTCGTGGACTTCCGCCCATTCGTCTTTTTCGTCGAAGCGCATAACAGACTTCGTTTTGATTTCTCCAAGCACGAAGCCCCAGGCCATTCCTCTGCCCTCCTCCGACAGCTTTACGTTTGTCTCAAGGAAGCGGCCATTATTAAATGCGCGCATGCAATAGGTCTTGGTTTCATCTTCGTAAGAGATGACGCCGAAGGTCGGCTTCCTAGGTTCGGAGTTCTACCGCTACCGTTCGAGTTTCTTTCGCGGCGCGAGTCCGGCCGTGCCGTCGACGGTCGCGCACGATTGCTACCGACGAGTTCCCGGGTGCCTCTGCGGAAGTGACTCTCTCATTCATCTGAATGCGGATTTAGCTTTAGATGCAAGGATGCGGCCCTCTTAGAGGGCGTCTGGCCGAAGTCTTCGAAAGCCATGGCGATTGGCACGCCGCCGCAAATAACTCGCCGACGATCATTCAGCGTTACAAACTTTTGATATTTGCGCCTGTAACCTTCGCTCGTTCGGCATCTCCCATTGGTGCGTTTCCGGCCCGGCCGCGCATGGCTCCGCTTCTTTGGAGAAAATGCGTCGAAGTGGGTTCAGATATCAAAATTTGGAGATTGAAAATGAAAAAGCGTGTTCTCTACTGGTTTGTCGGGATGTTGTTGTCTCTGAGCATCGGTTCGTCTCGCAGCCTTCTGGCGCAAGGAGGTGGAAGTCCGACGGCGAGGGCGGTGTTTGTGATGACGAATTCTGCGGAGAAGAACGAAGTGATTTCGTTTGTGCGAGCCGAAGACGGTATGTTGCAGGAAGGGAGGCGGTTTTCGACGGGCGGGCGCGGGAGCGGAGGCCTTGCCGACCCGCTTGAATCGCAAGGCGCTTTGACGTTGAGCCAAGACGGTCAGTGGCTGTTCGCGGCAAACGCGGGAAGCGGGGAGATTTCAGTATTTCGTGTGAATGGAGCCATTCTTGCATTGATCGACAAAGAGAACTCGGGCGGAAGCGAGCCGGTTGCCGTTGCTCAGCATGGCAATTTGGTTTATGTGGCGAATGCCGGTGGAAGCAGCAACGTGGTTGGATTCACGTTCGAGCATGGACGGTTGGAGCAAATCGCGAATTCACAGCGGTTTCTGACGACGACCGAGACAGGAGCGTCTTCGTTGTCGTTTCGTCCCGATGGAAAATTTCTGGCGGTGACGGAACGGCTGACCAACAAGATTGACCTCTTCGGAGTACAGGCCGACGGAACGCTTTCTTCGATTGTCGTGAATGCGAGCGCGGGGCCTGGCGGTTTCGCCGTGCAATTTGCGCCTAATGGAACGGCGATCGTGTCTGAAACGGGGCCGGCCGGCGTGCCGAATAGTTCGGCCATCAGTTCGTACTCGGTGAATGCCGACGGTACGCTGGCGGCGATCAGCGCGAGCGTGCCGACACTGGCGGCGGCGAACTGCTGGAATGCAATTACGCCGGATGGACGGTTTGTGTACACGGGCAACTCGGGATCGTCGAACGTCTCGGGATATGCGATTGGAAGTAACGGAGCGTTGTCGGCACTGACGGGGACGGTGGTGGGCAGTTTGCCGGCGGGCTCGACGAATATTGATATGGTGGTGAGCGCGGACGGGAAATTTCTGTACACGCTCAACACCGGGAATGGAACGGTGGGAATCTTTGCCATACAAAAGGATGGAACGCTGGTGAGTGCCGGTTCGACGGAAGGGCTGGACGCGAAAAGCGGGTTCCAGGGAATCGCGGCGAACTGAAACGTGTCTTACATACTTGTAGAGCATGCCCGCCCCTCACCGGAAACAGGCGAGGGGTGGGCGTTTTAGGTCGCAATTGGCTGGCGACAGGCGGAACTTCGTTAGCTATTTCGCACAGCAATACCAACTATCTTTATCCGAGTTCGCGGTTTGCGTTCCGAGATATCTGGATTCAGTAGCTCCGATCAAGATAGCAGTAGACCGCAAAATCAGTCATCGAGCGTCGGCAAGGTAGCAAGCATTTCGCGTGCATTCGGCCTGCTAACGACCAAATCGTCCTTGCGGATCTTTCCGTCGCGAAAGACCAGCACCCTCTCGGCAAACTGAGCTATATCGTGCTCGTGCGTGACCAAGACAATCGTCAATCCAGAGTCGTTCAATTTCTGGAAGATTTCGATGATTTCGACGGACGTACGACTATCCAGGTTTCCCGTCGGTTCATCCGCGAGGAGTATCGAAGGGCGGTTTACCAAGGCTCGTGCAATGGCAACCCGCTGCTGCTGGCCGCCCGACATCTGCGACGGAAAGTGATGCGCTCTGTCGGCCAAGCCAACCATCTCCAGAGCCTCGGAGGCCTTTTTTCCCGTTCTGCCCTCGTAATCTTGGTAGTGGGGAGTTCCGTATTTTCTTGCGCAGTCGTCCGTGCCAAGAGACTAAATCCCTGGAAAACAAAACCGATCTTTTGATTTCGAATCAATGCCAGAGCCTTCTTGTCATGCCGGCTAACGTCGATTCCTTCGAGCAGGTATTGTCCGGAAGTCGGTTTGTCCAGGCACCCAAGGATGTTCATGAAGGTCGATTTGCCGCTGCCGCTGGCACCCATGATCGCGACGAACTCGCCTGCTTGATTATCGAGACTCACGCCACGCAGCGCGTGAACGCGCGTTTCTCCCAATTCGTAGTATTTGTGCAGGTCTTCCACCCGGAGGACCACGCCACCGGCTGACGCAGATCTTCCGTCCGTTCGGTTGGCGTCGGCAAATGTCATGGAATCTGTGTCGGCACCGTCAACGGCGCAACGTTCCCGGAGTCTGATTCTTCGGAACCACCGAACGAATGACCAATGCGTCGCCGTCTTTCAGTTGGCCTTTCAGAACCGCCACGACCTCCGTAAAAGCGTGGTCCGTAATCCCCAACGAAACCTTGACTGGCTCCAGCGTATTGTTGACGCCCAGCTTCCACACCACGGCTGTATCGCCTTTTGGCACGCGCGGCAGAGTCTGCGCCCCAACCGCGGTTTGCTGGGCCGCATGCACGACGCCGGAACTCGCCGCTGCGACCTCCCGTTCGCCCCGTCTATCCCGTACTGTTTGTAAATCGCCAGAATCTCCTCGGGTGACAGCCGTGACTTTAATTTCATCAGAAGTTGCCGGAGCCGAGCTTAATCGAGGAAATCAGCAAGTTCTGATCAAATCGGGTTAGCCGGATTTTCCTTCTCTTTTCTTTTTTTATTCGCTTTTTCGCACGATTTTGCACCATTCGCATGACACCTATATGACACTGAAGCCCTTCGGGTAGTAACCGAACGGTTCGCGTCGATTAGAGTCGGCATCAAGGACGCTACGCTGCCACGAAGAGACCGGTGGTTCGAGTTCGTCTTGTCACCATTGTCTGCATCAAGCGCCGGATCGCGGCGGCCGTCGTACAAAACGGGAACAGCTCCAGGAAAGCATGAGCTGATGCGGTAGGATTGTTTTCTGGCGACGGGCAACCATCTTGAAGGTTCGGAGGAAGGATGTTTTCCCTATGGGCCGACTTCTGGTACCAATGACCGGGCCTTTTGTGAAACGACCCAGAATGGTTTGGTGACTGCCCTTTGAAGGCGGCTACTTGGCGGGCAACTGCGCTGCGCTTGTCGCCATAAATTCGATGAAAGAACACCTAAATCAGCAAATCAAGTCCGAGAATGCAAGCGCCTTGAATACGGTAAGCGACACGGTTCCCTCAACCGAACGGGTACGAGTCTCGCCGCTGATTCACTGAAGATAGGGGCGAAGGTGCTGAGAAGTCCGGAGGACTTCATCAGGAGTTCGTCAAGGAAGTTAGTTTCCTGAAAGGAATCACCTTTTATACTTTCCTAATAAAACGCCCCGGATTTGCTCAGGGTCTTTTTCCTACCATTTGTGTCTGTGGTTAGGGCGCGAGGGTGTTGCTCAAACCATTCTGTCGTGATGATTCTTCGAATCACGGATGCGTTGCGAAATACATGGCATGAGACGGGTCGAATCCAGAGGGTTAGGTCCAGTGAGGACAGAAAAGCCCTTCGATCGCCGAGCTAGGGACTTTCTCTTGGCCCGTGCAAATCCGCGCTCGGCAGTACTCGAAAGAGTTTGTTCTTGCCCCAGCGATAGACTGCGAAATCCCGATCCAGCGTCAGAATATCCGCGGTCCCAAACTGGTCCGCCAAACGAATCAGGCAGGCATCTGCAAGATCAATCTTCCGGTCCTTGTATTTTCGCAGTAATTGTTTGACAGCAGCAGTTTCTCGGGAAAGCTGAAAAGGAATCTGGAAAATCCCAGCGGCGATGTTCTCGATCACCGCCTCCGACGCACCCGACAAGTTCCGCAACAAATAGCAACTCTCTGTAATCACGGCTTCGCAAGTAACCAGCGGCGCCTGCACTTCTCGAATCGTCCGCGCGCACATCTTGTGAAGACTCTCGCTGCGGTCCAGCAGCGCAACGATGAAACCTGTGTCTAGCAGGACCGGCTTCATCGCCCAAAATTCCGTAGATGCTTCTTGTTCGATCCCAGGTCCGGCACACCGGATTCGAACTTACCCAGACCGATGATGCCCGGCTTCTTGCGCCGCAAATAACTCGCTTCGAGAACACGCAGCCCCTCGCGTACCACCCGCGAAGGAGTCCAGCCGAGTTCTCGTACCAGAACTGCAAGCCTTTTCCGCGATTGGATGTCCAGCCTGGCTTGAATTGCGAATCGCATGCATCAATTGTACTACAGGATGTCATTTGTATGACATATAGAAAGTCGCATTTTCGTACGGGCCGTTGGCCTGCCCTGACTTCTAACTTGGCGCGAGAAGATCTAGGAGTCCAAGGCGCTCTATGTTCTACGCGAATCTGCCGTGTAGAGAAATTTCCCTAGTGCGAACGACCGTTTAGACCGCTGCCGGGAGAGAGCAGGGGCCATAAAGTCAGAATTCGATTAGGAAAGTCGCCGCAATCTGACAATCATCCCACGCGCCCTGTGAAACAGGTTGCGTGAAGATTTACGCGATCTGCTGGGTCATCGACTCGGAAGACCGTGTACTGGACTCGCGTAGGGCACGCACGTCTCTGACGGGTGGTTGCCCGAAGAAGCGGCTGTATTCACGATTAAATTGACTTGGACTTTCGTAGCCAACCTCAAAAGCGGCGCTCGCTGCATCCATGCCACCATTCAGCATCAGGTTTCGCGCTGATTGGAGTCGCAATTGCTTTTGGTATTGAAGCGGGCTCATCGAGGTCAACATCCGAAAATGGTGGTGTAGCGTAGACACTCCCATGCTCGAAAGTTCAGCGAGTTCCTCTACGCGCAGGGTCTTGGAATAATTCGCAGCAATCCACGCTATCGCTTTTGCTGTTCGATGGCTTTGATCACCGAGTGTTGCAATCGAGCGCAAGCGCACGCCCTCCGGTCCCTGCAAAATGCGATAGACGATCTCGCGCTGAATGAGACCGCTTAAGAAAGGAATGTCTTGCGGACTCTTCAGCAAATCGAGCAGCCGGCAGCAGGCGCTCAGGAATTCCGGCGTCGTCTGGCCGATGGACATGGCGGGACTGTCAGACGGCGCGTCCGCTATGTGAATCTCCTCACGGCTGAGCAGTTCCCGAACCATCGCGATGTCCAGTTTGAGCGAGAGTACGAGGCAGGGCATTTCCTCTGTGGCTTTGGCCACCCAGCTCACAATCGGCAAATCGACTGCGGTAAGAAGGTAATTTGACTCGTCGTAAATGAAACTTTTTTGACCAAGGTTTACTTGCTTCGCTCCCTGAGCCACGACGATGATGCCCGGATGGTACGTTGTTCGGCACGGTGGCGTGGGCGATGTTCGCCGGTGGAGGCTCATGCCGGGGATCTCCGTTATACGTTTCTCTTCGTTACCTATGAATGAGGCAATCATGTGCGCCAGTTCAGCCCGCAACGCCCGGGCCGGATTTGCCTTCACAGTGATGGTTTCTTTGGATTTATTCATGTCACAGCCTGCAACTCGCTTCTGAAAATAGCTTCTTCTCCCCATGAACGCCACTGGCTTTTTGCGTGACAAGAGGAATAGGCAATAAGTAGGCAGGATCGGGCTACCAGTTGACGGCCCTTTACCCATAAATTCGAGAATGCAAGGGAAACAAAACGAAGACGCGCACCCTGGAGAGAGCCATGAAAACCTTAGCCTCAACTATGGGTCTATTTCTATCAGCAGTGATTGCGCAATCGTTCTACGGGCAGCAGTCGCCGCAGCCGCCAACGGAAACGATTAAAACTGCCGCAAGTCATACACCCGAGCAACAAGAAGTCATCAACCTCTCAAACATGAAATGGGATTGGATGGCAGCCAAAAAGGTCGATTCCTTGGAGGCACTATTTGATGACAAAGCCATGTTCACTCACATGGGAGGGACATGGGGAAAAACCCAGGAACTCGCTACCATCAAAAGCGGTGGCATCTGGTACAAAAAAGCTGTGGTTTACGCAGTGGATAATCGCACATTTGGTAATGCAGTCATCCTGCTAGAGGACATTGATTTGCAGGCAGTAGTGGGTGAGCACGAAGTGACCAATCCTTTTATGGTGACTGAGGTGTACGTCAAGGAAAACGGCAAGTGGAAGCTCGCCCAACTCACGTTCTCGCATCTACTTAGGCCAGTCAAAATGAATAACAATAATAATTAACCACACAGGCGGAGAGGTGGGAGTTCCACACAATTCGGCGCTCTTGTAAAGCAGGCGTTCTGGCTCCGAGAAATGTTTCGTCAACTCACTCGGGAAAAGCGGACTCGAAGTCTCGGCACTGGCATTCGGTTGCATGGGATTGTCGTCGGCCTATGGCCCGCCGACGCCGCCTCCAGACGGCGTGAAGATTATTCGCACAGCCTTCGGCACCGTTTCGCGCACCTGGATGCCGGTAATCTGTCAAACCTGGTCATGAGGCTTTCGATGTGTTGGACGTTCATCGTGTCCACACTTCGATCCCGGTATCGCCAACTAGCATTCACAATTTGAGGTCTACGCAGTAATTGGAAGTAGTGTGACCCTGGTCACAGCTTCGCCTGATGTCCGACACAGCCGACCCGGCCTAAATAACGCAAGATGGCTGCACTTCCACGGGACTGGCGTTCTTGCTGCAGGCAGCAAGAGAGCAATTTCCGTTAGGCGTAGAAAGAGGAGGGCAAATGGTCACGGCACAACACTTCACGCAAACCGGGGAAAAAGGTATTGCTACAAATCGGAAGCGTTTGTTCAACAACATCTTGTTTGCGACGGATTTTTCGCCAGCTTCCAAGAGAGCGCTCGAATATGCAGCCTCGCTCGCAAGACGTTACGGATCGGCACTCTACCTGACGCACGTCATTACCGTCGATAGTTATCCGCTTGCATCACCGGAATATGCAGTGTCATCGCTCCAGAACATGCACGATAGGGCACGGCTAGGATTCCGTGACCTCCTGAAGTCTGGAGAATTGATCGAATTACCATACAAAGTTTTGGTACAGGAAGGAAGCTTCTGGCCTTCAGTCGAAGAGGCGATTGAATCGTACAAAATAGACCTGCTGGTGGTTGGCACGCACGGCGCCGGAGCAGTCGAAAAAGTCTTGATCGGTTCGGGAGCAGAGGAGATTTTCCGCAAAGCAAAAGTACCGGTGTTAACGGTAGGGCCTTCGATAACGAAGGAACCGCTGTATGAAATCGAGTTCAAGAACATCTTGTTTGCAACTGATTTCGGAACAAGTGCGGAGCGCGAAGCAGAGTACGCGGTCTCGCTGGCTGAGAAGCACTGTTCGAGGTTGAGGTTGGTGCACGTGATACCGCATCCGGAAGCTTATGGCAAAGACGTGCTGGCAGGGAAGAGAGAAACCAACATGGTCCAGCTGCGGGAGCTAGTTCCGAGCGAGACCGACTTGCATTACAAACTAGATTTTGAGGTGGCGGTTGGCGAGCCCGTTAAACAGATTCTAAGAATAGCCGAGGAAACAAAGGCAGATTTGATCATCGTGGGTGCGAAAGGAAGAAGCAGCCTTGCAGGAAACGTTCCGCGCACAAAAGCATACCGCGTGGTCTGTGGAGCCCGGTGCCCCGTACTGACCGTCAGGTCCTGAGTGGTCTCTGTGAGTAGCCGGGAATTTGGGAGCTTTCGCCTAACCGATTAATGTTTTTGCTGGGTCTTGATGTAGTTCGCGAGATTTCGAATCCGCGCGGTGACTTGAGACGAGTCCAATCCGTTCCTCGTGGCAAAGTCCGATCCCCATACGGGCATTTCGGCCGGGCCGTGCGCGGGCAGCGTGACGCCGTTCCTCAAGACCTTCGAAACATACGTGAAAGGAAATTTTCCGCGGTGTCGTCGCGTCAGTGTGGTTAGATCGGGTGGCGTCCGGTAAGGAGGAGGAAACGGACCGGTGCCTGTAAGATCCGTTCCGTGGCATGCAACGCAATGCCGACTGTAAAGTTCAGCTCCCGATGGGGCGACAGGCGCGGCATCAGGTTTCTCTGTGGGTTTTTCCTGCGCGGAGCAAGCGCGGACAATAAATATCAGCAAGATGCAACACCAAACGAGCTTGCCAATCACGTGGGTTGACATTGAGGCCCTCCTCCTGAAGATGGCGTTTCCCGCGGACAGAAAGGCCGCGGAACTCGGCCCAGTTGCAAAAAACGGTTGACTTAGACCGGTCCGCAGATTTCGGGTCGATTCTGCGGTTCCGTCCGTTCCTGGGGGTACCTGAGCATTATCGGGTGCTACAACCGAATTCATGGTATGAACTCTACGCCATTGCAAACGCTTTTTCGGAACTTTACCTCGACCTTCGATCGCTCCTCGACGAGGATTGCGGCCGCTTTGTAAATCCTATTCTTGAAACGGCGTTTGACATCCTGGAATCCGGACAAGAAGACAGGCTGGGTGACTACAAATCATATACCGGTGGCACCACGGACGGTCGTCGCCCCTGGTCGGAAATGTGTTTGTCGGCAATTCGGAGAATGTGACGCACGTCATCGTGACCGGTGCCTGGCGCTACTGACATCGAACGTGGCTCCTCTTACGCTTTCTGTAGAGAGGGAAAGCAACGGGTTCAACCATGTTGTCGACGGAACAAGATCGTACCGGTCAGAACGAACTATGGACGCAGGAAATGGGCAAGCTTGTTACCCCCGGTGAGACAGCAAAGGCGCGGACTGCTGTGCCTTCCAACGAGAGACCGACCTCTGATTTTCCGGCACGCGCGAGGAAAAGAGCCATCTGCATTCTTTGCTGCGAACCTTCAGCCGAAATGATCTGCGGTGGATGTAGCGACAAAGTTAGGGCCGCAGCGGTGGAACACAAGAGATGGGAAGAGAAAGGTGGGTGGTGAACCCGAAGATTCCGCTCTCATGGTGCTGGTCGGTCGAGGTGATTTCGGGTGAGGGCCCAAGGGAAGAATTCCGAAGGAGAAGTCAAATGAAAGTGAAAGACGCGATGACGGGAACACCGTATTATTGCCAGCTCGAGACCAACCTAGGGTCTGCGGCCGAACTGATGTGGATTGGCAACTGCGGATTTCTTCCGGTGTCGGGGAACGACGGAAAGATCGTCGGCGTGATCACGGATCGCGACATTTGTATCGCGCTCGGAACACGCAATCGCTTGGCGGGTGAAGTTACGGTGCGTGAGGTGATGACGAACCGGCTTTTTGCTTGCTCGACGGACGACGATGTTCACGCAGCGATGCAAATGATGAACGAAGGAGGGGTGCGCCGCTTACCGGTGATCGCAGTGAACGGCACGCTTGTGGGTGTGCTTTCCGTGGATGACTTGTTGCTCAGGGCGGAAGCAGGAGGCATCGGCCGCCGGCCGGAGGTATCCGTGGACGAGGTTGTAAAAACATACCGCGGCATTGATCAACGTCGGGTTCCTCAGATTGTCTTGGCGAGGGGAACTGCTTAGTTCCCGTGAGGGTCGGATCGAGCGAGAACAAGTGACGCTCGAAGGACGTTGGCTTTGGACGCCGACTTTCCAAGGTCCAGTGGGCTCGACAAGAAATGGCGGAGACAGGCCAGATCAATCGCCGTGATCGTGAATCTTGACGACGCGTTAGGAATTCTTATCTCCGCACTAGGCGGAGCCGCGGTCGGATTGGAACGTGAATGGTCTGGGCACGCCAAGGGGCCAAAGGCGCGCTTCGCAGGGATTCGGACGTTCACACTGCTAGGTTTGCAAGCCGGTCTCGCCGGTTGGTTCTGGTCCAATCAGCAGCGTGCGTTAGCGATCACGCTGATAGCGGCCGCTTCCGCTCTTATCCTCGCCGCGTATGTCGCGGCTAGCCGCGTGGAGGTGGACGGGACGACGGAGGTCGCCGCTCTGGTGGTTCTTGCGGCTGGGATGGCTGCAGGAATGAGGGAATTGCAGTTGGCAAGCGCGGTCTTCGCGACGACGACACTACTGCTCATCGAAAAGTCCCGACTTCATAAGATGGTGGAGCGCATCGACGATGCGGGGCTCCGTGCTGGATTCCGATTTGCCGTGATGGCTGTCGTCATCTTCCCGATGCTGCCTTCGGGGCCGTATGGTCCCCTGGGAGGAGTGCGGCCACGCCAGCTTTGGGCATTGGTATTGTTCTTTTCCGGTTTGAGTTTTGCCGGATATGTTACGCGCCGCTTTGTGGGTGCTGAGCGAGGATATCCGGTCACTGGAATGCTGGGCGGAATCATCTCGTCGACCAATGTCACTCTCTCCTTTGCGCGCATGAGCCGCGTTGAAGATTCAGCAAGGATTCCGCTCGCGCACGGTGCGATCGCGGCTTCCGCTGTAATGTTTGTGCGCGTTGGGATCGCGACTGCGGTTTTAAACCCGACGACGGCGCAGGCTGTAGTTCCTTACTTCGCCGCACCCTTTTTTGTCGCAGCATGCATAAGTTTTTGGGGCGTATGGAAATACCGAGGGTCGCGTTCGGCACAGGAAGCAGTCGCGAATCCGCTGCAGCTGTGGACCGCCGTTCAAATGGCGTTGTTATTTCAGCTAGTCTTGTTCGGCGTACGGTGGGCGCAGGGTATTTGGGGGCAAGCGGGGATTTTTGTTTCCGCAGGAGTTCTCGGATTCGCGGATGTGGACGCATTGGTGATTTCGATGGCGAAGAATGCAGGCGTTCAAGTGCCGGCCCAAATCGCAGCTCGGGCAATTGCTTTCGGTGTCTTGACGAATATGATTTCGAAGTTGGCTGTCGGAGTTCTTGTGGGAGTTAAGAGGTTCCGCTGGATTGCCGGTATTGGGCTGGCGGCGATCGCCGTGGCGTTGACGATATCCTTGCTCATATTGGCTTAGGGCGACTCCGCTATGTCTCAGTATCTCGTGATATGAGCCGTTCCATATTTCGTCTGCCCGCGACTGGAGAGACTGCGGGTTTGCGCGCCTGCGGGATGGTTCCAATTCATTTCCCAGTTTCGCACACCGGGCCGCGACGATATGGTGCGTCTTTGTTATCGTGATATATTCCGAAGAATGACGGCGGCCGCTCTCTCACGGATAGCGCGCACATGTTTTGGGCGGACAACAGCGCTGGTGGTGGCGTTTGTGGTTTGCCTCGGGAGTGGTGCGGTTGCAAGCCAAAAGCAAGAACCACGCGGGGCCACACAGAAAACGGACATTAAGGCTGGAGCCAAAACGTTCGGGAAGTATTGCGCCTCGTGCCACGGAAAGCAGGGCAAAGGAGAAGGCCCCGTTGCTGCAACGTTAAAAATTCCTCCGTCGGACTTGACGGTTCTTGCGAGAACGTACGAGGGCAAGTTTCCGCGCGGCTATGTATCCGCAGTGCTGATCTTCGGCAAACGCGTCGCGTCACACGGATCGAACGATATGCCGGTATGGGGCGCCAAATTTCGCAAGATCGATCCGGAGCACGACCGAAGTGGCCAAAAACACATCGACGACCTGATCGCCTACCTCGAGTCCATTCAGGCCAAGTAAGTTTGATAAAGGAGTTTTCCTAGCGGAGTTTCTTGAGATCAAAAACGAAGGTGATGGTTTTTGGCTCAGGAGTGCGAACTTCAATCGTTACTTCTTCCGGAGCAACATCTTTTGCGTTATACACCAGCAAAACCTTGGCACCATCGAGCACCGAACTCTTGCCCTTGACGGGCATTGAATAAATAGGATTGCTGTGAATGGAGCGAGGGGCAACAACGCTTCCGCGTTGTTTCAGATCAAACCGAAAGTTTCGCCAGAAGTTCTCGGGCCGCAGGGACGTGGAAACGTCGGGAGAGTTGTGATTTCGGTTTGATTCGTGAGTTTTATAGGCGGCCGGCAGAACCAGCTTCATCTGAACGTCAACTGTGTCGCCTCGCTGCTGATAATCTTTTAGCGCCTGTTGTTCCGTGTAACTCCTGCTGCCGTTTCGACGCGTTAGATCGACAACTTGAGCGAATGGAGTAAGTAGTTGGATTTGAGTAACGAAGCAGCTCACCTCAGGAACCGTGCATGGAGTTATATACGGGGCGAAAAACTCTGCAGTAGCCCGATCATTTCGCCGGCCTAACACATAAGCCTCGTGGATGGCATCGAGCGGCAGTGGGTACTGATATGCATTCAGCGCTTGGGCCGCCAAACAAGTGACAAAGACAAGCCCGACAAAACCGCGCGAATTCCCAAAACGGTTATTCACGACGACCATCCCGGAAGCGGAATGTAGCAGACAAAGTGCACGGAGCATTTCGGACAAAATTCAACGCGGACGCAGAAAGAGTATGGGCGTCCACCCAAGAAGTATGCTAGCCGGAAGATCGGTGAGTGTCATCCTTGAGGACACGGCCTCCCGCTCATTTCTGTCTGCGTCTGGCGATCAGCTTACGGAGGCCCATTTCCCCGAGCGGTTGGTCATTTTTGTCGAGACGGAATCCTAGCCGCAGGTCTTGTAGGAAGTTTCTGTCGTAACGGAGATGGACGAGAGCGACGATCAGCATGGCAAGGAACGCTCCGATCCCTGCCAGCAGCATGTCCTTTTGTGCGTCCCAAGCATCTCCCTGGCTTCCGAGAAACGCCAGACCTGACTTAGGATCGACCTTCGCGGCTACGATCCATTCGATAATTTCGTAGATGGCGGACAGGGCGAGGGTCACGTCCAAGGGCAGGTAGTAACCCCAGAGACCTCGCACCTTGGCAATGCGGACGAAGGCCTCGCGCACGGGGTAGGCCAGGAGGAAGCCGAAGGAGAAGTGCACCAGGCGATCGTACATATTGCGCTCAGCTCCGAACCAGTGCTGAAGGGCATAGCCGAAGGGCACAAGCGAGTATGTGTAATGCGAGCCGATCACGTGCAGGGTCCCGAATAAGGCGATTAGGGAGTAGGAAACTTTTGACAGCTCGAAATAGCGGCCCAAAAAGAGAATCAAGGGGAAGAACAGGAAGACTAGGTAGTTTTCCAACAGCCAGTCTTCTCGAAACACAGGCTTTATCGCCGCCCACGTCCAGACCGCCACAAATGCTGCCAGCAAGAATCTCGTGTAGCTCATGATTGACGACCCTCGCTCCTAGTTGCTTGTCTCCAGTTCGGGTGGCCCGTCCGCATCGTGGAGCACGGCGAAGCCACTGTCATCGAAACGGGGCCAGCCCAATTTTCATTGCCCGCGTGATAGATGTTGCTGAGCAAACGGACGTTGTTGTGGTCTTCGAGTCTGACGGCTAGCGCAGGTTCGACGCAAGAATCTATTCTTGGTTCGGCTGATCGCCATGGTTATTGTGGAGGGCAGGGTTGTTCACGAGATTGCATCAAGGCGAGAGAGCCAGCGGGGAGAATCTGTGATGATCCCGGCGTTTGCAATGCGAATTTACATTCCATTCGCGGTCGAATTGTCGATTCCCGACGATCTTCCCTATCATTTATCTTGTATCGACTCGAGATAATCGCACAAATTCTTGATGCGCTGGCGGACCGCAGACTCATTGTAGTTTTCAAGGTACTGGAAAATGGGTCCCCACACCGGCATCTCGGACGAACCGTGAGCCGAATAGCCGGGCCGAACCGAAGGACGTTGGCGACGTATTCCCTCGGAAAGTTTCCGCCATGCGCTCGAGCGAGTGTCGTCAGATTCGGCGGCGATTTGCGGAGCGACGTCGCGACGGGACCGCGGCCTTTGCCGTCGGAGCCGTGGCACGCCGCACAATATTCCTTATACATTTGGCGACCGGACGGAACATATTCCGGCGGAAACTGGACCTTGCCATCCTCTTGAGTGAATGTTGCTGCGAACGGACTCGACTGCAGGTTCCCTGCGCCTTCGGCGCAGATCATAAGGAGAAACACGAGGATCAGAGTGATGCGCGTGATCATCCGGGTCTCCTTTCTAAACTCTCGACCAATTCGTTCGACTCTGAATCAACGAGCCAGGAGTTCTTCAGCAGGGCGGACCAAAGGTTCCATAAGGACGGGGCAGGTCAACGAGCGCGCGATCAAGCAACCTTCATGCGCTTTTTCGAGTATCCGTTTCCCGCGCTCTAATTCGTCGTTATAGGCGGTCATAAGCGCAGGCCGCAGAGTGATTTCCGTAAACTGTAGCTTCCCGTCGACTTTTTCGAGCTTTCCTTCGACGCACAGGTGAAGACTCACGAATTCCATCTTCGACGCGGCGGCGATCGCGTAAAACGTCGCGATGAAACACGACGCGACGGCGGCCACGAGAAAATGCTCGGGCGTCCAAAAGCCGGTTTCCCCCTTGAATTCTGGAGGGGCCGAGAAGTGGATGGGTGGATGGATGTCCTTGGCCGATACGACGCCGTTCCTACCGGCCTCCCATTTTGCGGTGACGTGATATGCATGAGTTTCATTCATTTGCGTAACTCCCATGCGACAGGTATTTTTCAATTGCAGGATAGCCGCGTTCGGAATGACGGTCCGTGCGAACCGACACCGACGACCGTGACGCCCGTCACCGTCACTTCCGCCTATTGCTAACGTTGGAGTGTATTTTTTTGGTTCAGTAGGTACTTTTCCAGTTCAACGGCACAGAAGATCACGGCTGCAAAAGCGGCTGTGGCCGCAAGGTCAACGGAAGATAAAGCCGTAGTTCTGAAAACTTGTCGCAAGCCCGCAACATAGAGCAGTGCAAGCTGAAGAACGATGGTGAGGCAGACGGCGGCAAGCAAGGGCTTGTTTGAAAACAAGCCCGCGCGAAAAAGCGATTGACGTCCGGAACGAATTGCTAGGATGTGCGCCATCTGGGAGAAAGTCAGCGTCGTGAAGATCATGGTTTGCCAATTGGGGTCGTTCGCCTTCCAGTACCAATAACCGATTCCTAGGGAAAGTAGACCCATCAGCATTCCGACCCACACGACGTGACGTCCCATGCCGCGTGCGAAGATGCTTTCTGACGGAGGATACGGTGGGCGCCGCATCGTATTGGATTCGGGTGGTTCCGCACTCAAGGCGAGGGCTGGTAATCCGTCGGTCACTAAATTCATCCAAAGGATCTGCAGCGGAAGCAATGCAAGGGGCATGCCGAAGAACGGAGCCGCAAGCATGACCCAGATCTCCGCAGTGTTCGTAGCAAGGATGTATTTGATGAACTTGCGGATATTGTCGTAGATGACGCGGCCTTCCTCGACTGCCGCGACGATCGTTGTGAAATTATCGTCCAGCAGCACCACGTCAGCGGCGGCCTTGGCCACATCGGTTCCGGTCACTCCCATTGCGACGCCTATGTCTGCTTTCTTGAGCGCCGGTGCATCGTTCACTCCATCGCCCGTCATGGCGACGATATGTCTGCTTTGTTGAAGGCTCTCGACGATTCTAAGTTTGTGTTCCGGGGAAACTCTGGCATACAACGGCACGCTCTCCGACCGACGCTGTAGGTCGGCAGAGGTCAACTGGTCGATTTCGGGTCCCGTTAGAAAGGGTTCCGTCTTCATGATTCCAAGCTCTGCGGCGATGTACCGCGCCGTCAGAGGATGATCGCCCGTTATCATGACGGGCCGAATTCCCGCTTTCTTGCAAACGGAAATGGCATCGGCTACTTCGATTCTTGGCGGGTCCACGATGCCCACCATTCCAAGAAAGGCAAGTCTGTTCTCGACGTCTTGGCCGTCCATGTCCTCCGGAAGCGAATCCAGGAAACGAAATGCCACACCGAGGATGCGCATTCCGTTCGCGGCGAGTTCGTTATTTGCAGCCAGGATTTTTCGGGTCCGTCCTTCCTGCAATCCCTCCACTTTCCCACTGACCCAGGCTTTGTCGCACAGCGGAAGGAGCGCCTCGACACTCCCCTTGGTGAAGGCCACGAAGGCCGGGGTGCCGCCGTTCATTGCAGACCGTACCGCCCCCGGCAATAAGGAAAGATCGAGCGGAATTCTCTGGATCGCAGTCATCCGCTTTCGTTCGGAAGAGAACGACACTTCTCCGGCCCGCGGCAAGACTTGTTCCAGAGCGTTCTTTTCCAGGCCAAACTGCAGAGCGGCGACGAGCAGCGCCGCCTCCGTCGGGTCACCGATAGCGACGCTGCCGTTTGGGTTGTTTGGGTCGGCTTGCATCACGGCGTCGTTGCAAAGCGCGGCGCCCGTGAGCAAAAGTCCCAGTCCGGAGTCCGAAGGCTCCGCGTCTCTCAAGATTTTGTCGTGGGCGTGAAGTTTGTTGATTTGTATCGTGCGGTCTGGAAGTTCGAGTACGGTCACGGCCATCCGGTTTTCCGTGAGCGTGCCAGTCTTATCTGAGCAGATCACATTCACTGAGCCGAGCGCTTCAACAGCCGACAATTTGCGGATGAGCGCCTTTCGCTTGAGCATTCGTTGCGCCCCGAGAGTCAGGGCGATGGTCACCACGGCAGGCAGCCCCTCCGGGACGGCGGCCACGCCTAGACTCACAGCGGCCAAGAACATGAGTTTCAGGGGTTCGCCGCGCAGCAGGCCGAGGACAAAGATCAGGGTAACAATCGCGAGAGCGGCGGCCGCAAGCATCTTGGCAAGCTGATTGAGGCGTCGCTGCAACGGCGTAGGCGCGCGATCGACAGCGTGGATGAGCTGAGCGATTCGTCCCAACTCGGTGTACATTCCCGTTTCGGTAACCACGGCCTCGGCGTGCCCGTTGATGACGAACGTTCCCATGAAGATCATGTTCCGGCGATCCCCGATGGGGAGTTCGCACCCCGGCAGCGCTCGGTCCGTTTTGCGGACAGGTAGTGATTCGCCGGTGAGGGAAGCTTCCTGGGTTTGAAGGTTCGTGCTAGCCAGAATGCGGCAGTCTGCCGGCACGAAGTCCCCCGCTTCGACCAGGACGATGTCGCCGGGAACCACGAGAGATGAAGAAATCTCCTGTGCGCGCGCATCGCGGCGCACACGAACGTGAGGGACGGCCAGCTTCTTCAAGGCGACGAGCGCCTTTTCCGCGCGGTATTCCTGCGCAAATCCGAGCAGCACGTTGAGGGCGACGATGGCGCCAATTGCGATGCTGTCGCTGTAGTCTCCGAGGAATATGGAAACGGCGGCGGCCGCGAGGAGGATCAGCATCATGAGGGAGGTCAACTGCTCCCAAACAATCAGCCACGCGCTCTTGAGCCCGCGTCCCTCCAGTTCGTTGCTTCCGTAGGTGGAAAGTCTTTCTGCGGATTCCGAGTTGGTCAGGCCCACAGACGCGTCGGCCTTGAGTGCTTCGAGAACAGCGTTCGCTTCCAGTTCATGCCACTTGAGCGCGATTCGAGGGGCACTTGGTCCGCTGGCTCGAAAGCGATCCGCGGCGGGAGAAACGCATGGAGTATCGCGATTAGGCGTGTTGGACATGAAGCTGATGTCCCGGGACGAATCCGGTTTGTAGCGGCCGTCCCGAACGAGTCTAGCTTGCTTCCACTGCGGCGGGCCATCCGGTGACGCTCCTTACGTGTTTTCGTGACTTACGTCACAGCTTCAATCGAGCTCAAGGAGTATCGGTGATTTAGAGGCGGGTGCTTGCGGCCCGACTTTGAGGAGGCCACATGAGAGTCGTACTAGCTCACAACGGGATTTCGCCCTGCGGCGAAGTGGTGAAAGCCGCCGCGGCTAGGCCGTGGCCTTCTGGTTCGTCTTTTTGTCTGCTGAATGTGCTGGACCCATATCCATTCGTTCGAGCTCCATTGCTGTTGGAGCGGGCCAAAGCTCATGTCCGCGAGAATTTGGAGAAGTCGGCCCGTTGTTTGCAGAATCTCGGAGGGACCGTGACGACGGAGATCGCTCTGGGCAGTCCCCGCCGGGGGATCAATGCGTTTGCCAGAGATTGGCAGGCTGACTTGGTCATGGTGGGCTCAAATGAGCTCCGGGACTGGGAGCGTTTGGTTCTTGGAAGCACGGCGCGTTCGGTCCTTCGGCACGCACCGTGCTCCGTTGAGATCGTGCGTCCGGTGCGGGAGAGCACCAACGCGGAAGCCAAGCCAGGTATGAAGATTCTCGTCGCGACAGACGGGTCGGAATATTCGATGGCTGCTTTGCGTTCGATCGCTGAGCGTCCCTGGCCAGCCGGCAGCGAGGCGAGGATCATCAGCGTCCCGGAATTTCTTCCGTTGAAGGAGTTTTCCTATCTCAACGCGCGAGAGGTTAGCGACTTGGGAGCAGCTTCCGAAGAGGAAGCTGCGATCTGTACCGCCAAGGACGTCGAAGTTCTGGCGGGCTCTACGTTAAGGGTGTACTCAAACGTGCCCATCGTAAGAGACCGGGTTTTTCAAGTGATCTTGGACGAGGCCGAAAAGTGGAAAGCGGATGTGATCGTACTCGGTTCCCATGGGCGCAGCGGATTCGACCGAATGGTTATGGGGAGCGTTTCGGAAGCGGTGGCGCTCCACGCAAAGTGTTCCGTCGAAGTGATCCGGCACCGGCATGCGTGCAAGACTGTGTAGGCTCTAGGAAGCACAATTGGATGCAAGGGACGGGTCCTGGATTGCGGTGCTTAAGGAAACAGAAAGAATGTGTGGGCAGTACCGGATTTCTTGGACTCCTTTCTGATCGTACATAGAAGATCTCGGACTCGACTTTTACCGGACAACGAGAACTGAACAGTGCGCGTGAACCGCAACATTTTCAGCAACGCTTCCCATAAGAAAGCGGTCCAGGCCGTGCCGACCGTGCGAGCCAAGGACGATGAGGTCCGCCTGCCAAGTCTTGGCGGTGTCGAGGATGACGGACCTGGGGTCTCCTGAAGGGTCTGAGTTCTGGGCGAGGACCGTCAAACCATTTTGCGTCAGCATCTTCCGAGCCCCCTCGGAGGCAGCAGCTGCGCGTGCGCGTGCGGTAGTCAGCAGTTCTTCGAGAAGACTTGCGGGATAAATGTCTGCAAGGGAGGAGACTTCCACCGGGATGGGCATTGGCACGAGCTCTTCCACACTCAGAATCTTGAAAACCGTGCCAATGGGCCACGGCCTTGAGGCAGTCGCGCGCTCAGCGGCGACGGAATACTCGCTGCCGTCTGTTGCCAACAAGACTTTCATCGGATGAGAAGAAGGGGCCCGGTCGCCTGCGGGATAGCGCACGATCTCGACCGAGCAGCTCGCTGTTCTTAGGATGCCTTGCGCTACGCTACCGAGAAAAAACCGGCCAACGGCGCTATGTCCGTGCGAGCCGGCAACGATTAAATCCGCGCCCCAGTCCTGGGCGTAAGCAGAAACAGCCCTGCGCGGAGAACCCATGAGGACTTGGGTAGTGGCCGTCTGCTTTGCGCAGAGAAGCTTCGCCGCACCTGCTTTGACCACTTGCTCGCACTCACGTTTTGCATCTGCGACGAGGGCGGGCAGCTCCGAAAAACGGTCAACCTCCACCGCACTAACGATACAGAAAGCGGTATTCGAAGGCCAAGGGCGTGCAGCAACTTCTTCAAGAACACGTTGCGAGGCCGGAGAGGAGTCGATGGCGATCAGGACTTTCATTTGGGATCTCCGATTCGTTGCGCCACTAAGCGCTCCATTCGTTTGAAAGCTCGTGGCAGGTTGAGAGTGACAATCCTCTGGTCGTGCGACAGTGACGCCGGTCACATTCAGGGGTGGCCAGAATCACGGCAAACGGCAGGGGGCTATCGGCAAACTGTGCTCTGGAGGACTCGTATGGAGATCACTCTTCCAGTCAGCAAAAGAATTGGTCTTAAGAATATTCTGTTCCTGACAGATTTCTCGGATCCGTCAGGGACGGCCCTTCAATACGCGACCATGATGGCGCGCGCCTACGACTCAAAAGTGACTGCGCTGCACGTTGTGGTTCCGTCCATTTACACGTACATGGCCGGCGAAATGTCTGCGAGCGTGTTGGACGCCGAGGACGACACGGCCCAAAAAGAAATGGGAAGGGTTCAAGCTGAGCTCGCCGGCCTTCCAAACGAAGTGATCATCCGACGAGACACGGCCGTATGGCCATCGCTCACGAAGGTCTTGCATGAACAGGAAATCGATTTGATCGTACTCGGGACTCACGGACGCACCGGATTGAAGAAAGTGATATTCGGTTCAACCGCCGAGGAGGTGTTTCGCCGGACGACTGTCCCGGTGCTCACGGTTGGACCGGCCGTGCGCAGGCCTGCCCACAGCGGCGCACAGTTTCAGTGCGTGCTGTTCGCCACCGATTTCAATTCCGTTTCGAATGTCGCGGCTTCGTATGCGATGTCTCTGGCACAGGAAAACCAATCCAGGCTGGTTCTTCTGCACGTGCTACCGACGCCGAAATTGGGAAAAGGCAACAGATCCGTCGACCTCTCGGTAGCCGAAGCTTTGCACCGACTGCAGGATGTGCTGCCTCGAGATGCAGAACTGTGGTGCCGGCCGGAACCGGTCGTAGAACATGGAAAGCCGGGCGATCAGATTCTCGCTACCGCCGAACGGCGTGGAGCAGACTTGATCGTCTTGGGAGTGCGCGGAATGGACAGACCCGCCGAGTTGGCCCCTCGGACTGACCGGGCCACCGCGTATGAGGTCATTGCGCACGCGTCTTGTCCAGTGCTTACGCTTCGCGGTTAGAAACGATTCTGCCCCGGTCGAAGTTAGTAGGCAAAGGGGGTAGGTCTAATCATCTTCTGTACAGCCTTGACTGGAACGACCAGGAAGCTCAGCTTTCCTCTTACGCGAGCGCAGGCTATCACATGATCACCATTCTCGGTGCAGGCGGCGTCATAAGCAATGAAGTGGTTAAACTCCTCGCCGTTCAGAAGCAGCCGTTCAGACTTGTAGCTCGACACGCACGTCCCGTGCCTAGCGCAACGGAAACGATCTCCGCCGACCTCTCTGACAAGGATCAGGCAATCCGCGCCGTGGCGGGTTCGAGCATCGTCTATCTTCTCCTTGGTCTCAAATACGATCACAAACTGTGGGCGGAAATGTGGCCGCGAATCATGGCCAACACCATTGAGGCTTGCAAGCGTTCGGGCGCGAAGCTGATTTTCTTCGACAACGTGTACATGTACGGAAAAGTCAGCGGCACGATGACAGAAGAGACTCCGTTCAACCCTTGCAGCAGGAAGGGGGAAGTCCGCGCGAAGATCGCGACTTCACTGATAAACGAGTGGAAGAACGGCGGCCTCACTGCGATGATCGCACGGGCAGCCGACTTCTACGGACCGGAAACACCCAATGGTCTGCCGAACGTTTTGGTGTTCGAGCCATTCGCCAAGAATCAGAAAGCGTCGTGGCTGGCCAATGATTCTGTCCCGCACTCCTACACTTACACGCTAGATGCAGCCCGAAGTCTAGTCGCACTGGCCGAAAGCGAATCTGCGTGGAATCAGACCTGGCACGTCGCGACCACGCCGAATCCGCCGACCGGGAAAGAGTTCATCGCCAAGGCCGCCAAAGAGTTCGGCATGGCTCCAAGATACCGGGTTCTGAGCCGGCCAATGGTTCGTGTCATGGGGTGGTTCAATCCGTTGGTCGGCGAAGTTTATGAGATGCTCTACCAGAACGATTCGCCCTATCTCTTTGATTCTTCCAAGTTTGAGAGAGCTTTCAGGTTCTCCTGCACGCCTTACGTAGAAGGAATTCGTTCCACTGCCGCCTCGTTCCAGAAAGTTGCTTCGTCGGCGGAGTAGACAAGGTGTGCGAACCTGCCTCCTGGTAGGACGTCGAATCGCTCTTTCGGGGATTGTCCGCAAACCAAAGGTAGGACCTGAACGACCAAGTCAGGTACCCGCAGCGTGCGAGCGAACCGCAGGCTTCCTCTGGCCGTAAAGTCTTTTCAATGCCCGGACGATTTCCTCGGCCGAAAGCTCACAGCAACCTTGCCACTTATTCAGGTCTCCGTGAGTGATGATATCGTCTATGGAAAGGATTCCCTGAGGCATGCCCTGCTCGTTCACGACAGGAAGGCGGCGGACTTGTTTCTCTGCCATGGTCTGCAGGGCTTCGTGGATTTCATCCTCCGGTTTGCACGTGACTACGTTCTTTGTGGCGATCTCTCCGACCGTAAGTTCTCCTGCCAAGCGGTTTCTGGTTCCCAAAGCGATTGAAATGTCACGGTCCGTGACAATTCCTTCGAGCTTTCCGCCAGCTCCGATAACGGGCAACATTCCGCAGTTGTTCACCCACATAAGCTCAACGGCCTCGCCCGCGTTCGCGCCGGGAGCGCAACACACGGCCGACTGAGTCATAACATCTTTAACTTTCATGGCATGCCTGCCTTTTTTGGCGTGACAAAAGGAACAGCTTTCTACGCTCCGCCAATCGCCTCGAGAGCGGGCCGGTTCGAAATCATTAGGGTCGATCCCTGCAGCGCAACAAGCTCACGGCTTTTGAATTCGCTGAGCGTCCGGGTAACGGTTTCGCGTGTGGTGCCGATGAATGCTGCGATTTCCTCGTGGGTCAAAGGAAACTTTATCGGTGCGTCCTGATTGGAGTCTTTTGCCTCCGGAGACCATTCCAGAAGGAGACGCGCCAGCTTCTCGGGTGCTGAGGTCGAAAGTCCGACGGTACGCAACTGCTCGCAGGCGCCGCTGTAGAGTGTAGTGAACTGCTTTACCACATTTTGGTAGACCTCCGGATGCTTGCCGACAAAGTGCAGGAAGTCGTCGCGCCGCACAAAGGCGACTTGGCAGGGATGCAAGGTTTCGGCAGTGACTTCGTACGGACTGCCAGACATGGTTGCCATGAGTCCGAGGATTTCGCCGGGCTTGGCAATTCTGAGAATCAGTGTTTTTCCGCCGCTCGAGCTGATCGAGAGCTTCACCTGCCCTTCGCAGAGTACAAAGACGCCACGAGGATCCTGCTTTTCGAGAAACAGAACAGCACCTGCCGGGTACGTGGCCGACGACTTTGTCTTATTGAAGTCGGCCAAGGCCGTCGGGCTGAGCTGGCAAAAGAAGCTTTTCCCCCGCACTTTGCAGGACTGGCAGTTTTCAGGGACTTCGAAACCGTAGGGGCCGCGCATTTTAGACTCCTTTTTGTCCGTTTTTCTCAGACTCTCGCATTGCGTCTTCCACGAAATATCTTGTCAGAGGCGAATCTGCCAAAAAGTGAGCATTGGTCTTTCGGTAGATCTCGTGTAAAAGGCTTCTTCCTTTGGCATCGACGAAGCCGACTCCTCGAAGATCGAGATGCAGCTCTTTTGCGCCGAGCGATGGCACAACAGATTGGTAGGTTCGCTCGAATTCCTCGACCCAGGGTCCGACGATCTTCCCTTCAAGCTTGATGGTTTGATTCTTCTCGCCGTCCTGAACCGTGATTCTGAGCATTTCCGCCTGACTTTCTTGCTTGTCGGAGTAGGTAAGGCAGGTCACACGCCAAAGTGCGAACGATCACAGCACGGGGAGTAGCTGCTTCAAATGGCGACACTTACGGGATGGAATGAGCAGAAGCGGCTGCCGGTGGCGTGCGATGGATCACGAGGTGACGAGACGGAGTTTCGTCCCGAGACTAAATGTAGTCTCGACGCTGAATGCGCAGTTTCTTGATCTTGGAGTTCAGAGTGGTGCGTTTCAAACCAAGGCGCTCCGCAGCACCACCGGACCCGCCGATCATCCCCTTACACTCCCGAAGAATGCGAAGAATGTGTTCGCGTTCCGCCGCCTCAAGGTTTGTGTCGGCCGAGCCGGAAGATTCTTCGATGGCTTCGAGTTCTGCGAGTGGGGCGCGCAGCACCGACCCGGGCGTGAGAATAACGGACCTTTCGATAAAATTCTCGAGTTCGCGCACATTGCCCGGCCAGTGCCATTTGACGAGGGTATTCATCGTCTCGCTCGGAATGGTTTCGATATGCCGGCCCATGCGCTTGGAATGGCTGGCGAGAAAATACTGGACGAGAAGAGGGATATCCTCGCGGCGCTCGCGAAGCGGAGGAATCGTTACGGGGAAAACGCGAAGCCGGTAGTATAGATCGCTGCGGAACTGTCCAGCGCTCACCATCTTGGCCAGGTCGCGGTTTGTGGCGGCCACGAGACGAACATTTACTGGGATCGTTCGAGTGCCTCCGACCCGTTCGAATTCCTTTTCCTGCAAGGCCCGCAGTATTTTCGGTTGTAGTTCCGCGGGAAGATCCCCGACCTCGTCCAGGAAGAATGTGCCCTGATGGGCGAGTTCGAGGCGTCCGATTTTCTGAGCGATCGCACCGGTAAACGCGCCCTTCTCGTGGCCGAACAATTCGCTTTCAAGAAGGCCGGAGGGAATTGCGGAGCAGTTGAGTCTAACGAACGCTTTATCGCGACGCGGACTCAGTTTATGGATAGCACGTGCGATTAGCTCCTTGCCAGTCCCAGTCTCTCCGAGGATGAGGACGGTGGCATCGGTTCCCGCCACGTCCTCCACCTGCTTGAGCACTCGTTTCAGTCCAGCGTTTTCTCCGACGATTTCCTCGAACTGGTGGGTAGTGAAAAGTTCTTCTTCAAGATAGCGGTTTTCTTGCTCGCTTCGGCGTAAAGCTTGTTCAATTTCTTTTTTTTCAGATAGATCGCGAATGACGCTCAGGACGACTTGACCTTCGGGGCCTTCAACCGGACCAAGCATGATGTCGACGGGGAATTCGCTTCCGTCTTTACGGAGCCCGTACAACTCGAGCCCGGCGCCCATGGTACGTACACGTGAGTGAGCGGCGTAGTCGGCACGACGCTTGGGATGGATTGAGCGAAACCGTTCCGGAATTAGGATTTCAACAGCCTGACCCAGCAGTTCCGAACGGGTATATCCGAAGAATTTCTCGACCTGCGCGTTGACTTCCGTGATTTGTCCTTCGCGGCTAGTTACCACGATCGCGTCTGGCGAGAATTCAAATAGCGATCGAAATTGCTGTTCACTTCGCCGCAATGCTTGCTGGGCGAGTCTCCTCTCCGAAACGTCACGGACTACAGCGAGCACCAGTTGGTCCCCACCGATTTGTAGAGGGCTGAGCATGATGTCCACCGGTATTTCGGTGCCATCCTTGCGTCGGCCAAAGAGCTCTAGTCCGGCTCCCATGGCACGCACTCGAGGTTGTGACGAGTAAGCGCTGCGATGTTTGGGATGGACGGAACGAAATCGCTCTGGGATCAAAATTTCGACTGGCCGTCCGATCAGTTCGTGACGCGCGTAGCCGAAAAGACTCTCTGTTTGTGCGTTCGCCCGCAAAATCAATCCGGCGTTATCTGCGACGAGCACGGCGTCGGGCGATGACTCGAATAGTTTCTCGAACAGGCCGGTGGAATCAGGGAGCCAAGCCTTGTCGGGTGTTTCGCCAGTCACGCTTCGCAACCCTCGGAAGAAGAAAGACTTGATACACGCCGCCTGTGGAAGCTCCTCGATATTGCCGCGGCGGCAGTCGTCCGCACCGGCAGGAGGGAGGTACCCGGAGTATATCGCAGAGTTTGCCGTTGAGGCTTGCGTGACGGAACGCACGGCTATTCGTGATGTTCGTCACTGAATGATGACAGTGTTCGGCCTAACGTGGTTGTGCAGGAGAGCTTGCCATGACTAACGACACGCGAGAACTGCTTACCGCCCTAACGAAAGAGTTGGAGTTCTTGGAGAAGGGCGGGTACCGCAGCACGGCGCGAGCGCCTTGGCGGCCCAAATTTGTGTTTCAAGATTCTCCGACGTGTTTGAATTGTGATCCTACCCTCGCGCCGAGGCCATGCAGTGAGTGCATCCTTACGCAGCTCGTGCCGGAGGACATGCAACGGAAGAAATTTCCCTGCCGCTACATTCCCCTCAACGAACGGGGAGAGACAATCGATTCTTTCTACCGGTTTGGAACACAAGAAGAATTGGAACCGGAACTGAGACGCTGGCTCAAGGCTACGATTGAACGCGTCGAGAAACAGAAGGCCAAAGAACAACTGGCCGCGGAACCTGCTGAAATCCACGTACGGGCAACCGGAAGGTTAATCGAATGACGCTCGAACATAAGCGGAAGGGAACTCATGTTTTCGGAGTGCGCAAATCCGGACTGCAAGAAACCGTTTGACTATCGAGAAGGGCGCTTTTTTCGATTTAACAAAGCGTATCTAGCTGGCGGCAAACGTCCCAATACCCATTGTGTGCAGCACCTCTGGCTGTGTGGAGTCTGTTCGGAAAAATACACACTCGCCTATCAAGAAGGATGGGGCGTTGCGATGACATTGCAGTGCGTGGACCTTCCGGAGGAGCAGGATTCCCGCAGATTCGTCGCGGTGCCCTGATTCGCGCGCCCGCGATCAGAATTTTGCCGGCGACGCCAGCCTCCAATTTCACATCATCTCGCAGTGCGCTTTCCGGGGATACGTTAGTTTCTTGGACAGTCGGCATTCGCCATGTTACTGAGCCGGCATGCGCTGGGTATTGAGAAAGAGCAATCGAGGGTGATCGGTAGGGGACGCGCCTTCATGCCGGGTTCTCGGGAGGATCTGTGTCCAGAAATACTCGGACCTGACACCCGCTGACGCCGGTAATGAAATGAAGCCAGGCGCGCATCTTCCCGTTCAGCGTTGTTGGTAATTACTTCCCGCCGACTCGCTTAAACTGCAATCAGCTCCGGACAGTCAAAACCGGGCAAGGCGCGCGGGAAACGACTTTGTGCGCAGTAGCAATTGGGAGATGGGTCGCTGCGCCAGGTACGCCTTCTTCCGGCTTCACGCCAAGAACGATCAGATTTGATTCCCGCAGGCGTGCGAACTCCAGAATCCTGTCCGCTGGATTGCCTTGCTCCACGAAATATTCCGGCTTGCACCAGGCCTGCGCCTCTTCGGGAACCAATTTGTGCAGAAGCTCACGCGCCGCTGTTGCCACGTCGGAAGCGGAAACGAGATCGCCCGGCTTCGGTTCTGGAATGACGTGCATAAGAACGAGACGTGCCTGAAACTCTTGCGCCAATGACACGGCGTAGTCTGCCGCTGCGGGTGATAGGGATGCGAAGTCGGTCGCGTAAAGGATCTCGCGGATTTCACCTGCATCTCGGGAAGAATCGGAGTGTGGACCGACCGTAAGTACGGGGCAGGTCACGGTCCGGAAAATTTCCTCGGCGACAGAGCCCATTAGAACTTTTCCTAGACCGGTGCGGCCTCGAGTCCCGATGACAACGAGATCAGTGTCGTTTTTCTGGATGGCTTCCTGCAACTGGGACTGGATGTCGCCCTCTTCGATGAGCGCGGTGGCACGGATGCCTGCAAACGTGTCGAGAAGCTCATCCCGCAGCTCTTCATTCTGCTTTCGTGTGGTTTCTCCATCCGGCCACGACATGGGCTGGGTCATGGGATTCACGGCGGGCGGGCGCACGTGTAGCGCGACCAGGTCAGCGTCGTAATGTTTCGCGAGGCTCTTGACGTAAGGGATGGCCTGCGCTGCAGCTGGCGAGAAGTCGGTTGCAAACAGGATGTTGCGGAAACGTACGGCGGTTCGAGCGGTAGCGGTTTTCATGGACTGTATCCTCACTAACGCATCTTCCCCGGGTCGCGTTAAGGAAGCTGTGACGGGCGTCACCGGGGACCGTGACGGAGCACGCATTCCGGAGTAGGGGCCTGAGGATAATGTGAGCGAGAGCACGTGCTCGCACAGGTTTCAGGCGCGAGGTGCTCTAAACGGGAGCTGGCAGGCAGATGAGCCTCATCACGACCGACATTACGCTGGATTCCGTGCGGCCGCCATCACCTGACCTCGGCTTGAGTCAGCGCGAAGCGGAGGAACGTCTCCGCCAAGTAGGACCGAACGATCCGTCGCCACGCAAGCGGGGGGCGCTCTTGACGGAGTTGCTCGTTCTCTTCGTAAATCCGCTCGTCATCATCCTGCTTATCGCCGTGCTTATCTCGATTGTCGTAGGGCAAGTTACCGACGCGGCCATCATCTTCGTGATCGCGATGCTCAGCGTAGTGATCAATTTCATTCAAACTTACCGCTCGGAGCGCTCGGTCCGGAGATTGCGGGAGCACGTTAGCCTCACGGCATCCGTTCTTCGTGACGGAAATTGGCAGGAGCTTCGGCGCGAGACGGTTGTTCCCGGAGATCTCGTGCGGCTTTCGGCGGGCGATCTTGTTCCCGCCGATGGCTTTCTCCTGGAATCACGCGATCTATATGTTCAGCAAGCGGCGCTCACGGGAGAGTCCATGCCTGCGGAGAAGCACGTGTCCTCCGCGACCGGGGAACCAAGTCCGGAGCTGCCAAACTGGGTGTTCTTGGGAACTTCCGTGGTCAGTGGAACGGCAACCGTTCGCGTCACGGCGACTGGCGCTCGGACTTCCTTCGGATTTATCGGTGCAAAATTGCGGGAACGGACAGGCGATACAGAATTTGAACGTGGACTAAAGCAGTTCGGCATGCTGATCATGCGCGCGGTCCTGTTTCTTGTCCTATTTATTCTGGTGGTTCGCGTGGCGCTTCACAAGGACGCTTTCGAGTCGTTTGTATTTGCGGTGGCACTAGCGGTCGGGTTGACGCCGGAATTCCTGCCCATGATTACTTCCGTCACGCTTGGCAGGGGCGCGGTGCGCATGGCGCGCAAGCAAGTCATCGTGAAGCATCTTCCGGCGATCCAGAATTTCGGCAGCATCGACATTCTCTGTAGCGATAAGACGGGAACATTGACGACAGGAGTGATGACGCTGCACTCGGCGGTCGATGCCTTCGGACAAGCTTTTGAACGGCCTCTGCTCCTCGCGCAGCTCAATAGCAAGTTCGAGACCGGGATCCGCAGTCCACTTGACACCGCGATTTTGCAGAGCAAAGAAGTGAAATTGGATGGGTACGTCAAGTGCGACGAAGTTCCTTTCGATTTTAATCGGCGCCGGTTGTCGGTCGTCGTCGAGCGGTCGAACGCGCAGCGAACCGAGTGTCTTTTGATCACGAAGGGTGCGCCGGAGGGTATCGTCGAACTCTGCGATTCGTACGAAAGCGGTGGCCAAGAGCGACTCCTTGGGGCCGCAGAAAGGGAGCACGCGCGCAGGGTATACCAAGAGCTCTGCGAGAAAGGATTTCGGGTTCTGGCGGTCGCCTCAAGACGCGTAGATCGACGCGGTGGGTTCTCCTCGGCGGACGAGCATTCGCTGGTACTTGCCGGATTCCTGGCGTTCGAAGATCCGCCAAGTCCCGACGCCGCCCATGCGCTCGCCCAGATGAAGCGCGATGGAATCGAAGTAAAGATTCTGACCGGCGATAACGAATTGGTAGCAAGGCACGTTTGCGAGCAAGTGGGGCTCGACGCCCGTGCGATGGTGCTTGGTCCTGAAGTCGATGGAATGACCGAGCCAGCGCTGGGCCACGTTGCGGAGCAAACGACGGTGTTTGCTCGCGTCACACCGATGCAGAAGCTGCGCATCCTGCGTGCGCTGCGGCAACGCGGCCACGTGGTTGGCTACATTGGTGACGGCATCAATGACGCACCATCGTTGCATGCGGCCGATGTTGGCATTTCAGTTGGCACTGCGGTAGATGTCGCCCGCGACGCGGCCGACATCATTCTTTTGCGTCCCGGACTTAGCATCCTTCACCGCGGAATTATCGAGGGTCGAAGGGCTTCCGGAAACGTTCTGAAGTATTTGTTGATGGACACCAGCTCGAACTTCGGAAACATGTTCAGCATGGCGGGAGCATCTCTCTTTCTCCCATTCCTCCCGATGTTGTCCACGCAGATTCTATTGAACAATTTCCTCTATGACGCCGCGCAGATCGCCATACCCACGGACAATGTTGATGAAGCGTATCTGCGTGGACCGCAACGCTGGGATATGCGACTGATCCGCAATTTCATGATTTTTGTTGGACCGATCAGTTCCCTCTATGACTTTCTGACCTTTTACGTGCTGCTGCACTTTTTCCATGCGCCGGAAACTCTTTTCCATACAGGTTGGTTTGTGGAGTCGCTCGCCACTCAGACTCTTGTACTGTTTGTGATTCGCACGGCAGGGAATCCCTTAAAGAGCAGGCCCAGTGTTTGGTTAACGGTGAACACGCTCCTCGTGGTCGCCATTGGGCTGGCTCTTCCATGGTCGCCTCTCGCTGGGCTTCTTGGTTTCACGGCATTGCCATTACCCTTCTTCCTGTTTCTTGCAGTTTCCACCATTACCTATCTCTTGCTGGTCGAAGCTGCCAAGCGCAAATTCTTCGCGGTCTCCCACCATCAGGCGACGAGCTCAGCGGAGGCGGCCACGTGACGAAACCGCAACAGTCCGATACTTCGCTCAGTGGAGTCAGAGGGGTCGCGTTGGTGGCTGGGATGGGAATTGCGATCCATCTGGTGCTGCGATTTTCCGCCGCCGATCTGCGATCGTTCGCGAATGTTCCTTTGTATGTGGCGCTTGTGGTTGGCGGCCTGCCTCTGGTTGTGCAGCTTGGAAGAAAGTTGTGGGCCGGAGAGTTCGGGTCCGACTTCCTAGCGGGAGTTTCGATTGTAACCGCCATCGTCCTTCGGGAATATCTAGTTGCCGCGATTGTAGTGCTCATGCTTTCGGGCGGCACGGCTCTGGAAGAGTTGGCAACGCGGCGGGCTTCTCGCGTGTTGGACTCCCTCGCCAGGCGGATGCCGAGCACCGCTCACCGAAAATCCGGTAGGGAACTGGTTGACATCACCGTCGGCGAAATTCGCGTTGGCGAGACGTTAGTTGTCCTCCCTCACGAAATCTGCCCAGTCGATGGGGCTGTGATTGAAGGTCAGGGATCGATGAACGAGGCCTATTTGACTGGCGAGCCCTTCGAAGTCGAGAAGATACTGGGATCGATGGTCCTTTCCGGGGCACTCAACGGAGAGTCTTCACTGACGATCCGGGCCGAGAAGCTAGCCACGGATTCCCGCTACGCACGGATCATGCGCGTGATGGAGGATACCCAGCAAAGGCGACCGCAGCTGCGCCGGCTGGGAGACATGCTGGGAGCGTGGTATACGCCACTGTCCATCGGAATTGCGGTTGTCGCTTGGCTGGCAAGCGGTGAAGTTGAGCGCTTCCTGGCGGTACTCGTGATCGCGACGCCTTGTCCATTACTCATTGCCATACCGGTTGCGGTCATCGGAGCGATCTCCCTCGCCGCCAGGCGGGGCATCATCATGAAGAATCCAGCCGTCCTCGAGCAAATCGACTCGTGCCGTACGTTCATTTTCGATAAGACGGGAACACTGACCTACGGCAAGCCGTCGCTTACGCGAATCGTCTGCGCGTCCGGATTCAAGGAGTCGGAGGTTCTGGCCGCAGCCGCCGGCCTTGAACGATACTCGAAGCATCCGCTGGCAGCCGCCATTCTGGAGTTTGCAAAGCAGCGGGGCGTTGCATCTGCCGTTGTTTCCCGGGTCAACGAGTCGCCCGGGGAAGGTTTGCGGGGAACGGCGGACGGGCGCGAGGTCTTGATCACAGGTCGCAACAAACTGCCCAAGCGGAACCTAAGCCTGCCGCCAATTGAACCTGGGCTTGAGTGCGTTATTTTCCTGGATGGAGAATTCGCCGCCCTGTTCGGATTTGAGGATTCGCCTCGCGCCGACAGCCGCTTTTTTGTGACCCACCTCTCGCCGCGTCATCATGTAAGGAGAGTGATCCTCATCTCCGGAGATCGCGAAGCGGAGGTTCATTCGCTTGCGGAAAAAATAGGAGTAAGAACAGCGTTCGGCGCGAAGAGTCCCGAGGAAAAGGTACAGCTGGTACGCGCGGAAACGGCTCTCGCGAAGACCGTGTTTGTCGGCGACGGCATCAACGACGCGCCTGCAATGCAAGCTGCAACTGTGGGCGTCGCATTCGGGCACGAGAACGACATCACGGCCGAGGCGGCGGATGCGGTGGTTCTCGAGCGGTCGCTTGAGAAGGTGGACGAGTTGATTCACATTGGCAGGCGCATGCGGAGGATCGCGCTCCAGAGCGCCGTAGGCGGCATGGTGTTGAGCGCGGTAGGAATGGTGCTGGCGGCGACGGGACTGCTCACTCCTATTGCTGGAGCGGTTGGTCAGGAATTGATCGACCTGGCTGCGGTTCTGAATGCGCTGCGTGTCACGCTTCCGTTCGGAACTTTACGTGACTTCTAGCGAGATTCATCGCTTGGGCACTAGAAGAAGGGGCTGCTGATGGAGACTCTTACATTTCGATCCTGCGATCGTTCAGCGCTGAGCTGTTTCTTTGCTCCTGCGTCGGTCGCGGTGGTTGGAGCCACGGACCGCATAGGGAGTGTGGGTGGGACGGTCCTCAAAAACCTGCTCACGGGAACTTACAAGGGGCGCGTTTACGCCGTGAATCCGGCCCGCAGGGAAGTATTTGGTCTTCCATGTCACGCGTCGATTGGAGCAGTTCCGGAAACTGTTGACCTCGTTGTAGTGGTGACTCCGGCAAACACGGTGCCAGGCATTGTCGCAGAATGCGTAAAAGCTGAGGCACAATCGGTCGTTGTGATCTCCGCGGGCTTCAAGGAAAAAGGGTCGGAAGGTGCGGCACTCGAAAAACAAATCCAATCGGAATTGAAGGGCGGCGAGACCCGATTGATCGGCCCGAATTGCCTGGGTCTGATGAATCCGTTGATGGGACTCAATGCCACGTTCGCGCAAGACATAGCATTGCCGGGCAATGTAGCGTTCCTGAGCCAGAGTGGCGCGCTGTTGACCGCGATTCTCGATTGGAGCCTGGGGGAGCGCGCGGGCTTCAGCGCGATTGTTTCAACGGGTTCGATGCTCGACGTTGGCTGGGGCGACCTGCTCTCCTTTTTCGGTGACGATGCGCATACAAAAAGCATTCTCCTCTATATGGAGTCGATCGGAGATGCGCGATCGTTCTTATCCGCAGCCCGTGAAGTATCGTTCAGCAAGCCAATTATCGTAATTAAGGCGGGGCGCTCGGAAGCAGCTTCCCGGGCTGCGGCCTCGCACACTGGCGCGATGACGGGAAGTGACGAAGTCTATGACGCAGCGTTTCGCCGTTGTGGGGTGCTGCGGGTTCAGAGCATCGCTGAGCTCTTCCACATGGCCGATGTCCTTGGCAAACAGCCGCGACCCGCCGGACCTAGATTGACCATCCTGACCAACGCAGGTGGCCCCGGAGTGCTTGCCACGGACGCATTGCTCGCCGGCGATGCCGAACTTGCTCCGTTGTCGGGAGAATCCGAGAAAGCGCTCAGCGCGTTTCTGCCTGCGCATTGGAGTCATGCAAATCCAATCGACATTCTCGGCGATGCCGATCCGGAACGCTATGCTCGAGCTTTGGACATTGCGCTGGATGACCCCAACAGTGACGGGCTGCTAGTGATCCTGGCGCCACAAGGAATGACGAATCCCGCGCAAGTCGCGGAACGCGTGAAAACGCACGCGAAGGGCCACGCGAAACCGTTACTCGCAAGTTGGATGGGTGGTCCAGGTGTCGCGCCGGGTGTCGAAGTTTTGAACGCTTCGGGAATCCCGACGTTTTCTTACCCGGATGCCGGGGTGCGCGCGTTCGAATCAATGTGGAGCTATTCCCAGCGTCTCGAGAGTCTGTATGAGACGCCATTTGCAGCAGACGATCCCGCCCGCGCGAGCGCGAGGCGGGAGCGGGCGAGGCAACTTATCGATCAAGTCGCATCTACGGGCAGAACGCTTCTGACTGAGATCGAATCGAAGAAGATCCTGGAACTTTATGGAATCCCCATCGTCCCGACAAGTCTCGCGAAGAGTGAAGATGAGGCCGTTGTTCTCGGAAGGAAGTTTGGCTATCCCGTGGTGTTAAAGGTGCATTCAGAAATTGTTACCCACAAGACGGATGTTGGCGGCGTGCAACTGAATTTGCCGGGTGAACAGGAAGTGCGGCAGGCGTACCGGGCCATTGCATCGTCCGTCGCAGCAAAGGCCGGTCCAAAAGCATTCCTCGGCGTCACGGTCCAGTCGATGGTCCACGTCGAGGGCTATGAACTCATTCTCGGCAGCAGCGTCGACTCGCAATTTGGTCCGGTTCTATTGTTTGGATCGGGCGGACAACTGGTGGAGGTGTATCGCGACCAGGCCCTGGCACTTCCACCGCTGAACACCACGTTGGCGGAACGTCTCATGGAAAGAACCAAAATCTTTACAGCGCTCAAGGGAGTCCGGGGACGTAAAACCGTCGATCTCGATGCACTCAAAGCCATCGTCGTGCGGTTCAGCGAGCTTGTGATAGACCAGCCACGTCTGCGCGAGATTGACATCAATCCGCTGGTTGCATCGCCCCAGCAGCTATTGGCGCTCGATGCCCGGATGGTGCTGTTCAATCGTAACGTCGCGGACGCGGAGCTCCCGCGGTCCGCCATCCGCCGATACCCAACCGAATATGTCTCGCATTGGACGATGAAGGACGGAAGTAACGTAGTCTTTCGGCCGATACGGCCCGAAGACGAAACGCTGATGGTCGAATTTCACAAGTCGCTTTCCGACAGCACGGTGTATCTACGTTATTTTCAAATGCAACGACTGGAATCTCGCGTTGCACACGAGCGGCTGATCCGGAAATGTTTCCTCGATTATGACCGTGAGATTGCGCTCGTGGTGGAGCGGCTTGGTAAAGAGATTGGCCGCCGTGAGCTGATCGGTGTTGGACGGTTAGCACGGCAGCGGCGGATCGAGGAGGCCGAGCTTGGCGTCGTCGTTGCGGATCGCTGTCAGGGAGCCGGGCTTGGCACCGAACTGATGCGCCGTCTCCTGCAAATCGCGCGTGCAGAGAAAATCGAGCGAATTGAAGCCCACATACTCGCGGAAAATCCTCCGATGATAGCGCTGGCCAAACGCTTTCATTTTGACTGTGTTTCCGACGAAGATCCCGCTTCCCTTACCGCGACTCTCGACCTAGGACGGACCTCCTAACGAATCATGACGCGCGTCACGTGAGGACGTGACAAAAAGCCTGGCGTGACCTGTCTCACGGGAACCTGCTTCCGATCGGCCTGCTGTTCCTGATGTTCCCCCACTTCTTGCCTCGCGATTGCGCCGCCGATGGAGTGAACCTGTCCGGCGGGCCCCACGTGTGAGGGACGTCACACCGGGCCGTGACACAGATCATGGCTCGTCTGGGCGCGACTTGCGTAAATGGCAGTTGAGCAGTTGGAGGCCATCATGAATGCGACATTTCAAGCGGCGATCCCCAAAAAGCAAGCTGTTCCGTCTACGATGCGAGCGCTCGTGTTTCGCGGGCCAAATCAGCTTGGAATCGAGCAGGCTCCCATTCCACGGCCGGGTCCTGGCGAAGCTGTAATCCGAGTAACGCTGACAACGATATGCGGAACGGATCTGCACATCCTCAAAGGCGAATATCCAGTGAAATCGGGTCTCGTGATTGGTCATGAACCCGTCGGCGTGATTCACGAGCTGGGCGTCGGGCTAACTGGCTACGTGGTTGGCGAGCGAGTGCTGGTGGGTGCGATCACTCCCTGCGGCCAGTGCAATTACTGCTTAAGCGGCGATTGGTCGCAGTGTGGCGGTCCGATCGGCGGCTGGAAATTCGGTAACACCATCAACGGCGCGCAGGCCGAGTACCTGCTGGTGCCGAACGCGCAGGCGAACCTCGCGAAAATTCCTGATGACTTGAGCGATGAACAGGTGGTTCTGCTGGCGGACATTGCGTCCACGGGAATCTCCGCGGCGGAAAGTGGCGAGGTGAAAATTGGCGACACCGTAGCCGTTTTTGCGCAGGGGCCGATTGGCCTGTGCGCGACAGCGGGGGCCAAGCTCAAGGGCGCAGGATTTATCATCGCGGTCGAATCCGACCCGGTGCGCTCGGAAATGGCAAGACGTATGGGTGCCGACGTCGTCGTGGACCACACCAGGACGGATGCGGTCGAAGAGATTCGCCGCCTCACTCAGGGCAAGGGCGTCGACGTGGCTATTGAAGCCTTGGGTACGCAGACCACATTCGAAAGCGCGTTGCGTGCACTCCGGGCGGGCGGGACGTTGTCGAGTCTCGGTGTCTATTCGGGGAAGTTGTCCGTGCCGCTCGAACCATTCGCAGCCGGCCTGGGCGACCACAAAATTGTCACGACGCTCTGCCCGGGCGGCAAAGAACGGATGCGCAGGTTGATGGAGTTGGTTCGTCACGGCCGGTTGGATTTGCGGCCATTGCTGACGCACACGTTTTCTCTGGACCGGATCGTCGAGGCTTACGAACTCTTTGGCCAGCGCAGGAATGGCGTCATCAAGGTCGCGATTCGCCCCTGAAATTGACGGGGTAGAAAAGGGGGAAACAAACATGACTTACGTGGAACGAATAATCGTTCGTAGGGGACACCCAAAGCACATCATCGTTGGCATCGTCGCGTTTCTCTGGGTGGTCTATTTTCTTTGGCAACACAACTGGGTCTGGGCGGCCGCGGTTGTTGTATTGGGCGCAGTTCTGGGCCGGCTATCCACGTCCGGGACAAAAGAAGAGACGCTCGCGCGAACACTGCTGGGCAAGATCATGCTGTTGCATCTTCATCCTGTGAATCTGGCGTTGCAAATGGCCGGGTTTGCTCTGCTTCTCTATGGCGTATGGGCGCATTCGACTCTCTGCATCTTGGCCGCAACGTCGATGGTCTTTCTCGGTCACATGTGGGGCTGGCACAGGGTAAATGAGGCACTGTAGCGGTGACTGGTCTGCGCAGTTTGGATTTTTGCGCCACAAAGTCCTGGAAGTCGCGAAGTCGAGCTCTGCGGCTCGACGTTCAAGCAAGGAACCGGCAATAGGGAGGTCAGCCATGAAAACAAAAGAAGAAGAGAAACGCGCGAAGAACGGAAAAAGGGTGAAGTTGACGGTCATGGACGGCGACGAACAAATGAGAAGGATGCAGGAAGCCGTGGCCCGTCGCGCCTACGCGATCTTTGAAAGTCGCGGTTCGGGATCGTGGCACGAGTTGGACGACTGGCGTCAAGCCGAGAGCGATCTGGCGCGGCCCTTGAACTGTGGTCGAACGACGGTGGGCGATAAGCTTTGGATCGGGACTGACGCCAGGATCTTCGAGCAGGGGACGATCGAAATCTGGGTCGCACCTCGCAAGATCACAATCTGCGGTGAGTCGCGATCCGATAAGGACGTCCAGGGCATCAGACCGGGTTCGCGTGAAGAGAGGATCTTCCGTGTCCTCGATCTTTGTCTTGATGTGGATCCATCCCACATAACGGCAAAGCTTCACGGGCCGTCCCTCGAGATCCTGGTGAGAAAAGTGCAAGCACCTCCGCTACAAAAAGAGCGTGCAGCGGCTGCGCAAGCTAGGTAATCTCTGCTGCGTCCAAATTTTGCCTCCCTTATTCCTATTCTGTGACGAGTTCCGGAATGCAGTGCTTGTTTGCGCTTCGGCGCTGCCAAGTGTTCGATTTTGCATCTGCGCGAGCGACACCAAGACTGCAGCCGCTCGTCCCACTCTGCCTTCATAGTCAGAAAAGCTGCAGTGATCTTGGTCACATCTCCGTGTGGCGTGCGTCGCATCCCGAGCGGAACATTCCGGCTATGACTGTATCGGGGCAGAAACAGTAGGCTGGGCTCCCGGGAGGGAAGTCAATGGCTTACCGAATGCAAGTCATACCGAAGAAAAAGCGTCGTACAACGCAACGGGACTTCACGGCGAAGGCTCCTTACGATTTGGAGGTGATCGAAAGTTCTCTAGCGGGTCCGGTCGCAGGAGAGCGAACTTTTTCGGACCTTCCACGATCGGTGCTTGCGGCGCTCGATGCCATCTCCTCAACCTCATCGTATTCGAAGGAATCCATTCTTTTTGTCGAGGGCCAGGAACCTACCGGCGTGTTCATTCTCCGCGACGGTCGAGTGAAGCTGACGACGAATTCGGCCGACGGAAAGTCCATCATTGTCCGCATTGCGGAACCCAGTGAGCTTGTGGGTTTGGCCGGCGTTGTATCAGGCAAGCCCTATGAACTGACGGCCGAAGCCCTGGAACCGTTACAAGCCAATTTCATTCCGCGGGATGCGTTCGTCGAATTCCTTCGGGAGCACGGAGAAGCCACCCTGCGCGTGGCGGAGATTCTGAGCGACATCTATCACTCGACCCTTCTCGAGGTTCGCTACCTGGGGTTCTCGAGTTCAACAGCCGAAAAACTGGCGCGCTTCCTTCTGGACATGCCGGCTACGCCGTTCCAAAACAACGGCCAGCTGCGAGCTACGCTTACCCTGACTCACAGAGAAATCGGTGAAATGATCGGGGCTTCTCGGGAAACCGTCACGCGGCTATTCGCCGACTTCAAGCGGGAACGATTGATCGAGGTTCATGGTTCGACGCTGCTTATAACCAACAGGCCGAACCTCCAGAAGCTGTTGGAAGGATAGGTCATGAATCCGCGCGGGTCCAACGAGTGATGACGCGCCGTCGGACCGTGCTGTCAAGCGTTGAGAGTCTAGTGCGGCATCGACGATGCAACCAAGTTTCCGTCCCAGATAGAAGTGACGCGGTGCACAACAATTGGTGACAGCCATCACATAATTCTGGGTGCCATTGAGTAGATACTGCGGGCTCGCGAGAGTGTCGCGGCCTGCGCTTTCGAAGCCGCGGAGGGTTCGCATGCCTTGGTCGCTTCGCCGCTGCTTTCAAGTCTCGATTTCACTCCTTGCAGCATCGTTGCTGGCTTCCGTTTTACTTGCTCCTGGACGCGCCCAGCAAGGCGGAAACAAGTCTCCGTCGGTACGTCAATCCAAGACCTACGAACGGCCAAGGGATCCGTCCCTCTACGTAGGTTCAGAGACTTGCAAAACCTGCCATGAAGACATGCCCACCAAAGGTTTCTACCAGGCCTTCGAAACGTCTCCGCACATCGTCACAACGCTGGACACGAAGAAGGGTCCTGAGTGGCACGGATGCGAAGCTTGCCACGGGCCAGGAAAGGAGCATGTCGACGGAGGCGGCGACAAATCGAAGATTTTCAGCTTCAAGAATGCCTCGGCCAAGGAAATCAGCGAGCGTTGTCTCGGGTGTCATGCCTACGGCGAGGAGCACAGCAACTTCGGAAGATCCGCACATCTCCAGAACAACGTTGGTTGCACGGACTGCCACTCTCCTCATTATCCGAAGGAAAGCCAGTTTCTGATGAAGGAGAAGCAACCACAGCTTTGCTACGGCTGCCATCTCGAAACCAAGCAGCAATTCACGCGCACTTTTCATCATCGTGTTAACGAAGGGCTCGTGCAGTGCAGCGATTGCCACAATCCGCACGGTGGATTCCTGACGCGTCAGCTGCGTGCTACTTCCGCGCAGGACACCGTCTGCTTCAAGTGCCATACCGACAAAGCCGGACCGTTTGTATACGAGCATCCGGTCGTGAAGACGGAAGGCTGCGTGGCCTGCCATACTCCGCACGGTTCTTCCAATCCTCGCCTACTGAAGCGCAGCCAGGTAAATCTCCTCTGCCTCGAATGCCATTCTTTGACCGTGGATGCCGGCGCGCCCGCAACGCCAACTTTCCACAATCAGGCGCAGAAGTATCAGGCTTGCACGTTGTGTCACGTCTCCATTCACGGCTCAAATTCGAGCCCGGTGTTTTTCAAACCGTGAGGGTACAGCGATGCGGCGACTAAACCAGGCCATGCGAACGTTCCCCTTGATCGGCACGATTAGGTTGGTTCTCGTCGCTGTGATCTCGCTCGTTAATGCGCATTGGGTGACGGCTCAGGAGCCCGAGCAAGCGGGGATTGAGCAGGGGAACTACAACATCAAGCAGTCGATTGAGTTTGGATTTCGATTTGTCAACACCAACGGTAGCGAGGATACCTACAATACATTTGTGAACCTCCAGCAAGGGCCCCGCCTACTGGATTTCAGCACCGAGATGCGCTCGATCAACCATCGTGGCACGCTTTTTGACCGGCTCTATTTCAGTAACTTTGGATATGGCGGCGACCCAAACAATGTGTCGCGCCTGAGAATCAGCAAGAACAAGTGGTACAACTTTGATGCGCTATTTCGCCGCGACGAAAACACCTGGAATTATTCACTCTTGGCGAATCCGTTGAATCCTGTGACGCCAGCTTTTGCCAATGCGCCTGCCGGGTTCAGTCCCATCATCAATTTTTCACCACACCTGTTCGACACACGACGCCGCATGGGCGACTACGACCTATTGTTGCTGCCCGACTCGAAAATCAGATTCCGCCTGGGATATTCGCGAAACATTTCGGAAGGACCTGGTTTTAGCGCCATCCATCAGGGCACCGAGCAGTTACTGTTTCAGCAGTACAAATCGACCGTCAATGCCTACCGGCTCGGCGTGGATTTTCGGATCTTTCCCAAGACCAACATCAGCTACGACCAGATCTGGAACTACTACAAGGGGGATACCGGCAGCGTCGACCAGAATCAGCAATTCCCCATTGCGAATGGCTCGCTCGTCGACATAGGCGTTTCTTTGAATGCAGGCGCTAATCAACCCTGCGCGAATACGTTCCTTGCGACCGGTTTTGTGAATCCCGCCTGCAGCGCATACTTCAATTACTTGCGCCACGGGAATACGAGAACGAGTAATCCGACAGAACAATTGAGCTTGCAATCGAATTATTTCCCGCAACTGGACCTTTCCGCCAAGGTTAGCTACACCAGCGGAGGCATGGACGTCTTCAATTGGTTCGAAGACTGGGCCGGGCGCGAATCTCGCACGAACACCAGGAATCAGAACAATGGCGGCGACGATTTTGGCGAACGGGTCGCTGCAACGGCAGATTTCGGCGCGACATGGCACATAACGAACAATTTGCGATTCATCGATTCCTTTCATTACTCCAATTTTCACAACCCCGCCGAATTCGACGCCTCTGCATGTTCTTTTTTCAGCTCCAATCTTCTAACTCCGCCGAATCTCTTCACGCCGGCGGCTGGGGTGACCTTGCCGGTGTCGTGTGTTTCTCCCGCGGATGCCGTTGCAGGCACGCCAGCTCATAGCGCGAGCTCGGGTCCCGATGTTTCGTTCGCTATCTCCAGCCTATTTCTGAAGCAGGACGAAAAAACAAACCTGGCAGAATTGGAATACCAGTTTTCGCAGAAGCTGGGAGTCCGTGGTGGTTTTCGGTATCGGCACCGGTCCATCAACGACAAAGACTTCGAATCTGTGAACGAACTGTTCTTCCCGGGTAATGCCAACCGCGGCGACTGCGCTCTAGTAAACGGATCCCTGCCGGATGGATGCACGGCCAACGGGGACGGGTCGTTTACCTTTATCAGTCCTCAGCCGATCGAGCTCGGCACCGGCGAGACGCTCATCAATGAGTATTCCGGCCTTTTCGGAATCTGGGCCAGGCCCATTTCCGGTTGGCGCATCAGTTTTGATACGGAGTTGATGAGTGCTGATAACACTTTTACTCGCATCTCCCCGCGCCAGGCCCAGGAGTATCGTGTCCGGACCACTTACAAGCCTCGAGCGTGGTTGAATTTGAGCGGTTCCATCACCATCTGGGAAGGCCGTAACAACGTCGCGGAAATCGATAACCTGCAGCACAACCGGTTCTACGGTATTTCCGCCGCAGTTCAGCCGCGCGAGTCGTTTGGATTCGAAGTTGGATACGACTACAACGACGTTTTCTCGCAAATCCTGATCTGCTACACCAGCACGGCTGCTCCTCCGGGTCTCGACAAATGTCCTGGATCGACTCTCGTCCAACAGTTATCTACGTACACGAATACATCGCACTACGGCTACTTCGACACAAACTGGACACCTTTTCGCAGGTTGACCGTTCGCCTTGGCGCCAATCTTACCGGAAACAGTGGCTCCGTACTGATCATCTCGCCGAACGCTCCTTCGGGACCTCTCAACTCCACCTACTATCAACCGTTCGGAGGCATCGACTTCCGATTCGGGAAGGGCTGGACCGGCAAAGCTTATTGGGGTTATTACGGCTATCACGAGGATTCGAGTGCGGTTCCTCAAGACTTTTTCGTTCCGCGGAATTTTCAGAGCAATCTCGTGACGCTGTCTTTGCGATACGCTTTCTAGGTCTGTCTCGAGTAGAGTGGCGGTCAAGTCTCATCGCCATGGGATTCCACGACAGGGAGAGAACTATGAACAGAAGGAACTGGACCATGAGGTTCGCACTCAGTACCGCTGTCTTGGCTGCGGTTGGTGCGTTCGATCCCTCGGCGAGGGCCGACGATAAGAGCGCGGCACTTTACAAACAGAAGTGTGTCGCTTGCCATGGAGCGGACGGAAAGGGCGACACGCCAGCGGGCAAGAATACAAAGGTGCGGAGCTTCGGCGATCCGGAAGTCGCCAAGCAGAGCGACGACGAACTAACGGGCGTTATCGAGAAGGGCAAGAACAAGATGCCGGCTTACGGCAAGAGCCTGAAAGCCGATGAGATCAAGGCCATGGTCGCCTACATTCGTAGTCTCGCAAAATAGTTCACGCAATTTGCGGCCGCGCGAGCCGAGGTGACGGAGGCGCAGCCTGTTCGGCGAAGCATTTCTGCAGCGAGGTTCTATGGCCGCACCCACTATCTTCATTCTTCTCCTCCTGGCATTGACCATCGTTCTTATTGCGGTGATTGTCTTTCGGCCGGGCATCACTGCGACTCGCGGCGGGAAAATGATGGCGTTTCTGGTGCTGTTCGCGCTGCCGGTTTTGTGTGCTGGAATGGGTGGCTCGGCCGAACTTCAGCATGCCAAGAGCACGGAATTCTGTCTCTCGTGTCACATCATGGAACCCTACGGGAAGAGCTTGCTTGTGGACGATCCGGGCCATTTGGCCGCAGCGCACTTCCAGAATCACCGCGTTCCTCCCGAAGAGGCTTGCTATACGTGCCACACCAACTACGCGATGTTTGGAGGAGTGAGGGCCAAACTCGGCGGGCTGAAGCATATCTATGTGTACTATCTCAAGACGCCGCCAGCTCCGGAAGACATCAAGCTCTATGAGCCGTACCATAACCGGGAATGCCTGCATTGCCATGCCGGTGCGCGCTCATTCGAAGAAGGAGCCGTGCATACAGCGGATCCGGATCTCCTTCCGGCACTTCGTGCAAACAGAACATCCTGCGTTTCAAGCGGTTGCCACGATGTGGTACACAACGTTCGTAGTTTGAAGGATGCCAAGTTCTGGAAGGGGAGTAACTGATGCTGAGCAGCAATCCCCTCGAGCGAAATCTTCAAATCTCCGGAATCATCCTCATTTTCGGGCTCGTCGTGGAAGCGCTTTGCTTGCTTGGACGAGGTCCAATCTCGTTTCTGGTGTTCACAGGGCTCGGAGGGCTGACTTTTGCTCTCGGCATTGCCTATTACTTGCTGGCGCTGGTTCGATCGGGAAGTGGCGGAGCCTAGCGACAGTCGACAGTTTGCACCTTGATGGCAAATATAATAGCTATCGTTTAGTCCCGTGTTTTCGGCTTGCCGCGTTAACGCGGAGCGGCCGTCTGACGCTCAGTCATTTCTTCCGGTTCATCAGCAATGTACTCGCCCATGGCGCCGCGTTTCCATGGCCTGTCCACAATTCGTTCCGGATGCTCGCGCCGAAATGTCTCTGCCATATGGCAGCTCCAGCAAACGGGCAAATGCGTTTCAAGTACTTCCGGAAGTTTTTCCGCGGGAATCTCAGTCCACTGCACAGTTTTCTTTTCAGGGCTAAGCAAAGCGGGCCGGTGATCGTGCCAGTGAATCTTCTCGATCGGCTGACGGCAATACGTGCACGCTCTGCCGCGATACCATTGCTGGGCAATGCTCCACACCGAGCAACCTTCCGGATCGTTTTCAATCTGGCTAAGACATTCTTGTCCGCAGCGTTCACGCTCTGGCCAATGGGAGCACTGGTCGAGACGAATTCGGGCGTGTTTGCCCCCCAGAAGATCGACCGCAGCTTTACCCGCATTCACGTGCACGGCCGCCGGGTTTCGCGTTTCTGGGCAAGTCACGAGCCTCTTGCCTCGGTACTTCAAGTATGTGCGGGTCGCCATCATCAGGCCAATCGAGGTGCCTGCAATTAAGACCAGGCCTACAATCACAAGTAAAGTTGTTGAAATCGGAATCATAGAAATGCCTCCTTTCCCGTTATCTCGAGACTCCAAAGCGCGATGGCCCGGAACCACAGCAGTTCCGGGCCGCCTGCGTCCTCCAATTACGCCGCGAACCGCTTTGTCAGCGGCACGGTGGTCATGATTTCAATCTTCCGTGGCAGGGCGGCGGTGGCGACTGGTGCTGTGATTTCGAGCACGCCGTTCACATATTCCGCCATGAGCTTCTCGCCGTTCACGCCTTCGGGCAGAGTAAGAGTCCGCTCAAAGACGCCGTACGTGATCTCGCCCTCAAAAAGCTCGGCTTCTTTCACACGATGCGTCAGCTTTCTCTCACCGCGGATCGTGAGCAGGTTGCCTTGTGCGTGGACCTGCACATCCTTCGGCTCGATGCCCGGCAGTGCTACGCGGCAAATATACTTCTTGGCTTCTTTGTCCACGTATGCTTCCACCGCTGGGTAAAAGCCAAAGCTCTTCTTGAACTCGGGCAGTTCCGGCCCCCAGGGCTTGCCCACCAAAATGCGATTGAACATCTCGTCGAATTCGCGACGAACGCCAAACAGATCCTCGAACAGTCTTTCCGTTGTATACAGGTTTCTCATTTCATCCTCCTCAACCGAATTCCGCCTCGCCTGAGGCGGCCCTTTTCACCAGGGTTGGAGGCAGCGGCTCGCGTGGAAGCATTTTCCGGCCTGATGGGCCGGTGCGCCCCTAACTGCTGGCGCTTCAGGGTGGACTTCGCGGCTCACCGCTGCCTCGGAGCGAAGGACAGAAAGTCTGCTAAGTCTAGCCTCTTCATCCGGCCAGATGACTTGCCAGCGAGGCAGAGCCGCAGGCTTCGCCGTTTGTCTTCGTTCCCGGCAGCCTCGGCAGCTCGTTCCCATGGCAGCTTGTGTCCTTTCACGTCTCCTTTTTATGCTCCCCGCCGGTAGGAAATCAGTGACCTGAGGCACGACTCGAAGTGACCGGCGCCACACAGGTCTAGCGCTTCAATGCCTGCGGACGATGTGACGCACCTCACAAAGGAGGGTAACGGGAGTCACCGCGGATCGCACGGCCGCTGATCAATGCTTCGGTAGCAACAGTTCTCATTCACAGCGGAGGTTAGCTGCCATGTCACCGTCCGCAACAGCGACACCGATTCATGAAATCTCCATCCCGCGAGCCGTCCGCGGAATTTCGCCGGCACAACAGTTGGCCAAACGGCACGGAGCGGCACTTTCCAGGACGTTCCTGAACGAGGTTTTATTGGAGAGCCAACGGCTCAAGGGAGGTTCTAAGACTGCGGATGTTCTGCTCGCTTTGCTACTACACGTCGCCCTCATCGGCGGACCCATCGTTGCCGGCCTCTACTACACCGACACAATCAATCTGAAGCAATTCGCGACTACCTTCTTGGTGGCACCTCCGCCTCCTCCTCCCCCGCCTCCAGCGGCCGCAGTTGGCGTCGTCAAATCGCCGATGTCGAAACGCGTATTCATTAGCCAAGGGAAGCTGCTCGCACCTACCTACATTCCGAAGCAGGTTGCGCAGCTCAAGGAAGCGCCAATCGACTCGGATGCCTTTGGTGGAGTAGCCGGCGGCGTTCCCGGTGGAGTGCCGGGCGGCCAGTTGGGCGGCGTCGTTGGTGGTGTGATTGGCGGGGTCCTGAATACCGGCGCGAAGCCGGTTGCGCCACCAGCGGCGAAATCAGGCGCGCCCGTTCGCGTAGGTGGGTGCGTACGTCCGCCAAAAGCGATCGTACAGGTACGTCCCCAATACCCTACACTCGCGCGACAAACCCGTGTTCAGGGCGACGTGAAGATCGACGCAATCTTGGATGAGCAAGGAAACGTAGTTGATATGAGGGTAGTCTCTGGGCATCCGCTTCTGTATCAAGCTGCGCTGGACGCATTGGGTAAATGGAAATACGAACCAACATATCTGAACGATAGGCCGATTGCCGTCGCGCTAGTGGTGACCATTACGTTTCAGTTGTCGCAGTAGAAGTCCGGAAACTTGAGAATCGGCTATTTCACCTGAAGCGATCGGATGTACGCGACAAGGTCGTCGATGTGCTGTTGACCCGTTGGGTCGTGAACTGGGTCGAGTTTCTTAAGACGGGACCCCCAGACGGGCATGTCTTCCGAACCATGAGAACCGAAAGTCTTGCCAAAGGTCAGCACAACTCCAACGTAGCCGGCTGGAAACTTATTCTCGTGTCGCTTTGAGAGGGTCGTCAAATCAGACGGCGGCGTCTTAAATACGAAAGCGGCAGGCCCATCGCCTTTCGCAGTCTTTCCATGGCACGAAGCGCAGTACTTTAGATACGTTTCCTGGCCAGCCGCGGGGCTGGGTGGCTTCGGAGCCGATTTGCGTTCATTTCTATTCTGCTGCCCGGTCACGCTAAGAGCTGCAAACAATGATGTACTCAGGAGAATTATTCTAGTCCCGCACATGTGTTCTTTCGCTCCGACGGGTCCCGTTTGAGGTACCGCTAGCGCTCTGCGGCCGATACTACCACGGTCATTTGCTCGACGCCTGCAGCGGCCTTCAGTCCGCAGTGTCAGAGGACACCCATCAAGGTGAGCAAGCTCACAGGCTGGAGCTTGCGTACGACTCTAGAATCCAAGATGACGGATTCAACTAAGGAGACGACCGTGAGCACAGCCGCCATTGACAACAGCAGAATCGTTTACTGGCACCGCGAATTACCTCCCTTCGATGCCGATGCCGTGGCCGAGCATGTTATCGAAGCTACGAGCAACCGTGTTCCCGGGACACTCGTCCATCGAGACGAGTTGTGGGGGCGATGTTACGAGACTCTCATGGCTTCGACCGCTACTCGGTTGGAACAGGAGGTTGCTCGCCTCGGAGGTCACTACGCGCACGTGCTTGATGAATCGATTGACAGTCGGCATGACGCAGCTACCGGCGAAGCCTGGTTGCACGGCCGCTTCACCTACATGTTGTACCGTCGGCCGGTGAAAAACATTCCAGAGCCACATGTGTAAACGAGCACGCACACGTGTCGAACCAAAAGCCACAACAAACTGGCAATCTTCGCATCTGGCGGCTTTACGTTATTCCGTCCGGGCGGAGCCTGGCGCTGCTTTAGCAGCCGCACGTCGCGGGTTTAAAGTGTAGGAGCTGAGAACCCGGATATAGTTGGCGCGATCGAAGGCAGATGGGTTGGGCACGGAGCGCCTACTCATGCTGCCGCGCATTTGCTGGATCGAATCGTATTCATGCTCCTCCATCCACTGCGACATCTCGTGCAAGACCACATTGGCGTGCCGTATTCCGCTCTGAAAGAAGGCGGAAGTCATCATCGCAACATGTGCGCCAGCCATCATCGCCTTCAAGACATCCCGGCCCGAATGGACGCCTCCAGTGACAGCGAGGTTGGCGCGGACGAGTCCATGAAGGATGGCGACCCAGTGTAGACGCAGAGGCAATTCCTGCGATTGGCTTAGGGTGAGACTTGGGACGATTTCTAATGAGTCGATGTCGATGTCCGGCTGGTAGAAGCGATTGAAGAGCACAAGTGCGTCAGCACCCGCGTCATCCAGCTGCTTGGCCATGTTGGCTATCGCCGTAAAAAATGGAGAAATCTTCACGGCCACCGGAATGCGGACACACGCCTTGACTTGCCTTACGAGCTCGCAATAGTCCTCTTCTATTTTTGATCCTCTGTGATGCGCGTCCGATACAACGTCATAGATATTCAGCTCGAGAGCCGAAGCGCCGGCCTGCTCCATCAATTTTGCGTGGTGAGTCCATCCACCAACGGAAATCCCATTTAGGCTGGCGATCACGGGAATTGAGACCGACACCCTTGCTTTGCGGATCAGTTCAAGATACGCGTCGGGGCCCAGATTGTAGTTCTGGAGATTCGGGAAATAGTTCAACGATTCCGGAAAACTTTCCGCGCCGCGAGATAGATCAAAGTTGATCGCATTGCTTTCCAATTCAAGTTGCTCTTCGAACAAGGAAGGCAAGACGACGGCACCGATTCCGCTTTCTTCAAAGCGCCGGATGTTTTCGAGCGAATCGCACAATGGAGAAGCGGATGCAACGATGGGGGAGCGGAGCGGGAGACCCATGTAAGTCGTAGTGATGTCAATCATGTCGCGTCTCCGTCTTGATGAGCATGTTGCGCGGAAGTGACCGTTTCCGGCTGCGAGACGACCGGTGTTTCATTCCCCAGGGCGTGATTGGAATAGACCTTCCATCGAAGATCGACGTCCCCCTGCGCAAGTTCTAACAGGCGGTCTGCCTCCTGCGGGTTGTTTCGCGCCAGCATGGAATAGCGAGCCTCCTGATAAAGGTATTTCCTCAGCGGTATGCTCGGAGCCCTCGAATCCAGCTGAAATGGGTTTTTCCCTTCCGCGCGCAGAACGGGGTTGTAGCGCAGCAGGGGCCAATAACCCGAGAGCACTGCGGCTTTCTGCTGTTCCATGCCGAAAGCCAGATCGTAGCCATGAGCGATGCAATGACTGTAAGCGATGATCAGGGAAGGTCCGTCGTAGGCCTCCGCTTCAAGGAATGCCTTTACGGTGTGAGTGTCGTTACCGCCCATGGCTACACGCGCGACGTAAACCGATCCATAGCTGATGGCTTCAAGTGCAAGATCTTTCTTGGCCGTCTGTTTGCCGCCAGTCGCAAATTTCGCAACTGCCGCACGAGGTGTCGCCTTGGACATCTGCCCTCCAGTGTTGGAATAGACCTCGGTATCGAGCACGAGCACGTTCACGTTGGCGCCCGAGCCGAGCACATGGTCGAGACCCCCCGCCCCGATGTCGTACGCCCAGCCGTCCCCCCCGACCAACCAGACGCTTTTGCGAATGAGCGAATCTGCGACGGCGAGTAAGTCTCGTACTTCTGAGGAATCTTGCGACGACAATTTTCGTTTCAGTTCGGCGACGCGCTCACGTTGAGCCGGAATGTCCGCTTCGGTAGATTGATCGCTGGTGAGCAGACCGCTGACAAGAGTTTCGCCCAGCACCGAAGCTTGCCGGGCGACGAGGATTCGCGCATAGTCTGCCTGCTTGTCGACGGCAAGCCGCATGCCCAAGCCGAATTCGGCGTTATCTTCGAACAAGGAGTTAGACCACGCGGGACCCCGCCCATGATTGTTGACGGTGTAAGGGGTCGTTGGCAGGTTGCCGCCGTAGATGGACGAACAGCCCGTCGCATTAGCGATCAGCAGCCGGTCTCCAAACAATTGCGTCAGCAACTTGATATATGGTGTTTCGCCGCAACCTGCGCAGGCTCCCGAGAATTCGAAGAGCGGAGCGAGCAACTGCACATCCTTGACGTGAGAAAGTGACAGCCGCTCCCGATCCAAATCGGGCAGGGAAGTAAAGAAGTTCCAATTAGCACTTTCTGCCTCGCGTAGCGGCTCCTGTGGTTCCATATTGATGGCCTTATGCTTGGCTTCGCTCTTACTCTTTGCCGGGCACACTTCCACACAGAGCCGGCAGCCGGTGCAGTCTTCAGGGGAGACCTGCAGTGTGTAACGCAAGTTTTCGAGTTCACGCCAGCGCGGTTTTGCGGATTTGAACAGGGAGGGGGCAGCCCTCAATTCAGAGGAGTCATATACCTTGGCGCGGATAACTGCATGGGGGCACACGAGGACGCATTTACCGCACTGGATGCACAGTTCCTCGTCCCAAACTGGAATTTGCTGAGCGATATTACGTTTTTCCCACTCGGATGTTCCTGTAGGAAATGTTCCATCTACAGGCATCGCACTGACTGGAAGGGAATCGCCTTGCCCGGCGATGATCGAGCCTAGTACGTCACGTACAAATGAGGGAGCCCGCTCCGGAACCGGGGGCAAAACTCTCAGACCGCTCGACGCTTGCTGCGGAACGCTTACAGAGTGCAGATGAGCAAGAGTTTGGTCGACGGCAGCGAAGTTCTTTTCGACCACGGCATCGCCGCGCTTCCCATAGGTGTCGCGGACCGCGTCTTTGATAGCCTCGATTGCTTCTTCCCGCGGCAGGACACCGCTAATCGCGAAGAAGCAAGTCTGCATGATGGTGTTAATGCGGCCGGCCATGCCTGTTACCCGTGCGACCTTGTAGGCATCGATGACATAGAATTTCAGCTGCTTATTGATGATGTTTTGTTGCACAGGTTCTGGCACATGGTTCCAGACCTCAGTTGGTCGAAACGGAGCATTGAGCAGGAACGTAGCGCCAGGATCCGCGGATGCCAATACGTCCATGCGCTCCAGGAATTGGAATTGATGGCAGGCCACAAAGCTCGCCTTACTGATGAGGTAGGAAGAGCGGATCGGCCGCGGACCAAAACGCAGGTGGGAGACCGTAACCGACCCGGCCTTCTTCGAATCGTAAACAAAATAGCCTTGCGCATGGTTGTCCGTACGCTTGCCGATGATTTTGATGGAATTCTTGTTTGCGCCGACCGTTCCATCGGAACCCAGACCATAAAACACGGCACGCACTGTCTGCGGATCTTCCGTAGAGAAGTCGCGATCGTATTCGAGGCTGGTGTGCGTGACATCGTCCACGATTCCGACCGTGAAATGATTCTTAGGGGGGGTCTTCTTCAGTTCATCGAAGACGCTTTTCGCCATCGCCGGCGTAAACTCCTTGGAAGAAAGACCGAACCGTCCACCGATGACCCGTGGCCGAGCCGACGGTGACTCGTTAAGAGCCGCCACGACATCAAGATAAAGAGGTTCGGCAATACTGCCGGGTTCCTTGGTGCGGTCTAGCACAGCGACCGCAGTCGCGGTCTTTGGAAGCGCAGCCAGGAGGCTGCTCGGCGCGAAGGGTCTAAACAAGCGAACTTTCAGCAGCCCGACCTTTTCGCCGCGTGACCGCAGGTGCTCGATGGTCTCCTCTACGGGGCCGGCGCCAGAACCCATCATGACAATGATGCGATCGGCGTCCGGTGCACCCACGTAATCGAATAGCTTGTAAGCCCTGCCGGTGCGAGACGCGAAGCGGTCCATGACATCCTGCACGATCGTCGGGCACGCTCGGTAGAAAGGATTGATAGCCTCGCGAGACTGAAAGAACACATCCGGATTCTGCGCGGTACCGCGAAGAACGGGATGGTCGGGGGAAAGCCCCCGTTCTCGGTGTTTCCGGACCAGAGTCTCGTCGACGAGTGCGCGGAGATCATCGTCGCTTAATGGAAAGATTAGGTTGAGTTCGTGGGAAGTGCGGAAGCCGTCAAAGAAATGCAGGAATGGGATACGCGACTCCAATGCCGCGGCTTGTGCAATAAGCGCGAAATCGGCCGCTTCCTGAACCGAGTTCGAGCAGAGCATGGCAAAGCCCGTGGCTCGAGCTGCCATGACATCACTGTGATCGCCGAAAATGGACAACGCGTGGGACGCTACGGTTCGCGCCGCAACATGGATCACTGTAGGGGTTAATTCGCCGGCGATCTTATACATATTGGGAATCATTAGAAGCAGACCTTGCGACGCGGTGAAGGTAGTACCGAGAGCGCCGGCCTGGAGCGCCCCGTGGAGCACGCCGGCTGCGCCGCCCTCGGATTGCATTTCGATGACCTTGGGAACTGCGCCCCAAATATTCTTGCGGGCTTCGCCTTGCCATTGATCCGACCATTCCCCCATGGGAGAAGCAGGTGTAATCGGGTAGATTGCGATGACTTCGTTGAGGCGGTAGGCCACGTCAGCAGCGGCTTCATTGCCATCGAGAATTGCCGTGATGCGTGTCATGGCGTCTCCTGCAGTCGGCGAGCTTGGCGAGAGGCGGACTGATCTTGTCTCTGCGTGATCGGAGCCGGAAAAACAGAGTTCTAATCAGCAGCAGCGATAGGTTCGCAGGTCATTTAGGGCAGACGCTGTGACGCAAATCACCAAGGACTGTGACATCGGCACGCGCCTGATCTAAATTGAAACTGTGGGAGTGGAGAACTCAAGCGTCGGCAGTGAGTCGGGTTACGCTTCTTTACGACGGGAATCACGGAATTCTTCATCGGGACGAGGTATTCGACAACGGTGGGTCGCATGAAATTAGCGATCCCACTTGATCCGACATTGCGATCAGTGGCTCGCGACACAAACCACTGCCGCACTGTGGGAGGTTCGCGGAGGTGACTCGTGGTTATGTGCCGCATCGCTTTGCTGGGTGTTCTGATTCTGCTGGTCTCTGCCGTGGGTGCCCAAGATAAACCGCCTGCTACCAAAGCGCCGGCACAACGTGCCGCTGCGGCGTCGGGCAAGCAGACGTATAAGCATTATTGCGCCTCCTGCCACGGGGTAGAGGCGCGGGGCAATGGACCCGCTGCGGTCATACTAAAGACGACGCCGCCCGATCTAACCACGCTCGCCAGACGCCATGGCGGGAAATTCCCATACGACTACGTTTCCGATGTGCTGCGTTTTGGCACTCGTATCCGGTCTCATGGCTCTTCCGACATGCCAATATGGGGACCGATCTTCGGCTCTATAGACAACTATGACGAAGTTGCAGTGCGAAAGAGGATCAAGAATCTCAGCGACTACTTGGCGTCGCTGCAACAAAAAGAGCTGTAGTGCGGTGTTGCTGTTTGGGGCGCGGTAGCCCGCACTAGTCGTAAAGTGTGGCTGACTCCGCGTCTCAATCGAGTGGTTAAGAAGACGGATTGCTTCACGGGGGCCGGCAGAAAGCTGCCTTCCGCCCCGATCGATCAACTACTGATGGGCCCGGCCGAAAGAGCGGATGTCATCGTCGATTTCAGTGACGCGCAAGCTGGAGCTGAATTCTATTTAGTCAATGAAGGCCCAGATGAGCCTTTCGGTGGCGGTGTTTCGGGAAAGGACTTCTTGCCGGCCGATCCTAACGACCGGACAGGTGATGAAGTTCGAGGTCGTACCACTGGCTTCTACGGACACGAGCATTCGGCCACATCAACTGAATTTGCCCACGTTCACGCCGTTGGAGAGAGAAAGCAAGACAAGGAAGGTGTCCCTGAACGAGGAGGACTCAGCGGTTTTGGAAGGCGTCGGACCGCACGCGTCGCTTTTGTGGACCATAAACGAGGATTCGATCCGGCATCTGAGGTCGAGAACAGAGATCGGCAGTCCCGTTCACAAAGGATGGGACGACCAAGTAACGGAGAATCCCGAGACGAATTCCGTGGAAGTGTGGGAGATTTTCAACTTCACCGAGGACGCCCACCCGATCCACATCCACGAAGTGCAATTTCAGATTGTGAACCGGCAGCGCTTTGGCCGTGCTTCTACGCGGTCGCCGGAGAGCTGGGAGACAGGCTATAAAGACGTTGCGATTGCATACAGGGGTGAGATCACCAGAATAAGGGCAAAGTTTGACCTTACCGGGCTGTACGTGTGGCGCTGCCATATCGTGGAGCACGAGGACAACGAGATGATGCGACCGCTTCGGGTGGGACCACCCTCATGAACGGGTGCCGAAACTTCTTCCATCTGCTTTCCACTTGAAGGTCTCCCTAGACCGCGAAGGAGTGATGCGCCTCCCACGCAAGGATGTGACCTCGCTCACAGACGCGATTCCTCTCTGCTCCTACTCTCATGTGAAGCTGGAAGGTAAGCTACCATGCGACTGTACGGAACGGTGACGCTGGCAGGCTGCGATTTCGCCCGAGAGACGATCTCATCAAAGGACGAATAACGATCACGCGGTGCGCAGTGCTAGCGCGAGAGGAGGCCAACGATGAATAAAGAGTCGAAGTGCAACGCCAGGCCAGCTTCTTGTGCACGCGCCAAGAGCGGAGTCTTGACCGCATTAGCGTTGGGTGTTGTTTTCCTGGTGCTCGCTGTATGCCGGGCGCAGCTTACACTTGCGCAAGAGAGCAAGCAGAAGCAGCCGCAAGCGGCTTCAGAAGCGCGAGGTAAAACAGAACTAATCGCGCGTGGGAAGTATATCGTGGAAGGACTTGCTGCTTGCGGTGACTGTCACACCCCGCGTAACAGGGATGGCGATATTGACCGCACGAAGTGGCTGTCGGGAGCGCCAGTGTTCTATGAACCGGCTCGACGTGTTCCAGGGTGGGCGATCTCGGCTCCCCGGATCGCTGGCTTACCACCAGGGAGGGACGCCGAAATCATCACTCTGCTGACTACCGCGACATGGCGGGACGGCAAAGCTCCCCGTCCACCAATGCCTCGTTTTCATATGAAGCGCGAGGATGCAGAGGCTGTCGTAGCTTACTTAAAGTCGCTTTGAGCCGCGAAGGATATTCCAAGCCGAGAACTTTGCAACTAGCCGTGTTCCAATGCATTGGTACTTATTGACATTTACCGAGTATTTCCAGAGTTTCAGAAATATTTGTGGACTACTCATGCATAAATCTTCGCCTCATCTCCACTATTCCTGAATCGTTCAAAGATTTCATAGAGAAGAGGTAGAACCACCAGAGTCAGCACACAAGTCCACCGATGACGACCGTTGCCAGAGGTCGTTGAACCTCGGCTCCAGCGCTGGTCGATACGGCCATCGGAATGAAAACCGAGGCTGGCGACGAGAGCAGTCATAAGCACCGGGCGCTTGCTCAGTCACGCACCATCGGTGGTGCTCCCTTGGCGGCATCTTACATACATTCACCTTTGGCTCGGGTTGACAGGAATGCCTGCATCTGGCGCCTCCCTCCTCTTGAATGCCACCTGGACAAGTTGCGAGCCGTACTACGTGCTCGCTCAAGTCGCAGGAGCCTCGCCGGAACCGTCTCGGCGCACCTTATGTTTCGTCTGCCCGTCCTCTCCTTCTCGCAACACGTTCGCAGCGGTCCATCGCAGCTCTTCAGTGAATTCATTGCAACCTTCGACCTTCTCTCCGTCTTCTGGGATGTTCGCGCCTGCGCTCGAACACTGTCGCCTTTGCCGGAGCGCTGGCGGCGACTTTTCTCTTTCGCTGGCTCGCGCCGAGAGAAGTTGACCGGACCACTTAGTACAAGAGCGTTTATCGGTGCTTGGGACGCGGAAACGGAATGTCGACGATGCCGCCGTCGTGCACATGCCCGACTTCCGCTTTTCCGAGGCGAACCTCACGGGCGGAAAATTGATGTGGATGGACGGAAAGTTGCGGCCAAGACGAAACAGTACCCTCGAGATTATTCCGTCGCGGCATAGATCTGGCTCCTCATGGTTGGATGCCGATCCACGTTCGCCCGGCTCATGCTTGATGCACATGCCACCAGCAGGTCCAACAAATGCTCACGTTGGACCAGGAGAACCGCATCTTGAGCGCGGCTTCTCCGCACCTTCGCGTGGGCATCATTCTGCTCGTGCAAACAGGGGGAAGAACCTACAGTGAAGGATTCCGGCTTCGTTGGGACCAGGTGGATTGGGAGAATCGGCTCATCCGCTTTGGGAACGACGTAAAGACCCCGGGATCTTCCGAGCCACTTCCGCTCACCGATCTGGCCTTTCGCGTTTTGCAGAAATGGAAAGAGCAATCCCGTTCGGATTCGCCGTACGTCTTTCCGAGTCTGCGAAAGCCAGGCCATCCAGTCGGCAGCGTGAAGACCACTTGGCGTTCGACCTTGAGGCGAGCAGGAGTGCCGCACTTCCCGATTTACAATCTGCGGCACGCTTTTTGCACAAGGCTAAGTTGGGTTGCGCCGGATGCGGTCATCGAACGGGCCATGCGCCACACCAGCCCGGAGACGAAACGCATCTACCAGTTCAGCATGGTCGAGCAAGTGCGCAAAGCGATGGAGAAGGCGAACCAGCGAGTGTACGGCGATCGCGTCACGGTTCACTGACGCGGTTTACATGACACTAATATGACACTCGAAGATTGGCAGCTTAATCGCGAGAATGGGCCATTTGTAACTGATTGAAAGAGAAGGAGAAGTTGGCTCCCCGGGCTAGATTCGAACTAGCAACCCTTCGGTTAACAGCCGAATGCTCTACCGTTGAGCTACCGGGGAACTGTACAAGATGTTTCTCTTCATTCTAATACAGCGGCCAAAATCAATCCAATTTCATGCTCTGGTCCGCAGGTTCAAATCGCATTCCTGCAATGTGGACTATGAACCCCTGTCCGGCGTCCGATTCTCAAACGCGGAGTCTTTCGCCATCGCCACGGTGCTGAGCCATAAGCTCTTCTTGAGCAGGCCGTTCCCTTGTCCCACAATCCTGCCTTGCCATCAGTCCTATAAGTTGTAATCGCTGGCGCGTTAACAAACATCCCTTGATTCCGCTTTCGACTCTCCAGGCGGGCTACCGTCTGCTGCTGCATGGTTTGGCTGCGGAGCGTCTGCACGCAACCTCGTTCAGTTCAAGCGCCAGCAACGGCCAGCCCCTGCGCTCGCCGATTGAGCTACCGGGAACGGTTAAGCAGACTCCGAAATTTGCAACAGACTACGCGCCCAGCAAAATTGCCGCCGACATGGATCTGGCGTGCTGGCGATTGCGGACCAGCTGCGCGACGCGCTTTTGATCTGTGAGCGATTAATCCTTCGTTTAGGTGGCTTGCGCTACTGTCTGGCCGTTCGTGGATCCTGGTGAAGGCGGAAAGATTCCAAGCGAGGTTCGGATGAACAACCGGAATGGAATTGTTTCTCTGGCGACGGTGTCCTTTCTGATGATTTTTTTCGTAGTAACAGTGATTGCAGCTCCATACAACACTAATGTGGCGAAAGTGGAAGGTGCTAGCGGGTACCACGTTGTGAAGACCGTTCCGATCGGAGGCGATGGAGGGTGGGACTATGCCACCACCGACTCGGTGGGGCGGCGAATCTACGTTTCGCATGGCACCCACGTCGTTGTGCTCGATGCGGACACGCTGGACAAAGTCGGCGATATTCCGGATACGCAGGGCGTGCACGGCATCGCGATTGCATCGGAGTTTGGGCGCGGTTTTGTGAGCAATGGCCGGACAAACAACGTCACCATGTTCGACCTGAAATCGCTGAAGATGCTGGGGCTGATTCCCGCAGGAACCAATCCAGACGCCATCGTTTATGACTCTGCGACGAAACGCGTATTCGCGATGAACGGGCGCAGCGGCGACATCACGGCGATCAACGCAGCGGATGGAAAAGTGGTGGGCACAGTCGCGGTCGGGGGCAAGCTGGAATTCGCTGCGGCGGATGGAAAGGGCACGATCTTCGTCAACGTAGAAGACAAATCGGAATTAGTACACGTGGATGCAGAGAAGCTGACTGTGCTGCATCGCTGGCCGCTGGCGCCGTGCACCGAACCATCCGGTTTGGCGATGGACGCTGCGACGCGCCGGCTGTTTGTCGCTTGCGACAACAAGATGATGGCCGTCGTAAATGCGGACACAGGAAAGGTTGTCACGACGTTGGCCAGCGGCGAGGGAACGGATGCGAGTGCTTTCGATCCAGAGACCAAGCTGGCGTTTGCGTCGAACGGTGAAGGAACACTGACGGTGGTGCACGAAGATTCGCCCGACAAATTTTCCGTCGTCGAGAATGTGCCGACCAAGAAGAGCGCGCGGACGATGACGCTGGACTTGAAGACGCACAACGTTTTCCTGCCGGCGGCGGATTTCGATCCTCCCGCGCCGGGCGAGCGACGCGGCAAGATGAAACCGGATTCGTTCGTGCTCCTAATGCTCACGCGATAAGCCGCCTTCTTCCGTGAAGCGCAGCGCGAACTTTGGATAACTGTCACGACAGCCGAGCGCTCACGCGGCGGAAGTTTCCTTGCTATACTCTGGGGCATCGCGGCGCGTCTTTCCGAACAAGAATCGGCCGAAACAAGAATCGGGCGCGGCGACACCAACCGATGACGGCGCACGAATCGTCTTCAGCCAAACGCGCACTGAAACCGCAGCGTGGTCCGCACGCTCCCAAATCCATCGTGATCGAAGGTCCGTTACGCGTGGGGAAGTCCACCCTGGCGCGGATCCTGGCGGAGCGGCTGCACGCGCGGCGCGTCTACGATTGCGAAGACAATCCGTTTCTCGGCGAGTTCTACAAGGAAAAGCCGGGATCAGCACTGCGCGCGCAGATGTATTTTCTTTTCGAGCGGCAGAAACGTTTGCGTGAAGCGCTGGCGGCGGAATCGCCGGCTCCTTTGCTCTCCGATTTCCTGATGGAGAAGGACCGCATTTTCGCAAACCTCAATCTGGACGACGAAGAACTAAAACTTTACGAACGATACTACGCAGTGCTTACGGCGGATTTGCCGGCGCCGGACCTGGTCATCTATCTGCAGGCCAAACCGGAAGTATTGCGCGCGCGGATTGCGAAGAAGGCGGCGAAGGACGAGAACCAAATTTCCTCCGAATATATCGAAGAGGTTTCGCGTGCGTACGAACATTTCTTTTTCCGTTACGAAGCGTCCGACCTGCTGGTGATTGACACTTCGGAGATCGACTTCGTGGCGCGGAATGAAGATTTGCAGCAACTGCTGCGGCGGCTGCAGGAGCCAGTCAAGGGCACGCAATACTTTCTCCCCCTCGGCGAAGGCAACTAGCCTACCCCGCCCCGTTTCTACTTAAAGAGTGCGCAAGCCACTGAAATAAAGGGAGATAACAAATTACAAATTCAGTCTGCACATGAGTGCGCGACGATTCCCGAACAGCAGTCGGATTAGAGCGCAGGCTTGGTGGATTCTCAAGAAGATAAACTAAGACAAGCGCTAACAGTTCGAATCAGGCAGCATGTCTTTGGTTTTGTTAGGTCTACAGGTGTCGAGAATTGCGATTGTGATCCAATCGTGCGCTGGGCGCACAGGGCGCAAGGAACGTCCGGTCCCTACTTAGCCCGAATCGGCCGTCTAGCTAAGCTAGCCTGAGGAGTGAAGCGTGTCTTCCTCTTCAGATTGCCGCCCGCGATCTTGCGATCTCTTTCTCGGTATAGCGATATATGCGGAAAACATTATTGTTCTGCGCTTTTGCAGTTTCACTGGCGGGACCGAAATAGGGATTTACGTATTCCCAAACGATTTCACCTTGCGATGTAACCTCGAAAAAGCGTCCGAACCACCCTTCGTTGATCAATGTATTTCCGTTCGGCAGCCGCTCGGCGTTCGAGATGCGCGGGCTAAAAAAATTCGAAGGAACACTTTCTTGGTATTTCCACACAATGTCATTTGTCCGAGGATTTACCTCTATGACCCGGGAAAAAGGAAAACTCTCGTCCAACCGGTGAGCGCCATTGTCGAAGATCAGAATGTTGCCATTTGGCAGCGGCACGGGTGCATGCTGGCCTGAAAGAGGCGGCGCACCCAGCTTCCACACTATACGTCCGGTTCGCCGCTCGATTTTGATGACCGTCGAAATCTCGCGGAAACTCACAAGCAGGTCGCCCTCAGGAAGCTCTATGACCGCGTTGCCGTGAGTCCACTCCGAACGGTCACCTTGTATCTCCGTGATTATGTCTTTTCCGGGATCGAGATGCTCCCAACTGCGCCATTCCCAAACCGTCCGGCCATCCTTGGTGATCTCCACCAAATAGTCAGCCCAGATTTTCCCCTTCTTTTCAGTACCCGGTCGCCCACCTCGTACTTTTTTCGCGATCTCGTCCGGGAGCTCAGTGGCGCACAAGAGAAGGACATTCCCGTTCTTTAGTAGCCTGCCATCATGATGATGATTGGGGTGCCGCACCTCCCAGAGCACCTTGCCATTCCAATCAGCTTCCAAGGCCACGCCCCCTTTGAACGGCGCTCTGCCCAAGAACGAGTCGTTGGGTATTTTCCCGTTGTAGAACAGAGTACCTTCCTCAGTTAAGTAGCCGTAAAGACCAGGAGGGTACGGCATCTTCCAAGTGTGGACTAGCCTGCCATCAAGAGAGATGAGATAGACAATACCGTCGCCTGCCAACGGTGAAAACAGCGTCAAGCCAGGACAGGCGCTAGCAATATCTAGTGCACGCAAGCCAGTGCCTCTGCGCCGAATTGGATTCTGGTCAATGCTAGCGTTTCCAGTCGGTGTCGAGATTGCCTGATCTTGAACTTGCGAAATAGAATCGAGCGCGCTGGCGCCCGCCGCGGCTGCGCCGACACATATTCCAGCGAAGTTGCGCCTCGTTATCGTTGTCCGTAGCCTGGTGACCATGCTGGCCTTCCCGAAAGGATACATTCTAGACCCGTTTCACACGCTTACGCCGAGTGAATAGGCATGCGAAGGTCTGGAGCAGCATTCGCAATCAAGTAGCTTGTGGGCGTATGGTCTGGAATCCGGAAATTATGGACAAGGTCCTGCCAAGCTGTTGTGAGGGACGGACCGATTTACCAGCAATCTGTTCAAGAATGCTTTACGGCAATTCGCAAATGAAAGAAGCTTTCCCGATTGAGATTGCATACCCGCCTTTCGGGCTTAGCCGCAGCCCCCAGGCATTCAATTCCGGAATATTTTGGGACGTCACAATTCCCTGATAATTATGAAGATTCCAAACTGAGAACGTTATCAACTCTTATGTCGTACGGAACCGCATCTAACCAATCAAACCCTACCTTAATTTTGCCCGTGAAAGCGAGAAATCGGCTGCCATCGGCAGAAATGGAGACGGAGTAGCGCACCCCGGCCCCCCTCCCTGAAATCTCTTGCACTATCTTTTCGGTCGAAAGGTCGAACACGCGAAGTTTAGGGTTGTGATTCTTAAAGGCTCCCAGACAGTTTCGGTCAACGGCCAGAACTCGATTGTCAGGCGTAATGGCGATGCTACCCGTGAGTAGGCCAGTATTGAACTTCTGTGTGGTCGCCCCTGTGCGCACGTCAAATGCGAATAAATCGGGCTCGTTTCTGGGTGATATGCAGGGCATCGCGTTGGGAACTGGCACGAGAAGAAAGGAGCCATCCGGATCCCATGCCATATTATTTGTAAAGCTCACCCATCCTTGGGAAATGTCCCAGCTATTGACACGCTTCCCCGTCATGAGGTCGTAAACAACGATGCATCCATTGATCAGACCTCTTACCCAGAGAACGGCCGCCAGGTCGCCATTCGGGGAAATCTCCATTGTGCGTACTTCGTATTTTTCAACCCTGGTTTTGCCACGAACCGTTCGTCTTACATCATTGGGAGCGATAAGCTGATAAGCATGAACCTCTGCAAGGTTTTCCCTGCGCAGCACGTGGAGCGCCTTATCCAGGAGAACTATCACTCGACTACCGTCCAGAGAAAATCTAATGATCCGTTCACCACGAATGGGGGCAGGAAAATAGCCAGTTGCGGATGCTTTTACATCATTCTGCTGTAGCCGGAACTCAGCAAGCAGTTTGTCTTTTTTGAAGTTCCAAATCTGGGCGACTTCTAGAAACCGCTTCGTCCCAGGGTCAAGAGTTTCCTCCCGGCGCGTACTTTCGGTAACAACGAACTGCTCTTCGGGCGAGATATCAGCAGAATTCGGGTTGCTGTGCAAAGCGTACGTCACCAACCGCGTTTGAGGAGGCCCGTCAGCGGCGGGGCATACCATACCCGAGAAAACGGAAAGGGAAAAAAGCATGCCTGCACAGATGAGAGGCCAGACCCCGATTCGGAATTGTGGGCTCTTAAACTCTTTTGCCATGCTGGCGAGAGGAAGTGCAATCTATCGGCCGACTTCCGGCTCAATGTACGGCATCAATTTACAATGGCTTACGCAACTGTCCAAAGAGCCGGTCTCGGGGTTGATGCCTTTTCCTTTCAATGGTGCCTGGTAAACGCATTATAAAAGGGCGCCCTTTTGGAGTAGGTTTTGATCGTTCGCATCATTACCTACAACAAGGAGCGCCCTCATGAATGATGCCAAGTATATTGGGCTGGATGTTCACCAAGCAAC
>Ga0268266_10000267_pt1 | contig 86736 bp, 75 predicted proteins | sample KBSS13metaG_FD_190356 | JGI IMG/M metagenome (GOLD analysis project Ga0268266, IMG submission 190356) | Switchgrass rhizosphere microbial communities from Kellogg Biological Station, Michigan, USA - KBS S1-3 metaG (SPAdes) (version 2) | ecosystem: Host-associated > Plants > Roots > Rhizosphere...
AGGCGAGGCTTAATGTGTTTTGGACTGAGCGGTTCGCGCAGCAGGGGATTGGCGTACAAATAGATTTGCCCGACGGAAATAAAATTTGCAGCACGCCAATACGCGTGCACTTTGCGCAACTCTTCAACGGAAAGTTGTTTCTTTGATGGTTGCTTGCGCGCGGAACTTGCGGCGGAGGGAGAAGCCATGCGGGGACTCCTGAAATCCCTCCCATCTTAATCCAGGTGGAACGCGAGAGAACAGCCTGCAGTTACTGTAGAGCCGGTTTCCAAGCGATCCTCGCTTTTGTAGGAAAATTTACGCGCTGTTCACATAAAAGACATAGACATGCAGAAGAAAAGGCGGAAGCGCCGTGCGCTCCCGCCCATTGTGCTTTGCCCTTTGTGGTTTGAATGTAACGCGATTCGTTAGAAGTCGAACCGCACGCCGAACTGCAGTTGGCGAGCGCCGTACAACGCACCCGAAGTAGTACTAACGCTGCCAAACGACGGCGATGGAATCAGGCAGCCGTTGGTATGACCGCCACAGGCGTTGACACCCGGTGCGCTAGGAGCAAGGTACGTATAAGCGGTTGTATTTACGCCGGAGATGATGGTGCTGTTCAGCGCATTGAACGCGTCAACCACAAAGTTGAGTTTGTACCTTTCGTGGAAGGTAAATCCGCGACCCACCCGCAAATCTACGGTGGTGAAGTTCGGCAGATTGTAAAGGTTGCGGCCTTGCCACGAGATACGGCCACCCGTGGGCCCCGCGAAGGTACTCACTTCAGCGCCGGTCATTCCTCCATCACTGGGAAGCCCCCCGCCAAGAATTGAGCTGCCGATATTGGCGTTGTAAGGCTGTCCTGTCGCGGATGTAATGATTCCAGAAACGTTCCAGTCGCTTGCCAGGATCCGCAGGAAAGCGTTCGATATCCTGCGTCCATAAGTCGGCTGCCAGACAACGCTTCCGACGAATCGATGCCGCTGGTCGAGATCGGAATAGGAATAGTCCTGCTTGAAGTTGTAGGGATCGAGGACACCGTCGGTGCCGAAGAAAGTTCCATTCGTACCGGCTGTCTGGCCGTTGTCGAGCGCTTTGCTATAGGTGTAGTTAAAGAGCAGTTCGAGATCGTGCCGCATGGGCTTACGCACGGACAGGACGAGGGCGTTGTACCAAGAGTTGACGACGCTGGCCTGGTTGAGGATCAACCCGCTAGCGGGATCAATGCGGCCAGAGCCCTGCGGAGCAACAACAAGGTTGTTGAGCTTTGCATCTACTATTTCTGGCCCGTACCAAGGCACGGTTGCGGTCTGCACCGTATTGCCGGCGGAGTCCAGCACATCATAACTGCGGGTAACCGTTGTCGGCGCGACGTTCGAGTCATAGCTCGTCGGTAACCGCAGCCCCCGAGTCATAAGATAGGTCGCAGAGATCGACATGCTCCACGGGAGTTGTCGTTCGATGCTGAGCTCCGCTTCATGGGCGAGGGGGTTGACGAAATCGGGCGTCATTCCGTGTACTGCCGCAGCATTTGGTGGCAGACCGCCAGCGGGAAGCGCGGCGACCGGCGTTAGCGCACCATCAAACGGAGCTGCGAGCGGTGGTCCCGGCGGCGTGAAGTATACGTTGGGAAAGGTGGGAGCGCAGGAAGCGAAAGCGCCGCCCGGGGCGCAGCCGCTGAATGTTTGCTGAAAAACCCCGTTTTCGACGCGCAATGCATAATAGGTGCTGTTGGAAGTTTTTCCGTAGAACATGCCGTAGCCTGCGCGAACGACGGTTTTGTCGGTAGGCTGCCAGGCGATGCCGATGCGTGGGCCGAAGTTGTTGGCATCCGTATTCAGGGTTGAAGTGTAATACGCAAGGAGCGGAGTCGCAGTGTTAGGCTGCGGCGGCTGAGGAACCATCTGCAGGTCGTAGCGCAGGCCGAGATTCAGGGTCAGCCTCGGCTTGATCTTCCATGTGTCTTCGAAATAGAGACCGAGGTCGTTGTTCAGGAAGTCGTCCTTGCCAACTCCGGTGATTGGGTCGTTGACTTGGGTAAAGCTGGTGTAGTGCATTCCAGGCGCAACGCCGTCACCGACGTCGGTACCCGTCACATCGGCAACCCAGCGGCAAAAGGTTGCATTCGGTCCTGCCGGACAGACGGGAGTAACTCCATCGGCCAGCGTAAAAACCGTCGAGTTATAGCTGTAGTTGCCGTCGCCTTGGAATAGGTTGATGAGTAACTCGTGGATGATGTTGATGTCCACGCCCATTTTTAGGAGATGCGAGCCCTTCGCGACTGAAAAATTGTCGGAAAACTGGTTGCGATGCTCATCCGGAAAAGCCGGGCGCGGGAGGGCTGAAGTTTCGCCATAGGAGAAAATGTTCAGCAGGGAGGCGGAAGGTCCTGGAGAGTTGGTGCTGGCGAATTCAAAGTCGCGGCCCCAAGCATAGCGGAAATCGTTCACTTTGTTTCCGGAATAGGTGGACGTCCAATTGGCGATGAAGAATCGCTCATGCGTTCCTCCGGCGCCGTTCTGAGTCGCGCCGCCGTTGTTTACGGTTGGTGCGGTGTTATAGCCGAAGGGTTCCTGCCAGTTCTGCCAGTTGAAAACAAGGCTGAGGTGATTGTTGCTGTTGGGCTGGTAGTCGAGCTTGCCAAGGAAGACATCTTGTTTGAGGTTGCGTGGGAAGGCGCCAAGATTGTCTTCGGTGATGTAAGCCTTGGCATTAGCGCAGGCTGTGGGATCGACTGCGGCAGGACACACGAAACCGTTGATCGTCGCGTTGGTTTGCGTGGAAGTGTAGAGAATCGGATTGACCTTGCGGAATCCGTCGTATGTTCCAAAGAAGAACAATTTGTCTTTGACAATCGCGCCGCCGGTGCTGCCGCCAAACTGATTTTGCTGGTGAACTGTTTGTGTGAAGATGCCGCGGTTCTTCCCGAGGGGATCGAGAGCGTTCAGATCGGGATAACGTAAATTGTAGAAGAGATCGCCGTGCCACTGATTGGTGCCAGACTTGGTGACGGCATTCACTACGCCACCCGCTGCCTGGCCGAACTCGGCGCTGTAGTTGCTGTTGCTGACCTGGAATTCCTGGATGGAATCGGCGCTATAAACGTAGCTGACGATGATGGCGCGGCCGCGCGCTTCAGAGAAAAAGGCTTGCGTGTTGTTCGCGCCGTCTACGGAATTGCCGTTGTAGAGACCGGAAAGGCCGCGGAAGCTGCTGAGGCCGCTGTTGCCATCAGTGGTGACGGCAGGAGTGAGTAGCACAAAGTTTTCCCAGCGGCGGGCGGCGATGGGTAACCCATCGACGAGCGTTTCGCTGACGACTTGCTCCTGAGACGTTTTGCTGGTCTCGAGCAAAGGAGTTTCGTCGGTGACAGTGATCGAGGTCGTTTGCGTTTGCAGCGGTAGTTTGGCATCGAGCGTCAATGTGTCGCCGACGTGCACGGTGATGTTTTGAAACGTCACCGTGGTGAAGCTAGCCTTGCTTACCGAGACTTCGTAATGGCCCGGCTGCAAATATGGCGCGGCATACAATCCGGCGCCGTTGCTGGTGTATGTGGTTTCCGCGCCGGTGTCGATGTTTTTCACTACGACGGTCGCGTCGGAAGTTACCAAACCATTCGGATCGGTCACCGTGCCGGAGATGGTTCCGGTCGCCGTTTGCGCGTGAGAAAGCGGCACGGAAAGAACAGAAACTACAGTAAAAAGGAGCAACGAAAAGACACACCTACTCAAACGAAAAGACACCGCTTTTCCCATTGGTTCTCCAGAGATTTAAATTCTCACCCCGAGAATTTTGAAAGTTCCCAGACGATGTTGAGGACATCGCCCCAGGTCGTCCAATTCAGATCTTGCGTGCTTCCCATCAGCGCGCCAGAGCGCGGGGAAGCTCTGAAATTGGTCAACTATATGTTAAGGCAGAGTCAACGAATGTGGAACTGGCCCGCTGGAATTTTCCTGTGGAAAGTTGTGAGCGATTTGGTGGAAGGAGTTTGCAAAGGAGTAGGGAATTGAATAGGGTGGAGGCGCTTGTAAACGTTTACGCTGGAGCTGTACCCTATGTTTTCTCGCCGCTTTATCGTTACCGTTGCTGTGCTAGTGCTGCTTTTGGCTGCTTGCTCTGGCTCGGCGCAGACCTCTGCCCCCATTCGCTTCCTTGAGAAATCGAAAATTTTTGTTGTTGATGCGGGAACTGCCTCTTACGTGTTTGGTGTGAACGAACAAAACATGCTGCAGCACATTTACTGGGGCGGACACGTTGCACGCGATGAGGATTTTGCAGCGGCGACGAGCTTCCACGAATGGGCGTCTTTTGATTTGGGGACGACGACGACACCGCAGGAGTATCCCGGATGGGGCGCCGGTCTTTATGTCGAACCGAGTTTGAAAGTTACTTTTCCTGACGGCAATCGCGACCTCGTTCTGCGCTATGTCGAACATCGCATCGAAGGCAACACCGTGACTGTCACCCTGAAAGACATCGAGCGGGAGTTGCTTGTTCACCTTCGCTACATCGTTTTTGCGAAGACGGGCATCATCCGTCGCGAGGCTGTGATCGAAAATCGTACCGGCAAGGCTGTCGTTGTGGAGAATGCACAGTCAGGAGCGCTTTACGTGCCGCGCGGGGATGGCTACCGTTTGCGGTACCTCAGCGGACGCTGGGCAGGGGAATGGCAACTCAACGAAGAGGCGGTGCATACCGGCTTGAAAGTTTTGGAGAGCCGGCGCGGCAGCACGAGTCAGCAGACCAATCCATGGTTTGCGCTGGATCGTGACGGAAACAGCGATCCCGAGCACGGCAGCGTGTGGTTCGGCGCGCTTGGGTGGAGCGGGAGCTGGCGCATCAGCGTGGAGGAGACTCCGCACCAGCAAGTGCGCGTGACTGGAGGGTTCAATCCCTTTGATTTCGGCTACACGTTGGGGCCCGGAGAAAAATTGGAGACGCCGGCCTTTTATGCGGGCTACACCGACGGAGGGATTGGAGAAGCCTCGCGCATTCTGCATCGATTCGAACGCGCGGAAGTTCTTCCCAACGGAAGCGGCGCACGCACGCGTCCCGTGCTTTACAACTCTTGGGAAGCGACGGAATTTAATGTGGATGAACCCGGGCAGAAGGTGCTCGCTGAAAAAGCCGCCAGTCTCGGTGTCGAACGGTTCGTGATGGACGATGGCTGGTTTGGGCAGCGCAACACGGATCATGCGGGGCTCGGCGATTGGTATGTGAATCCCAAGAAATTTCCCAATGGGCTGGGGCCGCTTATCCAGCGCGTGCACGAACTAGGGATGGACTTCGGTATTTGGGTCGAGCCTGAAATGGTGAACCCGGATAGCGATTTGTATCGCAAGCATCCGGATTGGGCGATGCACTTTGCTGGGCGGCCGCGGACGGAAGCGCGCAATCAGTTGCTGCTTAATCTGGCGCGCGATGATGTTCGCGAATATGTTTTCAACTGGCTCGATGAGCTGGTGAGTAAGAATGACATTGCGTTTCTCAAGTGGGACTACAACCGCAACTTCAGCGAGCCGGGTTGGCCGGAGGTTGCGACGGATCAGCAAAAGAAAATCTGGGTGAAGTTCACGCAGAATCTTTACGACATTTTGGACCGGCTCCGGAAAAAACATGCAAAACTCGAAATCGAATCGTGTTCGGGTGGCGGTGGGCGCGTGGACCTCGGGATTTTGCGGCGAGTGGAACAGGTTTGGCCGTCCGACAATACGGAAGCGTTTGACCGGCTGACGATTCAGCAGGGGTTCACCTACGCCTACACTCCGCACGCGATGATGGCTTGGGTCACGGATGTTCCGAATTTCAATGGACGCAGTGTGCCGCTGCAATTTCGTTTCCTAGTGGCGATGCAGGGATCGCTGGCGATTGGTTCGAACTTGAACAAATGGCAGCAGGAAGATTTCGCGCTTGCCAAGCAGATGGTTGCTTACTACAAGTCCGTTCGCGAGACGGTGCAGAACGGCGAGTTGTATCGCCTGACACCACCGGCGGACACGAATTTCAAAGCGTCGCAGTACGTTTCGCCCGACAAGTCGCGCTCGGTGGTTTTTGCATTTTTGCATTCACAACAGTTCGGGCGGATGCTACCGACGCTGACGTTGCGGGGGCTGGATGAAAAGGCGGATTACTCGGTGACGGTGTTTGATGGAAAGTCTCGGCCGAGTTCGGCGCCGCTGCCAGCAAAGCTGAGCGGAGCTTACTTAATGAATTACGGCCTCGCGTTGCCGTTGACCGGGGATTACGACGCGACGTCCGTCAAATTGGAGCGCGTTGGCGACTAAGCGAATTTTCGGGAGTTTTGGACAATCGATTTTCTGCCGAACTCTTGTGACAAACGTTTCTTGCCTGAGCGCCGCGAAAACCTCAAAATAGAGGTTCTATCTGGGTGCTAAAGAGTGGTCTGAAGCGACGCAGCTGCGTAAGACGCTTCGTGTCCCGCGGAGCGAAGCCCTCGAAGAGGATAAGAATTGACGCCGACAAAACGTCTGGTTGCCTATTTTTCCATGGAAATTGCGTTGGAGAACGCCATGCCGAGCTATTCGGGCGGCCTTGGTGTTCTTGCCGGCGATACAATTCGCGCTGCCGCTGATCTGCGGCTGCCGATGGTTGCGGTGTGTTTGCTTTATCGCAAAGGATATTTCACTCAGGTTCTGGCTGAAGACGGATTGCAGACCGAAGAAGCGGTTGAGTGGAAAACCGAAGATTTCCTCACGGAAGAGAAGGCCAGGGTGCAGGTACCTCTGGAGAACCGGCGGGTCGAGTTGCGTGCGTGGCGCTACGACGTGAAAGGCGTTCGCGGCCACGATGTGCCGGTTTATTTTCTCGACGCGGATTTGCCTTCGAATGAGGAGCGTGACCGAAATCTGACTGGAAGCCTTTATGGCGGCGATCCTTACTACCGGCTGTGTCAGGAGGTGCTGCTCGGGATTGGCGGAGTGCGGATGCTCCGCCAGCTCGGATATGCCGACCTGACGCGCTATCACATGAACGAGGGGCACGCTGCGCTGCTAACGTTGGAACTTCTTGGCGAAGAAGCCGAAAAAGCAGGGCGCGAATCGATTCGCGGAGAGGACATCGAAAAGGTTCGGAGCAAGTGTGTGTTCACTACTCACACTCCGGTACCCGCGGGCCATGACCGGTTTCCGATGGAATTTCTGACACGGGCTTTTCCGGAGCGGCAGGAATTTCTGGATTTGAAAGACGCGTCCTCAGCTGAACTGCTTCGCAGTGTGTTACAAGCCGAGACGAATTTTCCCGATTTGCAGCATGCGGCTCGCAGCGGAGCTTCGGTGAACATGACGCATCTTGCGCTCAGCATGAGCATGTACGTGAATGGCGTGGCGAAGCTTCACGGCGAGGTTTCGCGGCGCATGTTTCCGGGCGAACACATTGAGGCGATTACCAATGGTGTGCACGCGGCGACGTGGACTTGTCCCGCTTTGCAAGATGTTTTCGATCGCTATATTCCCGCTTGGCGCGAAGATAACTTCACGTTGCGCAATGCACTAGGGTTGCCGCAGGAAGAGGTGTGGTCGGCTCATTTGCTGGCCAAGCACGAGCTTTTTGCGGAAGTGCAGAAAAAAACCGGTCTACGCCTAGATCCGGATGCTTTCACAATCGGATTCGCGCGGCGCGCCACGGGTTATAAACGCGCTGACTTGATCTTGTCGGACCTTGATCGGCTGCGGGAGATTGCGCGCAGTGCGGGCAAGTTCCAGATTGTGTTCGCGGGCAAAGCGCATCCCAAAGACGGCGGTGGCAAGGAACTAATCCGCAAGATATTTCGCGCGAAAAAGGCACTCAAGAAGGCGATTCAGGTGGTGTTTCTGGACAACTACAACCTTGAAGTCGGCGGAAAGATTACAGCCGGCGCGGACTTATGGTTGAACACGCCGCAATTTCCACTGGAAGCGTCGGGCACGAGCGGCATGAAAGCGGCCCTTAACGGCGTGCCGAGTTTGAGCATACTGGATGGTTGGTGGGTGGAAGGTTGCGTAGAGGGAGTTACGGGATGGGCCATCGGAGAATTTCGGCACAGCGGTGACGAGCGGGTGGACAACGCCGCGGATGCGGAATCGCTCTATGACAAGCTAGAGCATGTGATCCTTCCGCTGTTCTACAACGAGCGCAACAAATACTTGAATGTCATGCAGCATGCCATTGCGATTAATGGGTCGTTCTTCAATACGCAGCGAATGGTGTCACAGTACGTCACCGACGCTTATCTGAGACAGGGAAACAACCACGGCGAGAATTCAGCTGCGTGAGTCTGGCTGGCATGCCTGCTCGGCGTTCATGCGGCAGCCGTTTCCGTCACAATCCGGCCGTCGAAGAGATGAATGGTGCGCTCGGCATGGTGCGCGTAGCGGGGATCGTGCGTCACGATGCAAATGGTCGCGCCGTTGTCGTGCAATTCCTTCAGCAGGTCCATCACGGCGTCGCCATTTTTTGAGTCGAGGTTGCCGGTGGGTTCATCGGCCAGCAGGATCAAAGGATCCCCGGCCAGAGCCCGCGCTACCGCGACGCGTTGTTGCTGGCCGCCGGAGAGCTGGGCGGGAAAATGTTTCGCGCGATGGGACATGCCGACACGCTCCAGGGCGCCGAGGATTTTTTGGCGGCGCTCGGTGGAACTCATTCCGCGATAGGTAAGAGGCAGTTCTACATTTTCATAGACGTTTAGGTCGCCGATCAGATTGAACGATTGAAAAATAAAGCCAATTTCGCGATTGCGAATGCGGCAGCGGTCGGCGGAATTCAAATCGGTAACCGGATTTCCGTTTAGCGAGTAGGTGCCATCGGTTGGCGAATCCAGAAGGCCGAGGATCGCCAGAAGCGTGGATTTGCCACAGCCCGATGGGCCCGAAATGGCGACGTACTCACCACGGGAAATTTCGAGCTCTACGCCACCGAGAGCGTGGGTTTCGAGTTCATCAGCATGGAAGATTTTTCGAACGCCGGACATCTGAATCAAAGTGTTGCCTGCCGAAGCCATCCGAACCTCTCCTTGTTTTTTAGTGTCCTCAAATCGTCAGTCGCAGCGTAGTGCCGCAGCTGGATGAATGCGCGTGGCGCGAAGTGCTGGAAGATAGCCAGCAACGGTGGCGACGGCGATCAGTACAGCGATCGCTGCCGCGAAAGCTGTCGGGTCGCGCGGCGGCGTCTGGAAAAGCAGCGAGGAGATTACTTGCGCACAGATCAGCGAGGCCACAACTCCGAGAGCGATACCGATCCCCGCGAGCCTGAGAGTGCTGCCTAAAACAGTACGCCGCACCAACGCCGGAGTGGCGCCAAGCACCATGCGAATGCCAAATTCGCGTGTTTGCCTGGCGACGGCGTACGAGATGACGCCATAGATTCCGAGTGCGGCCAGGAGCAAGCCCAGGGCAGCGAATGCGGCGACCAGCAGCATGAAGAAACGGCGCGGCGAGACGGCGCGGTCTACCAACATTCGAATGGGCCTAAACTCTGCCGCCGGCTGTTTGGGATTCACCTCGCGCAAAGTCCGCAAAATGCTACCGGCGAGCGCCGAAGGCTGGATTTTGCTGCGCACTACTAGCTGTGCGCCATTTGGTCCTTGCTGAGTGACGGGGTAATAGACCTGCGAACCCAGCGCGGCTTCGACGTGCTCTTCATGAACATCTTCGGCGACACCGATGACGCGAACTTCCTCTTTGCCGCGCATCAGGACCTTGTTGACCGCATCCTCACCGGGCCAGTAGACGCGCGCCGCCGATTCGTTGATCACCACAACCCGTTCGCTGCGGGGCCCGTCTGACCATGCGAAATCTCGCCCGTGCAGCCTGATCCCCATCGCCCGAAAAAATCCCGGCGTCACGATATAGACCAGTGGTTCGGGCACCTGGCCCGGATCGAATGTTTTGCCTTGCGGAACTGGCGTATCCCAACTTCGGTTTGGCCCGAGCGGAAGGTAATCCGCCATGCCCGCCGCTTCGACGCCCGGCACAGCGCTGACGCGTTCCAGAACTTCCTGGAAGATGACGCCACGTTTGGTCTGGCTTCCTTCTTCGGTCGGCGCGCTGTCGTCATATTCGACTTTGATGGAAGCGGCACGGTCGGGCTCGAAACCGAGATCAACATCGAGCACTTTCATGAAACTGCGCAAGAGCAGACCTGCGCTGACCAGCAGCATGCACGCTAACGCAACTTCAGACACCACAAGGGTGGAGCGAAGGCGTTCGTGTTTCCGGCCAAGTCCGGCCCCGGGGCCAGAGTCTTTGAGTACTTCCACAACGTTGCCGCCTGCCGTTCGCAATCCCGGCAGCAACCCGAATACCATTGCGGTCACAAATGCGACAAACGCTGTCCAAACCAGCGCCTGCAAATCAACGTGCAGCGTGCTCAGCAGCGGCAGCGCCACAGAGCCTTGATGCGCAAGCCAGGCAATCAGAGTCACGGCTAAAGCGAGCCCCAAGACTGCACCGGCTCCGGACAAGACGAGGCTTTCCAGAAGGAGCTGGCGAAGGATGCGGCCACGATTGGCGCCAAGCGCGCCACGCAAGGCAAATTCCTTCCCGCGAGCTGCCGCCCGCGCGAGCAGCAAATTGGAGAGATTCACGCCGGCGATGAGTAGAATGGCGCCCACCGCGCACCACAGCGCAATTAGAGAATGGCGCAGCTTTCCCGTCACGTAATCCTTCAGAGGAACAGGAATCAGCGCGCCTTTATACCGGCCGAGCGTCTGAGGATATTTCACGTTGAAATACATGTTTGGCGCGATGCGTTCGGCGTCCTGCAGAGCCTGCGCCGTCGCGACGCCCGGCTTAAGCCGTCCAACGAGCGTGACAATGTTGCCCCACATGCGCTGCTGGTTCAGGTCGAGCGGCGAGAACAGGTCCACTTTCGCACCCGGCGAAAACACGGCCCCAAAGTCAAAACTCGACGGCAGCACCCCGACGACTGTTACCAGACTTCCGCTCAGCTCAATGCTTTTTCCGACAATGTTTGGGTCAGCATTAAACTGCCGCCGCCAATACACATCGGAGAGTAGTGCGACGTTATGCGGCCCGCCTCGCGCCTCCTCATCGGTGAACAAACGCCCCTTCGCTGGCTGCACGCCCAGCACCTGGAAAAAATTGCCTATCACCTCGATGCTGGTCGCCGGCTGGGGCTCGCCATAGCCGGTGAGGCGCAGGTTGTCCGGCGTGCTGAAAGCCCCGTATCCCGTCACGCCCTGATAGGCAAAGCTCTGGTCGCGGAATTCTTCGTAAGCGTCGGCAGAATAGGTGGCGCAGGAGAGTCCGCAAGTACTAGGAGGCGGGGCGATCCAGACCAGCTCGTGAGAGTCCGGAAAGGGCAGGGGGCGGAGGAGAAGCGTATTGACTACGCTGAAGACGGCGGTGTTTGCGCCAATGGCTAGGGCGAGGATCACGAGAGCGATGATGGTGAAGGAGTAGTCTTTCAGAAGCGTGCGCCAGGTGAAGCGCAGATCTTGAAGGATTTCTTCGAGAAGGGAGAAGCTGCGGGAGTCGCGATACTTCTCGCGAGACTGCTGAGCACCGCCGAATTGGACCATGGCTTGCCGGCGAGCTTCGGCGGGCGGCAGGCCGCGCTTGATGTTTTCCTCGATTGCAAATGCAAGGTGCGTTGCGATTTCCGCGTCGAGTTCGCGCTCGTATTTGCTCGCGCGCAACGGTGCGAGGAGACGCTGTATGGCCTGGCGCAGGCGGTCCATTATTTGCCGTCTCCTTCGATGCCGAGAGCGAGAACGCGGCGCATGACGCCAGCGAGGCGATGCCAATAGGCAGCATCTTCCGAGAGTTGGCGCCGGCCTCGTTTAGTTATGGAATAGAACTTAGCCTTGCGGTTGTTGTCGGACGTACCCCACTCGGCTGAAATCCAGCCTTTTTGCTGAAGCCGGACCAGCGAAGCGTAGATGGTGCCCTGATTGAGCAGTACGGCGTCGCCGCTCACCTGCTCGATGCGGCGGGCGATGCCGTACCCGTGCAGTGAGCCCATTGCGGCGAGGGTCTGCAAAACCATGACGTCGAGTGTTCCTTGCAAGAGGTCCAGCTTCGATTCCGGCATACAGGTGCGCTCCCGTGGCGAAGCCACAGCAAGATTCCGAAGTTCTGTGGGAATACCACAGGAGGCGAACGGGTCCTGTTGGCAGCCCACAGGTAAAGACGAAGGCTAGGCCAAAAAAGTTTGGTGGCGTTGAGAAGTTTTTATTCGTGGCGAAGGGCGGCGAGCGGATCCGCGTGGGCTGAAGATAGGCTTGTTCCTATGGGAAAGCAATAGAAAAATAGAACGCCGGATATTGAGCGGTGCGCTAGTGCGTCCTGGCAATCGGAGCCGGGACGCGTTTGGAACCGTTGAGTTCGGCTTCGACGTCGGCGATATTGCGTTTGGCGAAGTAGTCGAAGAATTGCCAGGAGCCGTATTTCTGTTTGACCTGCGGCAGAACGGCCTCGGTGAGGCTCGGGCCGCTCTTACCTTCTTTTCTTGCTGCGCCGACCCAGTCGCGCAAATCGGAAAGATAGCCGCGGAAGGCGGTTACGTCTGCAGATGTGCCGGGTTCGCCGTGGCCAGGGATGAAGGTGAGTGGCGATTCGGCGGAAAATTTGGAAAGCGTGGAGAGCGTTTCGAGCCAGGGAAGAGTGGAAGCGTCGATTAGATTGGGCAGGGTTTGTCGCCAGAAGAGGTCGCCGCAAAAGACGACGGCGGATTTGTCCTGTTGAACGACTACAAGGGAATCGCCTCCAGTATGGCCGGGAAAATACTCAACGCGAATAGGCGTCGCCCCAACGCGGAGTTCGATAGAGGAATCGTAGAGAACGTCTGGAGCGGCAAGAGCTTCGACTTCGGTTTTTTGTTCGGGCTTGATGTCTTTGCCGAAGAATTTCAGATTTTCGGTGTGGATCCAGGACGGGACGTTGTGATGTGCGACGATGGCCGCTCCTTCCTTGGCGAACACGGCGTTACCGGCGACGTGGTCGAGGTGGTAGTGCGTGTTCACGACGAACTTGATGGGCAGCTTCGTGAGCATGCGGATTTCGCCCAGCAGGGCCTTGGCGGCCGGGGCGTTCTCAAACGTGTCTACAACCACGACCGCTTCATCGCCGATGATGAAGCCAGCGTTGGCACCTGCTTCGCCTTTGGAGTTGTCGACTGCGGCGTAAATGCCGTGGCCAAGCGGCTTCAAGGTGAAAGGGAGTGAAGCGCCAGCGGAAGGTGGCGCTTGTGCCAGAATCGGCGTTCCGCACAGGGCAAAAAACAAGAAAAGACATATGTTTCGCATGGGCAACATCGTAAGGCGTAGGGGAGAAAAGGGAAACGAAAAATGGTCAGGATTCGAGTCGATCGGCCATTTCTAAGACTTTGGTTACGGAGTTCCAGTTGCGGCCAGTGCCGGGAGTTTGAAGAGCTTTGTCCAGGCGCGCCCAGGGCAGTTTCGACTTACCGACGCCATTGGGGAAGTAGATGAACAGTTCACGTCCGATCAGGTGAAGCTCTTCGGGTTGAATCGCAAACTGGCGGAGGTTTTCGGCAGCGTTCTTGGCGGGCTGACCGGCCAGAAAAAAGACGTGGAGCTTAGCTGGTTCAATGTTGTTTCGCTTGGCGAATGGATTATTGGAAACGACTGAGCGAAGGTCCGCCACGGTGCGAAGCATAATTTCCGGGCTGCAGGCAAATTTCTTCGCGATGGCCTTCTTGATGCGCGTTGCCGAGAACTCCAAATTACGTTCTGAAGATTTGAAAACGACGTTGCCGCTCTGCACGTAGGTCTGCGGCTCCTCGAATTTGAGCGACTCAAAAAGCGCACGCAAGGCGTCCATTTTGATTTTGGCGTGGCCGCCGACGTTGATTCCACGCAAGAAGCAGACTAGGACAGGCATGGCAGTCGTTTTCGGTAGCGACACGGTACCACGTCCGGTTGAACGCGTGAAGCCAAGCGGAAAATTACCCGGGCAATCCTCGCGCGCAATGGTGAAGGAAACAACGTATTGCTGAGGTCCGGAAGTCCTTAGAAAGAAGTCACTAGGCCGCCGAAATTGTTACACGGCGCTGCCTGGAATAGCAGAAGGCGCTGCTTCGCAGCTCGATGCACAAAAGCAATTTGCGCGGGAGCTTGCGCGGGAGCTTGTGTGGTGCCTATCGTGCTTGTCTTTCGTCAAGTCGAGGCGGGCAAGTTATAGCAGTTTTGAACTTTCCACCGAGACGACCCTCGTGGCTAAGTGACAGGTGAACTGGGCACCGAGCGGTCGGGCGTTTCGCCACGGCACGTACCGACAACCCTGCAAGCCTCCCAGGCTGACCGCGGTTGGACGATCTCCGAGCCGGCAACGCCACAATTCAGGTATGAGAGCTTGCTCTCTCATGGATTGAGTCCGTCATGTCCCAAGCATACTTTGTTGAAGCTCCTGTTGGCTTAACTTGGAAAATCCGATTCGGAATTTTGCTCTTCTTAGTTGTTTTGGGCGCGCGGGAGATCAGCGCACAGTCGCTCGGCTTCGCGCCGGCACGCTCCCCCGGCGGATATACAGTGCCTGTTCGCGAACTGCAAATTTCCCCGAAGGCTAGGGATAAGTTCGAACGCGGGTGGCGGCAGCTCACAAAAGATGACCCAAAGGGAAGTTTGAAGTATTTCGCGGCAGCGATCGCGGAAAAGCCCGATTTCTACCAGGCCTACTACCACCAAGGCATTGCTGAGATGCGACTGGACCAGAACGCAAAGGCCCTGCGGTCGTTCCAAAGTGCGATTGATTTGAGCGATGGAAGCTATCCCTGCGCGGAGTTTGGCTACGCGCTGGCCTTGAGCCGCGTTGGGGACACGAGCGAAGCCGAGCGCGTTGTCAGGCACGGCTTGCAGGCGGACGCGAACAATCCCGACGGCCACGTCGTGCTGGGCTTGATTTTGCTGAAATTGAACCGCGTCGACGAGGCGGAGAGGAGCGCCCAACAGGCGCTGCGCCTTCAGCAACCGAGCTCGGCGAAGGGGCACCTGATTCTCGCCGACGTGCACGGCGTGCGAAGGGACTTTGAGGGACAGGCGAACGACCTTGAAGCGTATCTGAAGACCTATCCTAATGATCGCAATCACAAGTATTTGGAAGCGGCGCGCGATATCGCTCGAAGACTCGCAACAAAAAGGGCCGGAGGCCGGTGATCGCTCCCCACCCGGGATTTCAACGAAGGACGTTCTTGTACAAAGCCATACCTACGGCGGCGTCCATGTTGAGCTTGGCTAGCGCGGTAATTTCGCGGCGAGTCTTAATTCCTCCCGCGGCGATGATGGGGTGTTTGGTAGCTGCGCGAAGTGCTGCAAAGTAAGTTAGGTTCGCTCCAGAAAGAGTGCCTTCGCGATCGACGTCCGTGCAAAGGAATGCGCCGCAGAACGGTTCGAGTGATGCCATTACTTGATGAGGCTGAAGTGCGATGGATTTTCGCCAGCCTTGTGTAGCGATCCTGCCGCGATAGGTATCGAGCGCAAGCACGATTCGCTTGTGCGGAACAGCCCGTTTGAGGGTGCCTAGAAAACGAAGGTTGATCTTTCCTTTGGCAAATGCTGCGCTGCCGATAATGACTTGTGTGGCCCCGCACTCTACGAGTTGCTTTGCGCGAGAAACAGAGCGGATTCCACCGCCCACGCGAACTTTCATCTGGTAGGTGCGACGGGCATGTTTACAGAGTGCTTCGACCAGCTCATTGTTGTCGCCTTTATCCATGGCGGCGTCCAGATCAATGATGTGGAGCCAAGGGTAATGCTTGAACTTTTCAAGCTGGGCAAAAACATCGGCGACCGCCAGTTCGCGACGGCGGCCGTGAACGAGCTGTACGGCTTGGCCGGATTGCAGGTCGATGCAGGGTATCAGCACGGAAGCCGGACCTCGACGCCTTTTGCGGCCAGAAACTCCTTGAGACCGCGAATGGATTGCATGCCGTCGTGAAAGATGGAGGCGGCAAGAGCCGCATCGGCGGCGCCTGCGGAAAACACTTGCGCGAAATGCTCCGGAGTTTTTGCGCCACCCGAAGCGATGACGGGCACCGAGACCGCTCGTGAAATGGCAGACGTCAGCGCGACGTCGAAGCCTGCCTGCGTTCCGTCCCGATCCACACTGGTGAGTAGGATCTCGCCAGCACCAAGTTCAACGCCACGATGCGCCCAGTCCAACGCATTGAGATGAGCTGAATCACGACCGCCCCGGACCCGAACGTCCCATTGCGGCGTTGCGGCCGAGTCTTCCAACTTGGCATCAATTGCCAGCACCACCGCCTGCGCACCAAACTCTTCAGAAAGTTCGCTGATGAGTTCGGGTCGCTCGACAGCTGCAGTGTTGACCGTGACCTTATCGGCGCCTGCGCGCACGACCGACCGTGCATCTTCCAGTGTGCGGATGCCGCCGCCTGCGGTGAGCGGGATGGACAGTTCCGATGCAACGCGACGGATTGTTTCGAGAAAGGTAGGTCGCCTGTCGCGGGAGGCGGCAATATCAAGGACGATCAGCTCATCGGCGCCTTCGGCGTTGTAGCGCGCAGCAAGGTCGGCGGGATCGCCGGCGTCGCGGAGTCCGACGAAATTAACTCCTTTGACGACGCGAGCGCCGTCGGTATCAAGACAAGGGATAATGCGGCGAGCCAGGTTCATGCTGGTCTCCTCATTGCCGCCAACCTTAGAAAGTTGTGCAGCAGGCGAGCGCCGGCGGCTCCGCTTTTTTCCGGATGGAATTGGGTCGCGAAGATATTTTCGCGCTGAAGAACAGCAGCGAAAGGAGCGCCATAGTCGCAAAAGGCAACCACGTCGTCAGTCGGATTTGTCGCAGCGAAGCTATGCGCGAAGTAGAAGTAATCAGTTTCGTTGATCCCCTCAAGCAAAGGTGAGGGTTTCCGAATGCGCAGGCGGTTCCAGCCCATGTGGGGAAGTTTGGCGATCGGCGGCAGGGACTTAACGCTGCCAGCGAAGACGTCGAGTCCGCGAAGCGCCGGCGCTTCCTCGCTGCAGCTATAAAGCGCCTGCAACCCGAGACAGATGCCGAGAAAGGGAACGCCGCGCCCGACCGCTTCCAGCAACGGGGCACGAAGGCATCGCGAGTCCAACGAACGAATAATAGCCGCATAGTGGCCGACGCCGGGAAGGACGATCGCCGAAGCGCCGGCGAGCCCTTCGGGTTGAGTGGCGCGTCGCGACGTTGCGCCGAGCTTTTGCAGGGCGCGCTCGACAGATGGAACGTTGCCCGCCCCGTAGTCAAGGAGAGCGATTGTCACAGCAGCTCCTTAGTGCTCGGCAAAACGTTCTTGAGTCGCTTATCGCGGCTAACGGCAAAACGCAGCGCCCGCGCAAACGCCTTGAACATTGCCTCAATCTGATGGTGCGAAGAGCGTCCATAGAGGCAGCGAAGGTGTACGTTGGCGCGCGCGGCTTGCGCGAACCCCAGAAAAAAATCCTCGAGGAGCTCGACCGTAAAGTCGCCGACGCGATCGGCTTTGATGTCGGCATTCACAACGCAGTATGGTCTTCCACTAAGATCAATCGCGGCGGCTGCAAGCGTTTCATCCATCGGCATCAGAAAATAACCCGCCCGAAGAATGCCTCTTTTCGATCCAAGCGCTTTTTGAACGGCCTCGCCGAACGCGATACCCACGTCTTCGACGGTGTGATGCTGGTCGACGTCAAGATCGCCTCGCGCGTCGATTCTCAAATCGAAAGCACCATGACGGGCGACAAGATCGAGCATGTGGTCGAAAAAGCGAATTCCCGTAGAAACGGAGGATTTTCCCTTGCCATCCAGTGCGAGGCGAAGGCGAATGTCCGTCTCCGTCGTCTTCCGGTGAATGACCGCCGTGCGTGCCATCAGCTCGGCCTCTTTTCTGGCTTCCAATTCCGCTTTATTTCTTTGAGGAGCGTTTGCATTTCCTTCGCAGTTCCAATCGTAATGCGCACGAATCCCGGCCCCATGTCTTTGGAGCGGTCACGGACGAGAATGCCTTTGCGTTCGAGTTTCGCGAAAAGAGCCGGGCCTAAAGTTCCGAAATCCGCAAGGAGGAAGTTGCCAGCGCTTGGATACGTTGTCGCTCCGAGCATCTGCAATTGTGCTGCGAACGATTTGCGCAAGCGCTGCACGTCGCGTACGTAACGACGAAGCGTCTTGCCTTCGCGGAGGGCCGCTTCGGCGGCAACGAGCGCGGCGAGATTCACGGGGAAAGGTGGCATGGCGCGACGGACCGCCTCGAGGGAATTCGTAGCCGCGATGACTGCGCCAAGCCGAAGCGCGGCAAGCCCGGCGGCTTTCGAAAAAGTGCGAGCGATGAAGAGATTTGGGTAGCGATGAATCCACGGTAGGGAGGAGAAGCCGGAAAATTCGGCGTAGGCCTCGTCCAGCACGACCACTGTTTCGCGAGCGGCGCGCAGAAGCTTTTGCAGTTCGCCAGCAGAGACAAGAGTGCCAGTCGGATTGTTTGGGTTCGCCAAAAAGAAGACCCGCGGCTTCTTCCGCAGCGCCTTAAGCACGTCCGTTGACGGAAACCGCATTTGCCGGCCGTAGCGGCAGACTTCAACTCGTGCCCCGGCGATCTCTGCCCAGTATCGATACATCGGAAAGGTGGGCTCGCAGATCAGGATGTCCGATTTGGGTTCGACGAATGTATCGAAGAAAACGCGTAGAGCATCGTCGCCGCCGTTGGTGAGTAGGAGTTCCTCCGGCCGCACGCCAAGGTAACGAGCAATTCGCGCGGTAGATTTTTGATATTCGGGATACATCGCGAACTGTTTCGGAGTCAGTCTTGCCAGGGCACGCAGCACTGCCTTCCCGCAGCCGGCCGTGTTTTCATTAAAGTCGAGGCGAATTTTTCCTTCCCGACCTTCAGCCGGCGCTTCATACGTCTTCCGCTTGAGGATCGCTTTGCGAACGGGTAAACGGGTTTTCATCGTCGAATCCTCACGGCGTTGTAGTGGGCTTGGAGATTTTCCGCAGTCGCGAGAACTTCAGCGCCTGTTGCGAGGCTCGCGAAGCCTTTCGGCGAAATCTCCTGCACGGTTATGCATTTCACAAAATCGGCAGCCGAGAGGCCGCCACGCCGGCGAGCCCAGCCGGCGGTTGGCAAAACATGATTGCTACCGGAAATGTAGTCACCCAGCGGTTGTGCGCCCCAGGGTCCAACAAAAATCGTGCCGGACGAGGTGATTTGTCGAAGAAGGGGTTCTTCGTCTGCAGGCAGGCTCAGATGTTCTGGCGCAAAGCGATTGACGAACTCGCAAGCCGCCTGCTTCGAACAAGCGACTAGAATTGCCCCAGCGGCACAAACCGAATGGTGTGCCGGGTTATTGGGCGGTAGTGCGCCAAGCTGCTCTTCAACTTGTAATGAGACTTGCTCAGCGAATTTTCGCGACGTTGTAACCAGAAAGCTGCCAGCATCCGGCGCATGCTCGGCCTGAGCAAGCAGATCGGCGGCGATCCATGCCGGATTTCCTCGATCGGCCAGGACGATTGCCTCTGTAGGACCGGCTGGAAGGTCGATTGCGCAATCGGTCGAGACCACCTGCTTTGCTGCGGTTACATACTTGTTGCCTGGACCGCAGATTTTCTCGACTCGAGGAACCGACTTGGTTCCGTAGGCCAACGCTGCGATGGCTTGCGCGCCTCCGATCCGCGCGATTTGTCGAATGCCGAGAAAATCAGCGGCGGCCAACACTTCGTCGTTCGGCTTGGGACAAACCACGACGACGCGCGAAACGCCGGCAACCTGGGCGGGAATCGCGGTCATGAGCAGTGTGGAAACGAGTGACGAGCGACCGCCCGGGATGTAGCATCCGACCGACTCAATGGATCGCACCAACTGCCGGATCTTCACGCCTGCCTCTACGTTTAACGACCATGGTTTGGGAAGCTGACGTTCCGCGACGCGACGAATGTTCCGGGCGGCCTGGCGAATTGCGCGGAAGAATTCGGGGCGCACACGCCGCTGCGCTTCGCGAATCTCATTTTGCGAGATCCAAAGTGTTTTCGGTGTCTGATCAAATCCGTCGAGCCGCTTGGTCCACTCAAAAAGAGCGAAGTCGCTGCGGCGTCTTACATCCGAAACTATTTTTTGAGCAACGCGTAAAGCTTGCGCATCGTGCGAAACTCGCGCCGCCAGAAGTTTCTTCTCCGTCGCTGAAGTGAGTTCGATGATTTGCATCAGAGCACAATCTTGTTCAGGGGATATTCGACGATCCCTTGCGCCTTGGCGGCCTTGAGTTTCGGCAGCAGCTGGCGCACGACTGCTTCTTCGATGATGGTATTGACCGCGACCCAATCCGGATCGCTCAGCGTGGATATGGTCGGGTTTTTGAGGGCGGGCAAAACCTGCAGCACGGCAGGTAAATCCTCATGGCGAACATTTAACAGCAAGCCCACTTTGCTGGCCGCATCGATGGCGCCCTTGAGCATCAAGATCAGGTTCTCCGCTTTTTCGCGCTTCCACGAATCTGCTGCCGCAGCACGGTTCATGATGAACACCGTCGCCGACTCAAGAACCGTATCCACGATGCGAAGCCGATTCGCTCGCAGCGAAGAACCGGTCTCTGTCACCTCCACGATCGCATCGGCAAGTTGCGGAACTTTGACTTCGGTAGCGCCCCAGGAAAACTCGACGCTGGCGTTCACCCCAAACCGCGCAAGATATTGCCGTGTGAGCTGCACTACCTCCGTCGCGATGGTTTTACCTTCGAGGTCGCGGGGCTCACGAATCAGCGAATCCTCTGGTACCGCGAGCACCCATCGAACCCGCGCCAACCGTTGCTTTGCGTAAACAAGTTCGGCCAGCTCGTCCACGTCAGCACCAGTTTCCACAACCCAGTCGTGCCCCGTGATACCGGCGTCCAGCGCGCCCGATTGGACGTAGCGCGCCATTTCCTGCGCCCGCACGAGCAGGCACTCAATTTCAGGATCGTCAATTGCGGGAACATAGTTTCGCGATCCGAGAGTAATTTTCCAGCCTGCCCTCGAGAACAGATCAATCGTTGCTTCCTGCAAACTTCCCTTGGGAATGCCAAGTTTCAGACGAGGGGAAGACATGGGCTATTTGTCCTCCCGCGCTTTGCTCAACCCCGGTGTCCGGTAGACTGCCTCCGGCTTAAACGTCCGTTTCACAACCACGCGCGACGAACCGCTTTCGTCTAGGCTGCGGTAAAAGCAGCTGCGGTAGCCTTCGTGACAAACTCCGGGTCCAACTGGCGTGACCCGCACCAGCAAAGTATCGGCGTCGCAGTCGACACGCACCTCGCGCACCTTCAGCACATGCCCACTCGATTCGCCTTTCTTCCATAGCTTGTTGCGCGAGCGGGAGAAGAACATCACTTCGCCCGTGCGCCGCGTCTCTTTGTAGGACTCCTCATTCATGAATCCCAGCATGAGCACTTCTCCCGTTGCGTCGTCCTGAATGACGGCGGGCACCAGTCCGCCTGATTTAGCGAAGTCAATTTCCACCTTGGCTCCTCTCCAAAACGCTGCATAAAAACAAAAAACCCGCTGGGCTTTGCGCTGCCAGCGGGCTGAAAAGCGGTTTGGTTTAGCGATTTGCTATCCACACCTCAGCGCCCGCGGCGAATGGCCGTGATGATGATGGCGATGGGTGTGATGAACGAAATTCATTGAGGCAAAAGAATAGGGGAGGATGGCTGAGCCTGTCAATCGAATTGAAGCTAAGCGCGCGGTCCTGGCTTAGACCCTGAATTCATGTTGAGCGTCATCTTCAGGTCGACGGCGACGCCGAACCGATCCTTTGGCAGGCTTTCGATACGAACGACCTCAGCCAGGTACTCGCAATTCATCGGATCGTGGGGAGAGCTATAAGGAAACGTCACAAAGACTCGCATTCCCTTATAATAGTTCGAGCGTCGGGATACAAAATAAATGCCGTGTTTTGAAGCATTTGCGCTTACCGGCAGGTCTTCAAAGTGGTCGTCACGGGGCTCGGAAGGTCGCACGCGTACTTGCCTGCTGATCTTGGCGCGGCGTGTTCGGCGCAACTCCGAAACCGGGATTTCTGTCACAGGGCTTTCCGCAATCTTAGAATGAGTGTCGTCCATTGCTTCCAGATTCGGCAAAGATCTCTGTAACGTCAATGGTACACACCGAATCGGATAACAGCGGAAAGTCCGCAGGAGGGATCAAATGGCTGACGAAAAAGTGATCAAGGACGATCGCGATTGGCAGCAGCAACTCACGCCCAATCAATATTATGTGACACGTCAAAAGGGTACTGAGCCGCCGTTTACGGGTGAATATGAGGCCGTGAAGACGCCCGGTACCTACAAGTGCGTCTGCTGCGGAGCAGAGTTGTTTCGCTCGGAAACGAAGTTCGATTCGGGCTGTGGCTGGCCTAGCTTCCATTCACCCGCAAAAGACGAGGCCATCGAAGAAGAAGCCGACCGCAGTCACGGGATGTTGCGAACCGAGGTGAAATGCAGGCGCTGCGACGCGCACCTGGGACACGTTTTCAACGACGGTCCACAGCCGACTGGCCTGCGCTATTGCATCAATTCCGTAGCTTTGAATCTGGACAAGGATTGAACGGAATATCGGAGAAAAGGTCAGGCGGCGGGACAGGAACACGCGACCATTTCCGCAACCGGATCGCGGTCCCATACGCCAAGCAGCAAGACTTTGCTGCCGTTCGGATATTTGAAGATGTAGTAGACGCGGTCGACACCGGAAATCTCAAAAAATCCGGGGCGGCGTGGATCAGGCCGCGAAGGCGCGCCAATGTTGAGCAGCACGCGCAGTTCTCCGAGCTCTTCCTGGGAGTGATTCCTCAGGTCTTCCAGGATTGGCGGTTGTTTGGAAATGTTCATAATCTTCATACTCTTTCCGCCGGCCAGCTTGTTTCCTCTCATACATAAAGACGTTTGAACCTTCAAAATGTTTCATGGTTTCTGATGAGAGTGGTACCGGGTTGGATGTCCCGTGCCTTCAATCCGTTAACTCTGTTAGCCCGAATTTACAGCCGTTGCCTCACTTCGATTAGCCTCCTGAGCACTTGCTTTGTAAGACCATTTCTTGCGATAGTTTTCGGACTAAGTCTGTTCACCGGAGCTCAGAATCGTGACAAAAACCGAGAGCAAGCCGCAGCGTGGGCGGGCGCCTTTCGTCAAAGACAAACGCCGTCGCCATCATCACTTTATGGTCACAATCCAATACGCTGATGGCGAAAAGTTTGGCCGCGTCTACACCAGCAAGGACAAAGCGGATCGTTTTGCGGAGCGCCAGCGCCGGTCTCCGGTGGTCAAGACGGTTCGGGTTTCTCAGGTTTCTTGATACTTCTTGAACGATTCTCTGGCGGCGGTACTTGGAGTTCCACTGCAGGCGTGCTATAACTAATTACATCAAGCGGCCTTAGTATAATGGTAGTACGGAACCTTGCCAAGGTTCAGGCGTGAGTTCGATTCTCATAGGCCGCTCCATTCTCTCTTCTTACGCAGCCATCCCGCGAACCTTCATTTTTGATTGATCTTCCCATCTGTCATGAGTCGGTCCAGCCACCGTCGAGCCTTCTCGGCTCCAGGATCCTTCGGATGATTGTTCAGAAAAGTCCGTAGGGTTTGCCCTGCTTCTTCATACTTGCCAGCAGCGGTCAGTGCTTGTGCGAGCAAGAGCTCTGCATCAGGTGCGGCTCCGCGCGAGCGGTTCACGGCTTCTTGCGATTCTTTAAGCGCGCCCTCGTAGTTTTGCTGGTGGTAATACGCCTTGGCCAAAGTCCAGTGCGCGTCCCAGGCGTTGGCGTCGACTTGCACGGAATGCTCGAGAACCGGAATGGCCTGGTCATATTTGTTCTGGTCCACGAACGCCATTCCCAGCGCTGATAGCGTCCGCGCATTGTTCGGCTCGAGCTGCGCTGCGGTCTCGAGTGCTGACTGCGCTTTCGCAAAACTGTTCTTCTTCAGGTAGACCACGCCCTGCAGATAGAGAACATCGGGGTGACTTGGGGCCAGCCTCGCCGCTTCGTCGAGATATTTTTCTGCCTGGTCCAGTTTGTTGTCGTTCAGCGCCTTTAGCGCCTTGTCGAAGCTCTCCTTCGCTTTAGGCGCAAGGACTGGCTTGCCGGGCACGCCGACACTTTCATTGGCGGCCGCATCGCGAGTCAGAAATATTTCTTCCACACCGGATACGGCCACGGTGAGCGATATTTCTTTCTGCGCCCCTTTGTAGCCGGTGGCCTCTGCCGCCAATGTGTAGTCGCCCGTGTCCAGGATAAAACTTACGTGTCCCTGCGATGTGCCAGCCTGCCCAACCAACGCGCCGTTGCGGTAAACCTTGACGGTCCCAGGGGCACTGATGACATTCCCCCCCCTCTCGCGCAGCGTGACGGAGATCTCCGCTCGATTGCCTCTAAGTGTTCCCTCGTCACCCACGCGCGCCTGTGAATGAGCGCCAGCCTGGCCAAGCACGTAAACGCCGAGCAACAGCAGCATTCGCTGGCTCGATTGCCGGAAGTTCAAACGGCGAAATTTGAACATGAGAACTCCATCCGGCTAGAAGCCTATTCTTGGCGCACGAGTGCGTCAATGAATTCCGTTTGGCAAAACAGCGTCTATTTGGCGTCTACGTTTAGCGTCGTTTCAACCAGATCCTTTGAATTTCCGCCCGCCATTATTTTGAAAGTCCCCGGCTCCACCACGCGATGCATATCGCGATTCAAGAACGAAAGCTCGTCGGGACCCAATCCAAACTCGATCGTCTTTGTTTCGTTCGGCTCCAGAGTCACTCGCCGAAAGCCGCGCAGCTCCTTAATCGGCCGCGTCACAGAACTCACTTCGTCACGAATGTAAAGCTGCACCACTTCATCGCCGCGGACTGAGCCTGTGTTTTTGACTTCGACGATGGCTTTTGTTGTGCCGGCCGGTCCGATGTGATCCGCCGACAGCCGCAAATTTGCGTACTGAAATTTCGTGTAGCTCAATCCCCACCCGAACACAAAAAGCGGTTCGGTCGTGGAACCCAAAAACTCACGCTTTGCCGACGGCTTCTGGTAGTAGTAGTCAGGCAATTGTCCTACCGATCGCGGAACCGTGATCGGTAGCTTTCCTCCCGGATTGTAGTCCCCAAACAGCACATCCGCCAGCGCCGCGCTGCCTTCTTGCCCGAGGTACCACCCGTCGAGGATCGCCGGCACATTCGCGGCGATGTAGTTCACTGCGTTCGGCCGCCCGTGCAGCAACACCACAACGATAGGCTTGCCAGTAGCGACCATGGCCTTGGCTAAATCATCTTGATTACCCAGCAACTCCAAACTGTCCCGATCGCCTTCATGTTCGGGCGCCCACGCCTCACGCGAAGTCTGCTCATTGTCCCCCAACGCCAGAATGATCAAATCCGCCTTCTTCGCCACCTTTACAGCTTCTTCGATTCGTTTTCCATTCAGTGTTGGGTCACCAAGCACAACTTTGTCCGCGTCCCAATCCGGCAGAGACTCCGTGATCTTGCAACCCTCGGCATAGAGAATCTCTGCGCCGCCACCAACCTTGTCCTTCACGCCCTGCAAAATGCTGACGCCACGCCCCGGCTTGTTGCTATACCCGCCGAGATGCAGCTCCCCTGCATTAGGCCCGATCACCGCGATCTTCTTGTAATTTGCCTTGTTCAGCGGCAACAGCCCGTTCTGGTTTTTCAACAAAATAATCGCTTCGTGCGCGGCTTTCAGTGCCAGCTTTTGATGCTCGGCGCTGTTGGTGATTTTTTCGGCCGCGTCAGGATCAGCAAACGGATCATCGAACAACCCTGTCAGGAACTTCGCCCTCAGAATATTGCCCGCGGCTTGGTCGATAGCCTTCTCCGAAACGGTTCCTTGCTTCACCTGCTCCACCAGCGTGTCGTAAGTCGCAAAAAACGGCAGCTCAATGTCCACGCCCGCGTCCAGCGCCATTCGCGCCGCCTCTGCTGGAGTTGCCGCCACGTGATGAATCTTGATCAATTCCGACATCCCAAAATAGTCCGAGACGAGCGCGCCGTCGAACCCCCACTCGTGCCGCAAGATATCCGTCAGCAAGTGCTTGTTGCTGTGCGAAGGTATCCCGTCAATCTCGTTGTAAGACGCCATCACCGTACCGACGTGCGCCTCCTGCACCGCAGCAACAAACGGCTTCAGAAAATACTCCCGTACCACTCGCTCCGAATAATTCCCGGGTGCCACGTTCGTTCCGCCCTCCGGCTGGCCGTGCACCGCGAAATGCTTCGCCGTAGCCAGCACATGCTGCTTGTCGATCGCCGGTCCGGTGCCTTGAAACCCTTCAATCGCCGCTACGCCGAGCCGCGAAACCAGATACGGATCCTCTCCGTAAGTCTCTTCCGTCCGCCCCCAGCGCGGATCGCGCGCCAAATCCAGCACTGGCGCCAGACACTGCTGCACTCCTCGCGCTCGCGCTTCTGCCGCCGTCGCGGTGAACACTTCGCGCAGCAGTCCCGGATCCCACGACGACGCCAGCGCAATCGCCTGCGGGTACGACGTTCCCTTGGGCGCGACGTGGCCATGCAAACATTCGTCGTGAAACATTACCGGGATGCCCAGCCGCGTACGCTCTTTCATCCACTTTTGCACGGTGTTCGTGTACTCCGCCATTTCCCGAGGACCACGTCCTTCGCTTGGCCGGGAGATTTGCCCGAGGCCGTCCTTCATCAATACGGCGGCCCGCTCCGGCAAAAAGTTCCCCTTCTCATCCACGAACATCGTCTGCGGATCCTTGTGAAAACTCTTGTTCTCCCATGCGCCTTCCATCTGCGCGACTTTTTCCTCCGAAGTCATCCGCGACAACAAATCCGCTACGCGTTGTTCGATCGGCAGTTTCGGATCACGATAGGGAAGCACCTCTTGTGCCTGTGCTGTCACCGCCAGCGAACACCCCAACGCACACGCCACTACGAAACAGACGGTGGCCGAAACCAAGCCGAATCGAACGCGCAATTTCATGATGTCTCTCCGGAAATAGGTCGACGGAAAAGCCCAGAACGGCCGCGACTATACCATGACCGTTAACGTTTACGCTAAGCCTTTTCTTTGCTTTTCCAGGTCGCGAGCTCGCCTGCCGTTTCCTCGACAGAATTCAACGGCCGTCTCACTCTCTTGGTTTCTCTCCAGCCATCTTCCGCGCCAAATCTTCGTCATCCTTCTCGTGCAATTCCTTCACGCGAGCCATCTCTTTCCCAGCTTCGGCCGTTCTGCCCATCGCCTGATACAACCGCCCAAGCCGGTAATGCACGTCCGGCTGAGCAGCATCGAGTTTCTCCGCGCGCCGCAGCGCCGCCAGCGCTTCTTCGTATTTTTTCTTCTCGGTCAGGATCACGCCCAGGTCCACAAAGGCAATCCGCAAATTCTTATTCAGCTTCGTCGCCTTTTCCAATAGCTCCAGAGCTTTCTCCGTATTGCCATTCCGCAGGTGAATGTCGCCAAGGTAAGCCATCGCCTGCGCATTCCCCGGGTCCAGCGCCAGCTCTGCTTCCAATGCCCGCTCCGCCTCCTCGTACTGGTGGCTCTTCCAATAGAGGTATCCCAGCCCAAAATTCGCGTTTGTTGCTTTCGGATCTGCCTTCACTGCCGCTTGAAATTCCACGATCGCTTCAGGAGTCCGGCTGAGCCCGTCCAATGCCTGCCCCATCAGCATGTGCGTCGCCGCCGAATCCGGATTCTGCTGCAGCAGCCATTTGAACTCATCCAAAGCGCACGAATATTTCTTAGCATTCAGGCAACTTTGCGCCAGCATCCGGTGCAACTCCGCATTCGCCGGATCAGCCTTGGCTGCGATCTCAAAATGAGTGGCGGCTTCCGCGAATTTGCCCGTGCCGTAATAACTAAGAGCGAGCAACGTGCGCGCCTGCTGACTGTTGGAATCGTCGGCCAGCGCCGCTCGAAACGGTGAAATCGCTCCAGTCAGGTTGTTGCGCTTGAACTCAGCTAACCCAAGATTGAGCTGTAGTCCTGGAAGCTTAGGGTTCAGCGCTGCGGCCCTCTTGTATGCTGCGACAGCATTCGGGTAATCCTGCGTACGCGCCAGATCCAGCCCCAGACTCGCCCACGCCGCAGCGTTCCGAGGCTCGGCTTTTATCACACCTCGCCACGCCGCGACCGCTTCATCGAACTTTCCGTCACGCTCCAGCGCCTTCGCTTGCGCTGCGCCCTGGGCCCCCGCAGGAGCGGCAGAGAAGGGCAGGAGAGCCAACAAGGCCGCGCGTGCGAAAGTGCGGATAACGGTTGCAAGCGGAAATGTGCTCATGATCGGCGATCAACAACCATGCTACAGCACTGGCGGCGGTGAGGCGTCCTTCCACAAAAGCAAAAGACCCGCTCGCAGGGGTGTTTGCGAGCGGGTCTCTTTATCGTGCACTTCTAGTGAAAACTAGAAGTACAGCTTCAATCCAAGCTCTAGAATTCTTGGGTCGAAGGCTTGGGTGAATTGGCCGAAGTTGCTGGCGCCGAAATTGTTACTGATGCCGCCGCCAGTGTCGCCCCTGAATTGGGTGTGGTTCCAGGTATTGTAGGTCTGCAGCCGGAACTCCAGGCGGCTGCCGCGTTGTTCGCTGAACACGAAGCTCTTGAAGAGCGATAGGTTCCAGTTGTCGCGTCCGGGGCCTCTCAGCGCGTTGTGGCCAAGGTTTCCAAACGTTCCGAGCGCCGGTAGTGCGAAGGCCGACGGATCGATGTACTGGATCTGTTGTGGTCCAGCCAAGACCGTATTGGGGTAAGAAATGCTGCCAACTCGATCTGGACGGTTGGTGGCGTTGGGCAAGCCATTGCCGCCTTGTCCTCCGCTGAGTCCGATGTTAATCGGCAAACCGGATGAGACGGTTATGATGCCCGAGATTTGCCACCCACCTAGCGCACTCTTGACGAGGCGGCTCTGGCTACGCCGGAAGAGCGGGATGTCATAGATGAAATTGACTCCCACGTTGTGCGTGCGGTCGTAGCCGCCTGGTCCGTCGTCGTATTTCCATCCGAGATACGGGTTAGATACGTTGGAGAGGTCTCCGCCGCCGCTGCCACCTGTCGTTGGGTCGATAGTCCTCGACAACGTATAGAAAGCGCGAAGTTGCAAGTCGCGTTTTATCTGCGAGTTCAGGTCGAATTGTAGGCCGTTGTAATGAGAATTGGCTTCGTTGGCTGACAGCCGAATGGAGTGGAAGCCCTTAAACGGCAGGCTCGGTTGGGCGCTGTAGTTAGCGCCTGCGATCAGGTCTGGAAGGACGCTTTGGTCCGGCAGATTGTATTCGTTGTAATCGTTCTGGTGGCGGTTCTGATTTCCAACATACACGATAGACAGTACCGACTTGGAGTTCAGCGCCCGCTGCACGCCAATGCTCCACTGATAGCTGGCCGGCAGTTTGTAGTCTGAAACTCCTAGACCGGTGATGTCCGCTGTATTGATCGGCGCCACGACAGCATTGCCTGTAGCGAGCGCGATGCCCGGATTCTCAGCTGTTACGCTATTCAGAGTTACGCCCAAGCTAAACGGAATGTTCGGTCCGGCGTTGTACATGTCGTTGCCTTGGATGCGCTCGTACATGATACCGAACCCGCCACGCACAACAGTCTTTCCGCTGCCTGTTAGGTCGTAGGCAAATCCCAATCGAGGGCCAAAGGCTGCCCAATGATTGTGTACCAGACCCTTCGGAATGCCATTCTTGCCATCGATTCCGATTCCGTTAAGGTACAACGGAACGCCCGCGAGAATTGGATTCGGACTGGTGCCCAACCCCGGACTCGAAGGATCAATCGTCCCGTCAGGATTCACAATTGCAGCGTCCGCCGGATTGTACAAAGAGGGATAGAAATTGCTCGTCCGGCCGTCGGCTTCGTACGTGTGAGGCACTCCGTCCCAACGCAAGCCGAGGTTCAGGGTCAAGCGGCTGTTTACACGCCAGTTGTCCTGCACGTAAGCAGCCCACGAAACGTTGTTCCATTTTCCGCTGTCTTGCACCGCCAGCTCGTTGTAGCTCTTGGCCGTGCCCAGCAACATGTCGGCAAAGTCATTTCCGGTAAAGGTTCCGTCATAGTTGAAAGAACCTTGCGTCGTTCCAAACAGGTCCTGAACCTTCTTGTAAATTGCCCAGCTCGCACCGAACCTGAGCTGGTGCGAACCCTTGGTCCAGGAGATGTCGTCGCGAATCTGGTAATCGTCGGCCTTATTGGTCCACGGCCAGCTGGCGATCTCGAAATGCGCCCCGGTGGAACCGTTGAGGTCAACGTTTGGAATTCGATCCAGGTTGTTCGGTCCAGTGAATAGTCTGGAATTGGTGCTGTCGTAACCGGCGGGAAGTGCAAGGCTGGCCAGTCCCGAGCCCGCAAATGGAATGATGTTGATGCGGTTGCCGTTGTAATTGAACGCCACTTCGTTCATCAGCGTCGGGCTGATCGCATACGTCGTGTGGACGACTCCGCTGTATGACGGATTGCCGAAGGTGTCACCGACGGTCGGAACGTTTGCGCCGCTCCACTGGCTGATACCGAAGCCTTGGGATACTTGCTCGGCGACAAAGTGGCCAAACACGGAAAATTTGCTGCTGAAGTTGTGATCGATCCGGACGATCTCTTCCTTCAAACTCGTGGGAGAGTCATTGCCGCCGACGAACTGAGTGCCCGCGGTTGGTGCAGGGAAAATGCCTGCTGCGACCAGCGCTTTCATATTGCCACTAACCATGCATGCTGGGATCGTATTGTTCGGAAATTGTGTCGCGACGGTTTGATCATGGCCCTGCACTACGCCTGGAGGCGCAATGCCGCCTGGGCAATTGCCGAAGAGAACACTCGGCGCGACGTTCGGAGAAAACGTGCCGTCGCTATTTTTGGTGAATTGCGTCGGTACGTTTATTGCGGTGCCGCCAAAATCCGCATCGCCAGCAGCGTTTGGATAAAAACTCGAGTCCGGAACTGTCTGGTTGGTAAGTCCGCCGTTGATGTACCGGCGCCATTCCATGTTGTAAAAGAAAAAGGTCCTTTTTCTGTCCGGGTTGTACAGTTTGCCGAAGGTCACCGGTCCACCGATATTAAATCCGAAAACGTTTTGTCTGAGTTTCGCGACCTTGTTAGGCGCCGGGTTGAAAAAGTTACGTGCGTCCAGGGCGTCGTTGCGGTTGAACTCCCACGCGGACGCATGGAGTGTGCTCGTTCCCGACTTTAGGACCAACGTCATAGTTCCACCAGAGGATAGTCCGTAATCGGCACTGTAGTTGGACGTCAACGCGCGAAATTCGGCGATTGCGTCGGACGAAGGCGCAATGCTCATGCCGCCTGCACCGCCTCGGTCGTCGTTTTCGCCGCCATCCAGCAAATAGATATTGTGGTTTTGCCGCATGCCATTAAATTCCACTCCGGCGTCTCCGCCGACCGGTGTGTTGGGAGCGGAAGGATTGATCTGGCTGGACGCGCCAGGTGCAAGCGCCGCAAGCTGGTAAATACCGCGGCCATTCACGGCAAGCTGTGCCACTTGCTGGCCAGTGATGACGTTGCTTAATTCGCCCGAGTCCGCTTGCACCGCAATCGCATTCGCTTCGACGGTGATCGTCTCTGCCGACGTCCCGACCTTCATCTGAAAGTCGATTCGCAACCTGTCGCCTACTTGCACGACTAGGTCTTTTTGCTCAGAAACTTTGAACCCGGAGGCCTCTGCTTTAATGTTGTAATGACCGATTTGGATATCCGGTGCGACGTATTGTCCGGCGTCGTTGGTTGGAAAGGTTCGCGTCCAACCCGTGGCCGGATTCGTTACTGTGACGTTGACGTTGGGCATGACCGCTCCCGACGGGTCCGTCACCGTTCCGACGATCGTCGCGTTCTGCGCATACGACGCCGCCGGAATCAGACACAACAACAGAAACAAAAACGGCAGGTATTTCAGACGGCTTAGTCTGAACAAACCTCCCGCAACCCCATTCTTCGAGACTGCTAGTTGCATATTTTCACCCCCGTGCCGGATGGGCACGCTTCGAGAAAAACCACGGTACTTAACGTTCGACCGTAAACGTTAACGGTGGTAGCCTTATATTATTATTGCGAATGCGTGTCAACAGAATTTTGCGGCTTCCTTTTCCCCAACTTTGTAACTTTTTTCCTTAGAATATCGTTCATCTTGCAGATTTTGCCGTCCGGCCCAACCGTCTTTTCCGACTGGGGTTTGCCCCTGGCGCGGCACGGGACCCAGAGCCGGACTTTGGTCGTTAACTCGGTGAAATCTCTCCGGTTTCGAGCGGGCGCTAAATCGATTTACTTATTCTCCGATTCGTCCCCTCTACCCTCCCATTCTCTCGGAAACAGTTCCGGAGTCGGCGGTGGCGAAGTGATGCTTGGCTGACCACCGAGGGTGGCGGGAGCCGACGCTGGCATTTCCGGATATTGCCCCCCGAAATCGAGTTGCAGGTGCAAGGCTACTGTAACGTTAACTGTCTTTTTCCGGTTCTGGTCGTTTTTTCCAGTCTTTCGAGGCGGTGCGGTCGGCCGAAGCTGGGACACTTGATCCCGTCAAGTAAAGAAAATGAGAAAAAGTAATACTATAAATGTTAGTAATAAAGCATTCGAACCTGTGCTCGGTATCCCACGGCAACCCACAAGATTTTCCTCAGCCACACCGATTCGAACTGGTCTTTCCCATTTGCGCTCGGTACAATTCCGCCTTCGAAAAAATGGGTTCACTTACCATCGCTGTGGGTAGCGCGCGCAAACCAAAACTCGCTGCCGTCAGGGAAGCCCTCGACCAAATTTCTGGTCTGTTGTCCTCCGATGCGCAGTTCGAAATTGTGGGCGTCGAAGTCGAAAGTGGCGTCGCCGACACACCGTCTTCCCGAGAAGAGCTCATGCAGGGTGCTCGCCAGCGCGCCGAAGCGCTGCAGTCCATCGCAAATCAAAAAAACGAACCGTGGAGCTACTTCGTCGGACTCGAAGGTGGCCTCGATCGCATCGAAGAGAAGAATCACCAGCGAGTATTCTTAGAAAGCTGGGCGTACGTGAGCAATGGTCAGCGCGGCCACTTCGGCTGCTCCGGCGCAGTCGAACTCCCGCAAGTCCTCGCCGATGAAGTGCTGGAACGCGGCACTGAGTTGTCGGTTGCCATCGATCAATTTGCTCAACAAACCGGCATCCGCGATGCACAAGGCGCATGGGGCGTTTTGAGCGCAAACCGAATCACGCGCCAGGAGTCGTTCCGCATCGCCGTCATCGCGGCCTTCGCGCCGTTTTATAACGAGAAGCTCTACAATAACGCGATGTTGCACAATTCCGGCGCTCGATAGATTTTTGTAGCGCGATAGAGCAGACCAAGGAGACAGCGCGTGGACATCGTCAAGGGCAACATGGGCTGGATCGAAGTCGTGGTCGGGCCGATGTTTTCAGGGAAAAGCGAAGAGCTGATTCGTCGCTTGCGGCGCGCCGAAATCGCGCGGCAGCGCGTGCAGATTTTTAAGCCTGCCATTGACGCGCGTTATGCCGCTAACGAAATCGTCTCTCACTCTGGCCTAGGCATTCCTTCCGACAACGTCGCCAAAGCCTCCGAAGTCATGGAAAAGCTGCAGCCGCGTACAGAGGTGGTCGGAATTGACGAGGCGCAATTTCTCGGCGATGAGGTCGTCGATGTTTGCACCAAGCTCGCCAATCTCGGCAAACGCGTCATCGTCGCGGGGCTCGACACCGACTATAAAGGCCGCCCATTCGAACCGATGCCGCGTCTCTTGGCTATCGCGGAAGAAATCACCAAGCTCCTCGCCATCTGCGTCCGCTGTGGCAACCCCGCCGTGCACACGCAGCGCCTCGTGGAAAGTGACGAACTCGTCGTCGTGGGAGGCGGCGGCGCGTATGAAGCGCGCTGTCGCCGCTGCTTCGAACCGAACCCGGCGCAAGCGCGCAGCGAAACGCGCAACCATCTGACATTTCGTCCGCGGGCGGCGGTGTCCGCCGGAGAATAGACTTCGGCGCGCGTTTTTTGTCTGGCTGCGATCTTGGGTCTACCGGCGTGAACGGAACAAAGAACAACCCAGACACGTCAATACTCAACAAGCGTTTAGATGCGAAGCACGCCGGTTCGAATTTGCGCCGCGGCGCTTCCGGCGCCGCGCTATTCTTGCGGCATCGAAAATCTGGCACGCCACAAAATGAGGACGGAGTTCAGGTTCCTGGAGCGCGTTTTCAAGTTCTTGCAATAACAGGCTACTCGACCCTGACATAAGAACATGCGTATCGAATCGAAAGCGCCCACGCGCGTAGACCTGGCTGGCGGAACTCTGGATATCTGGCCGTTGTATCTCTTCCATCCGGGATCTGTAACCATCAATGCGGCAGTGACTCGTTACGCGAGCTGCGTGATTGAAACGCATTCGCACGGCGACGATAGGATTCGGCTCGTCTCTCGCGACACCAAGCGCGAAGAAAATTTCGCTTCCTTCTCAGCAATGGTGAAGGCGAAACGCTACCATCTGCCTTTACTCGCGGAGATCGCCAAATTTTTCGAGCCGCAAGGCGGCTTCACGCTGACCACCGATTCCGAAGCGCCAGCTGGTGCCGGCATTGGCGGTTCTAGCGCAATGGCCGTTGCGATTTGTGCGGCATTGGACAGATTCACTGCAGCCGGCAAAAGCAAAGTGGACTGGATCCATATCAGCCGCGACGCGGAAGGAATCGTCATCAAGGTCCCGACCGGCACGCAGGATCACTATCCGCCGGCCTTCGGCGGAGCTGCCGCGATTGAACTTCCTCCGGGCGGTGAACGCCGCGTCGAACTCCGGCTCGATATCCGCGAACTCGAAAAACGGCTCGTTCTTTGCTACACCGGCAAGCCACGGCAATCGGGCATCAACAACTGGGAAGTTTTCAAGGCGCACATTGACGGCAAAAAGAAAGTGCAAGCCAATCTCGAGCGCATCGCCGAAGTAGCTCAGGCCATGCGCGTCGCGCTGGAAAAAACCGACTGGAAAGAGAGCGGCCGCCTTATGCGAGAAGAGTGGAACTTCCGCAAACGCAACCTCCCGACAATCTCCACGAAAACAATCGATCGCATCATTGAAGGCGCCCGCCGAAAAGGCGCTCTTTCCGGAAAGGTTTGCGGCGCAGGTGGCGGCGGCTGCGTGGTCATGCTGATCGAACCTGATGCGCGACCCAGTGTCGAAAAAGCCGTAGCCAATGCGGGCGGCCAGCTCCTGCCGATGAAAATTGACCGCTCCGGCGTCCAAGTCACCGTCTCTTGAGGTCTCCTGAGGACTTCGCGGTAATCCCACAGGCATCTATTTTTTGGCGTGCTAGCGTCGTAGAATAGGGACGACGGGCCTGGCCCCCGGACTTATGCCGAACGCGCTCGCCATTACTGCCATTGCTTCGAGCTTGCTGCTCTTTGCCGACGCAGATGTCCCCCGCGCGATGGGCCTGCGCACTCCTGACCCAACTGCGAAACCCAGCTTTTCCAATACCGAAGTTGCGATTTTCCCGGCGCTGACGTCGGAAGATCCGCAGCAGCCCGCCGCTCCCAATCAACCCAAGAAAGACAAGCTGCAGGAAAGCTCGAAGCTGGAGTTGATTCGCTACGTTTCGGGAGAATTTGCAAAAGCGAGTAAGTCGCTGCCTGCAGGCAAAGAAGGATTCCTTCAGTACGCGGACAAGCCGCTGAACCAGGAACTGCTGGAGCGCGCCGTGGCTACGCACGGGGCCGCGGTGCACGCGGGCGACAATGCGCAGATCACCAAACTGGAGTTTCGCGACCACACCATCGTGGTCGACGTAAACGGCGGCGGCCGCGGCAAGAAGCGCTTTCTCGACCGGCTGCAGATCGACATGGGCGGAATGCCGACGATGCGCTCTACCAGCGACGTGCAGCAGCAAGGCGGTCCCGCTGGAGTGCAGCCAGGAGCGGGCAGCACACTCTTTCTGGAGTTCAGCAAAAATATTCCGGATCTTACGCCTGACGAATTGAAGCAGCTGCTGGCGCCTTTTTTGGATTTTGCTAAACAACGATCGGCGTCAGTGCATTGGGTGGACACGCTCCCGCCGGACATCAAGAAAGCGATCAACGATCGCGTCGCGAAAGTAGGCATGGATCGCGAAATGGTAGTCGCGGCAATCGGCAAGCCGGGGCACAAAGTTCGGGAGCGCGATTCGCAAGGGAACGAGATCGAAGATTGGATTTACGGAACCCCGCCGGACAAGACCATGTTCGTTCGCTTCATGGGAGACAAGGTCACCAGTATCCGGCAGTTTCCTCAGTGAGTGACGCGGCATTCGCCGAGTTGCAACCCGACAGGATCTCCCAAGTTGAAGAAAAGAAGCGAGTTAGAGTGAGCCCGAACTATAGTTCTGGTTTACTGGCGAAGCGTTCCGAAATAGAAGGTTTTGGGCTTCCGTCAAGTCTTGAGATTTGAGCGGGATAGCTGGGAGAGGAACTGTAGTTGCGGTTTTGTGGCGAACCGCGCGGCGCACCTGTGCGCTAAAACGTCCTGTGCCGCGAAAACACGCGGCATTCACAGTAACAGACATGACCATAAAGCTACTAAAAAGTCCATGAAAGAATCAGCGATTCTCAGAGCTGAATGAACTCGGGTTGCCAGGGAGTTTTGCGCAGATCGAGGTGGGCGAGGCAGAGGGGAAGCGAGAAACGGCGAGGTCCTGCGCTGCCTGGATTGATGTAGAGAACGCCATCGCGCGAATAGGACTCGGGCTTGTGGGTGTGCCCGCTGATCACGATCTGAATACCAGCCGCCCTCGGACTGAGATCGAGGTGCTCGAGATTGTGAAGCACGTAGATATTGGTTCCTGCCAATTCAATGGAGACGTCTTTCGGAAGGGACTGGCACCAGGCCTCGGTATCTACGTTGCCGCGCACGGCGTGGACCGGAGCGATGTCCTTTAGTCGGCTGAGAATAGCGGGATCGCCGACGTCGCCCGCGTGAATGATCGCATGAGAGCTGCGGAGCGCCGCGAGTGCTTCAGGGCGAAGCAGACCGTGCGTATCGGAGATGAGGCCGAGAACGAATGAGTTCACCGATACAGATTACAAGAAGCAAAGGGCCGGCAGTGCCAACCCTTTGCACAGTTGCGCAATTCTGGATTACTTGGCAGCTCCAACTTTGAAGATGAGGGAACGGCCGACTTCAGAGCGTGAAGCATCGGCGTCGATCATGCTGACAAAAAGATGTGTCAGCGCGTCTTGCTCTTCCTGAGAGCGGCGGTCGCGGTCGGCGATAAATGCGGCGCGCACTTTGTCGAAGGAAGAGAGATCTTTCACGTCGTACCAGACAAAGTGGGTGAAGTCGCCTTCGGTGCGGATCTCTTCAACGGCGAGACCGTAAGCGAGAATCGTGCCATCGGCGATGAGTTTGTCGAAGACCGGCTTGTTGTACTTTTCCCAACCCTTGCGGAAGTCATTTCCCTTGCCAGGTTTCACCTTGAAGAAATTGAAGCGAGTAAAGGGAAGCACTCCCGATGGAGACGAGGAGGACAATCCGATGACCAGATCGCGAGTTAGAAAGTCATGTGTCTTGCTTAGGTCTGCGACCTGGGCGAGGCGAGCCATGGGGGCTTCGGCCGCTTTTTGGCCTTTCTTGGCTGCGGTGGCGGTGCCGGATTTGCTGGCTTCTTCGGTAAGCCTGGCGATTTGCGCGCGCATCGCGGAATCGACTTTCTCAAGGCCGGTGTAGTCGGCAACGGCGTACCAGATGAAATGAGACGCATTTCCAGGGACGCGAAGCAGGGAACTCTGTACGCCCCAAGCTAAGACAACTCCGTCGGCCATGAGTTTGTCGCGAACCGGCTGACCGACGGTCTTGACGATATCGAGAAACTCATCTTCCTTGCCGGGATTGACGGTGTATCCGTACCAGAAGGTAAGGGGTTGCATCGGTTGCTGCGATTGCTGGGCGGCGATAGAAATACAAGACAGGAACATCACAAAAAGACACAAAAGGAGGCGCTTCTTCATTTTTTCTCTCTCCGTAAAATCTGTTGCCTGCACCGGGGTAAATGCGTACTACAGTTGCGGGGCTTGGACGCTGCGAGCAGGCACTCAGTATCCGCGCCTGTTAGAAAGGGGCCGACCAGGTGGAATGGTGGATAGGTTCTATCACCGGGATAGGAAGCGGTCAAGAAAATGGGTTTGAGCGTAGACAGGTCATTGCCGTCGAGATGAAGTCGGGCAGAAAGAGCGAATGGTTGCAGGCGGCTGTCTACTTCAGGACAGCTTTCGCCATCGTTACATCTCTCTTGTTCGTGCAATGTCTGCGCGCACAGCCGCAGACGGATTATCACCAACACCTCTTCAGTCCGAACATTGCTAAGCTGGCGCCCTCGCTCAAACCGCTTACCGCGGCTGACTTGATTGCGCTGCTGGACAAGGCCGGGATCAGGCGGGCGGTCGTGCTGTCGATCGCCTACCAATACAGCAGTGCGAACAGGCCCCCGATGGAGAATGAATACGAGAAGGTCAAAGAGGAGAACGACTGGACGAGCCAGCAGATTGCGCTCTATCCGGAGCGTTTACGAGGTTTTTGCAGCGTCAATCCGTTGAAGGAATACGCGCTCGCGGAAATCGAACGCTGCGCCAAAGACCCGCAACTGCATTACGGCCTGAAGCTGCACTTTGGCAATTCGGACGTGCAGCTTGACGATCCGCGGCATGTTGAAAAATTGCAGGTTGCCTTCGGTGCAGCGAACAAACATGGAATGGCGATTGTGGTTCACATGCGCGCGTCCATCACGAAGAAACGGCCGTATGGCGCTGAGCAAGCTCGAATTTTCCTTGAAAAGGTTTTGCCCGCTGCTCCTGATGTGCCCGTCCAAATCGCGCATTTAGCGGGAGCGGGAAGCTACGACGAACCGGCCGTGGATGAGGCGCTCTCGGTTTTCGGTGACGCGATAGCCAAAAACGACCCGCGAATGAATCACGTATATTTCGATGTTTCCGGAGTGGCTGGATACGGCGAATGGGAGAAGAAAGCGGAGTTGATCGCCAAGCGAATCCGCCAACTCGGAACGAAGCGTGTTCTTTTTGGTTCCGACGGCTATGGCGGAGGGAATCTCTTGCTCCGGTCGACGCGTGGGCTGCCTTCCGCCGCCTTCCGCTCGCCGACGATGAATTTCATGCAATCGAGACAAACACTGCGCCGTACATGCGTTGACTTTTCTCGCGGCAGCCCATAGCATTTTTAGTTCGCAAGGCGATGTAGCCCCTCGTTGTGCTGCGTATAAGCCCGCGAATCGCGCTTGACCCGTCTGCAGTGTTTTAGTGCGAAAAGCTTGAATTTTGGCTCGGAGCGAACGGTAGAGCTCTATTTCTCTCTGGAGGAAGAATGGCAATCAAGGTTGGAATCAATGGATTCGGACGCATCGGACGGAACATCGTCCGGACGGCGATTGACGACAAGGAGATCGAATTCGTTGCGGTGAACGACATCACCGACTCGAAGACGCTGGCGCACTTGCTGAAGTACGACTCGATCCTGGGCAACCTGCCGCACAAGATTACGCACACCGATGACACGATTTCCGTGGAAGGCAAGGCAATCAAAGTATTCAAGGTGAAGGACCCGGCACAGCTCGATTGGGCGAGCGTTGGCGCGGACATCGTCGTAGAGTCCACCGGATTGTTCACCAAAGGCGAGCAGGCCAAGGCGCACCTGCGCGGTTCGGTAAAGAAGGTCATCATTTCGGCGCCAGCGGATGGCCCGGATGCGACGTTCGTACTCGGCGTGAACCATCACACGTATGATCCGGCGAAGCACAACGTGATTTCGAACGCTTCGTGCACCACGAACTGTCTCGCTCCTGTGGCCAAGGTGATTCACGAAACGTTTGGCATTCAAAGCGGCACGATGACCACGATCCACTCCTACACCAATGATCAGAAGCTGCTGGATTTGCCGCACAAGGATTTGCGGCGGGCGCGGGCAGCGGCGATCAGCATGATTCCAAGTTCGACCGGCGCGGCGAAGGCGCTGCACCTGGTGCTGCCCGATTTGAAGGGAAAGCTGGACGGCTACGCGATGCGCGTGCCAACACCGAACGTCAGCGTGGTGGACTTGACCGTGTTTGTGGAGAAGCCCGCGTCGAAGGATTCGGTGAACGCGGCATTGAAGAAGGCTGCGGAAGGCCCGTTGAAGGGAATTCTGGGCTATACGGAAGAAGAGCTGGTTTCGGCGGACTTCAAGGGCAATTCGAACTCGTCCATTGTGGATTCGGAATACACCAAAGTGGTGGGCGACAAGTGCGTGAAAGTGCTGGCGTGGTACGACAATGAGTGGGGGTATTCGTGCCGGTGCCGGGATTTGATCAAGTTTTTGGCGTCGAAGTTTTAACGACTGACTTATGGAGTTGCGAGGCGCTTCGCCTCGCAACTCCGAATTCCTTTCTCCGGACTCCAATATGAACAAGCTGACAATTAAAGACCTGGATCTTCGTGGCAAACGTGTGTTCATGCGCGTGGACTTCAACGTGCCGTTGAAAGACGGCGTGGTGACGGACGACACGCGCATCCGCGAGACGTTGCCGACACTCAAGCTGGCCATCGAAAAAGGCGGCCGGCTGGTGCTAGCTTCCCACCTCGGGCGACCGAAGGGCGGACCCGATCCGAAGTATTCGCTGCAGCCCGCGGCGAAAAAGCTGGAGGAGCTTCTCGGCAAGCCGGTGGCGTGTGGCAAGGATTGTGTCGGACCGGGAGTGGAAGCGCAGAGCAAAGCGCTGCGCGACGGCGAAGTGCTGGTGTTGGAGAATGTGCGCTTTCATCCCGAAGAAGAAAAGAACGATGAGCAGTTCTCGAAGCAGCTTGCCGCATTGTGTGACGGAGTCTTCGTCTGTGACGCATTCGGTTCGGCGCACCGCGCGCATGCTTCAGTGGTGGGAATTACGAAGTTTGTCGAGAAATCCGCGGCCGGTCTGCTGATGGAGAAGGAACTGGCGTATCTCGGCAAGGCGGTGACCAACCCCGCGCGGCCGTTTGTGGCAATTCTGGGCGGGGCGAAAGTCAGCGACAAGATTGAAGTGGTTGAAAACCTGATGAAGATCGCCGACGCGCTGCTGATCGGCGGCGGGATGGCGTACACATTTTTAAAGTCGCAGGGATTGCCGATCGGCAAGTCGCTGGTGGAAAACGACAAACTGGACCTCGCGAAGAAAATTCTGATCGATGCGAAAGCTGGCGGCAAAAGATTGCTCCTGCCGGTTGATCATGTGACTGCACCCGAGTTCAAAGCAGACGCTCCCGCGACGACTGGTGACGTGAACTCGACACCCGACGACCAAATGGGCTTGGATATTGGTCCGAAGACAGTGGCGGCGTACGCAGCGGAGATTGCGAAAGCAAAAACGATCGTGTGGAACGGGCCAATGGGCGTGTTTGAAATGCCGGCATTTGCGAAGGGCACGCTGGAAGTGGCTAAGGCCGTCGCTGCAGCAACGGATGCGGGCGCAACCTCGATCGTGGGCGGAGGAGACTCAGTCGCCGCGGTACATCAGTCTGGCGTGGCGAATAAAATCTCTCACATTTCGACAGGCGGTGGAGCGTCGCTGGAATTTTTGGGCGGGAGCAAGCTGCCGGGCGTAGAGGCGCTGACAAACCGATGAGCACGTCATCTGATATTTCGCGGCCCTTACCGGGCCGCCGCCGAGTGATGGCAGGGAACTGGAAGATGTACAAGACGCCGTCGGAGACGCGCGCCTTTTTCGCGGCGTTCCTTCCGATGATCGGCGACGCGGCGCATTGCGACGTCGTGATTGCGCCGCCGTTCACGTCGATTGCCACGGCCGTGGAAGCCGCGAAGGGAAGCCGCGTGGCGATCTCGGGGCAGAACAATCACTGGCAGAAGGAAGGAGCCTTCACCGGTGAGGTCTCTCCGCAAATGCTGGTGGAAGTCGGCTGCACGCATGTGATTGTGGGCCATTCCGAGCGTCGCCAGTATGCGAATGAAACCGACGACATGGTTTCGCAAAAGAGCCGAGCAGCCTTGGCTGCCGGTCTCACGCCGATTGTCTGCCTAGGGGAAAACTTCACCGAACGCGAGACGGGAAAGACGCAAGAGGTGCTTTCTCAACAGTTTATCGGTGGACCGGGCGCGTTGACCGCCGAGGAGTTCTCCCGTATCCTATTAGCTTACGAGCCAGTCTGGGCGATTGGGACGGGCCGTACGGCCACGCCGGAAATTGCGGCGGCAGCCCATCGGTTCTTGCGGCAGTGCGTGCGCGACCAGTTTTCGCCTGAGGCTGCGGTCAGCGTGCGAATCCTCTACGGCGGCAGCGTCAAGCCTGACAATATTCAGGGATTGATGGCGCAGGAAGAGCTGGACGGCGCGCTGGTGGGCGGAGCAAGTTTGGACGCGAAGTCGTTCGCGGCGATCGTGAACAGCAAGTAGGCCGTTCGACTTGCGAAGGGCGAACGAAGCGGATTGAGATTGACGAGATTCGAGGTGAATGAGCAATGCCGGGTTGGATGAAATGGGGCATCGCGCTCCTGGTAGGATTTGGGTTGATCGTGGTGGGCTTCCGCTGGGCCGGATGGCTGCTGACGAGTTTCTTCGTGCTGAATTGCCTGGTGCTGATCATTGTGGTGCTGTTGCAGAGCGGCAAGGCCGCTGACCTCGCAGGGGCGTTTGGTGGAGCGGGAAGCCAGACGGCTTTTGGACCGCGCGGGGCGGCGACAGTCTTGTCGCAAGCGACGACTTGGTGCGCGGTAATGTTCATGGTATGCGCGATGGCGTTGGCCCTGCGCAGCGAACGCAGCGCGGGCGCTGGAAACTCGGTGATTTACAATTCATCGAAGCCGGCTAGCAAGCCTGCTGCTCCCGCGACGACGCCCGCTGTACCGGCGGGTACGCAGCCGGCGACGACGCAGAGTTCGCCTGCGCCTTCGCAGCAGAATCCGGCACCAGCTTCTCCGGCGCAGTCTCCGAAGAAGCAGTAACGACTGTTTTCGTTGTGCGGTGGAATGCCTTCGGAGTTTTTGTTGCTTTGTCGGCTGAAGGCGGAGAATAATCAAGAAGCGGGCGTTACCTCAGACGACCGAGTAGTGCGGTTGATTTGTAGACTTTGCGGTGGTGGCGGAACTGGCAGACGCACCAGCTTGAGGGGCTGGCGGTAGCAATACCGTGAAGGTTCGAATCCTTTCCACCGCACCAATCTTCAGAGCGTTTCCGTATGTACGAGCCTTCCGCAGTTCTCTCCAACGCAATTTTGTGTAGACTCGGGGTTAGTAAGCGCCGAACCGAGGTTGGGCCATGCCTGGAACCGTAGTTGAAGACATCGAGCTGATCATCGAAGACATTCGAGGCAACGGAGGAGGAAAACCTCCTTCCCGCGACGGCGATGATGATGGCGGCGGTGATGAAGGCGGTGGCGGCGAACACGCTCCTGAGCCGCGACGGCCAAACACGAAAAAGTATTCCACCGCAGTGTTGCTGGGAATGGTTTCCATCACCATGTTTTTTCTGGTGCCGACGGCGGCATTCGTGGCGCTGCGTGTGAGCAATCTGCATAGCTGGAGTGGCATCCGCCTGCCGTCTGTGCTCTGGGCGAACACGGTCGTGCTGCTTCTGAGTAGCGCCACGCTGGAAGTGGCGCGGCGTAGATTGCGCGTCAACGATACGATGGGCTTTCGCCGGATGTGGACGTTGACCACCGTGTTGGGTCTGCTGTTTGTGGTTGGGCAGGTGATTGCTTGGCGGGAGCTTGCTGCACAGGGGATTTACGCGACGTCGCGGTTGGCAAGCAGCTTCTTTTATTTGTTCACGGCATTGCACGCCGTGCACTTGGTCGGCGGTGTATGTGCTTTGCTCTACGTGGAACTGCACAGGTTTGACGCTGCGCGGGTGAGCCGCTCGCTGGCGGCCGAAATTGCGTCTTACTATTGGCACTTCATGGATGGGCTTTGGGTGTTCTTGCTGGCGCTGTTGTATCTGGGGCGGTAGATCCAGCTGCGACGAGCGCGTAATTCCTGGCGAGCTTCCCGTTCGCTACTTTCCGTAAAATTCGGCGATGGTTTCGGCTACGCGCTCGATTTGCTCCGCGCGAAGTTCCGGGAACATCGGGAGAGAAATGGCTTCGGCGGCGGCTTTCTCCGATTCGGGGAAGGAGCCTGGTTTGAGTCCCAGGTCAGCATAGATCGGTTGCGCGTGCAGCGGGACTGGGTAGTAGACGGCATTTCCGACCTTTCGTTCCGTCAGAAATTTCTGCAGTTCGTCGCGCCGTTGCGCGCGGATGGTGTATTGGTGAAAGACGTGTTCGCAATCGACCGGCACGTGTGGCGTCTTCAGTTCGCTGATGCCTGAAAGCAGCTTTGAATATTGTGCGGCGTTGTTGCGGCGTGCGTCTTCCCACTCTTTGAGATGACGTAGCTTCACGCGCAGAATCGCGGCTTGGATTTCGTCGAGTCGGCTGTTCCATCCGGGTTCTGTACTGTTGTAGCGCGACGACTGGCCGTGATTGCGGAGCGTGCGCAAACGCGCGTCGAGTTCGGGGGAGTCGGTTGTGATCATGCCGGCGTCGCCGTAGGCGCCGAGATTTTTTGTGGGGTAAAAACTAAGGCAAGCGATGTCGCCCAAAGACCCCGCAGGTCGACCCTTGTACGTTGCGCCGATGGCCTGGGCATTGTCTTCCACCACCGGCAACCCCTGTTTTTTTGCGAGTTCGCGAATGGGATCCATATCCGCGGCAAGGCCGTACAAGTGGACAACGACGATCGCGCGTGTGTTCTTAGTGATGTGCTTGGCGATTTCGGCGGCGGTTACATTGAAGGTTGCGGGATCGATGTCGGCGAAAACGGGGCGTGCGCCGAGTGCGCTGACCGCGCTGCCCGTCGCGACAAACGTGAACGGAGGAAGAATGACTTCGTCGCCGGCCTTAACGCCTATCGCGCGCAAGGCCAGGATTATGGCGTCCGTGCCCGATGCGACGCCAACGCCATGGCGAACGCCGCAGAGTGCCGCGATTTCCTGTTCCAGCGCCGCGCCTTCCTTGCCCAACACAAACTGCTGCGATCCGAGAACTTTCGTGACCGCATCGCGAATTTCGCCGCCGATGTCAGCGTATTGGGCGGCGAGGTCCATTTGCGGCACGGGCTGTAAGTCAGGAGTGGACTGTTTCGTGGAACTCATTCGGAGCCGGAACCAGTATACGTCAAGACAAATCGGACCACGGATTGCGAATACTTGGGAATCGTCGCGGGCCAGTATTAATTGTCGAGATTCTTGAGATGGGCCAGCCGGAACGGAGAACCTAGCGTTTCGCGCAGTTCTTTCCAGTGCTGCTCGGGAATGGACAGGAACACTTCCACCACCTTGGGGTCGAACTGGGTGCCAGCGCAGCGCTGAATTTCCTCGCGCGCGTAAGACATGGGCAGGGCTTTGCGGTAAGGCCGGTCGCTGAGCATGGCGTCCATGCTGTCAGCGATCGCGAAAATCCGCGCGCCGAGGGGAATCTCTTCACCCTTGAGGCCGCGCGGGTAGCCCGTTCCGTCGAAAAACTCCTGGTGTGCCAGCACAATTTCCGCAGCGTCACGCAAAAATGGAATGCGGATCAGCATGTCATAGCCGATCTGGCAATGCTTGCGCATGATGACTTTCTCGTCGTCGGTCAACGGACCAGGCTTCAGCAGAATCTTGTCCGGGATGCCCATCTTGCCGATGTCGTGCAAAAAGGCGGCACGGGCAAGCACCGGCAAGTACGCGTTCGGGACCGGCATTGCCTTAGCAATAGAAATCGTGAACGCCGTGACGCGCTGACAATGTCCTTCGGTCTCCGCGTCCTTCAAGTCCAAAGCGCTGCCGAGCGCCTCCAGCGTGTCGTCGTAAGATTGCTCGAGTTGCGCCAGGGCGATGGTCAAGCGAGCGGTACGTTCCTCAACTTGGCGTTCCAGATCACGCTGATAGTTGCGATTTTCTGCCACCAACCGCCGGTGCTGCAGGGCGCGGTTCACGCCGAGATAGAGCTGGTCTTTTTCGAAAGGCTTCAAGATATAGTCATAGGCGCCGCGCCGGATCGCTTCGAGCGCGGTGGAAATGTCATGAATCGCAGTGACCATGATCACCGGAATTTCCGGGTCATACTGCCGGAGCCACTCCAGCAGCTTGATGCCGTCCATTTCCGGCATGATCATGTCGCTTAGAACAAGGTCAGGCGTGGCGCGTTTCACGAGATCTTGCGCCGCGCGGCCATTGCTCACCGCAGTGCAGCGGTAACCCTTGGACTCGAGCATGGTCGAAACCACTTCGCGAATCGCTTCTTCGTCATCCACTACCAGAATGTTTTCGACGGTATCCGTTTGCACGTGGCCTCACTCCGCTCACCAGTATACGAGAGGTCACAATCGGTCTGAGGTACCCTTGTCCATTCAGAAAACAGCATGTTAGCGTCAAAAAAGTCTCGTTACGCGCGGTCCTGAGCAACCCTTTCAGTTCCACGGGCAGGTGTCCTCCGGGCTATCGCGCACCCACTTGGGAAGGCGGCGCTTCGTGCTGGAAACTCAGGGCCTATCTGCCGTCGCTTTCTTTGAGGCCACCGCCTTTATCATCCTGCTGGTTTTGTTGGTCCTGCTCCGCCGCGACCATCCCAGTCGATACCTAAACATATGGGTTGGGGCATGGGCTGTATTGACTGTGAAGGCGCTCCTGGAGCTGGCTCAACTTTCCGTGGCCACGCCGGAGTTGCACGTCGCGCGAGTCCTCTTGTTGATCGTCGTTCACCTGTGCTTTCTGAAGGCGGTTGCTCAATACGTTTATGGCGAACGCACTTCACTGACTCACGTTTGGCCGGCTACAGGCGCCCTCGTTCTCTTGTCATTTTATTTTGAAACTCGCGCCGCGGCGGGCGTGCGGCACATAGGCTGGTTTGCCTCCGAAGTTCTGTCGATCGCCGCCCTCGCTGCCGGCTGGTGCCTCTGGCACGCCAAAGATAAAAAGCTCGGCCACGGCGCGCGACTGTTGGGCGGTTTGTTTTTCCTGAACGGCCTGCACGGCCTCGACCGCTCGATGTGGGTGCAGAGTCCGTTTTTCTTGCAGCGTGTTGCTTTCGACCATCTGCTGTCGGTGGGTATTGGTATCGCCATGGTCGTGCTCGTGCTGGAAGAGGTACGCGCGAGAACCGGTGAACTGAATGACAAGCTAAAACGCTTGAGCCTGCTGATCGCCGCCAGCACGCAAACGCTTTCCATCCGTGAAATGTTGGATCAGGTATTGGTGAACGTCGTTGGCAGTTTGGGAGTGTCACACGGCCTGGTTCGCCTATTGGAAGGTGAAGGCAACGCAACCCAACTCGTTGTTCATGCCGCAGTGGGGTTTGACGAAAGCTACCTCAAGGCGCAAAACGGAATTCCTGCAAATGAACCCTGGGTGCAGCGCGTACTCAAGCAGGAATATGCTTCCATGAAGATTGGTGAAGAAGCAGATCCGCGGGAACGGCAACGCATGTCGGCCACGAGAGTGCGCGAAATCGCCACGATCGTCTTGCCGGGAAAGGAAAAACCTCTCGGCATCCTCGCCGTTGGTTCCTCCCAGGAAATGAGGTTCCGGCCGGATGAAGTCGATTACTTGAAAAATATTGGCAACCTACTGGGACTGACACTGCAAAACGTCCTGCTTTTCCAGCAGGTGGATAGTGTGCAGCGCCAATGGGCGTTCACGTTCGATTCCATCGGCGATCCGATCGTGGTGCACGATCGTGAAGGGCGAATTTTGCGGATGAATCAGCGAATGGCCCAATTGAGCGGACGCGAAATCAAGCTTTCAGTAGGGCGGAATCTTGCCGATCTGTTCCCGCGCAAACAGGCGGCGGAATATAAGACCTGCCCCTATTGCGAGGGAGTGGCCGGAGAGGGAGATGATCCCGATCCGTGGCTTTCTGGCTATTTTCTGACTTCCAATTCTCCATTCGTCGACCCTTCCGGCAGCCGGATGGGCGTGGTACACGTGCTCAAAGATATCTCGGAACGCAAACGCGCCGAGGAAAAGTACCGAACGCTGGTTTCCAATGTTCAGGAAGGCGTCTTCATCTCGACGCCGCAGGGGAGATTTCTGGATTTCAATGACGCGTTCCTGCGAATGACTGGCTACTCATCGCGCGAAGAGTTGCTGAATCTTGATGTGGCGGCACTCTATGCCGCTCCGTCGGACCGTGACCGCTTGCGCAAGCTGCTCGCGGACTACGGTTCTGTTGCCGACTTTGAATTCGAAATCCAACGCAAGGACGGCGAGACACGAACGGTGCTTGAATCCTCCAACGCCGCCCGCGACGCCGCCGGCAACATCATCGCGTACCAAGGGTTCCTGCTGGATATCACCGAAAGGAAACGCGCGGAACAGGAAATTCGCCGGCGCAACCGCGAATTGATGGTATTGAATTCCATCGCTACCACGCTCAACGAGTCGCTGGATTTGAGCGATTCATTGCACAAAACCTTACGGCAAATCTGCGATTTGTTCAGCCTGGAAGCCTCTTCGCTCTACTTGTTCGATTCGACCAACGAGATGCTGCGCCGGGTGGCAGCGCACGGCCATCGTTCGGAATTTGCGAGAAACTTTCCTCCCACCCGCGTTCAACCGGACCTGTTGCAGCACATCCGCACGGTTCGGGCCACCTTTTTGTCAATTCAAGGATTGCCGTTACCCGCCATCTTTCGCGAAGTTCAACGCGCCGAACAAATCGTGACCGCCCACATCGTGATCTTATGGTCGAAAGACAAGGTGATTGGCGGATTGGTGGTGGGCAGCCGCACGCCTCGGGACTTCTCACCGGGGGACGTCAACCTTCTGATCGCAGTAGGCAGCCAAATTTCGAGCGCGATTGAGCGCACGCTTCTCTACGACCAGACACGCCAAGCCTATGACGACTTGCGCCGCACGCAAGAACAGCTCCTTCACAGCGAAAAAATGGCCGCTGTGGGCCAGCTAATTTCGGGCGTCGCGCACGAACTGAACAATCCGCTGACCGCCATCCTTGGCTACAGCCAGCTTCTCACTTCATGCGGCCAGGTCGGTCCTCAAGGTTTGGAATACAGCGAAAAGCTCTACAAGCAGGCGCAGCGCACTCACCGAATCGTGCAGAATCTCTTGAGCTTTTCTCGCCAGCACAAGCCGGAGCGCGTCCCCGTTCGCCTGAACCAGGTGCTCGAGGATACTCTGGCCCTCCGCGACTACGATCTCCGCATGAGCAACATTCGGTTGCACCTCGATCTCGCCGCTGAACTTCCTTCAGCGATGGCCGATCCTCATCAACTCCAGCAAGTCTTCCTGAATCTCGTAAACAACGCGGTTGACGCCATTCTGGAGGCATCTCCCAACGGCGACTTGTGGGTACGCACCGCCCATGAAAATGGGAAGTTTGTAGTGGAGTTCACCGATAGTGGCCCCGGCGTGAAGGATGCTTCGCGCGTATTCGATCCTTTCTACACGACCAAGCCAGTTGGAAAGGGCACCGGCCTCGGCCTCAGCATTTGTTACGGAATCATCACGGAACACGGCGGCCAAATTCGCGTACGCAACGTATCGGGGAAAGGTGCTTGCTTCACAATCGAGCTGCCGGGCCAACCGGCAGGGTACCGGGACAATGGATCGGGCCATGAAGCTCTCGCCTCACTGGCCGGTTCGCCAACCCCGAATTAATCCCCGCGGTTTCTACTGATCCGAAGTCAATGCAAGATTTGCCGCCAGCGCAGCCCGCTCTCCGAGAGTCTGCATTGCTGTTTCCATCCGAATGGCCAGCGAGGAGACCATTTCGCCGAGCGAAGCCAATTGTGGCATCGCCGCGCGGCCGACGAATAGGCGCAGCCTTACCACTTCAAATCGAATCCGGAACAAGACGGAGAGGCGCAAGCGCTCATATTCGTGTGTGCTCGAAATTTCCGGCGACAACAGCGCCACTACCCGAGCGATACGCAGCAACTGGTCGAAGTCCGTGCGCAACGAATTCAGGTACAACAGGGCAACGTCGCGCCGTTCGTGTCGAAGCCTACCAGCCAGCCCGCTTCCACCCCGGTCCGCTACATATCGCAGGTCCGCGGCATCCTGCGACCTGCGGATCGGACCCATATTGCAAAGGTGTTGTGGAGCGCTGTCGAGAACGGCCAGCGCGTCGGGCCTTCGTTTGCTTCGGCGCGTTGACCGAAATGACCAAAGCAGCAGGGCCGCCAGGCCGGCCGCGAACAAAACTCCGGTGATGAAGAAAGCGTAGCTCACGGTCTTGGTTGCTCCGTCTTGAAAAGATGGACCAATTGATCGTTAAGCTCGGCCAGCCGCCGGTTCATTTGCGGAACCAGCTTGCTGTAAATATCTGCGGCTTGCAATTCTGGTTTCGGGACATGAACATTGGCCGCCCGCATGGCAAAAATCCAAAGGACCAGTACGCCGGCGAATGCCACCATCGCCACTTCGTTCCACATTCCCGAATAGTTGTTCCAATAGCGCGAAAGCACGGCATCGTTGAGAATTTTTATGCAGGAATTCAGACCTAACCCCAGACCCAAAAGCATTGAACTTGGCTCTATCGGCGCTTCGTAGTGATGGGCGAAAAGGACAATGCCCACAACGATTGTCGCGATGAATGCCTCTACGGCAATCTCCAGGGTCATGACCGCGTATCGAAATCCGTCGTGACTGAACAAGAGCGTCAGCGTCAGCACTACCGCTCCGCAAATCAACAAGATACGGCTCGCCAATGCCCAAACTCCGGTATAGTGGCCCAGCACGCGATAGCAGAATTCACAAGCGGCGAGTGTCCTCGCGACTACTACCAAAGCCTGCGAACCCCATGCCACGACGTAGGTCACATTGGAGGAGAACCCGTAAAACTGATATACGAAAAGCTGAGCTGCGGTCTGCAGCAAATTTACGCCAAGATACAATGTAAGGAAAGGAAACTGCCGATCGAGATGCCTGGTGAGTATGAAACAAAAGAGGAACAATCCTGTCAGGGTGGTTACAGCCCACAACAAGAGGTCGAGGGTGGGCAGGGAGCTCAACACCGGGGTATCTTACCGCGCGCTGCCGGTATAAGAAATAGGTAAAATACCCCACAGGTTATCAGATTTACCTAATACATCGCGACGGGTTAGAAAGTTCTTAAGCCAGCTGCTCGATCTCGCCCGTCGGCTTCGGCAACGGCATCGGTGATCCATCAGCGGTCAACCCTCCATCTTTTGGTTTTGGAATTGGCATTGGTGAACCATCCGCAACCAGGACTAGGCCGGTCGGTTTCGGGAGCGGCATGGGCGAACCGTCCGCCCACTCTTTAGAACTTTGAATTTTGTGAGCCGAACCCCCGTTGACTGCCGCGTATCCCGGAATTACGATGAACCCCGACAGCAGGACGACACTCAGCGCAACACGCTTTTGAAGCATGGATGACACCTCCTGGCGCCATCCTTCCGGCATGCGTGCTGGAACAGGTTTTTCGTGAAGAGATTTTCTGAATTCGGAACAGGTTGTGCTGATCGATGGACGAAATCCTAAGAATTCAACCGATCGTTCGTGATTTCACAACGAAGACTCTCGCTGCCATCCCTAACGCGTTCGGGCGTCTCACCTACATCGCGTCGCTCCGCGATCTTTCTTCGGGACGTTACGAGCATGCTGGCTTGGCCGCGGTCTATTCCCCGGACGCGGTTCAGGAAGCCTTGAAATACTGCCACCAGGAAATCTTCGCGCGGGTCTTGGAGATGCCGCTGTCCGTGCAGGAACAGGATTTGGGGGAATGTTTGGAAAATATGCCGGGGCCTGTAGCCTCTACCATTGGACACTGGCGGAAACTTGAATCCTACCGTTTGTTGCCGCCGGAGGACGCTCCGGACTACCTCAGAGAGCTCTTCTTTTCGAACTTGCGTGTCCTTCTCGAGATTCTAGAGTCGCCGAGTTCCACGACTGGGTCAGCCGCGTCACAACGCCAATAACCTTGCCGACTACTTCGGCTTCGTGCGGCAGCACCCAGGATTCAGGGGCATAACGCGACATGGGATGCGGTTGCATGACCAGACGTTCCGCATCGCGCACGAACCATCCACAACGGTAGCCATTCCTCACATCAACCAAATACATGGGCCGATCATGCTCCGAATGCCATCCGCACGATTCGATTTGTCGCATCTCCGTATCTACAAGAACCAGGCTGCCTGGCCGTAGTAGCGGGGACATCCGATTGTCCGACAGCCCGATATATCCATAACAATGCCGCGGATTCGCCTTGGTCAACGCACCTTCGAAATGGCCCCAGCGTTCTACCATTCGTGACAGGAAGTCCGTGCGGCGGGGATCGAACGCCGGATCGAATCGCAACGGCACTCGCAATCCGTTTGGCGGCGCGGCCACGTGCGTCTCTGGCACGGCAAACTGCAAACCGTCCTCGAAACATTCTTCAAAAGGCACGTCGTACCAGCCGAATAGCTGCAGCGGGTTTAGGTGATAAAGAACCGCCAACGTGTAAAGCTTGTGCAATCCTGGCACTACATTGCGGTTTTCGAAATCTGCCAAGCGGCTGATGTGGATGATGAATTCAGGACGGCCGCGCCGCGCAGCCAGTTCGTAGCTAGCTGCTTCAACATCGCGATACGTCATGCCAAGCCGCTCCCGTACTTGGCGCAGACGCAATCCGGAGATCATAGGGGTACCTCTGGGAAGGGACCTACTAACTTAGTTCTACCATGCCGTTATCAGTTTGTTAAGAATGCAGAACACGGCGACTCGCCGAGGTTCGCCGCGCGTTTTTCAGGGTTCTTTTCCGTAGTGGGATTATTGGGCCACGCACTGATCCCGAGACCGTCCGCCGTTCGCTCCCGCCATATCTGTTATTCTCAGCTTATGAGCACCTTCCCGGCTTTGCGCCGATTTTCCCGTTTCCTCCGATACTCTTTATTGCTTTGCCCGCTCCTGGTTGGACCTGCCTCTTCTGCCCAGCAGTCCACGGCGAAATCCCTTCCCCCTGCTGCTAACTCGACTGCTGACTTTGCCAAAGCAGCGGACGAAGTTTTGCAGAACATGAGCGAGATCACCGGCCTTTCCTTGATTTCGCCGCTGAAAAAGACACTTCGCTCACGGGATGAAATCCGCGCCTACGTCATTCGCCAGATGGACGAGGATAAAGACGCGGCAAAGCGCTACGCCGATGCTCGTTCTGCCGAAGCCTTCGGCCTCTTGCCCAGGAATTTCGACCTCGATTCCTTCATGGTTGAGCTGCTGACCGAACAAATCGCCGGACTTTACGATCCGAAAGCCCATGAGTTTTATATTGCCGACTGGATTCCCCTGGAAGATCAGCGGATGGTCATGGCCCACGAGCTGACTCATGCTCTCGAGGATCAGCACTTCCAGATCGAAACTTGGATGAAAGCCGCGCGCCCAAACGACGATGCCGAACTCGCTCGCGAGGCTTTCCTCGAAGGTTCCGCCATGGCCGCCATGATTGACTATCTGCTCCAGGGCACGGGTAAGTCCGTCAACGACATGCCGGAATTCGATCCGTCGTTGCTCACCGGAGATATTGGCGACACGCCGTCCATGAAAAAAGCTCCGCCCTTCATTAAGGATGCTCTCGTTTTTCCTTATTTCGCCGGGATGAAGTTCACCGCGGCGTCGTTGAAACCGGATGGCTGGCCCGCTCTTGCGAAGGTCTTCAAGAATCCGCCCCTCTCGACGCAGCAAATCATGCACCCTGCTCTCTACAAGTCCGGTCACGTTCCGGAAAAGGTTACCCTGCCGGATTTGCAATCCCGCCTCGGTAAAGATTGGAAAAAGCTCGACGACAGTCTAATGGGCGAATTCGGCTGGAAGGAAGTCTTGAAACAATTCCTTGGCGAAGACCGCGCAGCGCCTCTCGCGGCCGGCTGGGACGGTGACCGCTACATCGTGTACCAACATCAATCCAGCAAACGTTTGCTGCTCGTAACCCGTGTCCACATGACGTCCGACGAGCAGGCCAATCGCTTTTTCGGCCAATATTCGGAGCTACTTGAGAAAAAACATGAAAAACGCACCGGCCTGTTTCGCCGTCCCAACTTTTTTTCGTTTGAAACTCCAGACGGCGGCGTATTCCTGCGCTGTTCTGGAACTGAATGCGTCACCCTTGAAGGCGGAGACCGTTCGCTTTTCGCTGAACTGAACAAGCAGCTCGATTTGGGCGCGCTGCCCGAACCGGATCAGAGGCCCGGTTCCGTTGCAACGAAAACGGCGGAACACTCGTTTGTCCAGCCATCAATCTCCGGCGCGCGCTAGTTAGCGATTATTGCGCCTCTTGTAGCAGTGGCTCTGTGCTCGCTTTCTTCGTGCGCAGCTCCAGACGCTCGATCTTCTTTTTAAGCCGCTCGAACGTCCTCAGGTCGCCCGTGCCTGGTCTCGCAAACGGGTCCGCCGAAGTCCGCTTCCTCAGCGCAGCCATCGCCTGCTTTGCGTACTTCAACGCTGTCCGAAAATCCTTTCGCCGCCGTTCGAAATGCCACGCTAGCTCTCCGCACGATCGTACTTGCCAATCCGCATCTCGCGCCAACGTCTCCCAGATCTCTGCCGCAGCTTCATGCTCACCACGCCGCTTCGCCATTCTTGCCAGCTCCCACTGCGCCATAGCATCAAATGCAATTGGCAGCCCGCGCTTTCGCGCTTCGGCGCAAGCCACCTCCGCGCGTCGTTTTTCTCCGCGGCGATGCAGGTAGCGTGACAATCCAAACAAGTCCAATCCGTCAGCATTCTCTTCGTGTTGGTCCGCACAGAGCACTTCATTCAGCTTCGCAAAGAGCGCGGCCAGCCCACGCAAATCGTTCCGGTTATGCCGAACCACTCCGGCTAGCGGAGCCACCGATCGCCCGCGCAAATAATCAAAATAAAACTGCGGAATCATGTTCGACGGCACATCGTCGGCTCGATCCCAGCCCAGTCGCTTCGCGTCCAGGACGTGTTCTTCCAGTTCCGTCAGCTTCACCGAACCCAATCTCAGCTTCCACACCGCGCGGGCCGGATGCAGCAAATCGAGGTGTGCCGCCAGTTGTGGCACACGGATGCAGCGCGTCATTAGGTAGCGGCTCTCGAGGAGTGGCCAGTCAAAAGTCTTTCCGTTGAAAGTAACCAGCACCGGTCGCTGGGCCAGCCGCTCCGCCAGTTCCAACAGCACAGAATGTTCTTCCGAAAAATCCCGCATCAGGAATTGTTCGACCTGCAAGCCGCCCGAATCCCACCACGCAATCCCGATCAAAAACGCGTATGTCCCGGTCCCGCCCGATAAGCCCGTCGTCTCCGTATCCAGAAACAGCCACTTCTCCGGATCATGTAGAGGCGCGTTTGTCCCGCTGTCTTCGGAACTGTCTTTATGTAACAGCGGCTTTATGCCGCGGCTCTTCGTGTGCGAAGTTGAACCTCGCAGCAGTTCAATCACTCCCGCCGCGGGTGAGCAAAACTCGGGCGTTGCATGCCAATTCCGGACACTCAAGTGATTTCCGAATTTCGTCTGCGCTACCGTCGCTCCAATCATCCGCGCCAGCATGCACTCTTCTTCGGTCTGCGCCAGCGGCTCAGTTGTACGCGCCGTGATCGGATGCGGGAGGTCGAGAAGGGAATTGTTTCGCACCGGCCGCAAGGCCGACAATCGTGCGAATTTGTCCGCCGCCGTCGCCATCTATGCTCCGATCCTTTCTAGAATCACCAGCGCCGCTTCCTTTGCACGTGGAGCCAAATCCCCCGCCGCGCCGATACACGAAGGGCATCCGTCTTCGCATTCGCAGGCTGTAATCAACTCGCGCGTCTTTGCCAGTAATAGTTCGCTCGCTCGAAACATAGGCTCCGAAAATCCGATTCCGCCCGGATACGCGTCGTACAAATACAAGTTCGGCTCAAAAAATTCCTTAGTCATGCCTCCACTCATCGCGTCTTCCAATCGCACCGGCGCAAACTCTCCGCTCGCTTCGCCTGGCGCTGGCGGCCGCTCTCCGATTGCAGAACCCAGGTCTCGTCCATCACACATCAGCAGCAAAGTCGCCACAGATTTCATCGCGTGCAGCAACCCGAACATCCCGCTTTGCCGCTCGCTCACCGAAAAGGGAAGGGCCTCTACTAGCCCGCGCTCCAGCGTCAGCCAGTACGAGGTCGTATGCATTTCGTTTTCGGGCAATTCGAGTTGCCCGAAACCGATATTTTCGTTCGTGAAGAACTTGATCTTCTTGAATCCCACTACCTGCGAACGAACCAGCACATCGCCATGTGATTTCTTCGCCGCAATCCGCGGTTCTTCTTCCTTCGCTCCAGCTTCTTGCGCTACTTCCAGCACTCGCACCTGCGTGTATTTCATCGCGTCGGTGTAGTAGTCAACGTCTACTTGCTTCACATAAGCTTTGCGCTCTTTGAAGTCCAAATGCTCGACGTGATATTGCTCGGCTCCATGTAGATAAATTGCTTTCTCGTGGAGCGTCGTCAGCGCGCTCGGAAAATCCACTTCGCCAATCACTGCAGGCACGCCGGAAATATCAATGATCACAAAATTGTCGCTGGTCACCGATCGCAAGCTCACCGTATCCGCCGGATACGCTTCCTGCGTCCAGTGATAGTGCGTCCCCGCACGATGCAGATAGCCCGCCTCAGCCAATCGTCCGCACAAATCCGGCAAATCCACTTCGCCGAATTTCTCCTCCGGCCCTAGCGGCAGCTCAAACGCCGCGCACTTCAGATGGTTCACCAGAATTTCCAGGTTGTCGGGTTGGATGAACGCGTGCTCCGGCGTATTCCCAAAAAAATAGTCCGGATGCCGCACAATAAACTGATCGAGCGGCGATGATGACGCCACCATCACTGCGCACGAACTCCCGCTGCGCCTCCCAGCGCGCCCAGCACGCTGCCACGTCGCCGCAATCGTCCCCGGATACCCGGCCATCACCGTCGCATCGAGCGACCCAACATCAATCCCCAACTCTAGCGCGCTGGTCGAAACCACTCCGCGAATTTTTCCTTCCCGTAGCCCTCGCTCGATTTCGCGCCGTTCGCTCGGCAAATATCCACCGCGGTAGCCGCGAATCGGCTCCAGCGTGCCCGGAAAATGCGGATTCGCCTTCTGCAGGTACGTCAGCAAGATCTCCGTATTCAGCCGCGAATTCGCGAACACCATCGTTTGCAAATCGCGCTTCAAAAATTCCTGCGCCACCCGCGACGATTCGTTGATATAGCTCCGCCGAATTCCCAGCGCCCGGTTCACCACCGGTGGGTTATAAAACACAAACGTCTTCTCTCCGGCCGGCGCGCCGTTCTCGGTCAACACTTCCACGCGGTCTTCGATCAACCGTTCGGCCAACTCGCCAGGATTCGCAATCGTCGCCGAGGAGCAAATGAACTGTGGCGAACTCCCATAAAACTTAGCAACTCGTCGCAGCCGCCGCAGCACGTTAGACAAGTGGCTGCCAAACACGCCGCGATACGTATGCAGCTCATCGACTACGATGTACTTCAAATTTTCAAACAGCCGAGTCCACCTCGTGTGATGCGGCAAAATTCCCGTGTGCAACATGTCCGGATTGGTCAGGACGATGTGCCCCTTCTCCCGTATCGCCTTCCGCGCATCGCTAGGCGTATCTCCGTCGTAGGTAAACACCCCAAAAGTCTTGTTCGAGGTCTCCGCTTTTTCCGCTTTCGGTTCCTCCAACCTCCGATTCAAGTCATACAATTCCGCCAGCTGATCCTGCGCCAGCGCCTTCGTCGGAAATAAATAGAGCGCCCGCGTATCCTCATTCTTCAAAATCGCGTCAATCACCGGCAGGTTGTAGCAAAGCGTCTTCCCCGAAGCCGTCGGCGTAACGATCACCACATTTTGCCCTGCGTGAACCGCTTCCGCCGCCGCTGCCTGGTGCGAGTACGGCCGGGCAATCCCCTTCGCGCGATACACTTGGCGCAGCGACTCGCTCACCCACTCCGGCCACTCCGCATACTCCGCCGCCCGAGCAGGGAACCGCCGCACCGCCGTGAGTACTTCGCCGTTCCAATCGCGTTCAGCGAACGAACCGAGCACCTCTTCCACGCGCACAATCGCCCGCTCCGCCCGCTTCTCCATCGCGGCATCGATCGCAATGGTCTTCAGCTTGGTTGGTTGAACTCCTAGTGCTTCACCCATGGAAACCTCGCGCTCCCGCAAAAGCGGGGCATAGTTAGTCGCTTTCTGTTCGGCCTAAGCTTTGCCTTTTGTTCGCTCAGGCTAACACCACGTTGGCCGGCTCGCAATCTTCATTTTCGCTTTTTGTTCACGAACGGAAACCGCTTCGCTTGTAGTGCCGGCCTGGTCTAGCGCCGCCGTCCCGCTGGTTCTCTGCAGTACGGCAGCCTTGCATCAGGTGGTTCGCTTCGCGGTTATGCCTGCTGCCGCTTTGTTTTCACTGTCGCGAGACGTATCATTTCCCCGGATTTTTCTACCTGGAGACGCCAATGCGCGCACCACTGAAAACGTTTACCGCCACCCTGCTAGTCTCATTCACCACTCTTCTCGCGTTTCTCTCCCTCGCCTCACCTTCCATCGCTCTCGACAACGGCCTCGCCCTCACTCCTCCCATGGGCTGGAATTCTTGGAACAAATTCGGCTGCAACGTCAGCGAAGACCTCATCAAGTCCATGGCCGACGGCATGGTCTCCAGCGGCATGAAGGACGCCGGCTACCAATACGTCGTCATTGACGATTGCTGGCAGGTGAGCCGCGACGAGAACGGCAACATCGTCCCCGACGCGCAGCGCTTTCCTTCTGGCATGAAAGCCCTCGGCGATTACATCCACGGCAAAGGGCTGAGGTTCGGCATCTATTCCGACGCGGGAGAAAAAACCTGCGCCGGCCGCCCGGGCAGCATGGGCCACGAATATCAGGACGCGCAGATGTACGCCAAATGGGGTGTGGACTATCTCAAATATGACTGGTGCCACACCGGCAAGCGCAATGCGGAGGAAGCGTACTCAACCATGCGCGACGCGCTGAAAGCGGCGGGCCGCCCGATGGTCTTCAGCATGTGCGAATGGGGCACGGCCAAGCCCTGGCTATGGGCCGCTGGTACCGGCAATCTCTGGCGCACGACGGGCGACATCAACGATCACTGGGAAGGCAAAAAGAAATGGCCCGACGGCGGCTGCTGTTCCCTCGGCATGCTGGACATTCTCGATCTCCAGGTCGGACTCGAATCCTTCGCCGGGCCCGGCCACTGGAATGATCCCGACATGCTCGAAGTCGGCAACGGCGGCATGACCATCAACGAATACCGCGCGCATTTCAGCTTGTGGGCGATTCTGGCCGCGCCGCTCATCGCCGGCAACGATCTGCGCAACATGTCGCCGGAAATCAAGGAAATCCTCACCAACAAGGAAATCCTTGCGATCAATCAGGACGCACTCGGTCGCCAGGCCAGCCGCGTATGGACCAGCAGGCGCAAGGATGAGGCCACACGCCCTCGACAAGACGGCCCAAGAGAAAAAGAAGTGCCAACTGAAGGCGGCAACAGTGGAACGGAAATCTGGTCCAAGCAGCTAAACGACGGCACTCGCGCCGTACTCCTCCTTAACCGCAGCGCAAGCGAAGCCGAAATTTCCGTTGCGTGGAGCACGCTCGGCTATCCCGAGCATCTCCCCGCCAGCGTCCGCGACCTCTGGGCCCACAAAGACCTCGGCAAATTCACCGGCAAATTTTCCGCCAAAGTGCCTTCTCACGACGTCGTCGTGGTCACCGTCAAACCGTAGCAGGGGTTAAGTGAACATGAAATGGAAGAAATGGGTTCTGGCTTGTCTGGCTGTGTTGGCTTGCGGTGGCATCACGCTACTCGCGTTGATAGGAATGGTGGGGCATCTGTCGCGCGCAAACGCGCAGGAGCAAGGCAACGCAAGCAGCCGCGTGCCAACCCTCGACGAATATCAGCCCAAGTCAACCTTAGTCACGCCGGAACACAGACCGGACCGTGCCAAATATCCCTTTGTCGACATTCATAGCCATCATTGGAACCCGACGCCAGAGCGAGTCGATCAGCTCGTCAAGGAAATGGACTCGATCAATCTGCGGGTGATGGTGAACCTGAGCGGCGGTACGGGCGAATCCCTGAAGAAAACGCTGGCAGTGATGAAAGGGCGCTATCCGAACCGTTTCGTCGTCTTTGCAAATTTGAGCTACGACGACCTGAACACCCCGGGATACGGAAAGCGTGCCGCAGCGCGCCTGGAACAGGACGCAAACAATGGCGCGCAGGGACTGAAAATCTTCAAGAACTTCGGCATGGACCTGAAATATGCCAACGGCGAAAGAGTCCACGTGGACGATCCGGAGTTTGACCCGGTGTGGGAGAAATGCGCGGAGCTCAAAATCCCCGTGCTGATCCACATCGCCGAACCGTCGGCATTCTTTGATCCGTGGGACTATCACAACGAGCGCTGGGAAGAGTTGCGCGAATTCCCTCAGCGCGCCAGGCCACCTTCGAAGTACCCGCCTTTCGAAACATTAATTGCTGAGCGCGACCGCATGTTCGCCAAACACCCGCGCACCAATTTCATTGCCGCGCATCTGGCGTTTCATGGAAATGACCTTGCACGGCTGGCGAAATTGTTCGACTCACATCCGAACGTCTATGTGGACATTGCCGCTGTCCTGGCCGAACTCGGCCGCCAGCCCTATTCCGCCCACGATTTTCTAGTTAAATATCAGGACCGCGTGCTGATGGGCAAGGACATCTACGACGCAAATGAATACAAGTGGTATTTCCGCGCTCTCGAAACGCGAGACGAGTATTTTGAGTACTACCGCAAACGCCACGCGTTCTGGCGGATTTATGGATTTCAGGTGCCCGACGAAGTGCTAAAGAAAATCTATTACGAAAACGCGACGAAGCTCGTCCCTGGCCTGGAAAAACAGTACCGCGCTGCCGGGCAGTGACCTCGCGTTCAGTTTGTTCGGTGATCGCACAGACAAAGTATGCAACTTACTTGATACCGCTCTCTGGCTTCAGTTCTACGAGCGACCCGTCGAAAATGCTTCTTACCACATGGACCAATTGCGGTATATAAGTCACTATGGACCGCCGCAAATTCCTAGAGCTCGTCGCTGCGGGCGCCGGAATCCTACCGTTTTCCCAAGTAGGGACGAGAGTAAGTCAGCGGCAAGCGGTGACCGCCCTCGGGCCCATAGCGCCGGAACGGTTGGGCCGAACCCTGATCCACGAGCACATCCTGGTGGATTTTATCGGCGCCGAAGCGATTCGCCCGAGCCGCTACAACTCTGAAGAGGTTTTCCGCATAGCCCTTCCCCATTTACGCCAGGTGAAGTCGGCAGGTTGCGATACCCTTGTCGACTGCACGCCCGCCTATCTTGGGCGCGATCCAGGGCTACTTCGCCGATTATCACAAGCAAGTGGCTTGCAGATCATCACCAACACCGGTTTGTATGGCGCAGCCCAGAACAAGTATGTGCCGAGATATGCGTATGCGGAAACTGCCGAGAAATTGGCCGCACGCTGGGTGAAGGAGTTCGAAGCCGGAATCCCGCCATCAGGCGTGCGCCCGGGAATCATTAAGATCGGCGTGAATTCAGGCCCGCTTTCCGAAATCGATGCCAAGCTCGTGAAGGCTGCCGCCATCACTCATCAGCAGACCGGCTTGACGATCGCATCCCATACAGGCGACGGCGAAGCCGCAATGGCACAAATTTCCACGCTCAAGTCGCTGGGAGTCTCCCCTGAGGGCTTCATCTGGGTGCACGCCCAAAATGAAGCGGACACGCAGCTCCACCTCCGCGCGGCCGAAGCGGGCGCTTGGGTCGAATTCGATGGCATATCCTCCATTGCGGCGCAAAAGCACGTAGAACTGTTGCTCGGGATGAAGCAAGCGGGCTATCTGAGCCGCGTCCTACTTTCGCAGGACTCCGGGTGGTATCACGTTGGTGAAGCCAGTGGAGGGGACTTTCGTCCCTACGATTTTCTTTTTGTTCAGTTTCTTCCTTCTCTCCGGCGCGCAGGAATTTCTGCAAAAGAAATCGACACACTTACGATTCACAACCCGCGCGCCGTTCTCACCGTGCCAAAATGAAGGCTGGCACGCAGTTTCTTCGCCTCTCCTGAACGAATGGCGCTATATTGGCGGCTCAATTTTACTTGCGTCCCCTGGTGTCAACATGACCGAAGACTTGTCGCGATATCACCAACCGGTCGGCACACTGCTTGCCGGACTTCCCTCTGACTGGGAACAGTACCGCCTCAGCCAAGAACAGCTCGAGTTCTTTAGCGAAAATGGCTATCTCAAAGGCGTCCGCATTTTCACCGACGAACAAGTGGAAGTTCTGCGCGGCGAATTGGACCAGCTCATGAATCCGGAGCATCCCGGCCGGCAGCTTTTCCACGAATACCATTCCAACGAATCCACCGATCCAAGCCGGATTGTTTTTCACGCCTTGGGCGCTTGGCGCGTGCTGCCTGCCTTTCACGATCTGCTTTGGAATCCCAGGTTTTTGGTGCCGGCATCCCAGCTATTGGGCGGCCCCGTGCGTTTCTGGCATGACCAGCTCTTCTGCAAGCCGGCAAAGCATGGCGGCGTGGTGGCCTGGCACCAGGATTATTCGTACTGGACTCGGACGACTCCCCTGGCCCATCTCACGTGCTGGATTGGGCTCGACGACTCCACCCGCGAAAATGGCTGTTTGAACTACATTCCGGGCAGCCACAAGTGGCCCGACCTGCCCAAGCCAGTCCTGACCGGAGAAATGGATGGGATTCAAAACCATCTTCCCGAAGAACTCAAAGACAAATTCCAGCCAGTTGCTGTTGAACTAAAAAAGGGCGAAAGCTCGTTCCATCATGCGCGAACCATGCACGGATCGTTCGCAAACAATACGCCGTCGCCGCGTCGCGCCACGGTGATCAACGTCTTTCGCGATGGCGTCATGTCCAATGCCGATGAACCGCTGCTCGCCGGCGTTCCCGTCATCCCGCGCGGAAACAGAATGGGCGGCCAGTTCTTTCCCTTACTCTTCGATCCTCAATAGCCTTGTCGAAAGGCTAATGCGTCAGCATGTCACTGCCTGTGTGCGGCTCAATTTCGCTTTCATCGTCAGCCACCGACTTTCGGTGTGAACCTTCGTTCGTTTTCCGTAGTTCCATCAGCGTCGATTTCGAGTGTTCGTCCACGGCGTTTACCGCCGCCACCAGGCATGAATACAGAAATGCTTTCATCCCAGTGCGGAATTCTTCCACCGCGAGTTCGCCTGAACGCGACACATCCGCCTCCAGCGCCTGCCGTCGCGCGTCGCAAGCGGCGCGGCTTTCGGCATCCAGCGATGCCAGCGCGGAAACCGCGCGCTCCTGCGTCTCGGCCACTGCCGTTTTCGAGTGCCGTTCCGTCTCTCGCCGAAATTCCTGCAAACTGGCATCTACAGCGTTTCGCGTCAGCGCCTGCATTTCCGCTGAACGCGCATTCAGGTTTAGCAGCGCCTCTTGCGTTGCGGCCTTCACCTCGTCAAGCAATTGTGCGTGACGTTGATCAACGACCGCTGCCGTCGCACTCGCAAACTCAGATGTTACCTGCCGTACCGCCTCGGCCAGCCGCGACGGAACTTGCGCTCCGATTTCCCTGGTCATTTTTTCCGCGTACTCATGCGCCGCATTCGCCAACTCGCGTCGCAGTTCGCCTGCCTGCGTTTCCAGCCGTTGTTCGATTTCTGCCGCCCGCCCGTGGTACGCCTCGATCTCGGCTTTCCGCTGCGCTGCCGACTGTGCGGCCGACTCCTCCTTTAGCGAACGTTTTGCTCCGTCGACTTGTGTCAAGACCAGCGTTTGCACCTCTCGCACGCTCGTTTCCCGCGCATTGTCGATCGACTGCAACGCATCTTGAATCGCAACTTCAATGCCATCGCGCAGTTGCTTGGCAACTGCCGCCTGGACGGCCTTCTCCGCCTCCTGCTGCAATTTTCCTTGCAGGGCGGAAATCAGCCCGTCTGGTGTTACCACCACTCGCTTTACCGGAGCAATCCCGGCCACTTGTGAAGCAGTTTGTTGAACTATCGGTGCGAGTGGAATGTTGGCAACGTTTAGCGCCTTCGGCTCGGGCTTCCGCGGCGCTGTGCCGCTGAGCGCGGCTGCATTGTTTTCACGTTCCGCCGAACCTGTGGCCGCTCCTTCCAATGGCATCGAAGCATTTGACTGAACTTCGTTGGTCCAGTCCGCGGGCGCCGGTGCGATCCCCCACACGTTCGCAGGCATTTCCAGTTCCACGCCAACCTGTTGCAGTTCCCGCAGGCTCGCTGGCGGATGAATGGACCGGACAATCGCGCGGACGGTCTGAGGCTTTTGCTCGCCACTGATCGACCCCATCAGCTGCAGCGTCACCGCCGTTCCCACGCCATAGTCGAAACGCGAGGGATACCGGCAGCCATGCTTGCTCAGCGTGACCGAAGCCGTTCTTTCCATGAACGGTTCTCCGGTATGGTTCTGGCCCAACACGACCAGCGGGATCGATCTTTCGATTCGTGAGCTGCGGCGCTTCGCGGATGCTGCAGAGCTCCCGGCCGAGTTGACCTGCGCCTGTTGAGACTTTGGATGCTGAGACACGCGACCTCCCACGACGACCGGTTTCGGAAGTCATTCAGGGTGAGTTGTTTTTCCCATTTTAGGCTCCTGATCCGACCGGTTCAGCGCTCCATCTCTCATCAATTTCCGATGAGTTAAGGGCTGTGGCTCCCGCTGCGGGAATGCTCCTCGCGACTAGAACGACGGCAAACGTCCGTATAACCTTTCTCCACCCTTGACATCCAAAAGAGTACGAGCGTACTCTTTGACCATGCGATACTCGCCCGCACACAAAGCCCAGAATCACGACACCATCCTTTCCATGGCTGCTCGCTCCTTCCGCGAGCGAGGCGGCGACACCAGTGGCATCGGTACCGTGATGAAGAAGGCCGGCCTGACCAAAGGCGGCTTCTACCGCCATTTTGAAAGCAAGGACGATCTATTCGTCCAAGCGGTAGCGCGGGCCATCGACGAAATGGCAAGTGGCATGTTGGAGGTTGCACAGTCCGTGCCCGAGGGACAGGGTCTGCGCGCCATCATCGAACGCTATTTGAGCCCGCGTCACGCGAATTCGCCGGGCATGGGTTGTGTGTTCGCGGCCCTCGGGCCAGAGTTCGGGAGAAAACCACTGTCCGTGCGAAAACGGATCGAAGCGTTGCGAGAAGCGTACCGCGAGCGGCTATTGCCGTTTGTGCCCGGTAAGACGCGCAAAGAAAAGCTGGCGAAGTTTCAGCTCTTGTTCCCGAGTATGGCTGGAGTGCTGACGAGTGTTCGGGTGACCTCGTCGCTGGAGGAGCGCGAGCAAATGTTGGCGGACGCGAGGAACTTTTTCATTAAGAACTTCGCTGAAGCCTGAAAATTTTTTCTTCTTAAAGAGTACAGTCGTGCTCTTATGGAGAAAGAGACCAGACTAAGTCGAAAGGACAACTCGATGAAATTTGTGATCCCCATTCTCATGGCCGTACTTCCCGCAGCGGCCGCGGCGCAATCCCAGCCCACAGGCGCCTCAGACCTGCCCCCCGGGGCTATACCCAAAACCACTGCAGTGCTCGTCATTGAGACACCCAGGAAGGGCGTAACTCCTGTACAAATCATGGCCGTTATACCGGATGAGATTCGGGCGACCGTGAAGCTTTACCTCGACGGCAAAATCCGCGAGTGGTATTCGCGCGGCGATGGCAAAGGCGTCGTCTTCCTGGTCGACGCGAAGACCGAAGACGAAGCGCGAGCCATTGTGGAAACGCTTCCGCTGGCGAAGGAAAACTTGATGGACCACCAGTACATTCCCGTCGGCCCCCTGATGCCGCTGAGGGCATTGATGGGATCAGGCGCGCAGCAGTGATTTTCTTCACGATAGCGCTGGAATTCTAAAAGGAGAAATGCATCATGCCGCAACAAATGATCTGGTTTTTCGTGAGCATCGCATTCAGCTTGACCGCGTGGGGCGTAGTCACCGCCCGATACATCTGGCCGGAACTCCGCCTCCGGCCGCGGGCTGAAGCGTTGCGGCCCCTGCTTGTCCTTCACAGTTTCCGCTTCATCGGATTGGCATTCCTGGTTCCCGGCGTCGTGTCGCCCGATCTTCCGGCAGCCTTCGCGCATCCCGCGGCTTATGGCGATCTCATTGCGGCGGCTCTGGCGTTGCTTTCTCTGCTGTTGCTGCCCAGCGCAGCCGGCATTGCCGCTGCATGGATCTTCAGCCTCTGGGGTTTAGCCGATCTCCTCAACGCGTTCTACCAGGCCAATCAGGCCGGACTATTGGCTGGCCAACTGGGAGCCACATTCTTCCTTCCGACTTTGATAGTCCCGCTGCTCTTGATTACGCACGGACTCGCGTTCCGAATCCTCCTGCAACATCAACCTGAACCCGCAATGCAAGCGAGCCGCCACCCGGCATAACCGGACCGCCACTAGGGCTGCGGAGGGAGAGACTTCCAGCTCAATCATTCCCGCAGAAGTCCCGGCGAAAATCATTGCGTCACTCTCGTCTGGAGTCGGCGAACTTTAATTTTCGTTATCTTCCGCGTTTTCAATCACTTCCGCACCTTTTGTGCAAAAACATAGGGGGTGAGGGCGCCGCTGTCCCAGGCTTCGAGCACTCGGAGTGGATCCCGGCAAAAGTCGTCCGCCAATTACTCCCGTGTTTTCTATGCTTTGCTGCGACACCTGGGGTACCCCCTCCACTCTGCTGTGGTCGAAGGGCTTTACCCTGAGCCCTGCAAGCGAGGCGACGGGGCTTATTGCGAGCTCGCAATGGGCGACGAAGTGGCCAACTTCTTATCGCTCCCGAATGCCCTCGGTGAAAATCGCGCGACAACACAATTGCGCATCGCTAAACCGGTCGAGCTGGAAGTACCATCTACAGCCACGACACCGCGACGCTTCAGCCCACGCGGCACCACATCCTCACTCAGAAGGAGCCACCCATGAGCACCAGGCCAGTTCCCATGAAAGACCCCGAGGCAAAGCCGGCACCAGTTGACATGAAGTTTGAGATCGTCGTCCTTCCTGTTTCGGACATCGATCGCGCGAAAGAGTTCTACTCAAAACTAGGATGGCGGCTCGACGCCGAATTCGGCAACGGCGACGACTTCCGCATCATGCAGTTCACGCCGCCAGGGTCCGGTTGCTCGGTTATCTTCGGCAAGAATGTGACCCCGGCGAAGCCCGGCTCCGCGCAGGGTTTGTATCTGATCGTCTCCGACATCGAAGCGGCCCGCAAAAATCTGCTCGATCGCGGTATCGAGATCAGCGAAGTGTTCCACAACGAAGGTGTGTACACCGGCACGGACGAGCCCTATTTGTTTGGGCGCGCGCGAGTCAGCGGACCGGATGCCGAGCATCGCAGCTACCGTTCGTTCGCTTCGTTCAAAGATCCCGACGGCAATGGCTGGCTGTTTCAGGAATTGACGACGCGTCTGCCCGGCCGCATTGATTCTGCTGCCACGTCCTTCGCATCGGCCAACGATCTGGCGAGCGCGATGCGCCGCGCATCAATTGCTCACGGCAAACACGAAGAGCGCACCGGCGGCCAACGCGACGAGAACTGGCCCGATTGGTACGCCGCTTACATGGCCGCCGAACAATCCGGAGCCCCTCTGCCCGAATGAAAAGTCACACTGTGAAACAAAGATCGCACGCGAGAATCCCCGGATTGATCTTGAGAATTGTGAGCCTGGGGATTCTCGCGATCCCTTTTGCGGCCAGGCCCGCACGAGCGCAGTTGATCGAATTCTCCAAGCAGCAACTGGTCGATTATTCTGAACCCAATCCCTTTGATCGCTTGGCCGATGGCCGCCCCAAGGTTCCGGACAATCTGCTTCGGCAGGCTCGCGAACTTTCTGCCGAGGAGATCTGGGCCGTTCTGGAAGAGAAGGGCTACAAGAACCAATACGCCGATGGCTTCCGCATCCTCCATCCGGACAAGCCGATGGTCGGAAGGGCGTTTACGGTGCAATTCATGCCGATGCGTCCTGACGTTGAAGAAGTGGCCGAAGCCAAAGCGAAGGCGCGCGGCATGGGGCGGCTTCACAACCAGACGGCGATTGACATGTTGCAGCCGGGTGATGTGCTTGTGGTGGACTTGTTCGGCAAGAAAGTTGGCGGCACGATCGTCGGTGACAACCTTTTCTACTATGTGATGACCGCCACGAAGAGCGGCGGAATGGTGGTAGATGGCAGCATTCGCGATCTGAACGGCATCTCCGAAATCGACATGCCCGCGTATTTCAAGGATGTCGATCCTACGCCGATCGGGAATGTCATGCTCACCGGAATCAATGTTCCCGTGCGAATCGGCGGAGCTACCGTGATGCCTGGCGATTTAGTGGTAGGCGACCGCGAGGGCGTGTACTTCATTCCGCCTCATCTGGTGAAAGAGGTGCTGGACCGCGCCGATGAGATTCGCGTGCACGACGAATGGACGAAAAAGAAATTCGCGGAAGGGAAATACAAGTCGAGCGAGATTTACAGCACTCCGAAAGATCCCAAACTGAAAGAAGAATATGAGGCGTACCTGAAAAAGCGCCTGGAAGAAATCCGCAAGCAGCGCGCCGCGAGTCAAGAAAAGTGACTACTTTTTTGCAGCGCGATAGAGGATGACGCGGACTTTTTCCAGGGTGATGAGACCACCTTCGACCATTTCATCGAGGCGATGAAGGATCTGCTCGATGCGATCTGTCGATTCGACCACTTCGACGATGATGGGCAGATCCTGCGAGAGGCGAAGAATTTTGTCGGTGTGATAGACGCTGGAGCCGCCGAAGCCGCCGACTCCGCGCAGCACTGTCGCGCCAGAAAACTTTTCCTTACGCAACAATTCTACAATCGCTTCGTGCAGCGGCTTGCCATGCCATTTGTCCGACTCGCCGATGTGGATGCGCATCAAGGTGCGTTCGCCTTCGAATTTTTCGTGAGTCATGGTCAGCGCGCTCCTTTAGAAACGATTCGCCAAGCGAATCCCTGCAACCGAAAGCAACAGTCCCGCAATCACGCTGGCGCCGACGTACGTGGTGGCGCGGAGCCATTCGCCGTCTTCCAGCATCTTCGCCGTCTCCCAGCCGAAACTCGAGAAGGTGGTGTAGCCGCCGAAAAGGCCGACGGCGATCGCAATGCGCATGTCGGATGAAATGAGTATGCGGTTGAGCGTGAGCTGTCCGATGAAGCCGAGCAGCAGACAGCCGCTCAGGTTGATGAGCAACGTGCCGTAGGGGAACGTTGTGCCCATGCGGGTCTGTACCAGGCCCTGCAGCCCATACCGGGCGAGAGTGCCGATGGCTCCGAAAAGAGCGATTAGGAAAAGTTTCAAGCAGACACCTCGAATCCTGTTGACGTTGAGATCCTTCGCGCCGCTCAGGATGACAAACTTGCGTGCGTGCTACATAGGCGAATGCCGGCTGAAAGTGCGCATAACAAAAAACTCCTGGCGCCTTGCGGCTACCAGGAGTCATCAGCGGATTCCAGCCAATGCAGCAGGAATCGGCGGTTATGGCGAACTCCATCGCCTTTCAAATTTCGCGTTCAGTGTAAGCCAAAAGCCACTAGAAGTGGAAGTGATAGCGAATTTGGCCGGTGAATTGGCGGGGATAGTTCCAGTGCGTGCCGCCAAAGGTGTTGGAGTTATCGAGCAGGTAGCGCGAGTTGTTGAGGTTTTGCGCGGTGAAACCGACGGAGAAGCGTTCGCCGAAAGATTTGGTGAGCGACAGCGAAAATTCAGTGTGATCGGGAAGGTGGGTTGGTCCTTCGCCGTCGAGGAAGCCGGAACCATAGGAAATATTGCCGGAGGCGGAGATGTGCCACGGTAGCGAAGAGTGGAAGCCGAGGCTGAGCGTGTTGCGCTGGTCGTGATCGAGATAGCAGAAGCCGCCGTCTTCGCAGAGTTGTTCAGGCTCCTCAAGCAGCCCGCCGGTGATGACGCCGGCGCCTTCGACCGTTTGATTGGAGTAAGTGAAATAGACATCGAAGAGTTTGGCGATGCGCGGCGAGCGGACAGTGGACTCCCAACCGTGGATGCGCGCGCGTTCGATGGTAACCGGGAAGAAAATGTTGGAGTTGCCGAGCACGTCGTGGTCGAAGAAGTTGAGCGCGTGCGTCTGGAAGTTGGAGAAGTCGAAGGTCCAGCCGCGAATCGGGATGGTAAGGCCGAATTCGCGCTGCTCATCGGTTTCGCCGTGGAGCGGGAGAAATTCGAAGCCTTCATCCGTGGCGAATTGGAGCAGCGGCCCAGCAACTGTGGTGAGCGGAGGAGCTTGGTAGTAGCGGCCGTAAAACGCGCGGAAGACCCAGTTAAGCTTTGCAATGCGAAGCGCGGCGCCGACGCGCGGATCGGTTTTGTCCTCAATAACTCCAGCGCCGGAAAAATGCGTGTAGCGAAGACCAGCGTTGAGTGTGAGCCAGTTCGCGGCACGGAATTGGTCTTCGGCGAAGAGCGAGAATTGTCCTCCGGTCGGATGAACGTTTTCGGAAACGATGTCGCCGGAACCGTCGGTAGCGACGACGCGGAAGGATGAATCGTCCTGCTGCGCGAAGCCGTATAGGCCGAAACGCGCGTTGTGACGTCCGCGCGTTACGCCGAGCGAGACTTGCGCACCTTCGTAGCGCGAATCGTTGTGGTTCGTGGGAATGGGCGGCTGATCGGGCAGCAGGCTGGGGATGGGGCCATTGCCGTCGTATGCGGCGTGATTAGAGTGAATGAACGGCGCGGTCGTGAGCAGAATGCCGGGGTGGAACGTATGAACCCAAGTGAAATTGAGGAATGCGTCGCGTTCACGCTGCACGTCTCGAATCTGCGCCTCCTCCTGCTCAGCAGTATTGGGAATTTGGAAGAAATCGTTTCGAACCGACGCTGCGAGGCGGAGCTGGTCGTTGGGATTCGCGTTGAAAATAAGCGACGTGAAGCCACTTACGCCATTGGTGGCGTCGTGGAGCGCGTCTGGCTCAGGTGGCATCAAGCCGAAATCGGAGCGATTGGCGCTGACACTGGCGTAGTAGGCGAACCGGTCAGTATGGTCGCCGATGCTGATCTGGCTGTCGGTGGAATGAAAGCTGCCGTAAGTGGCGAGTAACTCGATTTCGCGATCGCGTTCGAAACCGGAGCGCGGAATCACGTTGAAAGTGCTGTAGATGCGGTCGCCGTACTCGGCCGAGTAGCCGCCACGGTCTATTTCGACGACGTCCATGTCCTTGGGATCAAATTGCGCGCCAACGTTTGCGGCGATGTTTGTATTGGGGACGGGAATGCCGTCGACAAGCCAGGAAACTTGATGGCCGCCGCGAACATGGAGCTGGTCGTGAACCATGTAGGCGCCGGGAGTGTAGGCAGTGATGAACTCGAGGCTGTTGGCGCGGGTGGCGCCCGGAGTTTCGGAGATGGTTTGGCGGCTGAGGGTGATGGGGGCGGAGGAGGAAGTAGTGTCAACGGTCTGCGCGGATTCGCTGACTTCGACACGCTCAGAGACCCCCGCGATGTCAAGAGGGAAGTGACGCAGCGGCGCTGATTCCGAAGTAACTGTGAGGTCGGCTACGTATTCGCGAAAGCCGTCGTGGGTGATTCGAATCGTGTAGTTGCCGGCCGGGACGGCATCCATTTGGAATTCGCCGTCGTCGTTGGTAGCGGCTTCGCGCTTCCAATCGGATTGCTTGGCCTGCAGGAGAAGATGCGCTCCCGAAATGGGGCGATGTTGGATGTCGTGGACGATTCCGCGAACAGTCCCGAAGATTCCGGCCAAAGCGGACGCAGAACAAGCGAGTGAGACGAGCAAAACGGCCAATACAAATTGCGTGCGAAATTTCTTATGACCTGACATTGCGGACGATCGGCTCCAAAAGAGATTTGGCTGCTCCGCTGATCGAGCGGGCAGGCGGAGTTATTCAGAACTACGTGGAGCGAAGCAGTTCAGATGATGCTTGGCAGCGACTTGGGAGGGGGAGAGAGAGGAGCAAATGGAGCTGAGGTTTCGCTGGCGTAAAAATCAGAGACAGTTTCTGGAAGAGGATTCATGGAAGCCAGTTCGATCACCGGCGAAAGGAGGAAAACGTTCGAATGGACAGCGGACTGTTCCGTGGAGTTGCAGCAAGAAATGGAGCAGGACCGCATCTTGCTCACGCCGTGATCCGTGTCGTGATCGCAATCCATCGGAACTTCTTCGGTTTTTGTGGCGGAGTGATGATGAGCCGCGATCGAGCAGTGGTCGCCAGTGCAGCAAGCACCTGTAGCGAGTATCACGGCTCTAATCAGAGGAGCTTGAAAAAAAAGAATCGCAATGAGGCAGCAACATGCAGCGAACGCAGGACCGGGTTTGGACGAGCCGGACACAACAAACATAATACGCCAAAAGCACGGAAACACGGCAGTTGCCTTGACTTGTGAGGGCAGGAAAAGCAGACTCGGGCCATGGCACACATCTATATGACGTTTGATTTCGGCACGGACGAAGAAAAGGCGCAGCAGGCGCGGCATAAGCTGGATGGATGGAAGCAGGCGTTCCGCCTGGACAAAAAGCTGCTGTACAAGTTTGAGCGGCCCGCGCAGGAAAGTGACGGAACCGGGCAAGCCGAGGCCGTACCAGCGAAGAAAGAAACCCCGAAAGCCGAGAAACCAAGCAAAGGCGCAAGGGCTGGCAAAGCGGGCGGCGCGAAAGCAAATGCGCAAAAGGAAGAGAAGCAGGCAACCGCGGCCACGCCGAATGGTCCGGTGAAGCTTCACCTGCGGCTGGCGTTTTCTGGGCATGAAAAGATGACCGAGGAGCGTTGGTTGAAGCGAATTCCCACGGAAGAGCCTTTTAAGGATGCCGCCCCTGAAACCGTGAAGGGCTCTGATCCCGGCTTTGCTGAGATCGAGGGCAAGTTCGAAGCGCTGGAAGGTTAATTACTAAGGCCAAATTGGACTGGTCGTACCCGCGTTTTCCAGAGGGAGGGGCCCTCGGTTCACTGAGGCGCAAATTTGGTTTCGTTATAATTTGAACTGAGAGAGATGTCGCTCTCTTGATCCTAAGTTCGCCGACAGAAGTTCGCTGACTGATATTTCCCAAGCGGGGTCCGACCGAATGGCCGTTCAAACGCGAGTGAAAGTAGCCAAGAGCGAAGCTAGCAGGAACGAAAAGTACGGTGGCCTTAGTTGCGACACGCTGACACGGTTGTACCGTACGATGTACCTGTCCCGGAAACTGGACGACCGGGAAATCCAACTCAAGCGTCAGAACAAGATTTACTTCCAGATTTCGAGCGCGGGGCACGAGGCCGTGACCGCGGTGATGGGGTTACTTTTGCGGCCCGGCGTGGACTGGGTGTATCCGTACTACCGTGATCGCGCGCTGTGTCTGATGCTTGGGGTGACTCCGCTGGAGATGCTGCTGCAGGCGGTGGGGGCGAAGGACGATCCGAGCTCCGGCGGGCGGCAGATGCCATCGCATTTCGGTCATCCGAAATTCAACATTCCGAGCAAGTCGTCATGCACGGGGACGCAGTTCGTGCACGCGGTGGGCGCAGCCGAAGCGACACTTTATTACGACCAACATCCGAAAGCGCTGAGTCAGGCTGAGAAAGCTCCACGGGCTGAGCTCGCGAAACACACGGCGGATGAAATTGTCTACGTGTCATCCGGCGATGGCGCAACGAGTGAAGGGGAGTTCTGGGAGTCGCTGAACGTCGCGTGCATCAAGAAGCTGCCGCTGCTTTATTTGGTGGAAGACAACGGATATGCGATTTCAGTTCCCGTAGAAGTGCAGACGGCGGGTGGAAATATCGCCAAATTGGTGAAGAGCTTTCCGGGTTTGCATGTTGCCGACGTGGACGGAACTGATCCTATTGAAAGCTATTTGGTTTGCCAGGACGCGGTAAATTATTGCCGCGAGCGGCGCGGGCCAGCGTTGATCCACGCCAAGGTGACGCGACCGTATTCGCATTCGTTGAGCGACGACGAAAAGCTGTACAAGTCGCCGGACGAGCGGGAGGCCGAAGCACACCGTGATCCGCTTTCAAAATTTGCGTTATTCCTGGTGCGCGAGGGTTTGCTGGACCAGAAGCAGATCGAGTCGCTCGAAGCCCAGGTCGATCACGAGGTAAGGCAAGCGACAGACCAAGCGCTGGAGGCGGAGCCGCCTTCGGTTGAATCGATTTACGACAACATGTATTCGCCGGATGTCGACCCGACCTCTTCCACATTTGCCGCGGAGCCGCAGCTACACGGCGCGCAGAAGACGATGGTGGAGATGGTGGCGGCGACGTTGCACGACGAAATGTCGCGCGACGAACGGATTACGGTTTTTGGCGAGGACGTTGCCGACGCCAGCCGCGAAGAGAATTTGAAAGACGTAAAAGGCAAAGGCGGCGTCTTCAAGGCGACAGCGGGTTTGCAACGGAAGTACGGTTCGACGCGGGTCTTCAATACGCCGCTAGCGGAAGCCTCTATTGTTGGCCGCGCAATCGGCATGGCGACGCGCGGATTGAAGCCGGTGGCGGAGATTCAGTTCTTCGACTACATCTGGCCGGCGATGATGCAAATTCGCGATGAGCTTTGCACACTGCGTTGGCGATCGAACGGAAGCTTTGCGTGTCCGATGGTGATTCGCGTGGCCATCGGCGGGTATCTGACTGGCGGAGCCATTTATCACAGCCAGAGTGGCGAATCGATTTTTACGCACACTCCTGGGATGCGTGTGGTCATGCCGTCGACAGCGCTGGATGTTGCCGGTTTGTTGCGAACGGCGATACGTTGCGACGATCCGGTGATGTTCCTGGAGCACAAACATTTGTACCGGCAGCCGTACAACCGGTCGGAATATCCGGGACCGGACTTCACGATTCCTTTCGGCAGGGCGCGCGTGGTGAAAGAGGGCACCGACGTCAGCATCGTGACCTATGGTGCGTTCGTGCATCGCGCGGAGGTTGCGGCGGCGCAGTTGCAACGCGAGGGGATTTCTGCGGAGATTCTGGATTTAAGGTCGCTGACACCGTATGACTGGGAAGCGATTTGCGCGACGGTGCGAAAGACGCATCGGGTGATTGTCGCGTACGAAGACATGTTGAGCTGGGGTTACGGCGCGGAGTTAGCGGCGCGCATCGCGGATGAATTGTTCGATGAACTGGACGCGCCGGTGAAACGGATCGCGGCTACGGACACGTTCTGTGCGTACCAACCAAAATTGGAAGACGTGATCTTGCCGCAGTCGGACGACGTGCTGGCAACCGTGAAGAAGTTGTTGGATTACTGAAGCAGTTCTGGCCGTTTTTATCCTTGGATCCTTCGGTTGCTAGGCACGGCTTAAGATGCCGGTCTGGTTTTCCTGCGTTTTCCTCGCGCAACTTTTCGCCGGGCTTAGGCGTATATTCTAGGTAGAGCAGGGTCGAGTCCTGCGTGCGGGGAGGGTCTAATGGTTTGTAACAGCTGCCAGCGGAACATCGCGGATGGATCACGCTTTTGCTACAACTGCGGCGCCAGGCAAGTGGCAACGGATGCGCCGAACATGGCTGCGGCGACCGGCGGGCCGAAGAGATTGATGCGCTCCAGCACGGACAAGAAGCTGGGCGGTGTGTGCGCGGGGCTTGCGGACTATTTGGATATGGACGTAACCCTGGTACGCGTGTTGTGGGTGCTGGTGGTGTTCTGCGGCGGGACGGGCATCCTGCTGTATGTGATCTTGTGGCTGGTACTTCCCCTGGCGCCACCGCCGGTGTATGCGGCACCGGCGCCGCAAGCGCCGATTGTTCCGCAGCCTGGGAATTGAGCCCAGGCGAGTCTGCCAGCAAGCTTATTTTTTCGTGGGCCGAGTCGGACGCGCTCGGCCCACGCTGCCTTCGCCGAAAAGAAGGTGATCACCAGAGAGGATTCCGGCGCCAACCGTGGCAAGCGCCAAGCAAGCCGTTCCAAGCGCCAAGGGAAACTCGTATTCACGCAAAGCCATGATGCCGTGGCTGCTATGCACTTTCACGATGGCCACGGCCATTTCGACCGCAAGAAGTAAAGCAACAGGACGAGCGAACAAACCAACAATCAGAAGTATCCCCCCAAACGTTTCGAGAACGCCTGCGACGTAAACCAAATGAGCCGGCAGGCCGTGCTGGACGAACATGCCTTGCATCGCTGCGGCCGATCTTGTGAGTTTCGGGTAACCGTGGGTGAGGAAAATCACACCTAGAGCAATTCGCAGGACCAGCAGGCCAAGCGGTTGGAAGGAACTGAGAATTTTCACGAACACCTCTGCGGTAGCACTGAAGTCGCGTACATGAATAAAGGAATTCTAGCAAATGCTGTTCGGCACGTGCGCGACCGCGTGGGCGGTTTGAATCAGGTAGAATTTAGGTTCGTCTTGCCTGGGTGGTCAACGAATGAAGAGAAAGCTGCTGATTGCGGTGCCATTGCTGGCGCTAGTGGCTCTGGCGGCGTGGTTTTTTCGTCCGAAGCATGAGTCGCTGGGCGAAGCGTATGTCAGCGAAAAAAGTGTCACTTTGTGGAGCAGTATGGCGCAAGTGCGGGAGCCGCTCGGAGTCTTGCGCTATGGCGATCGGGTAGACATGCTGGCGAAGCGCAACGATTTTGTGAAAGTGAAGACCGGCACGGGTAGTGTGGGCTGGGTAGACGGACGGCTTTTGATGGATCCTGCGCTATGGCAGCGTTGCGAGGAGCTGCTGAAACGCGCCGAAGGATTGCCCATACAAGCCAACGGACGCACAAAGGTGGCGACGAACCTGCGCGTGGAGCCGGGACGCACCGCGCCGCGCCTATATCAGTTTGGCCGGGGAGTGCCTGTGCAGGTTGTGTCGCGAGCGGTGGCGGATTGGGCTCAGGTTTCCGACGAAAAGGAAAACAGCGAGCCACAGGAAACGAAGAAAGAGGATTGGTTTTTGATTCGAGGACTCGCGACACGGCCACCGGGAGAAACGTCGGCGCGAACTGCGGTGCAACCAGCCACAACTGAGCCCGGCGATCAGACAGTGCCGATTGCGGGCTGGGTGATTGCGCGATTCTTGGAGTTGGATGTGCCCGATCCTGTGCGCGAGGGTGCCAGCGCAGCGAATCTTCGGCCGATTGCCTGGTTTGAGCTGAATCGTGTTGAAGATCCTTCGGGCGAAAAGCAGCAGTACCTTCTTGCCGCAGCACGTGGGCCGGAGGGGCAGGCGTGCGACTTTTCGGTGCTGCGCGTGTATACCTGGAATCGGAAGAAGTCGCGTTACGAAACGGCGTTCATTGAGAACGACTTGTGCGGCAGCTTGCCAATTCGCGTAGGGAAGTCGGCGGCAGGGCAGCCGGAATTCCGGTTCGTGAACGCGGATGACCGGAAGAATGACCGCGTGTACAGGCTGATGCAAACGGTTGTCAGGCGTGTGCGGGAAAGCGATGGGACCGGCAAGACACAGGCGGCCGGAAGATCGCGGACGAAGGCTCGCTGAGCGCTTTGAGGTGTGGGAAAAGGACGGGCGCCGTGACACTGCATATCAATGAAGCTGAAGTGAAAAGCGTGCTGAGCATGCCGCTCGCAATCGAAGCGGTGGAGGCGATTTCGAAACGGCAGGCAGCAGGAGAAGTGTTGGTGCATCCGCGACGGCGTTTCGAATTGCCGGGCGGCGCGTTTTTTCATCACATGGCCGCTGCGGACGTGCCCGACAAGCTTGTCGCGACGAAGCAGTACACCTACGTCGGCGGAAAACTGAAATTTGTCGTGTCGCTGTTTTCGACGGAGAGCGGCGACCTGTTGGCGGTGATTGAGGGCGATGTGCTGGGACAGACGCGGACTGGTGCGGCCACCGGCGTGGCGACGAAGTATCTGGCGCGAGGGGACGCGAGAACGGCCGCGATCATCGGCACCGGCTGGCAGGCCCAAACACAGTTGGAGGCGATCGCAGCCGTGCGCAAGCTCGAGCGGGTTCGAGTATATGGGCGAGATACGGGCGGAAGAGAGAAATTTGCGCGGGAAATGTCGGCGAGGATCAATGTCCCCGTCGAGCCTGCGGCAAGCTCAGCAGAAGCCACCGAGGGTGCCGCCATCGTGTGTACGGCCACGACGGCCGGTCAAGCGGTCGTCAGCGCGGCCGCAATTGCACCCGGCACGCACATCAATGCAATCGGCGCCAACCACATGAAGAAGCGCGAGCTGGACGCCGAAACGGTGGCCAAGTGCGACCGCATTTTTGTGGATTCCATAGAACAATCGCGTCAAGAGGCGGGGGATTTGGTCCTGGGATTCGCAGGGCACGAGAAGCGTTGGGACACCGTGCGCGAGCTGTCTTCATTGGTGGCCGGAATCTGCCCCGGGCGGAGCGGCGATTCGCAGATTACGCTTTTTAAGTCGAACGGGATCGCCGCGTGGGATTTAGCTGCTGCTGCCGCGGTTTATCGTTTAGCGACGGAGCGCGGCCTTGGCCGGACGTTGCCTTTTTGGCAGACCAGTTAGAACAACGTATCCGTGGGCGGGAAAATGTCGGGCTATCCTATCCAAAGAATCGAAAGACGCTCGACTATGAAGACTCTGCCCGACCACCTCCGCAAAGGAATGAAGCTCGTCATCGTGGGATGCAATCCGACGGAGTCGTCCGTGAGGACCGGACATTACTACTCCGGGCGTGGCAATCCTTTTTGGCCTGTTCTCTACGAGACGGGAGTGATTCCCGAACCATTGGAATATCGCGACGACAAGCGCATCATCGAGTTTGCGATTGGCTTGACCGATTTGGTGAAGCGGCCGACGCGGACGATCGAGGAACTGACGCGCGAGGACTATGCGGAAGGGCGAATCGTCCTTGCGCAGAAGCTTGGCGAGTATGTTCCGCACGTGATTGCGTTCAACGGCAAGGGCGTGTACGAGCAGTTTGCGCAGCGCCGCGCGAAGCTCGGTCTTCAGAAGGAAACGCTGTACGGCGCGTGTATTTATGTTTTGCCTGCCACTGATACGCAGCACATGCAAGGTTCGAAGGACCGCGTCGCGCATTTCCGCAAGCTTGCCGCACTGGTCCGCAAAGTCGAGAAAGCCCGCGAAGCCAAGCCCGCCTGAAGTCTTCCGGAGGAGAGAGTATGAATCCCGTACAAACTGCTGCCGCGGCAGGACCTGTGTTGCTCGAAAGCGCGCAGGGTGGTGTGGCTTTGCTGGTGATGAACCGGCCCGAAAAACTGAATGCTCTGAACAATGAGCTGGCGACGGCGCTGAACCAGGCGTTCGAACGGATCGGCAAGGACGATTCGGTGCGCGTCGTGGTACTGACCGGAGCCGGGAGAGCGTTCTGTGCCGGTGGCGATCTCGGAATGATTGGTAAGGGCAGAGAAGCGCGCGATCCGAAGCAACTGGAGCCGATTCTGCGCGCAGGAATGGGCGCTGTGTTGCGGATGAGGACGATCCAGCAGCCGGTGATTGCGGCGGTGAACGGCGCGGCCGCAGGAGCGGGAATGAACATCGCGCTGGCGGCCGACATTCGCATCGTGGCGGAAGAAGCGATGTTCGGGCAAAACTTTGCCAAGGTTGGATTGTTCCCCGATTACGGTGGGACGTTTTTCTTGCCGCAGCTGGTGGGACCATCTAGAGCAGCAGAACTCTTCTACACCGGCGACATGATCGAAGCGCAGGCCGCGCTGCGTTTGGGTCTAGTGAATCGAGTCGTGCCAGGAGTACAGCTGGAAGCAGAGGTGAAAGCTTACGCGGCGAAGCTTGCTGCAGGGCCTCCTTTGGCGATGCGGGCGGTAAAGCAGAAGCTGTTTGGCGCTGACAAAGAAACGCTTAGGCGAGCATTGGAAGCCGAAGTGGAGCAGCAGATGCGGTGCTTTGCTTCAGACGACTCGCTGGAAGGAATTCATGCTTTTTTTGAGAAGCGTCCGCCGAATTTCAAAGGACGCTGACCGCGATACAATTAAAGGATGAGCGAATTAGAGATCACCGTTGCCGAGCTCCAACGAAAGAAAAACACCGGCGAGTCATTCTTGTTGATCGACGTGCGGGAGCCGTGGGAATACCAGACGTGCAAAATTGAGGGCGCCACGCTTATTCCCATGCGGGCCATACCGGCGAACCTGCAACAACTGGACGTAGATCAGGACGTAATCTGTTACTGCCATCATGGGCAGCGCAGCCTGGATGTGGCAGCATGGTTGCGCGCACAGGGAGTGAAGACCGCTCAGTCACTGGCGGGCGGCATTGAACGCTGGTCGCTGGAGATTGATCCCACCGTGCCGCGCTACTAGCCATTTAGATAAAATCAGTCCTCGCCAAAGACTATTCGGTAATCGTCGGAGAAGACGCCATGCCCAAGATCAAAGTGAAGTTCTATCAGAAGCCGACTTGAACCACGTGCCGTAAAGCAAGAGGTCTCTTGCTCGAATTAGGCGCGGAACTGGAGTCACGCGATCTGGACAAACAGCCCCTCTCAGAAAAAGAGCTGGACGAGTTGATCGGGGGGCGGGACTACAAGCCGTTTTTGAATCCGCGCAACGAGCTGTATCGCGATCGAAACATGGCCGAGAAGACTCCGTCGAGGCCGGACGCGATTCGTCTGATGTCCAAGAATCCTAACCTCATCAAGCGGCCGGTACTCGTCCGCGGAGAGCAAATCGTTCTTGGCCTTGATGAAGCCGCCTACCGGAAACTTTTGAAATAAGATTCACCAACGAATAACTGGTCCAACGGAGACTGCTTGTTCATGGAACTGAAAACAATCGGCGTAATTGGTGCGGGAACGATGGGCCGCGGGATCGCCTATGCTGCTGCGCTCGGTGGTTATCGCACGATTCTTGAAGACGTGATGCCAGAAAACCTCGCAAGCGGAACGGCGTGGATCAAGCGGGCCCTGGAGGAAGGCGTCACGCGTGGCAAAGTGAACGCAGCCGACGCTACTGCCGCGCTCTCGAGGATCGAAACCGTCTCCACGGTAGAAGCGGCATGCCGGGAGTCAGACTTCCTGATCGAAGCCGTTCCGGAGGAAATGGAGCTAAAACTCGAGCTCTATACGTTATTCGACAAGTTCGCGCGTCCGAACGCTGTGCTGGCGAGCAACACGTCCTCTCTATCCATCGCGGAGATGGCGGAGATGACGTATCGCCCCGAACTGTGCGTGGGAATGCATTTCTTCAATCCCGTACCCAAGATGCGACTCATTGAAATCGTGCGTGCGCCAAAGACTTCCGACGAAACCATCGCCACCTGCCGCGAAGTTGGTGCACGAATGGGCAAAGAAGTCGTCGTGGTAAAGGAATCGCCGGGATTCATCACCAGCCGCGTGAACGCGCTGATCGGCAACGAAGCATTCGCAATGCTGGAAGCAGGCCTGGCTTCTCCAGAAGACATCGATAAAGCCGTGAAGCTCGGCTTGAACCATCCCATGGGTCCATTCGAAATGGTGGATCTGGTGGGATTGGATGTGCGGCTGCGAATTCTGGAATATCTCCATTCGACCTTGGGCGAAAAGTACTGTCCAAATGCGCTGTTGAAAAAGTTGGTGGCTGAGGGACGTCTCGGCCGCAAAGCGGGGCGCGGTGTCTACAACTACGACAATCCGAAAGACGTCAAGTAACCGCGCAAAGAGCCACTAGACGCGGGTCAGAAAAAGTAGGAACCTGTGAGGTAACGAGCCAGTTATCCGCTCACGGGGTGTTGGCAAACCGCGAGCGAATGGTCTCCGGGCTCCCCTCTCCGCTATCGGAGGTCCGATCGTGTCTACACCAGGTCAGTACGGAAAGTTAGGCAATGCCCGTTCCGGTTCCCCTACGAAGAAAGGCACTAGAAAAGGACGAAAGTCCCTCCTTCGTTGCGAGTGCGGGCATCCAAAGAGCATTCACGCCAGGATGTACGCTAACCAGAAGCTAGGGACGCAGTGCAACTTTCCCGGCTGTCGCTGTAAAGCGTACCGTGTCGCGTAAGCCGCATTAACGCAGGCTATTTGCCTGCGGATGTTCGAGGACCTTGCGGGCCTGCTCGTTGTGTGGGTCCAGGCGGAGCGCGGTCTGGGCGTCTTCGCGTCCCGCCGCGAATTGACCCAGAGCCACACGAAGCGCAGCTCGGTTAGACCATAGCCGCGAATAGTTTGGAGACTCGGCAATCCTGCCGTCGAGCAGCTTCATCGCATCGTCAAGCTTGCCCATTTCTATTAGCAGGGCCGCCAGATTTGCGGCGCGATAGTCGTAGTCGAAGTCGCGTGGTGAGCTTATGTCCAGCGCTTTGCGCAGGTAATCGAGAGCCGCCTGTCTGTCGCCGCCGCGCAACTCGAGCAGCCCCATGGCTTCGACAGCGTCGGGAAACTCCGGATTGATTGCTAATGCGGCCTGTAGCTCGGAACGCGCGTCATCCAAGCGATTCTGGCCGATATAGACGATTCCGCGGAAGGCGCGCATTTTCGCGCTATTGGGCACAGCATTCGCAGCGGCCATATACAGAGTGGCGTTGTCGCGCCAATCCCGGTTGCGAGCAACGGTGCGAATGCCAAATGCCATGACCGACGCCGTCAACAATGTAAGAGCCGCGAGGCGCTGTCGGCGTGCCAGCCAGACGCATGGGATCGCCGCGAGCAAGCAAAACCCCGCGGATGGAAAATAAGTTAGCCGCTCCGCGAAAATAGTGCCGGTACGCGTGACGATATTGGATGTGGCCGCAAAACCCGAGAAATAGATTGCGCCTGCCAGCAGGAAAGTCGCACTGCGCTTCCAGACCGCCACAATCCACAAAGCAAGAGTTCCTGCGGCGGCCAGGACGGGCAGAAGCAAGTGGCGCAAATTCGCGAACATGGTGATCTGGTTATAGGAATAGTCGCAGGAAAGCGTTCGCGGGAAGACCAGCAGGCCCACGTACTTCCACGCTATGCGAATCGCATTCAGGATCCGCAAAGGGGCTGGTAGAAGAGTCAGCGGATTGTCCAAAACAGAGACACTTGCGGCCCCGAAGTGGCCGCCCTCGATCTTCCACAGCAGGCCGATGTAGAGGAGGGTAATGGCCGTAATTCCTGCGTACCGCGTCCAATGCTTGAACTTTCCCATCGCGTAGTCGCCAGCCAGAGCGAGAGGCAAGAGTCCGATCGCAGATTCTTTGCAGAGAAGCGCGAGTACAAAACTCAGCAGAGCCAGAACATAGCGGTCCTGCAAATGGAAGAGCCATGCCGCCAGCAGAAAACCGGCTGCCAAGAGCTCGGAGCGACCCACAACTGAGCTCACTGCCTCTGTGTGAATGGGATGTACGGCGAACAGCATTGCCGCCACGAATGACATGATTTCACCGTCGGCCAAACTCGCCAGTACATTTCGCAAGACAAGAAGCAACAGCAGCACCACGCCCGCATGCAAAAAAAGATTGACCAAGTGGTAGCCGAAAGGTTTGTATCCCGCGGCCATCCAGTTCAATGCCAAGGTGGCGAAAGTTACTGGCCGGAACACGTTGCTGGCTGTGTTGGGCTGAAACAATAGCCCGATGGAGTGTTGCGTCACTTGCGGATTGCGCAGGATGTACAACTCGTCGTCCATCGTGAAGCCGTTGAAGAGCGAATTGGCGTAGACGAGGACGGTCAAGCACAGCAATATCCCGATTTGCGGCCCAACGCCAAGCGAGAGGACATTGCCGGAGCCTTGCATCTGTAAGCGGGATGCGTGCGCGGTAGGATCGGAGACTTGAATTGGCGAGATCGGAGGGGCGGAACTCACCATACGAGCATACGGTGACGCGCGATCTCTCGTGCGATTGATCCTGCAGCAGGTGACGTGAAGAAAAACGCCGGCAAGGAGCGCCGCGCTGGCTTACTTAGTGGCGAATTATGGATTCGGTTTTTTCAGATGCGGTCGACCATCGTCTGCCGCAGGAGGCGCCGCCTCGCCAGTCGGCTTTGCCGCCGAAGCTGCCTGCGCACCGCCTTCGCTGTAGGGCTTTTTCAAGTAGCGGTCTAAGGCTTCCTGCGCGCCACCGGTATTGTCATTGGTCTGCTTGGCTTTGCTGTATTCATTGACTGCGCGCTCACGCTGGCCTAGGAGGTCAAAGATCATTCCCAGGTACACGTGGCCCCAAACCTCGGTCCACTTTTCCGCGGGCTCGGGAACACCCTGCAATGATTCACGAAAGGCGTTCGCCGCAGCTTGATAGTTCTTTTGATAGAAGAACGCCTCGCCCATGCGGAAATTAGCCAGTGGACGACCAGGCTGAATGTTCAGCGCCCTCTGATACTGCTGAATCGCGTCAAAGTAGCGTCCGCTCTCTGCGAGTTCTTCGCCGCGCGCAATCGCCGCGCGAGCGCGCAAACCAGTGTTGCCTTTGAGGATGACGTTGTTCGGGTCGATCTTGATCCCGCCCGGCTTAGGCCGGCCAAACGTTTCGAGTGCAAAAGTGGATTCTGTGCCGGTCACGTCCACGGTCTTCATTTCCGGATTTCCCTCCGTCTCGATGCGCAGCTGGATAGGCATGGAGAAGGTATCGAGCGGCTGCGTAATCTTGCCGACTACGCGAAAGCCCTTCGGCGTGCGGTATACGACATACTCAATCTTGAAGTCCGGCACTCCGGTGGAATTGAGCCACTGCGCAAAGAACGCGCTGAGATTCGGGGGCTCCTGTCCCGGCTTTGCGGCCGCTTGCATCTGCTGCACGGCCAGCTGTTCGAACTCCGCATTGGTTGCTTGTTTGCCGGCATACGTTGCGTAAAACTTGTGCAGCAGCGACTTGAAGGCAACATCGCCAAGCTGGGCGCGAAGCATGTGGAACTGCATAGCTCCCTTGTTCACTACCACCGAGCGGTAGTCGCTGGTGAAGGGTGTCAGGCGTCCTGCTTGCGAAATGGGCGCTGCCTCTTCGTTCATCAACGCGCCGACCGCAAAGTCATCCACCGCGCGAAGGCCCGCTTCCTTTCCCGCGTTTTGCTCCGCGTACAGAGCTTCGGAATAACGCGCGAGGCCGTCGCTGATCCACACATCGCCTCGCGTTCTAGGCAACACCTGGTTGCCCCACCACTGAGAAGCTACGAGGCGCGCTATCACGCGGTCGTTGATTTTCGGATCCCAGGCGCGATGCGACAAAGCCAGAAAACCGGGTCCAGAGAATTCGCGCAAGCCGCCGTCGGGCATTTCCACGACAGTAAAACTTGGATCAGGAAGTGCACCAAAAAGATCAGAGAACGCAGTCACGGATCTCGCTATCGCATTTGCGAAATCTTGTGCGTTCTTGGAGTCTGCTGGCGGCGCATACACGTTCACATCCAGGCCTTCGGCTTGTTTCGCGTTGAGTTGTAGCGGACCAGCCACAAACGAACCGTTGGGCTGGGCCGCGGTGCATTCGAACGTGTAGAGAAGCCGGCCACCTTCAGCCGCCGACTTCGCCGCGACCGGAGTTGGCGACGACGCCTTCCCGGTGCCCGCCACTGCAAAAGTGTCAGGCACAGTCAGCCGAAACCTTCCTGTGTAGCGGTTCGTGGGATAGGCGGTCAGTGGAAACCAGCGGGCCGGAAGCAGCAAGTAGGCCCCATCTTTGTAAATGGATGCGAGCCGCACTCCCTGAACCGGGCTGTTTTCTTCGTTGGCTAAAAGACCGGTGTACGTGAATGTAAGGGAGACCGTAGAACCCGCTGCGACCGGAGAAGGCAAATTCACAGCCAGCAGCATCGGATTCAGCTGGTCGCGATCGAAATTGACCGTTTTTCCCGCAGCATCTTTCACGGACGAGACGTTCAAATTGGGATGAAGTTCAACTCGAACGATGCTGGAAGCGTCGTGGGCGCGAAAATCCACTTTGGCAACAGCCGATAGAGACTGGCTAGCCGGTTCGATCGTGGCCGCAACGTCGTAGCGTTCAGCCAGAAAGTTTTCTTTCGATACGTCCTGGGCAGGACACGCGGCTGGCAGCATCAGGCCAAGAACCAATATAGGGAGGAGCGCCAGCCAGAACAGGCGAAAACGTCGGCAGAGAAGAAGCATCAGGTCTAATTCCTTAGGGAGCGCCAGCAAAGACTCCCTATATAGGATAGCAGCGGGTCAGGAAGCGTTGCCAGAAAGCTTGGTCACCGGCACCAGCTTTGCTTGGGGTCCTGCCAGCAAGGCGGCAATGGCGTCGGCGGCGCGTTCGACGGCCCCCGGCGGGCCCAGTTTGCGGCGGACTTCGGCCAGGTCCGCCCGCATGGTGGCTACCGTCGCGGGATCGCGAAGCAGGCGGAGCGTTTGTTCAGCCACTTTGTCGGCAGTGAAATCCTTCTGGATCAGCTCGGGAATCACTTCGCGGCCGGCGATCAAATTGACCATGGCGAAGTGTTTCGTGCGTACCAGGGGCTTCGCCAGCAGCGCCGTCAGCGGTGTTACACGATAAACCACAATCATGGGAGCGTCGAGGAGTGCTGCTTCGACGGTGGCCGTGCCGCTGGATACGATGCTTGCATTTGCGTGTGCCAGCGCATCGTAAGTCTCGCCTTCGACAATCGAGAATTTGAGCTCGCTTGACCACGAGCCTCTCAAGGCTTCTGATCTTCCAGGCGCGGCGGCGACCACAAACTGGACGGGCATGGCGTTGTGAATTTTGACGCAAGCTTCACTTAAAATTGACACGTGCCGGGCCAATTCGGAGCCGCGGCTGCCCGGCAGAATCGTCACCAGTGGCACCGATTCATCCAGTTGATGCTTAGCGAAGAAATCAGATCGTGAGTGCGATGACGCGACGTTGCCGACCAAAGGGTGCCCGATGAATTTCACTGGGACTCCTGCATCGCCGAAGAATTTTTCCTCGAAGGGAAAGATACAAAGCGCCAACGCGAAACGGCGGCGAACAATGCGCACTCGCCACGGCCGCCATGCCCAAAACTGCGGACAGATGTAGTAAACGTTGCGCACTCCGAGCGGCTTCAGTTTGCGTGCCAGCCGCAAGTGAAATCCGGGAAAGTCCGTCACGATGGCGAGTTCAGGCCGTCGGTTGCGGGCCGTGTCAACCAGCGTCCGCATGGCGCGAACC
>Ga0268266_10000268_pt1 | contig 85976 bp, 70 predicted proteins | sample KBSS13metaG_FD_190356 | JGI IMG/M metagenome (GOLD analysis project Ga0268266, IMG submission 190356) | Switchgrass rhizosphere microbial communities from Kellogg Biological Station, Michigan, USA - KBS S1-3 metaG (SPAdes) (version 2) | ecosystem: Host-associated > Plants > Roots > Rhizosphere...
AAAGAAGCAAAAAAGAAAAACGCATTAAGATGTGGACAACGCTACGCGTTCCCCACATCTTAACACGACAAACAAACAACAATAAGTCTTTAATAAGTGTCAACCTATTACAGGACTAATCTTAAAAGTATATACTTGTATAATCAAAAAGTGTCAACTTTTTTCAGGACGAGACACGCCGTGAACGCTCGTGAACACTTATTAGCGACTAAGAACCAGCGGATTACAATTTTTGGGTACGATGAAAAGCTCTGGCAGCCATTTTTCTAAAAAAATACATCATACATTTTCCCAAACAATTACCCCTCCCGATAGTTACCGGATTGTACAGAAACGTCTATGCCACTGATCCGTATCCCAAGCAGAAAACTGATTTGTAGTATTCCCCTGATACAAAACGCAATGAGAACCCTAAGGCTCATGGTTGTTTGTATGTTGATGATCTTTGTGCAATTTTCTGCCCGCGCACAGTCACTGCCTGTAGGTACCACCGCCATAGAGGATTATTACCGACGGGCACAATTATCCGGCGCTGCTGATACCAATGTCTCCTTTACCATTCGCCCGCTTTTTCCAAATCAAATTAATAATAACTACATAAAACATAGCTCTGACAGCCTACCCGGAAAGTATAAACTCCTCAGCTTAAAAAACTTATATCAAAGCAGCGATAAAAAATTTCAGTTAAGCCTTTTACCGCTTACCGTTCAAACCCAGTTTACCTCACATCATCCCTACGGCTGGAACGATGGCGCAATGATTCCCGCAAAAGGGGCGGAAGCCTTTGCCAGTGCAGGCATTTTTATGCGTTACGGACTGTTAACTATCCAACTAAAGCCGGAGTTTGTAACCGCTCAAAATTCAGAGTTCGATACTTTTAATAAAAATTCATCGCCCAATGCCTTTGTGCGTTACTACAGCGTTTACAACAATATAGATCTGCCAGCCAGGTTTGGTACCGGACCTTATACCAAAATATACTGGGGCCAATCCAGCGTACGGTTAAACTACAAGGCTGTATCATTTGGCTTGTCTACCGAAAACCTTTGGTGGGGACCCGGCATCCGGAACTCCTTATTGATGAGCAATACTGCCCCTGGTTTCCCGCACCTCACACTGAATACCCGGCATCCCGTGCAAACGCCTATTGGCTCATTTGAAGCACAGGTTATTGCCGGCAACCTGGATGCCTCAGGGTATTCGCCTTTAGAACAGGATAATATTTACCATGGCGCCAATTTATATGTTCGGAAGCCTAATAACTGGCGGTATATCAACGGAATAATTGCAACATGGCAACCCAAGTGGATACCGGGTTTATTCCTTGGTGCTGATCATAGTTCCGTGTATTATGTAAAAAGCCTCGATGTTTTTAATGATTTCATTCCCCTGTTTCCGTCAAACGTTTCGGATGGCCGGTCAATTAGGTTAACCTCGGTTTTTATGCGCTGGCTCTGGATGCAGGAACATGCCGAAATATATTTTGAATGGGGGCAGTATAACAACACATCGGGCGTTCTGCAGGAATCGTTATCGCCCAACGACCAGCGCGCCTATGTTTTTGGCATCCGGAAAATGTTGCCCTTCGGTTTGTCAAAAGACGAAAATATCCTGCTCGGCATCGAAGCTACGCAGCTCCAGACCAACTCCTACACCAATATCTTCACCGGCGACGAATGGTACACCAACCGTTATGTGAGGCAGGGCTATACTTATCAGGGGCAAGAGCTGGGCGCAGGTATTGGTCCCGGGGGAAATTTACAAACCGTAGATGTTAGTTGGGTAAAAGGCTTAAAGAAACTGGGACTCCAATTTGAGCGCTATGCCCATAATAACGACCTGTATTACCTGACCTACACCAACACCCGCGATTACAGAAGGCACTGGGTTGATCTGAGCATGGCCGCCATCGGCGAGTGGAACTATAAAAACTTAATTTTTAACGCTAAGATCCAGGCTATTAAATCATTCAATTATCAATGGTATTTGCCGGTTGATCCGACAAAGCCGACAAATTCAGTGACTGTGAATGGGGTAGATGCGTTTAATTTACAGGTACAGGCCGGGGCCACTTATTTATTTTAACCGCTTTATTTTGATGAAGAGGATATTATTTTTATTAACCATCGTAGCTGCATTAATTTATGCCCTCCCTGGGAGTGTAAATGCGCAGTCGCTGCCGGTAACATCGCATGTGCTGAATGATTATTACAGGACAATGCAGCTTGCCGGGAAGGTTGATTCAAATATATCTTTTACCGTCCGCCCGCTGTCCGCTTCTGCTTTAAAAACCACCAATGTTTTTGATCCTGATAGCGCATCAAACTCTGATCATTGGGTTAAAACGAAGCCGGTTGTGCTTGGCAATGGCCGCGGGCAATTCAGCATATTGCCGTTAACCTGGCAACAGCAGTTTAATTCCAATCATCCTTATGGCTGGAACGATGGTGCGATGATTCCGGCAAAAGGTTATCAAACGCTCGTCAGCGGAGGTTTTTATCTGAAGTATGGTAAGCTAAGCATCCAGTTTCAGCCCGAGTTTGTTTATGCGGCCAACCCGGCATTCAATGGCTTTGCCTCCGGTCATTCAGACGCCGAACTGACCCAATATTATACCTATCATAATTTGATAGACAATCCTGAACGCTTTGGAAACGGGCCTTACAGCAAAATGTTCTGGGGACAAAGCAGTATCAGTTTAACGTTCGGATCAATTGCCGTCGGGTTATCCAATGAAAATTTATGGTGGGGGCCAGGAATCAGAAACTCTTTAATATTAAGTGATAATGCTCCCGGTTTTAAGCATTTTACTATTAACACCGTGCGCCCGGTAAAATCTCCTATAGGGTATTTTGAAGGACAGATCATAGCCGGCCGGTTGGATGGTACCAGCTACTCGCCACTTCCTGTTACCGGACTGTCTGACGGTACAAATCTCTTTACACCCAAAGACCCGAGCTGGCGGTATTTTACCGGGCTCAACATCAACTATCACCCCAAATGGATCCCCGGTTTAACGCTTGGTCTTATCCGTACATTCGATGCTTATCATAACGACATTAAAGGATTCAACGGGTATGTTCCCTTCTTTACGCCTTACTCCAAAGCGGCTACTACCGGGGGGACCGGCGATGCATTCCCGCGCGACCAGTACACGTCATTTTATGCCCGCTGGCTGTTTAAAAAAGTGCAGGCCGAACTCTATTTTGAATATGGCCTGAATGACAATTTATATAACCTGCGCGATTTTGTCGGCTCGCCAGATCATTCGCGCGCTTATATATTTGGTTTGCGGAAGCTGTTCCCGGTAAATGGCTCACCCGACCCGCATATTCTATTCAGCGCCGAAATTACCCAGCTTTCCCAATCGCCCGACAGGCTGGTGCGCAACGCCAACGGATGGTATATCCATAGCGAGGTAACGCAGGGCCAAACCAACCAGGGACAAGTGCTTGGCGCCGGAACAGGCTCCGGGGGCAACCTGCAATCAATAGAAATAAGCTGGATATCCGGATTAAAGAAACTAGGCATATCCCTCGAGCGCTATGAGCACGACGTCGACTTTTACCAAAACTATTTCCCCGACATGAATGGCAACAGCCGCAAATGGGTTGATTTTGCCCTCGGCGCGCAAGGCAGTTGGACCTACAAAAACATCATCTTCAACGCCAAACTACAAACCATCAAGTCCTTCAATTACGAATGGATATTAAACAATTATGCGCCCAGCCAATATTATGTACCCAATAACACGGTGTATAATCTTCACGCAGAGTTGGGTGCAACCTTGATGTTTTGATATATAAATAACAAAAAAGAAAGTTCCCCTCTCGAGAGGGACAGGGGTGTGTCTCTTCGCCATGCAGTTTTTGCGTGAACCATATTGCCGCTATGGTTGAACGGGCAATCAGCTTGTTTAATTACGTGCAATTAGCTACTTTTATGTTATGAAACACCTACTCCTTGTCAACCCTAATGTCAAAATAAAACGTGTTAGCGATGTTGCTTTAAATTTCAGATCAAGTCATTCTTTCAAAGCAATTCTTCAATATTTTGTTATCGGACTTACTATGCTGGTTTACAGTTCATGTATACCGTCACGGTCTAAAGACAAACCATGGAGCAAAGCTTATGAACAACATCTTTATAATGGATTGGATTCCATTGAAAAACAAAGAATTCCCGATGATGAAGAGCGTCATGCAATGATAAGTTTTGTGATAGATCGCTATAAAAAGGAGTTGCCGAATGGCATTGAGTCCGTAAGTCAGGACAGTTTCAAAACAATAGCGACCAAAATAGGGCTGGAATATGCGCACAAAACGGATACAGCATCAGCTTCAGATGACAAGCCGGAAACTTATAAATGGAGCGAGGAAGTTGAACAGCAACTAAGAGAGGGTTTCATGAAGGGTTATAAAGCCAAAGGGCCTGAAGATGCAAAGCAGAAATGTGACTGCTTTATAGCCAGGTTAAAACAGATGTATCCCGACTCAATAAAAACTCCTATATCAGATCAGACCATGGCCAGAGTAATAAAGCCATGTTTTTGATATTGGCTCATGTTGGCGCACGCGTGCCTCGTGTGTTTCATGCCTGTTCTCTAAACCTGTTCCAAAATAAAGAACGGAACAAACAACCCACCACGTCTTTGCGAGGAACGAAGCAATCTCTTTGCTGTGCAGATCATGGAGCAGAGATTTGTTAATGAACGTTCAGTAAAAAAATCTTGCTCCGTTGAATGTCCTTTGTAGAGATTGCTTCGTTCCTCGCAAAGACGGGAGTGTAGAGAATCATAGTAATCCTTCAATCAAGCGAATCATGGTTCAGACAATGTGCAGGAAGGCCTTTGCGCACCATAATTCGAGAACCTCAGCATGACACCCTTTTTTATTATGGTTCAAACGCGTTAAGGATGGGAGTGGATACCGGCTGCGCCTAAGGCCTGAAGGCGTATGAACGGACAACCTGACCCCGCTTCTATCATCGGGGGAACGCCCAAAATGAATTAAGCTCTCAATTACACATACTCCAAATACCCCGTCCGAAACTGAAAATTATCCTTCACGGTTTCTTCGCCCAAAGCGCCGGTCAGTTCGTTTTTCATGTGTTCGGTGAAACTGCTGCAGCAGCATAAGATGGTTATCTGTTCTCCGGTGCTGGTAATAAAAACCGGCAAGTTAGTTTTGGGGCAAACTTGATGGATAACATCTATTTGCAGGTCAGTGATTTCCATGGGGGAGGGGTGAATGTTTTCAATTAATAATACATACTGATTATCAATTTGTTTTTCACAAAATGCACCCGTTCAAGTGCGCCGCTTGAATGCTGAAAGTTTAAGCGTCCACGCTTGAGAGTTGATGTTGTCGCATAGGGGAATCCTCTAATTAAACTTTACGGTCCAGTGATCTGCATAGTTTGGAGATTGCTTCGTTCCTCGCAATGACGAAATGGAGATAACGCCAACCGCCAAACGCTCACCTCCCCGCATAGATTATACACCCCAGTCCTGCTACAAAAAACAGGAACATGGCGAACAGCGCGAGGTTGATACTTTTAGGCGCTTTGGCAAATTCGCGCCAGATGAATACACCCCAGAGGGCAGCTATGAGTGTTGCGCCTTGTCCCAGACCATAGGAAATTGCCGGGCCTGCTTTGCCTGCGGCGATGAGGTTGAGCGAGTTACCCAGTCCCCAGATTAGTCCACCCAGAACGCCTACCAGGTGTGTGGGCATACGGGTAGCAAAATACTGCCTGTAATTTACCGGCGGACTGTCGATCGGTTTTCTCATCAGCAGGGTATTGAACAGGAAGTTGGATATAAAAATGCCCACCGAGAAAATAAACACGGCGGTATAAGGCGTCATCTTTCCGGCAGCGGGGTGAACGAAGTCTTTCAAATCCATAGCGGCGGCAATAAAGCGGTAGAAAAATGACATGAGCAGTCCGGCTACCAGCGACAGCAATACCCCGCGTGCCGACACCTTTTTACCTTCGCGACTGGTACGCAGATAAGCCAGCGCATTTAGCAAAATAGCCACCATCACAAAGGCCACACCGATGAACAGGAACACCGGGTCGCCCTTTTGCTCGGCAAAATAATTGACCAGCACACCCAATATCAGCGCCAACCCGATACCCACCGGGAAGGCCACCGACATGCCCGCGATGGCAATAGCCGCCGAGAACAGGATATTGGCAGCGTTAAATAACACTCCGCCTATAAAAGCGCTGAGGATGTTTGAGCTGCTGACCTGTTGCAGGTCGGCGGTGAAGCTGCGGCCTTCTGTGCCCATGCTGCCTAAAGTAAAGGCCGAGATGAGCGAAAATAGCAGGATGCCGATTACATAATCCCAATAAAAAAGCTCGAAGCGGAGGGTTTTGCCGGCCAGTTTTTGCGTGTTGGCCCATGAGCCCCAGCACAGCATAGTGACGATGCAAAACAAAATGGCCAGCGGGTAAGTGTGTACTATAAACATATTTCAGGAATTAGGTTGGTTCAAATCTATTTCATGCCGGTATGGCGCGGCAGCCTGCGCACCCAGCCGGGTTACGCTTATGGCTGCTGCATTGCATCCAAAGTTTATTGCGTCGGTTAAAGCGTATCCTTCGGACAAAGCAACGGCCAATGCGCCGTTAAATACATCGCCCGCGGCGGTTGTATCAACTGCTTTAACAACAGGCGAGGGGATCAGTAATTCCATCTCCGCATTGTTGATAAACGCGCCCTTTGCTCCCAGGGTAATAATGACCGTATCAACACCCTTATTTCTTAAAGCCAATGCAGCCGCTTTGGCGCTTTCTATATCTGTGACACGGATGCCGGACAGCATTTCGGCCTCGGTTTCATTGGGTGTGATGATGCTGATATGCTGAAACAGCACATCGGGAAGCGGGCAGGCAGGAGCGGGATTCAGGATCACTTTTGCGCCGTTGGTTGCAGCTAATTCTGCGGCATATAACACGGTATCCAATGGAATCTCCAGCTGCATCAAAACTATCGCGGCGTTTTTTATTACGTCAGTAGCCGGTTCGATGTCGGCAGAGCTTAATGTTGCATTTGCACCGGAAGCTACCACAATTGTATTCTCGGCATTCTTATCAATAGTGATGAGCGCCACGCCCGAGGGATTGACCGGATCGGTAAGCAAAAAGTCGGTATTGATGCCTTCTTCTTTAAATAGCCGGGCAGATCGTTCACCAAAAATATCGTTGCCGGTTTTGGCAATAAAAGTGACATTGCCGCCTAACCGTTGAGCTGCCACGGCCTGGTTTGCTCCCTTGCCGCCGGGGTTCATAAAAAAGTTACCGCCCAGGATGGTTTCACCCGGCGCAGGCAAATGTTTAGACATGATGACCATATCGGTATTGGTGCTGCCGATAACTACAATGGAAGAAGGGTTCATAATTTATTTAAATATAGAGATTTGTGATCAGGGAATAATTGGTTCACAGTCGACTATTTTGTCATTCTGAGCGAGAGCGAAGAAACTATGACGTAATATAGTTGCTATTAACGAGTCTATAATTGAACTTGTATGATTATAATACAAATGCACGTAAAAAAGATATTACTCGCGACAGATGCTTCACTATCGTTCAGCATGACAAGTTTTTATAATCAGTGAAATCTGATAATCACTTTAAATCAGTGATTCAGACAAAAGTGAAGTAAGTCCGCATTAGTAGGGACAGATCAGGGCATACCATATTAATGGCATGTATTTGGACGGGGATAATCTATGAGAATTAATTAGCCGAATACCAGGCAGCAGTGTAATCCTTGTTTTCGTACATCAATTTGGCCGAAACAATACCGTGCTCTCCTTTATGAATTGCCATGTAATCAATAAAGTAGAAGTACTCAAACAATGGATTTTTTGATTTCGGGAATACCACGCACCATAGGAACTTATCGGTAAATGGTTTCTGGGTATAACTTTCAATATGCTCGATCAAATACGATGAGGTTCTAACTTCTAAAGAGTTTACATCAACAGTAGCAGGTAATTCTGCCGGGTTGCCTTTAAAATAGTTTGCTAATTCTGTGCTCATATTGATGAGCAGTCCGCCTTCAATTTTCATGAGTGGTTAAACGCAAATGATTTTTGATAGGTTATAGGGAAAGCGAGCTTTTGAATAAATAGTTATTAACACCATGCTGAAAACAAAAGCCCCGGCCTTTTAAAGGCCGGGGCTTGCATAGCTATCTGTTTATCTGAATATTAGTGCTTATCAAAGAAAAGCCTGGTGGTAACCGCGTCACCGCCGATGGCAGCAGAAGCTGCGTTATAATTTGTCACGTTCACGTTCTGTTCGTTAATAGGATAGGTGAAGCGGACAGGGTAGCCGCTGGTTGCAGCTTCCGGCGCAGGGAATACCGGGTAATCAAGCACCCTTGTAAATATCCAGGCATCCCAGCCCCTGTTATAAAGCGCCAGGTAACCCTGAAGGGCGATTTTTTGCAACTCGGTAAGCGCGGTGCCGTCAGGCGCAGTTGCTGTGGCAAGCGCTACGTTAGTCTGCGCCAAATAAGCCACTGCAGCTACATCAGGCACTCCCCAATATGACTGTGAAGCAAGTATACCTTGATTGTAGTAAGTTGCAACAGTGCCGTTGGTTATTATATTTTTTGATCTGGCTTCGGCCAGGTAAAATTGAGTTTCAGCATAGTCTAATAGGTCTCCCGGAAAATCAGGATTGGTAACCATTCCAATTGAACTCGGTACCAATAGCGGACCTGAAGGTTTGGAATTTCCGCCGAAGCTACAATTTGCGCCAGGGTCACCACCTGCATATACACCCTGGTTATTTACAGTAAAATAATAAGGCAATCTTGGGTCAGCTGTTGATCCTGCTGGCTGAAGGTAGCCTAGTAGGGTGGAACATGCAACAAAATCCTGTCTGCCGCTTTGTACCAGGTCAACCCAAACAGGATTGGTATTTGGTGTCAGGGCCAGGTATTTAAATACGGCGTTATCGGCATTTGATGTAAATATTCCGGAGTTTGCTGTTGTTGACAGTGCAGATGTGATTACTGCCGTAGCTTTAACAGGGTCGCTGTCCGAAATTACAATGCCCATTTTTACCTTAAAGGTATTGGCAAATTTTTGCCATTTAACAGGGTCTCCACCGTAGATCAGATCTGCGCCGCCGAAACTTGCAGCTGTTTCATTTGCTTTTAATACAGCAATATCAGCATCTATCCGGGTTAACAGGTCGTAATAAACGGTTTGGGCATCATCAAATTTCGGGAAAGGCTGGTTTATATCCAGCGCCTGGCTGTAAGGGATATTTCCGTAAGTGGTAACCAGGTAGAAATAGGTATATGCCTCCATTATGTCCACGATTGCGATCTCATTCTTTTGTTGCGCGGGATCGATAACATCGGAAGGTATAGTTTTCTTCGATTGTTCGAAATTGGCTAATACACTTGTATACAAATTATCCCAAATGCCATCTGGTATCTGACGCGATATGAGGTTGTAGTTCGACTCATCTGTATAGGTGGTCTCCTGCCATTGCTGTTCTATCAAACGGAATATGTTCAAATTCACATTTGACGAGGTTAACGTGTTTGCCAGAGTATGCTGGGCATTGGTAAACAAACTGTACGAGGGCACAGCTAATGGATGCTTCGGATCCACATTTAGTTTCTGTATATCTTTAGTACAGGCCGTTAGTAACGAAACCAGTACTAAAATTATGGCTTTCTTTTTCATGTCCGGTATATTTAGAAAGTTGCTTTTAAGTTGAAAGAAATGGTACGGACAGATGGGTAAGAACCCTCCTGTATACCCTGTAAGTTACCAGAACTTATGCCATCTTCAGGATCCGCATAAGGCAGGTTTTTGTGTATGATCCATAAGTTGTGGCCAATCAGTTGCAGCGTTATGTCTTTAACAGGGCCAAGTTTTTGGGTCACACTTTTTGGAAGTGTATAGCCAATTAAAGCCTCACGCAGTTTGATGTAGCTTGCATCATAAAGAAATGCTTTGTCAGGCAGATTCACATAACCAAAAGCAGTGTAATCATCTGCTGCTATACGCACTGTGTTAGGATTGCCCTTTGAATCCACACCCGGACGTATAAAACCACCGCTCTTTGAATCATTTGTAAGAGGTGAACGAACAGGATTGCCAAGATCATTTGTATAAGCAGTTTCAGGATACAGACCAGTAGACAATCCGTAAGCCATGTCCTGTGAAAATACTACACCGCCTTTACGGATATCGATAAGGAAGCTTAAAGTGAAGTTTTTATACCTGAAAGAGTTATTGATACCACCTGTCCAGTCAGGGTTTGTATTACCTATGTTATGGTTATTGGTGGCAGTTGTTACATATTGACCATCAGGACCGACAACTTTTTGTCCGTTCAAATAAGTAAAATCAGAGCCTCTGATAGTTCCCATTGAACCTCCAAGCGGAGCATTTATACTTTCGCCGTTCTGGAAGCTGCCCAGGTTAAGGTTTGTCGCCTCATTACCGCTGCCGTCCTTAAATAAAGATTCAACTTTGTTGGCATTGTGGCTGAAATTCACCCGTATATTCCAGCTGAAATCGCTGGTGCGTACAGGGGTTCCGTTCACTGAAAGTTCTACACCTTTGTTACGGATAGAACCCGCATTTAAATATTTATTGGTGTAGCCCGTTGCACTTGATACTCTTACAGGGATTATTTCATTGAATGTAAGAGCGTTATAATAAGATCCGTCAAAACCTAACCTGTTATCAAAAAAGCTTAGTTCCAGACCAAGCTCTTTGCTTTTTGTTTGCTCAGGTTTTAGGTCCGGATTGCTTTTGAACGCATTAAGCGTAGTCTGCGGAGCTGTATTAAATGGTGAATTAATAGTGTAGGTATCCAGAGTAACATAAATAGGAGCGTCGCTGCCCACCTGTGCGTAGTTGGCCCTTATTTTTCCGTATGACAACCATTTCCAATCCTTAAGGAGTTCTGAGAAAACGAAGCCGCCTGATATCGATGGGTAATAGTAGGTATTGTTGGCTTCCGGAAGGGTTGAAGATTTATCTCTTCTTATGGTTCCGTCCAAAGTCAGCATCTTTTTCCAGGTCAGCGTAGCACCGGCAAAAATACCGTCAACTTCACGGCGCTGGTCATTTTCCAGGGGAGCTAATGGAGTAACCAAAGAGTTGGTTAAAGAGTATATACCCGGAATAATCAAACCTCCGTTGGTAACATTATAAATATTGTTGATGGAGTTTTTTCTTATGTTGGTACCTAATAATGCTTTAAAATTCAAATCTTGTGAAATGTCTTTGTCAACATTGGCCAGAAAGTCAAAATTAGTTTCAGCATAATTGTTGTTGTATCTTGAATAATAAGGTACACCAATACTGGTTACGTCATAACGTTCCTGGTCAAGTTCGGAGTAAGTATCTAAAGAAACTCTTCCTGTAAAGGTCAACCAGTTGGTTGGTTTGTAGTTAGCATTAATGTTTCCCAAATACCTGTTACGGGTATCCGTTTCGTAGTTGTGTTGGGTTACCCAATATGGGTTGTTCCAGAAGATAGCAGAATAATTGCCGTCTTCAGGGTCTGCCATGTTCCAGGTTGTATTTGCATTGGTCCGCTGATAAGCAGCCTTTAGTTCCTGAACATCAACGTTTGTTTCCCACCACTCGCGGAAGTTGGTTAATACGTTCCGGTTATCTGAGTTGGTACCGTCGTAACCTGTACCGCCACGACCTATGCCATTTGTTTGATAAAAGTTGACGTTTGCGCCAACCGTTAATTTAGAAGTGATATTATAAGTGCCTCCAAAATCAACCTGGTTCTTTTTGATACTGCTGTTTGGAATAATGCCTTTATCATCGCTGTAGGTATAGCCTAATTTAAATGTACCATTATCACCCCCGTTTGTGATCATGATACTTTGATTAACCGAAAGTGGTTTTACGAAAAAGCTCGCCGGGCCGTTTTTAGCAGCAACCCATGGGGTAGCTTTGCCAAAGTTGGGCGATGTTTTATCAAAAGCATCCCATTGGTAAACCATCAGTTTTGGGTCGAATTTGGCACCGAATGATGCGTCTTCGGTTGTTGGTGTAACCAGGTCAGGAGTGCCATCGCCGTTTACGTCAAAATAAAAGAAGTAGCCGCTCGGATCAGCATAGAACTGACCATAACCCGCGCCATACTGGTTCTGATATTTTGGAAAAGTTGACTTATCCATTTCCGACAGTGTTTCTGTGGAATTGAAAGTGATCCCAAGGCCTTTTTTGGCTTTTTTAGTGGTGATCAGGATAACACCGTTACTACCGCGCGAACCATATAGTGCAGTTGCGCCTGCCCCCTTTAAAATAGTAACATTTTCTATGTCATCCGGATTAATATCAGAGGCAGGGCTACCGTAGTCATAACCACCGGCACCGGCCATCTGGTCCGCACTGTTTTTATTGGTATTGTCAATAGGAACACCGTCTATTACAAAAAGTGCCTGGTTGTTTCCATAAATTGATTTGTTACCGCGAAGCACAACGTTGGTTGAAGAACCTAAAGCATTGTTCTGCCGGATCTCCAGGCCAGATACCTTGCCAGACAATCCGTCGATAAAGTTAGTTTGCCGCTGTTTGCTTACTTCCTCGCCGCTTACCTGCTGGGCTGCGTAGCTCTGCTGGTTACGGGTCCTGGTTAAACCTAAAGCACCGGTTACAACCACTTCGCCTAATTGCTGGCTGGCAGTTACAAGGGCAACATTAAGTGTAGGACCATTTACTGTTAGCGTTTGACTGGTGTACCCGATGAAGCTAAACGTCAGCTTGGCGCCGTCGGCTACCTGCAGTGAGTAAGTACCATCAACTTTGGTTTGGGTGCCGGTGTTGGCGCCATTGATGCTTACGGATGCACCGGGTATCGGTAAGCCATCATCTTTTCCCGTAACTTTCCCTGTTACGGTATGAGTTTGCGCAAATAACTGAGCCGAGGCCAGCAAAAGGCACAAAATCAGAAGTAGAGATTTTTTCATGTGTAAGAAGAATTAGTTAAATAGTTAATTATTAAAAAATTGTAGTCGGGGGACCAAACCTACAGTAGTTTTTTATTTAATGACAAAGTTTTTCTTTAAATCTGACATATTCGTCGTTTTAATTAAATGTATCTAAAAAATTACACCACTAATTAAATTTATGGCGCAATTTTGCCCATTCAAATGAACCGGGTTGTGTTATTAATTAGGAGTTAATGATAAGACGGTTAATAAGTTAATTGTGACCGGAAAATACGCGAGGTATTTTCCGGTTTCTTTTTGCCGTATAAAATAAGTTGTGAGAGAGAGAATGCTTAGAAAAAAGCAAAAAGGAGACAATGCTCCGTATAACGTCTTAGATCAGTACTATAAAGTTAATTAAGAAATTGATATGTCATACATTTTTAATAAAATACATACTAATGCGTATGTAAATTAAACATTTCGCGTTTCTGCATGTCATAGTTAGTAATTTTGCGTATATTTAGTATTGCTTTATAAAAGGTGATGAAAGCCGGGAATGCCATCGTAAAAAAGAGTCTCGTCGTATTATTGACGACCCTCTATCTTCTTATTGCGGTTACTTACCTGCTTTACCTGCCAAAGTTCAGCTCGCTAAGGATCACCAGCAACCTGATTCCGGCAAAATCTCAGTTGGTAATAAAACGATCTCACCAGGTTAAAAACACAGGAGCTAACGTTTTGGTGCTGATACACCGGGCTTACAAATCGACCATAGAAAATAAACGCGAAATATTCGGTAAGCTGTTACAAATAGGTGTTATTGCCGTATTTATAATTGCGGCCGGCGCTTTATTGAAACAAGTAATGCCATTGATGGCAAGAACAGTGAGGCCCTGCCGGTCGCGGCAATATGCTTACCTCAGTTATTGCACACTGCGTATTTGATGGGCACAGCATAATTTTTATGGCCCTATTGATACTATTGAAAAACATATACGTTATATTGCTAATACCTAAAAAATTATCATATCAATTTATAAGATCATGAAAAGGATATTCAAATATTTAACACTTACCGGCTTGAGCGCAGTAATGTGTTTGTTTATGGCTACAACTGCCACTGCCCAGCATAGGGGCGGCGGTGGCGGGGGAGGTGGCGGCGGTCACGCAAGTGGTGGCGGCGGCGGTTTTTCCGGCGGGCGTTCCGGTGGTGGCTTTTCCAGTGCAGGCCGTTCGTCAGTAGGTATATCAGCTCCGCGAAGTGGCAGCTTTGCCCCACGTGCGGGTAGCGTTGCCGGGTCACGCAGTGGTGTGGTAGCATCCAGGGGTGGTTTCGGAGCTCGCAATGGCGTTATCAGAAATAATGCTGCTGTAGGTGTAACTGCACATCGCGGTTATGTACGCGGCTCAGTTGGAGGTGGTTATTATGGTCATGGGGGCTATTACGGTCGCCCTTACGGTTGGGGATACCACGGAGGATACTTCTATCATGGCGGCTTTTACGGAAGCCTATATTATCCATGGTTGGGTTTAAACTTCGGCTTCCTGCCTTATGGCTACTATTCATTCTACTGGGGAGGCTACCCGTACTATTATAGCGATGGTTTCTTCTATAATTATAATAACGATCAATACACTGTGGTTGAACCTCCGGTAGGCGCTGCAATAAATGCATTGCCAAGTGGTGCTTCACCTATCACGATAAATGGCCAGCAGTACTATGAAAAGAACGGTGTATACTACCAGGCCGTTACCAAAGATGACGGTAGCGTAGTTTACGAAGTTGTTGGTAAGGATGGCCAACTGAATACCAATGCTTCCGGCGCAGATTCAGTTATGCCGCATGTAGGTGATATAGTAAACCAGTTGCCGCAGGACTGCCGCAAGGTGAAATTGTCAGGTACAACTTATTATGTATCTCAGGATGGTATCTACTACCAGGAAGTTAAAGATGGCAATGGTAATAAAGCTTATAAGATCGTGAGCATCGATGGCGCAGGTACTGCCGATAACCAGGATAGCAATAACAACGGCGATCAGCAATCCGAAACGCAACAATAAGGATCAAAGTTCTTTTCCATTCTGGAAGAGGTTAAATTAAATTTCAGGGGATATCCGATGGGGTATCCCTTTTTTATTCTACTATATTTTTAGTCATTTTATGTAAGTGTCTGAAAATGAGAAAGAAAAAATATGTTATTTGAAGTAAATTCAGGTAACCTTTCAATTCCGGATGGCGTATAAGTAGTCATATTTGTTATTTCATTAACAGCAATTATCTGACTTAGATCTCTTGACGTGGGGGCGGCAAGAGATTTTTTCTTTTACAGACTTTCCTATCTTTTCGAAACTAAAACACGCTTTTCTGACAGCTTTGCTCATCTAATTCTGTCTACTTTTGTATACAAAATCAGACATCTCTGTATATCCGCTTATACTCGCTCTGAAAGCTTAAATCCATAAAAAGTGCGTTTTTATTAAGTTTTGCAACTTTGGCAGGCTTGGCATAAAATTGGTATTTACTTCAGCACAAAACAAAAACATCAACCTATGAAACCATCATGAGCGGCCTTAAAAAATAAACAAATGCGCATGATAGCTTCATTACCATTAAAAAACAAATCACTACAATGAAAAACTTAAATAAAACCACAGTAATATTAAAAGCACTCGATTTAGAATTGAAAGCGCTTTTGTTGGCCGACATTAAAAATTTTAAGGCTGAATGCTCAGGACAAAAACAACTTCAGGCAAAACAAGCTGCCTGATCTACATAAACTACCACCTACCTATGAAAGAAAAAAGAGTTCCTTTGCGAACTCTTTTTTTATGATGAATAGTTGCGGATTGGCCAAATGAAATATGACTTAAATACCTATTTTGACAAACATTTTGCAAGTCCGCTGTTCTATATAGGGTTTTATAAAACGTAATGAGGAAATATTTACTGCTTCTTTCTGCGATAATTATTAGTCTAACTGCTCAGGCTCAGAGCTATTTATTGACGGGCAGGGTTAGCGATCAGGCTAACCGGACAATTTCCTACGCGGCCGTTTATGTCAAAAATTCCACCTATGGCACGGTCGCAAATGAAGAAGGGAAGTATCAGCTTAAACTCGCTCCCGGAACCTATAACGTAGTTTACCGTTTTGTTGGTTATAAAGAAATAACGGAAAAGATCACCATCAGTGATCAGAACATATATCACAACGTGCAATTGACGGATGAAAATTATGTACTGCAAAAAATTAGCAGCGACTCGGCTATGGGTATAGTTCGAAAGGTGATCGATAAGCGGGAGTATTTCCTGAATCAGGTAAAAAAGTACTCATGCGTGGCTTATGTAAAGGGTGTTCAAAAGTTGGATAAGATTCCTAAATCATTAATGAACCCGAACGTAGCCGACGCGCTAAGTGTTGATAGCACGGGTAAAGGGATGTTGTATCAGTCGGAATCGCTATCCAACTACAATTTTCAGTTGCCAAATAAAGTAAAGGAAGAGATGATCGCCTCCAAATCATTTGGCCGTAATACCGCCTTCAGCTATAATAAGGCCTCAGACCTGGCGGTGAATTTCTATAAGAATATCTTTTTTGTGCAGGGGCTTAGCAGTCATGGTTTTATATCGCCGCTGGCATCCAATGCACCGCGTTATTACAAGTATGAGTTGATCGGAACAAAAGTGGAAGATGGTGTGTCCGTGCATAAAATCAAGGTAGTACCCAGACATCGGTTCGACCCTGTTTTTACTGGCTTTATTTATATAGTAGATGGCGACTGGCGTCTGTACAGTGCCGACCTGATGCTGACAAAAAAAGATAACGGCATCAACCTCGTTGATACTATCCGTGTAAGCCAGGAATACGTGCCTATCACTGATAGTGTTTGGATGCCGCTGGCAGCGCAATACAGCTTCAAGGGGAATGTGCTTGGCTTCCAGTTCGAAGGTTATTTTCTGAATATTTACAATCATTATAACCTGAGTCCTGATTTCCCTGAGCATTACTTCAATGGCGAACGCATGCGAGTGGACACCATCGAAAATAGCAGGGATACGGCCTATTGGAACAAGGTACGCCCGGTGCCGTTAACAAGGCAGGAAGAAAGCGATTATACCAAAAAGGAATTTAAAGCTGAATTGGACAAGGCAATAGCCAAATATGCACCCGATCAGCGGAGTAAAAATGCGTTCCTGCCATTGCCTTATATCCCGTTTGGCTATAAAGCCACCTATAATAATAACAGAGATTCCATCTATGTCGATCCTTTTATACAAACTGTGTTTTATAATACGGTAGAAGGGGCAGGTGTTAATTTAAGCGGAACTTATGTGCATTATCTTGATCTTTTGCGAAACTACCGGCTTACTCCCGATATAAGGTACGGCTACTCCAGTAAACAATTTAACGCTCAATTGAAAGGTGAGTATGATTTTGACCCGAATCATAAAGGAAAGATCATTTTTGGAGGCGGAAGTGCGATACTTGACCTGAGCAATGTAGGTACACGCTCGCTTTATTTCAATACACTGAGCACGTTACTTAGTGAGCAGAACTTTGTAAAGTTCTATCGTTCAGAATATGGGCAAATAGGGTATCAGCGCGATATTGCTAATGGCGTATTGCTTAAAGCCGATTTATCCTATGCCAACCGTACCCAATTGTACAATAACTCTTACTATGCTATAAGTACTTATAAAGGCCGGCGGTTTACATCGAATAACCCACTGGCCCCGGATAGTGCTGCCACGGACCGCTCCGTGCTTTTCCCGCAAAACCAGGCGCTGACTTTGTCTACATCCCTCACTTTTACCTTTGATCAGCAATATGATACAAGGCCAACAGGCAGGGTTTATGAGCCATCTGCTTATCCGCAAATAAGGGTGAACTACAGGAAAGGAATAAACGGGCTTTTGGGCTCAGATGTTAATTATGATTTTGCATCGGTCGAGGTGTTCCAGGAGCATCTGAATACAGGCATGGCTGGCTTTTCATCATTCAAATTTGCAGCGGGTGATTTCTTTAACCGCAACAAGTTGTACTTTATGGATTATAACCATTTCCAGGGTAACCAGGGTACTACTTTCGACCCGACGCCGGGCAGCTTCCACTTCCTGCCATTTTATACCTACAGCGCCAACCAGGGGTATGTCGAGGCACATTTCGAACATAACTTCACGGGTTACCTGTTTAACAATATACCCGGTTTAAGAAGATTGAAACTGGACGAAATAATTGGTGTCAACTACCTGAGCGAGAACAACAATCACAACTACTCAGAATTCTATTTCGGTATACAACGATTGATATTCCGGGTAGACTATGGGTTTGTTTTTGAAGGAAATCACAAGACTTTACAGGGCTTCAGGATATTCTACGGTATCAAATAATGCTCATATAAACTCCTGATAAACAGTATATAAAGTAGAAATCCCCTGCCGATACGGCAAGGGATTTCAGGTATAAAGAATTAATTAGGGTGCTGCAAAGATATAAAAGTTGTTTTAAAAGCAAAATTTTTAGCCATTAAATAATTAATTGTGCAGTAATTAATTATAAAGCTCATTTAAACAACACGGCAGGCCAGTTTTCAGAATATTATTAAAAATAGTACATTTGCGGCTCATTTAACGCTGTTTGCAGCAGTATCGATGTTTATGACAAAGTATAACACACTACTCTATTATTGCTATTCGGCAATAGAAGATGCGGAGCAATTTGCTGCCGATCATCTCAAATTTTGCAAATCATTAGGTTTGGTTGGCCGTATTATCGTAGCTGAGGAAGGTCTCAACGGTACAATCTCAGGCGCAATTGATGCCTGCAAAGCCTATATGGATGCTGTTCATGCCCATCCGCGTTTTGCGGCTGCCGAGTTTAAGATCGACGAAGTAGATGAGCCGTCATTTGTAAAAATGCACGTGCGCTATAAATCAGAGATCGTTCACTCTGGACTTCGTGATCCGCATATCATCAACCCAAACAAACAAACAGGGAAACACCTTGAACCTAAGGACTTCCTGGAAATGAAAGACAGGGATGATGTGGTGATACTGGACGTCCGTTCTAATTACGAGCATTCGCTAGGTAAATTCAAAAATGCAGTAACGCTCGATATTGAGAATTTCAGGGATTTCCCTTCAAAAATAAATGAGCTTGCCCAATACAAGGACAAAAAGATACTGACCTATTGCACTGGTGGTATTAAGTGCGAGAAAGCGTCAGCTTTATTGCTTCATGAAGGTTTTACCGATGTATACCAGTTGCACGGTGGTATTATTAAATATGGTAAGGAAGCCGGTGGTGAGGATTTTGAAGGTAAATGCTATGTTTTCGATAATCGCCTGGCAGTCGATGTTAATTCAGTTAACCCGGTTGTGATATCAACCTGCTTTAACTGCGGTAAGCAAACGGACAAGATGATCAATTGCGCCAATCCAGAGTGCAACGAGCATTTTACCCAATGTGATGAATGCGGTACGACAATGGATGGCTGCTGCAGCGATGCCTGTAAAGAGCATCCGCGGAAAAGAGTGTACGATGGAACTGGGTACTATGTGAAGGTTCCTCAACTGGTGAATGTTAAAAAGGGAATCAAGATACTAACCGAATAACTTAGAGACGCGATGCATCGCGTCTCTTTTGTTTTAATTATAATTGATTACATTTAATCCATTAAATAACGCCGCTTTGCTAAGGCCTATACTTATCTTACTTTTCTTTTTATTATGCTTTTCCGCTTTGCATGCGCAGACAGGATGCGATATAAATCAATTTAAGGCCTTAACCATCATCTCAAAAAAAGACTCTTTGACAGATATGGATTTGGATATATCTGTGCAACTGCTGAAAAAACTGGAGAGAAACAAGTGTTCAGACTATATAGGTAAAAAGAACGGAAGAGAGTATGTTATCTCTGGTCGGACATATCTATTTGGAGAAATTTGCCTTAGGCGGAACAATTATAATGCTGTCAAGGAATACATAAATTATATGAAAAGGAATTCGGGCTCCGCCGAAGAACAGATCAGCTTTTCATTTGAGCGGATTTTTGCAAAAAGACCCGAGGATGTTTTTACTATAATTGGATTCGATAAAAAATTGCTGGATGATATAGTATGGGGTTTTCTAAATAACGAATCAGCCTTAACAAATAGGAACTATAAAAAGAGATTTTATCAGGCAATACCTCAGGCAGAAGGTTTCCATATGAAGTATAAAAAGCAAATTGACTATTTGCTTGCCGAAATTTCTGCCGAACTTAAAAGCCTTGAAGCAGATAAATAAAGTTCAAACCCCACTCGTAAAAAAAATCTCTTCAATCTCACAAATCCTATAATCGTGTATAAGTTGTATTTTCGTCTTTGCCTGCCTCAGGCCACGACTGAACTTAACTATGCGTAAACCCATTCTGATCATTTTATATTTTTTGCTGTTTGTTTCATTGCATGCAGTGGCGACTGATATAAAAAGCATTGGGGTGCCTTATGTTCAGAATTATACGAAGGCTATTTATCAGTCGGGTAACCAAAACTGGTCGGTAACACGCGATGAGCATGGCGTCATGTACTTTGGTAACTCGGAGGGCCTGCTCACTTTTGATGGCAAATACTGGCAATCGTACCGCATGCCCAATGGTCTGATCGTTCGTGCCGTGGCTGCTGATGGCAACGGAAAGATATATTCAGGCGGTTTTGGCGAGTTAGGGTATTGGGAGAATAATAAGAATGGACAACTTGTATACCATTCGCTCAATCAGCTTGTCCCTAAAAAATATCAGCCTATAAACGAAGAGATCTGGAAGATATATGTAGACAGAAACCAGGTTATTTTCCAGTCGTTCGGTTCCATCTATATTTACAAAGATGGTAAAATCAATGTAGTAAAGGGACCGCAGCCATTCCTTTTTTTATTCCAAACAGGAAGCCGATACTTTGTAGAACAGGTTAACTCCGGTTTGTATGAGTTAAAAGGCAGCAAACTTGAATACATAAACGGCAGCAATATAATGGGCAATAGCGGCGTGCTGTCCATTTTGCAATTATCTGCCAACCGATACTTAATTGGTACAGCTCGTAACGGGTTGTTTATTTATAACAATGGCCAGATAAAGCCATGGTTCACTCTGGCCAGCAGTTTTTTAAAAAACTATCAGCTAAATAATGGCGTAAGGATAGGCAAATATGTGGCCTATGGTACCATATTGAACGGGATCATAATTATTGATACCACAGGCAATGTAATCCAGCAGATCAACAAATCAAGCGGGTTACAGAATAACACTGTCTTAAGCCTTTATATCGATAATGAGCAAAACCTTTGGGCAGGATTGGATAATGGGATCGATCGTATTGAGATTAACTCACCGCTTTACTTTTATTTCGATAAAACGGGGCACTTTGGTACGGTATATTCCAGTATCATCTTCAATAATAAGGTCTACCTTGGTACCAACCAGGGGTTATTTTATAGCGACTGGATTGAGAACGGCAATAAAAGACTCTTTCAATCATTCGATTTTAAACTGATCCCCGGCTCGCAGGGGCAGGTTTGGGAGCTGTCACTACAGGATGGTAAACTACTTTGCGGGCATAATACCGGCACGTTCCAGGTGAATGGTGACGCCATTTCGAAGATCACCACCATAAGCGGCGGCTGGACAATAAAAAAGCTCAACGCCAATCAGCTCATCCAGGGTACTTATACCGGCTTGATCATTTAGAAAAAAGATAACTCAGGCAACTGGGTTTTCGATCATAAGATAGATGGTTTTGGCGAACCATCCCGCTATGTGGAGCAGGATAACAAAGGGCAGCTATGGGTAAGTCATGCTTATAAGGGAATTTACAAGGTGACCTTAAGCAGCGATCTGAAGAAGGCGACTTCTGTTAAATATTATGATAAGCAATACGGCCTGCCCGGTAGCTTTAATATTAACGTTTTCAACCTGGACAACCGGATAGTCTTCGCTTCCGACTCAGGCTTTTACGTGTATGATGATATCAGCGACCATTTCACAAAATACCAGGAATTGAATAAAAAGTTGGGAACATTTGCACGGTCGAACAAGATCATACCTGCTTTGGGTAAAAAATACTGGTTTATTAACCACGGGCATGTTTCATTGGCTGACTTTTCGGTGCCGGGCAAAATGAGTATCGACTCAAACCGGTTCAGCATACTTGAAGGGCGCATGGTGCAGAACTATGAGAACATTAGCCGTATCAATAGTTCTATTTACCTGATCAGTGTTGATGACGGCTTTGTGATCATGAACGATGAGGATGCCCTAAGGCAGAGTGACCTAAAACTACCTTATGTGTTGATCAGACGGGTAGAAAATATTACTGATAAAATCACAACAATAGCCAACAATGGAAGCCAGGGAGAGATAGAAATATCGCATTCTGAAAATAACATCCGGATTTCCTATTCGCTGCCGTTTTACCGGCAGGAGAAAATAAGGTTTCAGTATTACCTGGAGGGGTATTCTCATCAATGGTCCGACTGGAGTACGCAAAGCCAGAAGGAGTTTACCAATCTTGACCAGGGGACTTATCATTTCAGGGTCCGGGCCAAAATAAATGAGCAGAATGTATCGCCTGAAACCGTTTTAACCTTTACCGTACTGGCTCCATGGTATGCGGGACGTGTAGCAGTTATTTGCTATATCTTGTTGATCATACTGGCTTACTTCCTGGTAAGAAAGTATTACCGCATAAAATTACAACGGCATCAGCACCACATCCAGGAGCGGATGAAAAAAGAACACGATGAGTATCTGAAGCAGGAATCGATCGCAAACGAGCAACGTATTGCCAAAGTAAGAAATGAACAGTTGCAGGCTGATTTGTCGAGCAAAAGCCGCGAACTGGCTAACTCGGCTATGAATATTGTATATAAAAACGAGTTGCTGCAAAAGATCAGTCACGAGATGACGCAATTGAAGGATAGCTCTGGTAAACGGCTTTCAGAAGATCAGCTCAGAAAGATTCAAAAAGTAATTGATGATGGCATGAGCGATGAGCGTGACTGGAACCTTTTTGAAAGCAGCTTTAACGAAGCGCATGAAAGTTTCTTTAAGAAATTAAAGGCGCAGCACCCTGATCTTGTACCAAACGACCTTAAACTTTGCGCTTACCTGCGCATGAATATGAACAGTAAAGAAATGGCCTCACTCCTCAATATTTCCTTACGAGGCGTCGAAATCAGGCGTTACAGGCTGCGTAAGAAGCTCAACCTGGAACATGACAAAAATCTCGTGGAGTTTCTCATGGAGCTTTAACACTACATCATTACCTCTCATAGCCCTCTTCTTATGTAGTATGTCATACTTCTTAAATGTAGTATGTTAGGTATACACTTTTGTGATATTAAATATTTAATTATCAATTACTTGTATATTTTTTAAAAAGCAGTTTGAGAAACTACTTTTTAAATGATGTATTAATGTAGAGTGCCATTTTTTGTTAAAAATGTATTATCTCTCCAAATTCGTAGTTAATTCGAACCAATTAATATCAATTCCTAAATTAATTTCAAGAAACCACATGAAAAGAATCTTTACTATTTCAGGGTTGGTACTGTTGTGTTCCTTTTTTTTCACATTTGCTTATGCGCAGAATACTACCTTAAAGGGTAAGGTTACTGATGCAGCCACCGGCGAGAGCCTGATAGGCGTAAGCGTGATTATAAAAGGTAGCACTACAGGAACCCAAACAGACGCAAGCGGTGCATTTACTCTTAGCGTTTCTCCAAATGCCACTTTAGTTGTTACCTATCTCGGATATGCCGAACAGCAGGTCAACGTAGGTAATGCCTCAACCATAACTATAAAAATGCTGGCTGCTGCAAGCCAGTTACAACAGGTTATAGTAATTGGTTACGGTACGCAAAGGAAAGTTGATAATACCGGATCCGTAGCCAGTGTAAAGGGCGCCGATATCGCAAAGCAATCTTCTGAAAATGCGTTAGCTTCTTTACAGGGTAAGGTGGCAGGTGTAAACATTACCAATAGCGGTTCGCCGGGAGCTTCACCACAGGTAACTATCCGTGGTTTGGGCTCTATTGAAGGTGCTACAAACCCATTGTATGTTGTTGATGGTGTGTGGTATGATGACATTACTTTCCTGAACACGGCAGACATAGAAAACGTTTCTGTATTGAAGGATGCGTCAAGTACTGCTATCTATGGTGTCCGTGCAGCAAACGGCGTAATTGTGATCACCACTAAGCGCGGTGCGAAGGGCGGAGTTGTTATTAACTATAACGGATACGTGGGATGGCAAAAAGCAACCAACCTGGTGCCAATGGCTGATGCAACACAATATGCGACGGCTATTAATGAACTATACCAATACAATAATATAACTCCTCCGCTGTTTTCTGATCCTGCGAGTTTTGGAAAAGGAACCAACTGGTACAACCAGATATTACGCAATGCATTTACAACAAATCATGAAATATCGTTGAATGGCGGTACCGATAAATACCGTTACAATTACTCATTCGGATATCTTGATCAGGACGGTCTGGTAAAAACAAACAACTATCAGCGTTTCACCTTCCACTTATCTAATGACCTTAAGATCACAGATGCGATAACTGTCGGCTTCACTGCTACAGGTTTATCAAGTAAATCAAGAGATATCGACGGTGGTATTTTTCACGAATTGTATGGTGCAGCGCCTACGCTGCCTGTATTTTACAAAACAGGAGCTTATGGTGACCCTGCCGACTATCATACAGGTGATGGTAACAATTACAACCCGGAGGCTACCATTGATTTCTTCAATCAGCACTCAAAAAATAAACGCTTTACGGGCAATGTATACGGCGAGTGGAAAATTATCAAAGACCTGAAATTCAGAACCAGCTTTGGTGGTGATTTAGGTCTGGCCGAATTAAGGGCATATACTCCTGTATATTTTGCAACACAGGCACAGCAAAGCACTTCTTCTTCACAGACTGTCGACCATACCCAAACACGCAACTGGATATGGGAAAACACGCTTACCTATGAGAAGCAGATCAAAGATCATAGGATCACAGCTTTGTTAGGATATGGCGCCCAGGATTATACTACATTCTACGCCAGCGGCTTTGCTAAGGATGTTCCTTATGTAGCCAGCGGAAGTATTCGCAATTCATTCCCGGATACTGCCAAAAATGTTTTACAACCAGTTACTCCTGACAGGCAGCCGCATACCCGTTCATTGTCGGAATTCGGACGTATCAACTATTCATACAGGGATACTTACTTGTTAAATGCATCTGCACGTTACGACGGTTCGTCAGCATTTTATGGTAAAACCGGTGCACAGGCATTTGGCTGGTTCCCATCAGTTGGTGCAGGCTGGGTAGTTAGCAATGAGCCTTTCATGAAAAACCAGCATTTCTTTGATAACTTAAAGCTAAGGGGTAGCTGGGGCCAGGTAGGTAATGCAAACGTGCCGATCAACCTGTCAAACGTGGCTGTTACCAACGATGCAAGTTATTTAACTGCTGTGTTTGGTAATCCGCAGGTATCATACCAGGGTAGGGTAATCAACACAGTCGCTCCTCCGATAACTGTATGGGAAAAAGCAGAATCTACCGATTTTGGTTTGGAGGCTGCATTTTTACACAACAAATTGTCTTTTGAAGCCGACTATTATAACAGGATAACTCAAAACGCCATTTTTGCTATTCCTATTCCTGCATCAGTAGGTGCGGCAGGCAATAACATCGAAGGCAACCAGGCTAAGATCAGAAACCGCGGTACTGAATTTTTAGTGAGCTGGAAAGACAAGCCTTCTACTGATTTCTCTTACTCTGTAAGCGCCAATCTGGGTATCAACAACAATATTGTATTAGACGTTCAGACGGGCCAAAACCCAATTTATACAGGTGGCAACGGTATCGCAAACGGTGCTTTGGCAACACGTATTGTTGAAGGTCAGCCAATAGGAGAGTTTTATGGATATAAAGTAACTGGTATTTTCCAGCAGAATCAGTCTTCAGGCGCGCAACCAACGGCCAAAGCCGGTGATTTTATATACCAGGATACTAATCACGACGGAACGGTTGACACACGCGACAAAGTAGTATTAGGTAACCCTAACCCTAAATATGCTTACGGTATTAATACTTCATTCACCTACAAAAACTTCGATCTAGAATTGGATATGCAAGGCGTTGCCGGAGTGGATATTTATAACGCTGACATCGCATACCGCTACGGTAATGAAAACTTCACAGAAGATTTCTTCACTCACCGCTGGCATGGCCCGGGAACATCAAACACGTATCCATCCGTTAACGTAGGTTCAAATGCTAATGCGGCACCAAACTCATTCTATGTAGAAAGCGGTGCCTATTTCAGGGTGCGTAACGCTCAGCTAGGCTATACTTTTGATGCCAAATCTTTGACCCGTTATGGTATCAAAAAGCTGAGAATATTTGCAAATGCCCAAAACGCATTAAACATTTTTGGATATAAAGGATTCAACCCTGAAGTTGGCTCTGCCGACGGCACGGTTGGAAATCGTGGTATAGATGCTAACGTATATCCACTATATGCAACTTACAACTTTGGTGTAAACGTTACTTTTTAATTGAGAAAAAGAGATGAAGAACAATAAGAAATTTTTGCAGAGGGCACTTATAATTAGTATCCCTGCATTATTGATCGTAGTCCAGAGCTGTAAAAAAAGCTTTCTGGATGTAAAAGCCGCCGGAACCGTTTCGGCGACGCAATTCTGGCAAAACCAGCAGGATGCAACTGACGCAGTAAATGGTATGTATGCCAACTTACACGAATGGACCAATATCGCCTTTGCTCCTATCGCAGTTGAAAGCATGGGTTCAGACGATGTAGAAAAAGGTAGCACGCCTACCGACGCATCGTTTATGAACGACTTTCACAATTTTAGCGCAAATTCCGGCGAAGGGCAAATATCAGATTTCTGGGGTGGGGAATATAAGACCATCAACCTGGCCAATCAGATATTGGATAACGTACCGGCCATCAATATGGATGCTACTTTAAAGAACAGGTACCTGGGAGAAGCTAAATTTATACGCGCTTATGCCTACTTTAGATTAGTAAGAGCGTTTGGTGACGTGCCGCTTCGTTTACATGTACCTAAATCAGCTACGGAATATAATCTGCCAAGAACACCTAAAGCACAGGTATGGGCTGCTATCGAAACTGACCTTACCGACGCTGCCGCGGTGTTGCCGCAATCTTATAGCGCTACCGATATTGGCCGCGTTACAAAAGGTGCTGCACTTGCTTTACATGCCAAAGTTGCTATGTATCAAACTGCGTCAAACCCCGCTAAATGGAATGATGTATTGACCTATACCAACCAGGTGATGGGTTTGGGTTATACTTTATTTCCTAATTATGAGCAGATGTTCAGAACGAACAACAAAAACAATTCTGAATCGATTTTTGAGATCCAGTGTATGCTGGTACCGAACAATCCTACTGCATCAAACTCACAGTACTCGCAAGTACAGGGCGTTCGTGGCTCAACCGGGGGCGGCTGGGGCTTCAATGTACCGAGTGATGCCTTAGCAGCAGCTTTTGAAACAGGCGACCCGCGTCGTGATGCTACGATTATTTTCCGCGGAGAAATAACTCCCGAAGGCGACGCCATACCTGCATCAGGCGATAATCCAATGTATAACCAAAAATCATACGTCCCTTTCAGTTTGTATGTATCCGGATTTAATGAAGGGTGCCAGCAGAACAAGATCGTTTTGCGTTATGCAGATGTATTGTTAATGAATGCAGAAGCTAACAACGAGCTTGGCAATGCCGCCGCAGCGCTAGCTTCACTCGAATTGGTTCGGGCCAGGGCAAGAGCAGGCAATAACGCTATCCTTCCGGCAGTAACTACTACGGACAAGACGGCTCTGCAATTAGCCATCTGGAACGAACGCCATGTGGAATTAGCCATGGAGTTTGACCGTTATTTTGACGTGATCCGCCAGGGTAGGGCTGCTGCAATATTTGGAGGAAGAGGCTGGAAAGCAAACAAAAACGAGGTTTGGCCTATCCCGCAAAATGAAATTGATTTGAGTGCCGGTGTATTAACGCAAAATCCTGGTTATTAATCATTAGATCGAGACAAAATGAAAACACTAAAACATATAACATTAGCTTTGGCGCTGGCAGGCGCAGCCTTAGGTCTGACACTGTCATCCTGTCAAAAAAGCTTCGACCCCAAATCCTATGCGCCAGCAAAACCGTTGCCATCGTTTAATGGGTATAACAGCTCAAAGGAAATCGAGCCTGCCAGTTTGATAGATTACTTCCCGTTTAATGGCTCAAATGCTGACAGTATAGGAAACTTAAACGGTACAGGTTCGGGCACTTTGGGTTTTGGAACTGGGGTGAGTGGCAAAGCATACCAGGGAGCCGTAAATTCTTACCTGGTTTTTAATGACCCTGGTCCGGCTAAAGATTTGCATAGCTATACGATATCATTCTGGATGAACAGCCCAAAAACAGCCGGGCTGGCAAGAGGCATTTTCTCTTTAAATAATCCAACTGATTTTTGGGGCGGCCTGGATATCTATTTAGATAATCCACCTCCATCGGATCCGCAAGGCGATACTTTAATATTCAGGGTGCACATGACCAATACAAATGGAGTTCCGTTTGCTGGTTATTTCCTTCAATCTAAAGTGCCAAAAGCGATTAATGTTTGGACTCATATGGTGGTAACTTATGATGCTGCAACGTCTGTAATTAATTTCTATCAAAATGCTACTGCTATTGGCATTGCCGGTGTAGCCGGAACCAGCGGTTTTGTGGTAGGACCGGCAATACCCGGCTCTGATCCGGCTGTAAACCCGGTGACGCCATACGGCTCTTTGAAACTCCCGTCAACCGCCGCAGTATTAGGTACCTGGCAGTTTCAAACAAACCCAAGTTTAACAAGTTCGGCTACCGCTCAAACATGGGCCGAAAGTTATACGGGATTATTGGACAATTTCAGAATATATAATAAGGCTTTAACATCGGATGAGGTTTCCGCTTTATATAATCTTGAAAAATTAGGAAGATAACAGTTGATTGATTTAGGTTGAGGTTGTACGTCCGTCAACTTGGCGGACTACAGCCTTTTTTAATGCCGATTTGAAAATTATAACAGGAATAAAAGGCGAATGAAAGGTATAAAACTTAGCTGGAGCGTGATTTTACTTTTGGTGGTTTTGGGATGTTCGAAAGATAAAAAAGTAACGCCAACTCCCGTGCCGCCGTCTTCGTTCAGCTTTGAAAGCTTAAAGGTAAATGGCGTTTCCAATAATTCGTCGGTATACAAAAATGTTAATAACCAGCCTGTTATCAGGATATCTTTTTCGGCGGCTATCAATCATACTTCAACCGGTAGTAGCGTGACATTTAACAGCAAAAGCGGAACATCAGTTGCCTTTACAACGGCCTATGATAATCATGATAGTACTATCGTGATAACGCCATCGGCATTGCAGGCTATTACGCAGTATAACTTGGCTGTTTCTACTTCGCTTAAATCATCTTCAGATGGTGGTTTGCAAACGCCGGTTTCAGTTGACCTGATAACAGCTGTGGATACTGCAAACAAATTCCCCGTCATATCCGATGATGCCTTGCTCGATCTGGTTCAAAAACAAACTTTTAAATATTTCTGGGATTTTGGTCATCCAACAAGTGGCCTGGCGCGTGAACGGAATACTTCCGGCGATGTAGTAACTACAGGCGGTTCTGGATTTGGTATTATGGCTATCGTAACAGCTATCAACAGGCAATTTATTAGTAGAGCGGATGGGTTAACGCGTATGCAAAAGATCGTCGGCTTCCTGAAAACTGCTCAAACTTTTCATGGTGCATTTCCGCATTGGATGAATGGTGCGACAGGTGTTGTAGTCCCATTTAGTCAGCAGGATGATGGCGCTGATTTGGTAGAGACTTCGTATCTGATGCAGGGCTTACTAACCGCACGGCAGTACTTCAATGACGCCGGTGTGCCTGAAACGACTTTGCGCAATGACATCAATGCTTTGTGGAATGCGGTAGAATGGGATTGGTTTACACAGAACGGACAGAATACACTTTACTGGCATTGGAGCCCTAATTATGCATGGTCCACCAATATGCAGGTGAATGGCTGGGATGAAGCGCTGATAACTTATGTGATGGCAGCGGCATCAACCACGCACCCGATAACCAAAGCAGTTTATGATAATGGCTGGGCAATTAACGGCGCCATGAAGAATGGTAATACCTATTTCGGTGTCAAGTTGCCTTTGGGCCCGGCTGAAGGTGGTCCGTTGTTCTTTGCTCATTATTCATTCCTGGGTATCAATCCCAATGGATTGACCGATGCCTACGCAAGCTATGATGTGCAGAATAAAGCGCACGCTATGATCAATTATAACTATTGCGTTGCCAACCCACAGGGCAACAGCGGTTACAGTGCTAATTGCTGGGGACTTACTGCAAGCGATATAGAAAATGGTTATACCGCCAGTTCGCCAACAAATGATGTCGGGGTGATTGCGCCAACTGCGGCTATATCATCGTTGCCTTATACGCCGACACAGTCTATGACTGCCTTACGGTATTTTTATTACAAACTGGGCGATAAAATGTGGGGGCAATATGGCTTTTATGACGCTTTCAATTTAAATGACGTTTGGTTTGCCAATTCAACATTAGCCATCGATCAGGGGCCGATCGTCGATATGATAGAAAATTACCGCAGCGGCTTGCTCTGGAATTTATTCATGAGCTGCCCCGAAGTAAAAACCGGCATGAGAAACCTCGGTTTTCAAAGCCCGAACTTATAAAACTAAAAACTAAACCCTCCGAGCGTCATTGCGAGGAACGAAGCAATCCCCAGATTTGCAGGTCAGACATGCAGATTATGAAATTCCTTCAATTATTAAAGTATAGCTGGAATAATACATAATATGATGAAAAAAATATTACTTCCCATTTTAGTGCTTTTGTCGTCTTACGGCTTCTCTCAAAATAAATCAAAAAAGGCAGACGATGGCATTAAGCCTGTCGGTATTATTAAAGGGCTATCAGATAGTGCCCTGCTTGATGTGGTGCAGAAACAGACGTTCCGTTACTTCTGGGACTTCGGCCACCCGGTAAGTGGCCTGGCCCGCGAACGTAGTAATACCTCGTTTGATTATGGCGACGAGGTAGTAACCACCGGCGGCTCTGGCTTTGGTATTATGGCTTTGATAGTAGCCGATCACCGTAAATTTATTACCCATGAGCAGGCGGTTGACAGAATGCTGAAAATCGTAAATTTTCTAAATAAGGCGGATGAGTTCCATGGCGCTTTCCCACATTGGATGAATGGTGAAACGGGCAAAGTGATCCGCTTCGGCCGTAAAGATGATGGCGGCGATATTGTGGAAACAGCCTATTTGTTTGAAGGACTGCTTTGTGCACGCCAATATTTTACCGGGAACAATCCAAAAGAACAGCACATAAGAGATGTGATCAATTGGATGTGGGGCGAAATGGAATGGAGCTGGTACACGCAAGATGGAAGAGACAATTTGTACTGGCACTGGTCGCCTAACAACGGCTGGGTGATGAATTTCCCTATCCGTGGCTTTAACGAATGCCTGATCGCTTATATCCTGGCTGAATCGGCCGAACGCTACCCCGTAAAAGCTGAGATATATGACAGAGGATGGGCGCAAAGCGATTTCTTTAAAAACGGTAAAACATTTTATGGCTTTAAATTGCCTTTAGGGTTTGATTATGGTGGCCCACTCTTCTTCTCTCACTATTCATTTATGGGGCTTGATCCCCGCGGTTTAAAAGATCAGTATGCCGATTACTGGGAGCAGAATAAAAATCACACGCTCATCAATCATGCTTACTGCGTAGATAACCCTAAACATTACAAAGGTTATGGCGAAGATTGCTGGGGCCTGACCGCAAGCGATAACTACGAAGGTTATAACGCTCATTCACCAACAAATGATTTAGGGGTGATCTCACCGACTGCTGCTTTATCTGCATTCCCTTATACACCTGAGTATTCTATGAAGGCTTTACGCCATTTCTATTATGATCTGGGCGACAAGATCTGGGGTGAATACGGCTTTGTCGATGCCTTCAGCGAATCGCATAACTGGTACGCCAAATCATACCTTGCAATTGACCAGGGGCCAGAAGTAGTAATGATCGAAAATTACCGCAGCGGTTTGCTTTGGAAATTATTCATGAGCTGCCCTGAAATACAGCACGGCTTAAAGAAAATCGGTTTCCAAAGTCCTGCCATTGCAAGGAATTGATTAAAAATTCGTTATTTACGTCCATATAACCTATTGAAATTATTTGAACGTAATAATGAAAGCTATAAAAATATTTTTAACCGGAATGCTGGGCCTTTGCCTGGCATTTCCTGTTTTTGCCCAGTCGACTGATGCCTCAAGATTTGATCGCGGTAGTTATATCAATAAAAGCGACACGATTCCGTATCGTTTTATATTCCCGCAAAATTTTGATCCTACCAAAAAGTATGCTTTGATCATTGTATTGCACGGAGCAGGTGAGCGCGGCAACAATAATGAGTCTCAATTAAAGTATGGCACACAGCTTTTTCTGAATGATACTATCCGCGCAAAATATCCGGCGATAGTGATCTTCCCGCAATGCCCGGCAAACAGTTTCTGGAGCAATGTAAAGATGGGAAACGATGCCTCAGGAAAATTGACCTGGACCTTCGTTCAGGGTGGTGAACCAACTACGGCTATGACCGGACTATTGGGATTGATCGACCAATGGCTGGATAAGCCCTTTGTCGACAAGCATCGCATCTATGCAGGAGGCCTCTCAATGGGTGGCATGGGGACGTTTGAACTGCTTCGTCGTAAACCGGAATGGTTTGCTGCTGCGTTCTCCATTTGCGGTGGTGACAATACGTTGAATGCAAAGGCCTACGCTAAGAAAGTACCGATGTGGATATTCCACGGACAAAAGGATAGCGTGGTGCCGTTCGATCACTCATCCATTATGGTAGCAGCCATCAAAGCCGAAGGCGGCGACCCAAAGTTTACCGTTTACCCAAACGACGATCACAATAGTTGGGATGATGCATTTAAAGAACCGCAGTTAATTCCGTGGTTGTTTGCGCATAAGAAGTAGAGAAAAAAACACGTCATCCCGAACTTGTTTCGGGAACCCACAGGACAGGTCGCCGCCATGCTGTATACTTAGCAAGTGGGGTGCTGAAACAAGTTCAGCATGACAATCTTTTTTATTCTTCCTTTCTCGGCTCCTCCTTTTGTTCGGAAGATGGATCAATAGATTTTGTAACGCCAGCTTTGAACCGAGGTTTAAAACCAAGCGATGCAGGTTTTTCTTCTTCTACAGGTTTTTCAGGTTCTGGCGCGGGTTCAGTATTTGCAACAGGCTCTGCGGGAGTTGCAGGTTTTGTAATCCCCGCTTTGAATCTCGGTTTAAAACCAACAGGCGCTGATGCAGGCTTTTCATTTTCTGCGGATTTCTCAGGCTCTGGTGTCGCTTCAATATTTGCAGCAGGATCAGCTGAAGTGGCTGGCTTGGTTACTCCAGCCTTGAACCGTGGTTTAAAACCAACAGGCGCTGATGCCGGTTTTTCTTCCTCCGCAGGTTTTTCAGGTTCCGGTGTCGGTTCTGTATTAACAACAGGCTCAGCAGGTTTTGTAACTCCCGCTTTAAATCTTGGCTTAAAGCCAACTGGTGCGGCAGGTTTTTCTGCTTCTTCAGATTTGTCGACCTCAGGCTTTGCCTCTGGTATGGGTGTAGTTTCAGCCGGTTTTGTTGCACCTGCTTTAAATCGAGGTGTGAACCCAACTTTAGGAGTTGGTTGTGTCGGCTTCTCTTCTAAAGTTTCAATAATGGTCTGCTCAGCTAAGGGGTTTTCAATAATAACCTTTTCTACCTTAGGTTCCGGTGGTGCAGGAAAGCGCAGCCTTAATTTATTGAACCAGTATTTTTTGGTATGGTCGAAGCTTTTTTCGCCCATCTTTTCGAAGTGAATTCTAAATTCTGAAAAAAGTCCCGGTTCACCCGCTTCAAGAGCAACCAGGCTGATCTTTTTCTTCTTAAAAAATTCTTCGAAAGTCATTATTCTAGATTTGAGATATGAGATTTGAGATGTGAGACGCAAGGTCTATCTCAACTCCAAATCTGATTATTCTTTATTTAAAGTACTAGTTTCAATCTCATACCTCACGTCTCAAATCTCATATCTAATACTTCACATCAACGTCTAAATCCAACTGATTAAAATGTATCCCCCTATCCGTCTGCGTCCAATCCTCGCGTTGTTCATCGGTAGCATTCATCAGCTTGGGGAAAAACTCCAGCGGAAACGCCTCTGACTTGCCATCTTCCTTTTCAACAAAAAGCAAACCATTGCTAAAGGTCACTTTAACTTTCTTCTCCTGCCTGCGTGATGTGAAAAGTGGCATATGACACGATTTTGGGATTTACGGGATTCGCCAGATCACTAATCTCTAATCACTGATTAACTAATCTCTAATCTATTCCGCCATATTATGATAAACCGCCTGAACATCATCGTCCTCTTCCAGTCTATCTATTAATTTCATAACGTCGGCAACCTGCTCTTCGTTTACCTCGTGGAAAGATTGCGGAATACGCTCCAGCTTGGCTGATTTAGTTTCGATGCCAATACCTTCCAGAGTCTTCTGCATTTTGCCGAAATCTTCGAAAGCAGTATGGATAACAGCAATATCGTTGCCTTCTTCATCAGCTTCAATGAATAATTCTTCCAAACCTGCATCGATCAGTTCGAATTCCAGTTCTTCCAAATCACGGTCGCCAGGAACAAAGGTGAATACCGATTTACGGGTAAATATAAAATCTAACGACCCTGTTTTACCCAATGTTCCGCCTACTTTGGTAAAGTAGCTGCGAACGTTGGCTACGGTACGGTTAATATTATCGGTAGCAGTTTCAACCAGAATAGCTACGCCATGCGGCGCGTATCCTTCATAAACAATTTCTTCGTAATCTTTTTCGTCACGGCTGGTGGCCCGTTTTATAGCAGCCTCCACACGGTCTTTCGGCATGTTTACTGCTTTGGCATTTTGCACGGCAGTACGTAAGCGCGAGTTGGTGGTAGGGTCGCCACCACCGGCTTTAACGGCCATTACAATTTCCTTACCAAGGCGTGTAAACTGCACCGCCATCTTCGACCAGCGCTTTAGCTTTCTTTCTTTACGGAATTCAAATGCTCTTCCCATTTTTATTTTAGTTCATAGTTGATGGTTCATGGACGATAGGGGTAAATTTATCCTGAACCCTCTGTGTTAAAGAGGCGGTAAATATAGCTATTTTGTTTTAATGAGTTGAGCCTTTGGTGGCTTAGCTTTCAAGGCAATCGCTTTTAGAATCTGCTTGCTTTTTTAGGCTAAAGCCTTTCTTGATCTTTTATTCTATCCGTCCCATACATGGGACGGTAATGAGTTTAACAATTACTTTTACATTCATTGCCGTTGGCTTCAGCCGACGGATAATTTGAATTAAGTGGCTTTAGCCTAAAATTATACGTCAGCATTAACTGTGTTAAGTCTTCTGATGGATTGGCTTTAACCTTTATGCTTTCAGCTCTAAGCTAATATGACGCTCTTCAAGTTCTTCAGCATATCCTCTGTCATCGCTTTCAGATCATATTCCAATTTCCAGCCCCAGTCTTTTTGGGCGTAGCTATCGTCTATCGATTTTGGCCAGCTGTCAGCAATAGCTTGTCGCGGATCGTGGTCAGCATAGCTAATCTCAAAATCCGGGATCAGTTTTTTGATCTCATCAGCCAGTTGGGTAGGGGTGAAGCTGATACCTGCAAGGTTATATGATGAACGAATGGTCACCTGTTCAGCGGGAGCATCCATCAGCGTGATGGTAGCGCGGATAGCATCATCCATATACATCATCGGCAAAGCTGTGTTGGCTGATAAAAAGCTCTGATAGTTGCCTTTTTTCAATGCCTCATGAAAAATATGTACGGCATAATCGGTAGTACCGCCGCCCGGGTTTGCCCGCCAGCCGATCAATCCCGGATAACGCAAACTACGTACATCCAGTCCATGTTTTTCATAATAATATTCACACCAACGCTCTCCCGCCAATTTGCTGAAGCCATAAACCGTATTGGGATCCATCACACAATATTGCGGCGTATTTTCCTGTGGCGAATGCGGGCCGAAAACAGCTATGGAGCTTGGCCAGAATACTTTTTTCACGCCAAACTCTACTGCGTAGTCCAATATCTGGATCAGGCCGGTCATATTCAGGTCCCAGGCCATTTTTGGTTTTTGTTCGCCTACGGCTGATAGAATGGCCGCCAGCAAATACACCTGTGTAGGCTGATGTTTGGTAAAAATGTGATGCAGGTTATCCTTGTCCAGCACGTTAACAAACTCGAACGGGCCGCTGTTACGGATAGCATAGATGGGGCTGTTAATATCGGATGCGATTACCTGTTCGGCGCCATATTTATCGCGCAATGCGGTGACCAGTTCTGTCCCAATCTGGCCATTAGCGCCGATCACTAAAATCTTTTCGCTCATGAAGTTAATTATTGATGCGCAAAGGTAGATTTTTTTGCCTGAACCCAAATTGACAGTTTTTAGTTATTTGAAGATTTTGAAATTAATAGCACTCTTTTTACAATTAATTAAATATCAGCCCTCCAATTACTTGTTAAATTAAGATTCAAACAATTCCAAGGCGATAATGCACATTTAGAATAGAAAAATTCGGATATTTGGGGTTCAATAATCAATTATTTTATTATATAAGTAACAATTTAGAAAAGATGAAAGTCGCAGTAGTAGGTGCCACCGGACTGGTGGGCACTAAAATGTTGCAAGTTCTGGCAGAACGCAACTTCCCGGTAACAGAATTGATCCCCGTAGCTTCAGAAAAGAGTGTTGGTAAAGAAGTAACATTCAAGGGTAAGCAGTATAAGGTGGTTTCTGCCGAGGATGCGATAAAACAGAAGCCCGACCTGGCTTTATTTTCAGCCGGCGGAAGCACTTCACTGGCCCAGGCACCTTTATTTGCCGAAGCCGGAACAACCGTTGTAGATAATTCATCAGCATGGCGCATGGATCCTACCAAGAAACTGGTAGTGCCCGAAGTGAATGCCAATGTATTGACAGCAGAAGATAAGATCATTGCTAACCCTAATTGCTCAACCATACAAATGGTGGTAGCAATAAAGCCGTTGCATGATAAATATAAGATCAAAAGAATTGTGGTTTCTACCTACCAATCGGTAACCGGTACGGGCGTAAAGGCTGTAGATCAGTTATTCAACGAGCGTAAAGGTATTACCGATGGGCCGAGAGCATATACTTACCCAATCGACCTGAATGTGATCCCTCATATCGACGTGTTTACCGAAAACGGTTATACCAAAGAGGAGATGAAGATGATCAAAGAAACGCGCAAGATCATGGGCGACGACAGCATCCGTGTTACGGCTACTACCGTTCGTATCCCGGTTATCGGGGGGCACTCAGAGTCGGTGAACATCGAGTTTGAGAACGATTTTGATCTGGATGAAGTACGCGACCTGTTGTCAAAATCTCCGGGTGTAGTTGTGGTTGACGACGTAGCCAACCTGAAATACCCGATGCCCCTTGACGCGCACGAAAAAGACGAAGTATTTGTAGGCCGTATCCGTCGCGACGAAAGCAACCCGAACACCCTGAACTGCTGGATCGTATCAGACAACCTGCGCAAAGGCGCTGCTACTAATGCGGTGCAGATTGCTGAATATTTGGTTGCCAATCATTTGATCGGGCAGACGGTAGAAGCTTGAGTTGATTAAGTTAAAATAGGTTGATTGGGTTGATTGAGTTTGATCTGGTCATTAATATAGAATAGGGATGATTGAAAGATTATCCCTATTTTTATTGTATGAAATACCTGAACCTGCTTCTTCTAGTTTTCAGTTGCTTGTTATCATCAATTATTTTTGCACAAACACCCAAGCAAATTGAAGATGATCTGCTAAAATCATTTAAGAAGATCGATCATTGGAGGAGATCGGATATAAATAGTAGTGCTCCCAGCAATTATGATGTTGATTCACTTGGCGAGGAAAATGATAAATTCAGTAAAAAGCTAATCGATTACACATCCAAGTTCCCATCCACAATTACCCAGCAATTTAAATCATTTTATGATTCCGGATTAGGGATAGTAAGTTCGGCAGATAAACGTTTAAGGATTTATTTTTGGGATACCGGTATGGGCGGCACACAAGTCGATTACAGCAACGTAATTCAATATAAAAAAGGTCAAAAAACAAATTCAAATGAGGTTGTATGGAAGGAGAATACCAGAAAGACTCCGGCTTATGACACAATATATACCTTAAAAAGGAATAAAAGGACATATTATTTTGCTATTTACACAGCTAAAATGAGTAGTCAAGAATATATACATGGTGTGCAAGTTTTCTCGATAGAAAATGATACGCTGAATGATAATGTAAAGCTTATTAAAACCAGTGCCGGATTGCATAGCATGCTGGAATTTAGCTATGTGGAGGACTACCAAGGGAATGACGGAGCAGAAATACTTTACGATGAAAAATCTGCAATTTTAAAAATCCCTGTAGTCCTAGAAAATGGTAAAGCAAACGGGAATTATATAACCTACAAATTCACCGGCCAATATTTTGAGCGGGTGAAAAAATAAAAATTCCTTGTAAGCTTTTTGATGTGAATGCGACTAAGCCAGACAACTGCTTAGAAAAACATCATGTCAAAAAATTATCAGCAACTGGCGCTTCTTGTTTTGCGCCTTATTATTGGTTATGGATCAATGGCTCATGGTTGGGCCAAATTAAGTCGCGGGGTAGGTGGGTTCGAAAAGCTATTAGTATTCCTTCATGTTCCGTTTCCTCACCTGATGGCGTGGGTGGTGCCATTGACCGAATTGATATGCGGCTTTGCTATTCTTATAGGTTTATTCATCCGCGTCACTGCTATCCCGATGATCTTTGTGATGCTAACGGCAATGTTTACCGTTCATCTCAAGTATGGATTCAGCGCGATAAAAACGATTGGTTTGTCCGCAGACGGTCCCTTATTCGGCCCACCGGGATATGAGGTCGATCTGTTATATATCGCAGGCCTGATAACACTTATTATAATAGGATCGGGGACTTTGTCATGGGATTACTTGATCCAAAGGAGAAGTGGAAAAGAGAATTAAAAAAATGGCAGTTTGCAGGGATTTCAAATTCCTGCAAACTGCCAACTAACAACTGCAAACTGAACCCTATCTCCAGTCTTTATACTGATTGATCAATCCATTAGTGGATGAATCATGGCTGCTCACCTCATCATTATTTCTTAGCTCAGGAAGAATTTTTCCGGCTAATTGCTTGCCTAATTCAACACCCCACTGGTCAAAGCTGTAAATGTTCCAGATAATACCCTGCACAAATATCTTATGCTCATACATGGCGATCAGTGAGCCCAATGTGCGCGGAGTGATCTTTTTCACCAAAATGGAGTTAGTTGGACGGTTACCATCAAATTCTTTAAATGGTGCCAGTTTTTCTATTTCAGCGTCTGATTTGCCTGATGCTTTTAATTCGGCTACTACTTCCTCACGGGTTTTGCCGTTCATCAAAGCTTCGGTTTGAGCAAAGAAGTTAGACATTAACATCTGGTGATGCTCTCCCAACGGATTATGTGATATTGCAGGTGCTATAAAGTCGCAAGGGATCAATTTGGTACCCTGATGTATCAACTGGTAAAATGCGTGCTGACCGTTGGTGCCTGGTTCGCCCCAAATGATCGGCCCGGTAGAGTGATCTACTGTATTGCCATTGCGGTCAACATGCTTGCCATTGCTTTCCATATCTCCCTGCTGGAAGTAGGCTGCAAAGCGGTGCATGTATTGGTCATAAGGGAGTATTGCTTCTGTTTCAGACTCAAAAAAGTTGTTATACCAAATACCAACTAAGGCTAATATTACCGGTAGGTTTTGTTCCGGTTCGGTATTTTTGAAATGCTGGTCCATTTGGTGAGCGCCTGTAAGCAGTTCGGTAAAGTTTTCAAAACCGATGCTCAGGGAAATAGATAGACCGATTGCGCTCCATAAAGAATAGCGGCCACCAACCCAATCCCAAAACTCGAACATGTTTTTGGTGTCGATGCCGAATTTAGAAACAGCATCGGAATTGGTAGATAAAGCCGCGAAGTGTTTAGCCACATCACCATCCTTTCCACCACCAGCAATAAACCAATCGCGGGCGCTGTGTGCGTTCGCCATAGTCTCCTGCGTGGTAAATGTTTTTGAAGCGATCAGGAATAGCGTAGTCTCCGGATTAAGCGGTTTCAGCGCTTCTACTATATGGGTTGCATCCACATTGGATACAAAATGCATGTTCAGGTGATTCTTATAGGACTTCAAAGCTTCGGTTACCATTACGGGGCCAAGGTCTGATCCGCCGATGCCAATATTTACCACATCGGTAATCGTTTTTCCAGTGTAACCTTTCCATGAGCCGGAGATGATCGCTTCGCTGAAGTTTTTCATCTGGTCGAGCACGCGGTTTACGTCCTGCATCACGTCCTGTCCGTCAACATATATCGGACCGTTGCTCCTGTTTCTCAGGGCTATATGCAGCACCGGGCGGTTCTCCGTAGCGTTGATCCTCTCGCCCGAAAACATGGCTTCGGCTGCATCTTTTACCCTACATTCTTTTGCCAACTGTATCAATAAAGCAACGGTCTCATCGTCAATGCGGTTCTTGGAGTAGTCAAGCAGGATGTCATTAAATTTTAACGAAAACTTCTCAAATCTTTGATTATCAGCCTTAAAAAGGTCTTTCAGGTTCTTTGAGGTGATATCAATGTAATGGTCGGCTAAGTATTTATAAGCCTGGGTGGTGGTGAAATCAATATTTGGCAGCATGTTTGAATGGTTTTACACAAAAATAGAATTAAAAATTCAGGTGAATGACAAATAAATTTGGTGTTTTTTCAATGGCATCAAAACGAAATATTGTGTCGGATTTACACCTGTTTTCGGTGTCAAAAACACACCTCTTTTGGGTGTTAAAACAACACACCCTACATAGTGTTTAATGTACACTGAAAAATTGTGAAAATCTTAAATTATTTTGACAATTCTTTTGATTTTATAAAAATTTAAGTCATACCTTTGTCGTGTTGATAAATAAAAAACGTATTTGTCATCAAAATGTTAATTTGAAAATTGAGGGATTTTTTATGTTTGAAAGACTCTTTTTGATAGTCAAAAATAACGCCGGGACGGCTGTTATTGACAATCCGGAAATACTGGAAAAAGACCGCGAAGCTGTGATCAACGATGCTTCAAGTTCTATTATCGAGGTTTTTAAGGGACAGATGGAATCGGGTAGGCTGAAAGACCTTGTAAAGTATTTTCAATTCCCGGAAATATACAAGAGTCCGCTAACCACCAGTGTGATCAATAAATTCGCTAATAAGCTGAACCGGTATTATAATATCAGTCCTGCTTCGGCGTTGAATATTTCTAAAGAATTAATACCAGCGGTAATGCTTGATCTGATCGAGCAAACCAAAGGCGAAAAGAATAAGGAATTTACATTAACTACTTTCCTGACCAAACTAAATGGCAACCGCGCCGACCTGAGCACCCTGTTAGACAGGCTGACGATCGGTTAAAGATACACTACCTATAAAAGCACGTTCAGAGGGGCTGTATTAATTTACAACCCCTTTGACGTTTTTAAGGGCCTCACCCCACCCCCTCCAGGGGAGAGGGGCAAAAAAATCAAATTCCATCTGCACATTTACTCATCTGCATATTTGCACATCCACCCATCTGCACATCTAAAATCTGCACATTAAAAATTATATTTGCCGCATGACTAAAGAACAGATCCAGGATTTAAGGGATAGAGTAACTTCCCTGAGGAGGCATCTTTGACATCGATACTAAACTCGATGCGCTACAAAAAGAACAGGAAATAACCGTTGGTCCCAATTTCTGGGACAGCCCTAAGGAAGCCGAAAAGGTTCTGGCTTCTATCAAAACCAAAAAAGTTTGGACAGATGCTTTTCAGCAGGTAGAATCAACTGTTGAAGATACAGGCGTACTGCTTGAATTTTACCAGGCAGGCGATGCTTCGGAAGCGGAAATGCAGGAGCAGTATAACGCGGCCATAAAAGCTGTTGAAGAACTGGAATTCAAAAACATGCTGTCGGCTGAAGAAGATCAGCTGAATGCCGTATTGCAGATCACAGCCGGTGCTGGTGGTACCGAAAGCTGCGACTGGGCCGGCATGCTGATGCGTATGTACATTATGTGGGGCGAAAAGAACGGCTATAAAGTTACCGAACAGGATTTCCAGGAAGGTGACGTGGCCGGGGTTAAGACTGTTACTTTACAGTTTGAAGGTGATTTTGCTTACGGATACCTGAAAGGGGAGAATGGTGTACACCGCCTCGTACGTATATCGCCGTTTGATGCCAATGCTAAGCGCCATACTTCGTTTGCTTCAGTATATGTTTATCCTTTGGTAGATGATACGATCGAAATAGAAATAAACCCCGCAGATGTAGAGTTTGAAACTTTCCGCTCAGGCGGTGCGGGTGGACAGAACGTAAATAAAGTGGAAACCGCTGTGCGTTTGTATCACAAGCCATCGGGCATCATCATCAAGAACCAGGAATCACGCTCACAATTGCAGAACAAGGATAATGCGATGCGCTTATTGAAGTCGCAATTGTATGAGATCGAGATGCGCAAACGCCAGGAGACAACCAATGCGATAGAAGGTAATAAGAAGAAGATAGAATGGGGCTCGCAGATCAGGAACTACGTATTGCATCCATATAAACTGGTGAAGGATTTACGCACAGATCATGAAACATCCAATGCACAGGCTGTACTTGACGGCGACCTGAACGATTTTCTGAAAGCTTATTTGATGGAATTTGGCGGTTCGAAATAGTTGGTTATATTTGGTCGTAACCGATTAACTGTCCATTATACATTAACTATGCTAAAAAACATCTGCTTATTGCTTGGCGCTGCTATGTTATTTTCTCTAAGTTCTAACGCACAGGAAAAACCTATTCCACTTTATCCTAACGGCGTGCCTAATTCAAAAAAGGCACCGGCTGATTATTTCGAGAAAAGGGAAGGGTACAGTATTAACCATGTAACAGATCCAACCATTACGCCATATTTCCCGGAGAAGGGCAAAGCTAATGGTACTGCTGTTATTGTGTTTCCGGGTGGTGGCTATATTAACCTGACGGTGACCTACGAGGGTGAAGATATTGCGAGGGAGTTTAATAAGATAGGTGTTACTGCTTTTGTGGTAAAATATCGTTTGCCTAGTGATGAGATCATGATTGATAAAACCATTGGCCCATTGCAGGACGCGCAAAGATCAATTCAAATAGTAAGAGAGCGGGCTGCTGAATGGGGCATTAAGCCTGATAAGATCGGCATTATCGGTTTTTCAGCCGGAGGACACCTGGCTTCCACATTGGCAACTCATTTTAAAAAGGCTGTAATACCTAATAAAAAAGATATCAGCCTGCGGCCTGATTTTGCTATGCTGATCTACCCGGTAATAACCTTCGGAGATTGGGCTCATACAGGATCGCGCGATAACCTGATCGGTAAGAACCCGTCGCAGGAATTGATCGACCTGTATTCTAATGAAAAGCAAATAGACGCGGATACCCCACCATGCTTTTTGATACACTCCGAAAATGACGACACTGTGCCCGTTCAAAATGCCTTGTTGTTTTACGATGGTTTAATAAACAACAAAGTCAAGGCAGAGATGCACCTTTTTCAGGAAGGCGGCCATGGTTTCGGTATGACCAATCCTAAAAACAAAGGCAAATGGTTTGAGTGGGGAGCGAATTGGATGACAGAGAACGGTTTTTGATTGCACGATTCCACTGATTAACTGATCACCAATCACTGGTTAACTCAATCCATCTTTAAGTAAATGTTATCATTTGGTTAACGAATCTATTCAATTAACCCGACTGTAATGCTTTAGTTACATTTGAGGGACTTATTGATTAGCCGAGTGAGCAGCAAATCCTTTTTTAAATTTCTACTACTGTCTGTTATTTGTTTTCAAATAATTGCTCCAACCTTATCCTTACATTTTACCCATAAAAATCACAAACACACTTATACAAAGCTTACGCAGGTAGTTAGTGATCATGATCACTCACACATCCTCAATATTGCAGACAAGCACCGAAGCCATCTTCCACCGGTGAATCAGCGCTTAAAAGCGTTGTTATGGTGTTGCGTTGTTCTTACCTCTTTCTTTGTAGGTTATTTAAAGCTTTGTACCGACTTTCCTCCGGGTTATTACCGTTTTTTACGTGTAAAAAACACTCCCAAATACCCTAAATATTTACTATTCGGTCAACTAACTATCTGATCCAAATCTCCGCAGGTATTTTTATAATACCACTATTGGGTCAATCGGCCCGATATCAATTATTCTGAGTTTTTAACAAATTTTTTCAGGCATCAGTAAAAGCCATCGGTTTTTGCTGGTATTGTTTTGGATTAATCATGAATTACGGAGAACATCTTAGCCTGCTGATCATGCTGGCTAATAAAACATATCATCAGCATCTATTTAAAATATTGGAAGATATTGATATCCACCACCACTACCAGGTGCTGCTCCTTATTAACCGTTTGGGCGGTAAAACCACACAAAAAGTATTGTGTGATAATCTGCATATAGAGAAATCCAATATGGTGGCCATTGTCGACCTCTTTGAAAAAAAAGGTTACATCACCCGCGAAATGAACTACCGCGACCGGCGCGGGAAAATGATCGTCAGCACTCACAAGGCAAAAGAATTGATCTCGACATTTATGCACGCATTCAACTTGCTACATGATAACGTAGCCAGGGATATATCCTGGCAGGAGATGCATAATTTTTTGCATGTGCTAAAAAAGATCAATGAAAACCTTGCCAATCTCGGCGATATGAAAGCCATAGAATTGGAGAATAAGGCGGTCTTATAACAGTATCAGCGTATGGCTATTAAAAGTAGTTGTAAAATTGAACCATTATTAACTGATTGTTAAGGAAATGTTGATGCAATCATAATTGCTATAATTCTTTTAAAAGTATTGCTCAAAATAGCTTTGCAGCAATTATTGTAACGTGAAGAAAATAGCTTTATCATTCGTCTTATTTATTCTTTTAATAACCAATTCAACGCATTGTTTCGCTGAACCAAGAGGAACTATTTCCGGGAAAGTAACAGATGAGGCTTCCGGCGAAACATTAATAGGTACGACAGTTTCCATACTGGGCGGAGCAGCCACAGCCACTAACATTGATGGCCGCTATATGTTGAGTGTTGCAGCTAAAGGCAAGTATACTCTGGTCGTAAAATATCTTGGTTATCAGACCAAAGAAATAACTGACGTTGAAGTAACACCCGGTACTGTCACGACATTGAATATTGTACTTAGCCCGGACAAGAAACGGTCGCTTAATCAGGTTAATATTGTCTCATCCTACAGAAAAGAATCTACAAGCTCGCTGTATGCCGCACAAAAGAACAATGTTGCTATCACCGATGGCATATCGTCGGAAAATATAAAGAACACACCCGATAAAAACACCTCTGAAGTATTAAAGCGCGTAAGCGGCGCTACAGTGCAGGAAAACAAGTTTGTGATCATAAGAGGCTTAAGTGACCGATATAACACCGCTTTGCTGGATAATACGCCATTGCCCAGCACGGAGCCCAATCGCAAGGCATTCTCTTTTGATATAGTGCCGTCAAACCTGGTAGATAATATTATCATCAATAAAACGGGTACTCCAAACCTTCCGGGTGATTTTGCCGGCGGTGCAGTGCAGATCAACACCAGGGATATTCCTGATGCAAATTTTACGACGCTTAATTTGGGTTACAGCTATAATACCCAAACTACATTTAAGGATTTCAGAAGCGGCTATCGCAATGCCTCTGATTACTTTGCTTTTGATAACGGATCAAGAAAACTGCCAAACAACTTCCCAACAACGCAGCAGGTGGTAAGTTCCTCTTCAACTGCGCAGCAGAATATCGCTGCATTAAACTCATTAAATCCTGACTATAATATTTATCATGCTAATGCTCTTCCGGGGCAAAATTACCAGCTATCGCTGGGCCGGGTTAAATCCATAGGAGAAAATGGCAGCAGGCTGGGGGCCATATTCGCCTTAACTTATCGCAATTCCCAGCAGATCAACCCCGAGATAACCAGGAACTTTTATACTTTCAATTATACAGACGCGCAATATAAATTTTCGACCAACATTGGCGCCCTGGCGAATTTTGCCTACACCTACGGTAAAAATAAGATCAGTTTTAAGAATGTTTACAACCGCATTTTTGACGATCAGTTCCTGTACCGTACAGGTGAGAATTCAGCTATTTCAAGCGATATACGGTACTATACATTTGACTTGATCCAAAAGGCCCTGCTCAAATCTACCCTCGAAGGCGAACATGCGTTTGGAGAAAGAAACTCAAAAATAAAATGGACAGCAGGTTACAGTAATATTATTAATGATCAGCCTGACCAGCGCAAAACCACATATTCACGTAACTCAATATATCGTAATGATCCGTCCGTGCCTTATACGGCCAATGTGCAGGGCACAATAGGCAAAGAGAATGCGCGGCTATTTTCCAATTTGAATGAAAATATTTATTCAGGGGATATAAATTATTCGTTGCCTCTAACCATGTTCAAACAGGCGGCAACTTTCAAAGCAGGCCTGGGTTCGCAATACCGGAAACGAAACTTTGATGTAAGGTTTTTGGGTATGCTGATCAGCGACAAGGTATTGGATGGGGATGAGAGAAACGAGATCGCACAAAGGCCGCTGTCGACACTTTTTGGTACAGATCTGATCAATGCCGGGAAATATGATCTCAAGGAGATCAATGGGGATGCTGATTCATACAACGCCAATTCAAATATAAGTTCAGGCTACATGATGCTTGATAATAAGCTGGGTGAGCACTTTAGACTGGTTTGGGGTGCGCGTGTTGAATATTTTAATTTGAACCTGACAGCGGTCAGCCCATCGGTACCTGTCATCAAACAAAATAATGTTGATGTGTTGCCGTCGGTTAACTTTACATATAGCGTTACCCCCAAAGCTAATTTCCGGGCCGCCTATTATCGCACGCTTGCCCGCCCGGAATTCAGAGAGCTTGCGCGGACAGCATATTATGATTATGAGCTGCTCGCGCTCCAAACGGGTAATCCTGATTTAAAACGCGCTCTTATTGATAATGCTGATATAAGATACGAATTCTATCCATCGGCAGGACAGATCATATCCATATCGGCTTTTTACAAAAAATTCAATAATGCCATTGAATCAAATATTAATGATGTCAACGCATCAACGCCTGAAATAAGCTACCTGAATGTTAAGAAAGCAACGACTTATGGGGCTGAGCTCGAAATAAGAAAGCAGTTGAGTTTTATTGGCGATCAGCAGTGGCTTAAAAATACAACACTTTATACAAATCTGTCACTCGTAAAATCAGAGGTCAGAGATACGGCTCTTATAGGCAATAAGCGGCCTATGGTTGGTCAATCTCCTTATGTAATCAACGCTGGTATTTTACACACGGCATTGGAGAATAAGCTAAGTTTTAACCTATTGTATAACAGGATCGGAGAAAGAATATTTAAATCCCGCGGAGCAAATTTTCCTAATATATACGAGCAATCACGTAACGTGGTCGATTTTCAAATGGGGTATAAGGTCTTCAAATCACGGGGGGAGTTTAAGCTGAACGCCGCCGACCTGTTGAATAACAATTACCTGTTTTTTCTTGATTATGACCAGAATGGCAAGTTTTCAAGCAGAGACAGGATATTCAGCCGATACCGACAGGGTACCAGTTTTTCGCTTGCGTTCAGTTATTCTTTCAAATAGTCCGCAGCAACTGATATAAGCACATTTATTACCAGGCATAAAATAAAATCACACATAAATTTTAAAAAAAACGCAGAATGAAAAAGAGTACATTATTATTACTATTTGCAACAATGCTATTTGCAGCATGTTCAAAAAAGGAAAATACTACTACAGTGCCGCCGGTGGTTACTCCAACAAGCGACGTAGTAGAAGTTAGCGGTGATATCAAAACCAACACAACTTGGAAAGCAGACAAAATTTACCTGTTAAAAGGATTTGTTTATGTTACCGATGCGGCAACTTTGACTATTGAACCAGGTACAATTGTAAAAGGCGACAAAGCAACCAAAGGAACTTTAGTAATTACCCGGGGCAGTAAAATTGAAGCGGCAGGTACCGCAGATAAGCCAATTGTTTTCACATCAAACCTGGGCGCCGGTGGCCGTTCAAGCGGCGATTGGGGTGGAATTATCTTATTGGGTAAAGCACCTGTAAATCCAGCCAGTACTCCAAATATTGAAGGTGGCCTGGATCCGAAAGGCGATGCTGCAAAGTATATTCAATATGGTGGTACAGATGCTAATGACAACTCAGGTACACTTAAATATGTGCGTATCGAGTATGCCGGTATTCCTTTTTCACCAGATAACGAAATTAACGGTCTGACAATGGGCGGCGTAGGTGCTGGCACTACTTTGGATTATATCGAAGTTTATAAATCTGGCGACGATTCATTTGAGTGGTTTGGCGGAACGGTCAATGCAAAACACTTAATTTCAATCGGTGCGCAGGACGACGATTTTGATACTGACTTTGGATTTTCAGGAAAAGTTCAATTCGGCTTGGCGCAGCGTGCACAGGTTATTGCGGACTTTTCAGGTTCTAACGGCTTTGAGTCTGACAACGATGCTGTAGGTTCAAATAACACACCTCAAACCGGTGCTGTATTTTCAAACATGACGATTGTTGGTCCTTTGTTGTCACCAACAACTACTTCAGGCATTAATGCCAATTTTCAGCATGCCGCACAAATACGCCGTAATTCATCTTTAAGCTTATTCAATTCAGTTCTTACCAACTATACCGAAGGTGTTTATTATGATGATGGATTACCTGCAGGTTCAAGCGTTAATGCATCGGCAAACTACCTAGCAGGAAGAAGCGTAGTGGCAAATAACCTCGTATTTGCATGTAACTCAAAAAGCAATGAAGTAAAGGGACAAAATAAGGCATTATTTGAAACAGCCTTAAGAGCAGCAAATACTTTTGATAATACAAAAGGCGCAGCCGACGTGATGACAGATCCTTTAAAATATGGTTCAGATTTTAAAGCTTCAAGCAATGCAAATTTCGGTACGCCAGACTTTACAGTTAAAGCAGGTAGTGTTGCTGCTACTACTGCTTCGGTATATACCAGCGCGAAATTTACAGGAGACGCATTTTTTGATAAAACAGCAACCTATTTAGGCGCATTCGGATCAACAGACTGGTCAGCAGGCTGGGCAAATTACGATCCTCAAAAATTACCTTACACATCCCCGGGTGCGGTAAAATAATAAACAGGGGTTAAATTAAATTTCAGAAGGCTCACTATTTATAGTGGGTCTTTTTTATTACACGATTATACCGATTTGAATGTGATTCCACTGATTAACAGGTCTCTGATCACCGGTTAACCGATCACTGACTCACTATCTCCAGCAACTCATTCAACTCAGCAACCTTCTCCGTCGATCCCAGATTCTCATAAGCACTGATCAGGTTACGTAATATTCTGCGCACTATTTCCGCATTAGAACACGGCTCATAAAATTGCTTTTCAGCTTTTAGGTTCAGTTGTTTCAGGAACATATCCACATCCCGGCGACCGAAGATAAATCCTTTATTAAAGGCATTGATATAGAACAGCACCCCGCCTTCAAATTCGGTCTCCATGGTTTCATCTACATAAGCCAGGATAAAGTGCTGTGGCAGGTTGACACCATAAACCGGTATATCCAGCTTTTGGGCGATGATGGAATAAATAATGGCCAGCGATATTTGATTGCCTTTCTTGGTTTCCAGCACCTGGTTTAAATAACTATTCTGCGGGTCCTGGTGATTGGCCGTATTGCCGCTGAAACCATGAATATTATAAAAAACATGGTTAATGAGCTTCACCTGTTCAGCCGGACTGCTGTCATAGATCATCTGCAGCCAGATGTCGCGCTTAATAGCTTCTATCTGGTTGATCACTTTTTGCTCGTCCAGATCGGGGTATTGGTATTTATTGATGATAAGCGCACCCTGAAGCAAATCGAAGGCACCTCCCTGGTACCATAATTTCAATTCTTCTTTTACCAATCTGAATTGGATCTCGTGCACCAAATCGGCAATACGCTCCTGTTGTATCGGATCAAATGCCTGTTCCCACGCCGACTCAAGGTATTCTATTACCTCGCCGCCGTAGGAAAGTATCTTATCGTGGATATGCTCATATATTTCCCGGTCGGGGTCGTCAAGCAGTTTTATTAAGGAATTGATCTCTTTAGGGTCTATCATATTTCTGTATAAGCTAAAATAGTAAACCTTTGTCTATTTTTACGGCCATGTTAAATTTTAGGTTCGCGAAGGATTACCTGTGGCATCGTTTAGTGGGTAAAAACAGGCACGGAACACATTCGCCTTTTGTTTACAGGCTGGTAGATGAGGTTATTTACGATTATAAACGCAAAGATATTTATAATGATATTGAAAGCATTCGCGCTCAGCTGCTTTCTGACACCAGGATGATAACTGTAACCGACCTCGGTGCCGGATCGCTGGTGAACAACAACAAACAAAAGAAAATCAGCGAGATCGCCAAGAATGCTTTAAAACCACCGAAGCTGGCCCAACTACTTTATAGGCTGGTTAAAGATCAGCAACCTAAAAATATGATCGAGTTGGGAACCTGCCTCGGTACTACTTCGTTATATCTAAAAAGCGCCGCACCCTCTGCTGAACTTTACACTTTAGAAGGCTGTCCGCAAACTGCAAACGTTGCTAAAGAGGTTTTTGAGAGATCGAATATTCAAGGTATTAAGCAAATAGTCGGCAATTTTGATGATACGCTAAAAGGAGTAATCGATAGCTTGGATCAGCTTGACTTTGTTTTTGTCGATGGCAATCACCAAAAAGATGCAACATTAAAGTATTTCGAATGGTGCCTGCCGAAAGTACACGAAAACACCTTGCTGATATTTGATGATATCTACTGGAGCGAAGGTATGAAAGAAGCCTGGGCTCAGATAAAAGCACATCCGCAGGTTACCGTGACTGTTGATTTGTTCTGGATTGGGTTGGTTTATTTTAAAAAAGGGCAGGAGAAGGAGGATTTTTTGATTAAGATTTGAACACGATTAAATAGATTCGAAAGATTAACAGGATTTAAGAATCATGGTTATCAGCAAAATCCATTTAATCGTGTTCAGAACGCTTGCCCCAACCCAATATAAAATCCACTCTGTCTGGCCTCACCGGCCACCTTTTCCCCGATACCATAATCGGCACGAATGCTGAGCCCCTTTTCCGTATCAAAGAAATAACGAACTCCGCCGCCGTAATTCGGTTTTAACGAATTGATAGAAAAATCACCATGCGCCACTTCGCCGGTTCCTAAAAAGCCTACGATGCCTATACGATCGGTAATACGGTAGCGTAGCTCGGTTTGCCCGGCAATAAAGTTGCGGTCGCGGTAGCGGCCGTTATAGTAACCGCGCATCATCTCGTCGCTGCCTAAGGTCGGGAGCAGATAAAACGGTGATTGTCCGCCGGTAAGGCTTTGCTCCTGTATATCCACTCCTAAAATTAGCTTTTTGCTCAGCCTGAAAAACTGTGAATACTCAATATTCAAAAATCCGCCTACATAGTTATTGTTGCTCAGGATACCATGCATCAGGTTATAGTAGGCAGTAATGATGGCACCTTTGGTAGTATAGGTATTGTTGTCGCGTGTATCGAAAATCAAACTCGGTCCGATAAATACACTTGCACCGCCCGATCTGTTCTGCACTTGCGGATCAGTCTCAAAAAATGAACTTGCCGGATCAGCATTGGCATATTTGTAGTTAAATCCCCCTGCAACTATACCGGCGTACAATTGCTTGGTGATCAATTTCTCTGCATCAACATTAAACTTGAAGCGTTTTTCATCTATAAGTTCGCCATTAACCTTGCTGGTGTTGTTGCCAATGCCATAAAAATTGAATGGGAAATGAATATAACTCACAGCGGAATAAACATGCCATTCATTCGCAGGCGAAAAATAGGTAGTGCTCAAACTAAACCGACTTTGTCCTTTGGTGGTCACTGTGGCGTAGCCATATATATTGGATACTTTGGTAAAGCTTTTCCGGCTGGTATCGCTATAGTAGGAATAGAGGCCAGCCCCACCAATTTCTACACCCGTTTCGGGAGCTGACGACAATACCGGCAACACCACAAAACTGCTATGTTTAGTGCTGTCGTTATCAAAATACATCTTATTGATAAACTTTGGCAGCCATTTTATCTGCGCGTTTGCGCTAAATACGCCAAAGGAAAATATAAGTACGGTAAATAGTTTTTTCATAGGCTGCAACGGCGCGAAGATAAAACTCAAATTCGGCATAGTTGTTTACACCGAAAGGTAATTTTGAAATTTAACAGCCAGATTAAACAAAATCTCTAATTTTGCGCCCACACATTACAGCTGAACCATGAGTAACACACGAGGACCAATCTCTCAGTTTATTGAAAAAAATTACCTGCATTTTAATGCCGCTGCATTAATGGACGCAGCTAAAGGATATGAAACCCACCTTGCCGAAGGCGGCAAAATGATGGTGACGCTGGCCGGCGCAATGAGTACTGCCGAACTCGGCATCTCGCTTGCCGAAATGATCCGCCAGGATAAAATCGCTATCATTTCCTGCACCGGCGCCAACCTGGAAGAGGATATCATGAACCTGGTGGCCCACTCACACTACAAACGCGTTCCGAACTACCGCGATCTGAGTCCGCAGGACGAGTGGGATCTTTTGGAAAATCATTACAACCGCGTAACTGATACCTGCATCCCAGAGGAAGAAGCTTTCCGCCGTTTGCAAAAACACATTCATAAAATATGGAAAGATGCTGACGACAAAGGTGAGCGCTACTTCCCGCACGAGTTCATGTATAAAATTTTACTGAGCGGTGAGTTGGAGCAATACTATGAGATCGACCCAAAAAACTCATGGATGCTGGCTGCTGCAGAGAAGAACCTGCCGATCGTCGTACCGGGATGGGAAGACTCTACTATGGGTAATATCTTCGCTTCATACGTGATCAAAGGCCAGATAAAACCTACTACCATGAAGAGCGGCATCGAATACATGGCTTGGCTGGCCGACTGGTATGTAAAGAACTCGGAAGGTAAAGGAATTGGCTTTTTCCAGATAGGTGGTGGTATTGCGGGCGACTTCCCGATATGCGTTGTGCCGATGCTTTACCAGGATATGGAAATGGAAAATATACCGTTCTGGAGCTATTTCTGCCAGATATCTGACTCTACCACATCATACGGTTCATACTCCGGTGCTGTGCCTAATGAGAAGATAACCTGGGGTAAGCTGGATATCCATACACCTAAGTTTATAGTCGAATCTGATGCAACCATTGTTGCACCGCTTATATTTGCCTGGATATTAAAACAATAGTTTTATTATAAAAAAAAGGTAATATTGTATTAACAAACCTAGTTGATTTCACATAAGTAAAAACAGCCAAATCTCAATCTAAAAGCTAATTTTCTCATTTATTTAGAACGATTATAAATTAGATATTACTGTCATTAATTTGTCAGCCATACTGTAATAAATTTTACTTTTGTGCCTGAAAAAGCGGGTTAAAACATACTTGATTTGTCTATTTTCATATATTAACTACAAAACTATTTAGCACAAATACGCTTTATGAGAAGTATCTCATTGATTTTAAAACAATTTTCAAGGCAGGTTATCTTAATAGCAGGTCTTGCTATTTGTGGACTCACAGCCTACGCCCAGGGAGATGCTTCTAAAGGCGAGGCCATCTTCAAATCCAAATGTACAGCTTGTCATAAATTAGATCAGCGTATGATCGGCCCGGCTCTCGGTCCGCAATTGGAGACTGAAACTGATGACAAGTGGCTCACCAAATGGATCCAAAACAACCAGGCATTGATCGCGGCTAAAGATCCTAAGGCTCTCAAGATCTTAAACGAGTATCAAGGTGCTGCCATGACTGTTTTTGGCGACCTGTCTGACGGTGACGTTGCAAACGTTATCGCTTACGTACGTACCGAGTACAAAAAGACAAAAGAAGCTGCTCCTGCTGCCGGCGCTGCCGTTGTGCAAGAAACGGGCCCAAGCAACATCGTTGTTTTCGGTCTGATCGGTGTTATCATCATTGCCTTTATTGTCATCCTGGTATTAAATAAGGTAATCAGCACTTTAGAAAAGTTGGTTGCTAACAGACCAGCACTTGCTCCTGAAGAAGTAGCAGTTGCTGAAGAAGGCCCTTCAAAAGGTGTTCTTTTAGCGAAGATGCTGGTTAAGAATAAGAAATTTGTATTCTTCGTGTGTATTTGCGGAACTATCTTCTTCGCCAGTTGGGGATGGGTTACTTTGTGGAACACCAACGTTCACACAGGTTACCAACCGGTTCAGCCTATCAAATTCCCTCATGATTTGCACGCTGGTGTGATGAAAATCGATTGTCAATACTGCCACTCTGGTGCATACAAATCAAAGAATGCTACTATCCCGTCACTGAATATTTGTATGAATTGCCACAAAACAATTGACAGGCTTTCAACAAGTAAAACACCTTCGAGCGAGATTGCTAAAATATATGATGCTTTGGGTTATGATCCTGCCACTTCTAAATACGATAGCACCAAAATGCATCCTATCCAGTGGGTACGTGTTCACAACCTGCCAGACCTGGCTTACTTCAACCACTCACAACACGTAAAAGTTCAAGGCTTAAAATGCCAGACTTGCCACGGTCCGGTTGAAACCATGAAAGAAGTTTATCAATACTCTCCGGTTACTATGAAATGGTGTATCCAGTGCCACAAACGTACTGAGATCAACATCAAAGGCAACGCTTACTACGAAAAGATGGAGCAGGTTCACGAGCTTATTAGAAAAGGCGGAAAAGTAACCGAGGCCATGATGGGCGGTATAGAGTGCGGCAAGTGCCACTATTAATAAATAATTTGAGAAACATTACAGTTTATATAGCTTAAATGGACAGCAATAAAAAATACTGGAAAGGTTTAGAAGAGCTAAACAACGACCCGGAATTTGTTGAGAAAAATAAACACGAATTTGCCGAGCCTATTCCGATCGAGGACGTTCTTAGCAGCGGTGGTTTGTCAGGCAAAACCCCACGCCGCGACTTTTTAAAGGCACTTGGATTTGGTGTTGGTGCAGTTACGCTGGCAGCTTGTCAGAAAGTTCCTGTACACAAATCTATCCCTTACCTGATTAAACCAGAGGAAATTACTCCGGGCGTACCTAACTATTATGTATCTTCTTATGAAGGTCATGCGATTTTGGTTAAAACCCGCGAAGGTCGCCCAATCAAGGTTGAAGGTAACCCTAACGACTTGCTGTCAAAAGGTGGTTTGAATGCACAGGCACAAGCTTCAGTACTTGACCTGTATGATTACAACCGCTTAAAGAACCCTATCCGTGGCGGTAGCGATACTACCTGGGATCAGCTGGACGGTTTTATTAAAAATGAACTGACTGCTATAAAAGCTGGTGGTAAAAAGATAAAGATCGTTTCATCAACTATTCACAGCCCTTCTACTTTAGCTGTAATTGCTGATTTTATAGCTGCTTATCCAACTGCAAAACACGTTACTTATGATGCGGTATCTTATACCGGTATCATCCAGGCTAACCAGAACAGCTTTGGTAAAGCAGTAGTGCCTCACTATAATTTTGATAAAGCTGATGTGATCGCAAGCTTCGGCGCTGACTTTTTAGGTACATGGGTATCTCCGGTGGAGTTCCAGAGCCAATATGTTCAGAACCGTAACAACAAATCACTTCAAAATAAAAAGATGTCGCGCCATATCCAGTTTGAATCTGGTATGAGCAACACCGGTTCAAATGCCGATACCCGTATCCTGATCAAACCTTCGGAGCAAGGTGTGGCGCTGGTAAACCTGTATAACGAAATTGCAGGAACTACTTTACCAGGAACAAAAGCATTAGGAAATACTAACGCTGCCAAAGCGATCAAATTAGCTGCTGCTGAGTTGAAAGCTGCAAAAGGCAAAGCTTTGGTAGTATGCGGATCAAATGATGTAGCTACGCAAGTGTTGGTGAATGCCATCAACGCACAATTAGGCAGCTACGGAACAACTATCGATCTGGATAACTATTCAAATCAATACAAAGGTAACGATGCAGAGTTTGTAGAGTTTGTAGCAGAAATGGGCCGCGGCGAAGTTGACGCCGTGTTCTTCCTGAATACGAACCCTGCTTACGATTATTATAACGCTGAGGCGTTCAAGGCTGGTTTGAAAAAGGTACGCCTGTCAGTATCGTTCTCGGAACGTAATGACGAAACTTCCTCACTTTGTACCGTTATTGCGCCAAACCACTATTACTTAGAGTCATGGGGTGATGGAAATGCAATTGAAGGATATTACACCGTAATTCAGCCGACTATTAACCCGGTATATGATACCCGCCAGGCTGAGCAGTCATTATTGTTATGGTCTGACAACGCGGTTAAAGATTACTACACTTTCGTAAGAAATACCTGGGATAAAGAATTACAGGCAAAAGGTGGTTTAGCTTCTGGCCTGAAAGGTTGGGAAGCAGTGTTGCAAGCAGGCTTTGTAAAAGCAGCCGCTAAACCTGCCGGAACTTATTCTTTCAGCCGTGACCTGAACGGTGTAGCACAAACCATTCTTAACCAAAGCGGCCGCACAGCAGCAGGCGATGGTAAGTTTGAACTGGAATTATACCAGAACATTGCTATCCGTGACGGTAAACGTGCAAATAACCCATGGCTTCAGGAAATGCCTGAGCCGGTATCAAAAGTTACCTGGGATAACTTCGCTGCCATGTCACCAACTGACATGAAGAAATTAGGCTATGTTCAGGGTGATATCGTAACTATCGAAGCTCACGGTTATTCTGTTGCGTTACCTATATTATTACAGCCAGGTCAGGCCCAGGGAACTATCTCTATAGCTGTTGGTTACGGGCGTACAATGGGTGGCCCTGTAGCTGATGGAGTAGGTAAGAATGCGTTCCCTTTCCAAACATTCTTGAACGGAACTTTCCAGGGAACATCAACAGCATCTCTGACCAAAACCGGTGATTCGATCATCTTCGCGCAAACACAAACGCACCATTCAATTGAAGGTCGCAGTGTTATCCGCGATACCACATTCAAAGAATACAAAAAAGACCCTTCATCAAGCAGTGGTGAAGAAAGAAAACATAAACCATACGAAGATCTGTGGGATGCCTATGAGCGCCCTGCATACGATTGGGTTATGGCAATCGACCTGAACGCTTGTACCGGTTGCGGTGCCTGCGTGGTAGCTTGTAATGCTGAAAATAACGTTCCTGTTGTAGGACGTGACGAGGTTCGCCGCCGTCGTGAAATGCACTGGATCCGTATTGACCGTTACTACAGCTTCGTTGAAGAAGGTAAAGAAATAACAGAAGAGCAGGAAATTTCAGAACTGAAAGATCTTGACAATGTACAGGTGGTTTACCAACCAATGCTGTGCCAGCACTGCGATCACGCACCTTGCGAAACAGTTTGTCCGGTATTAGCTACCGTTCACTCTTCAGAAGGTATCAACCACATGGCTTATAACCGTTGTGTAGGTACCCGTTATTGCGCAAACAACTGTCCGTTCAAAGTTCGCCGTTTCAACTGGTTCAACTACTGGAACGACGCACGTTTCGATAACTACCTGATCAACGAACATACGCACCTGGTGCTTAACCCTGATGTGGTTACCCGTTTCCGTGGTGTGATGGAAAAATGTTCAATGTGTATCCAACGTATCCAGGCTGGTAAGCTGAATGCTAAGATCGAGAAACGTCCTCTGAAGGATGGCGAAGTTAAAATGGCTTGTCAGCAAACCTGCCCAACCAACGCTATCGTGTTCGGTAACAGAAATGATCCTAACTCAGAAGTTTCAAAAGCACTGAAGAGTGAAAGAACATATTATGTGCTTGAAGAATTGAACGTACAGCCAGGTATTGGTTACCAGGTAAAAGTTAGAAATACTAATACTGAGTTAGAAGCTTAATAATAAGATAAGAGATATAGAATATGGCATCTCATAATGAATCAATAATAAGGGAACCGTTAATTACCGGTAACGACATCACGTATGCAAAAATTACGAATGATGTATTGAAACCGGTAGAAAATATGCCTACCAAAGCATGGTGGATTGGTTTCGCTGTAGCATCATTGGCGGCCTGCCTTTGGGTGTTTGCAGTAAGCTGGACATTTTGGTACGGTATCGGTTCGTGGGGTTTAAATAAAACAGTTGGCTGGGCCTGGGACATCACCGGTTTCGTATGGTGGGTAGGTATTGGTCACGCCGGAACCCTGATCTCGGCGATCCTCTTATTGTTCCGTCAAAACTGGCGTAACTCGATCAACCGTTCTGCAGAAGCGATGACGATCTTCGCGGTAATTTGCGCCGCTACATACATCGTAGCGCACATGGGCCGTCCATGGATGGCTGTTTACTCACTGCCGTTCCCCAACCAGTACGGTTCACTGTGGGTTAACTTCAACTCACCGCTTATCTGGGACGTATTTGCGATCTCGACATATTTCTCGGTATCATTAGTGTTCTGGTACACAGGTTTATTGCCGGATATGGCATCTATCCGTGACCGTGCAACCGGTATCCGCCGCAGAATATATTCAGTACTTTCATTCGGTTGGACAGGTTCAGTAAAAACCTGGCAGCGTTTTGAAACTGTATCGCTGATCCTTGCAGGTATATCAACTCCACTGGTACTTTCGGTACACACCATTGTATCCATGGACTTTGCAACCTCACTGGAGCCAGGCTGGCATACAACCATCTTCCCGCCATACTTCGTTGCTGGTGCGATCTTCTCTGGTTTCGCAATGGTACAAACACTATTATTAGTGTTGCGTAAAGTATTGGGCCTGGAGAACTACATCACCATGTTCCACATCGAATCAATGAACAAGATCATTCTTGTAACCGGTTCGATAGTAGGTGTGGCTTACTTAACTGAGTTCTTTATCGCTTACTATTCAGGTGGCGAGTATGAGCAATATACATTCTTAAACCGTTTCGTTGGTCCGTATTGGTGGGCAGGCTGTATGATGTACGGCTGTAACGTACTAATGACGCAAATGATGTGGTTCAAGAAAGTAAGAACAAACATTCCGATCTCATGGGTACTGTCAATCGTAGTAAACATCGGTATGTGGTTCGAACGTTTTGTGATCATCGTGGTATCACTGCACCGCGACTTCATCCCTTCAAGCTGGGCAATGTTTTATCCAACCTGGGTTGATATGAGCGTGTTCATCGGCTCGATCGGTGTGTTCTTCACCTTGTTCCTGTTGTTCATCCGCGTTGCTCCGTCAATTGCAATGGCCGAAGTGAAATTGTTATTGAAGAGCTCCAGCGAGCAGGCTAAGAAGAAACTGATGGATGAAGGCCATGTTGATCCAAGCCATGCTGAATTCTATAAAGAGTCATTAACCAAATTTGACAGTGTTGAACTGTCTCAATATGAAAAAGCATAATAATGAGCAGTACTAAATTTATACTAGGTCTTTTTGATGATCCTGATGTAATGATGCACGGGATTGACAAATTACAAAAGAACAGCGTTCCTATTTACGATGTGTATACACCTATGCCTATCCACGGTATAGAAGCTAAATTAGGAATTAAGCCATCACGCTTAGGTTTTGCCGCCTTTATGTTTGGATGTTTGGGTGGTACAACCATCTTCAGTTTGGTTTATTACTTCCTGGTACACGACTGGCCGATGAACATCGGTGGTAAACCAGCTTTCGCGGTGCCGGATTTTATCCCTGTAACCTTCGAATGGACCGTATTGTTTACCGCATTCGGTATGACAATTACCTTCTTCTTTGCAACACACCTTTTCCCGGGCCGCGCGCCAAGGGTAATGGATTTCAGAGCAACTGATGACCGCTTTGTAATTGCAATTGATGCCAAAGGAAATATCCCTCACGAAGACATCACCAACATTTTAAAAGAAGCAGGGGCAGTAGAAATTAAGCATAACGACAGAAAATATGTTAGCTATGAATAAAATAAAGATATTGGGCATTGCGGCAGTAGCTGTTGCCACTACGGTTGTAATTTCATCGTGCAAAGACAAAAGAAGCACCGGATGGGAATACGCCCCCAATATGTATGAGCATATTGCGTATGATCCCGATCAGCCTAATCCTAACTTTAAGGATGGCAAGACGGCACAAAAACCACCTCAGGGTACCATTCCTGTTGGATTTGTAACTTTTGATTATCCAAATACCAAAGATGGTTATGAACTGGCTGGCACCGAGGTGAAAAACCCGCTGACACAAACCCAGGCTAACTTTGAAGATGGTAAGGTATTGTTTGAGCATTTCTGCTCGCCATGCCACGGTGCGAAAGGACTGGGTGACGGATTAGTTGTTGCTCACGGGTTTCCGCCGCCGCCATCTTATTCAACCGGACAATCATCACGCGGTGGCGCTATGAAAGACCTGAGCGACGGTAAAATTTACCATACAATCACTTATGGTGTAAACGCAATGGGTTCCTACGCTTCGCAGCTTTCACCTGAAGAGCGCTGGAAAGTAATTATGTACGTACACCATTTACAAACTTTATAAGAATTATTATTTAGATGAAGACTCATAACAGTTTTGACGAACAATATCAATTTACCGGGAAGCTAAAAACCGGGAGTTTGATTGCTATTGTTATAGGTGTTATAACCATCATAGCAGGGTTTCTGACAAACCATGCCGAGCAAACATTTGACAACCTATTGCTGGTTGGTTACTATTTTACTTGTGTTTGTGCAGCAGGTGTAATGTTCTGCGCTATACAATATGCCGCACAGGCAGGTTGGTCAGCGGCAATATTACGCGTACCACAAGCCTTTGGTAGAGTATTGCCGATAGCAGGGGTGATCTTATTGATTATCATCATCGCTGGTTTGTCAATGACCCATACCGTTAATATCGATGGTAAAGATCATATTCAACCTTACTTATATGCTCGTTGGGCAACTCCGGACCTGCATATCAAGGACAGTGGCATATACGATCACGTAATCGCAGCTAAAGAAGGATACTTAAATAAACCGTATTTCCTTTGCCGTATCGCTGCTATGATTATTTGCTATAGCATATTTGGCTACATGTTATCTAAATACTCAAATAGTGAAGATGATTTGGGCGGAATGAAATTTTATAACAAGAGCTTCACGATATCTGCGGTATTCCTGGTATTGTTTGGCTTTAGTATTCCGGTATTTGCTTTCGATACTATCATGTCCCTGGAAGCCCGCTGGTTCTCAACCATGTTTGGCTGGTATAACCTGGCAGGCTTGTGGGTAAGTGGTATCGCTGCAATGGCATTGATCATCATCACCCTGAGAAAACAAGGTTACATGTCATGGATCACTACTGATCACATCCACAATCTGGGTTTGTTCATGTTCGCATTCTCGATCTTCTGGACTTATACCTGGTTTGCTCAGTTCCTGTTAACTTATTATGCTAACATTCCTGAGGAGTCAGCTTACTTCTTCAGAAGATGGGAACCACAGTTTATGCCTTGGTTTTGGCTGAATATCGTGATCAACTTTGCTACACCATTATTAGTGTTGATGTCCCGTGACTCAAAACGTTACGAAGGCACTATCAAGATCATGTGTATCATCATCATCATCGGTCACTGGTTAGATTACTGGCAGATGATCATGCCGGGTACTATCGGGCCTAAAGAACACTGGTATACAGAGTTCAGCCTGCTTGAGCCAGGTATCTTTATCGGCTTTGCCGGATTGTTCACTTTCTGTGTAATGACTTCATTGAGTAAGTTCAAATCACTTATTCCTAAGAAGCACCCATTCCTGGAAGAGAGCCTGCACCATCATATATAATTGCTAATTTTACAACGGATATAGAATACCAAACGGATATTAAAAATGGGATTCAAGAAACTTATAAATTCTAAAAAAGCTCTTTCGCTGGTTGCTGCATTTATGCTGTTTGGCACGAATGTACTGTTGGCGCAAAGCACTGTTATAGCAGACCCGGCAGCTCCCGGTTCTTCAACTACGTCAAAAGCTGACATGTGGCTTGGCGTAGGATATTATGTGCTATTGGTATTACTTGCTTGCGTTGTCGTAGCAGTGATAGGCAAAGTCTTAAAAGTATATGACCTTAGCCTTCAGATGCAGGGCAAAAAGGGGATGAACTGGAATAACATCATCGGTGTTATCTGTATCATATTCCTGCTGGTAAGTATGTACGGCGTTTACTGGTCATTTACCGTTCAGGGCAACATGATCCTTCCTGAGTCGGCTTCAGCGCACGGCGGTAAGATCGACTTTATGTTCTGGACCACTACGGTGATCACCATGTTTGTATTCTTTATCACGCAAATATTGTTGTTTGGATTTCTTTTCAAATACCGTGGATCAGACAAACGCAAAGGCTACTTCTATCCGCATAATAATACGATTGAAAAGGTATGGACCATTATCCCTGCTATCGTATTAACTATCCTGGTAGTATTCGGTTTCTTCACCTGGAGATCAGTTACAAATACTGATAACTTAAAAGGTGACATCAATATCGATGTAACAGGCCACCAGTTTGCCTGGGAGATCCGTTATCCTGGTAAAGATGGCAAGTTGGGCCAGGTTAACTATCAATTATATACGCCAAATAATATTCTTGGTGTTAACTTCAAAGACAGAAACAGCTTCGACGATCAAAAGGCTGATACCTTGGTATTGCCTGTGAACAGAGAAATTCGTATCAATATCCACGCTCAGGATGTTATCCATAGCGTTTACATGCCGCATTTCCGTGTTCAGATGAACGCTGTACCGGGCTTGCCTACTTTCTTCAAATTTACACCGACCATCACTACCGCTGATATGCGCAATAGGCTGGACGATCCGAAATTTGAATACTTGCTGTATTGCAACAAGATTTGCGGCGGCGGTCACTATAACATGCAGAAAGTGGTTCGTGTTGTTAGCGAAGGTGAGTATGAAAATTGGATAGCAAGGCAGAAGCCTTACCTATCTGATCAGATAAAGAAAGAATTGCATCTTGCAGATGCATCACAGCCAAACAAGGCAGCAGAGAACAGGATAGCATTAAATAATTAATCAAGAATAGCGATTATGTCAACATTAGCAGTTCACGATCATGGAGTAGCGGGTCACGATCACGACCACGAACATCATCATCATGATACATTTATAACCAAATACGTTTTTAGCCAGGATCACAAAATGATCGCTAAGCAATTCCTGATCACAGGGATTACTATGGCGGTTATTGCGATGCTGTTATCTATCCTTTTCAGGATCCAGCTGGCATATCCTGATAAAAGCTTCCCTTTACTGGAAACTTTATTGGGTCGCTTTGCGCCAAACGGTCGTTTAGATCCTCAGTTCTACTTATCGCTGGTGACTATCCACGGTACCATTATGGTATTCTTCGTGTTAACAGCCGGTTTGAGCGGTACTTTCAGTAACTTATTAATTCCATTACAGGTTGGTGCACGTGATATGGCATCTCCTTTTATCAATATGCTTTCATACTGGTTCTTTTTTGCAGCCAGCGTGATCATGTTGTCATCATTCTTTGTTCAGAAAGGACCTGCAGGCGGTGGCTGGACTATATATCCTCCGTTATCGGCTTTGCCAAAAGCAATGGGCGGTTCTGAACTGGGTATGACGCTGTGGCTGATCAGTATGGTGTGCTTCATTGCATCATCACTGATGGGTGGTATCAACTACGTAAGTACTGTGTTGAACATGCGTACCAAAGGTATGGACCTTTGGAAAATGCCGTTAACAGTTTGGGCTTTCTTCCTGACTGCTATCCTTGGTGTGTTATCATTCCCGGTATTGGTTGCAGGTGTGGTATTATTGATATTCGACCGCAGCTTCGGTACCAGTTTTTATCTATCAGACATTATCCTGAACGGTAAAATTATGCCGTATGAGGGTGGTAGCCCAATCCTGTTCCAGCACTTATTCTGGTTCCTGGGGCACCCGGAAGTATATATCGTAATTATGCCGGCGATGGGTATATCGTCGGAAGTTATTGCAGTAAACTCACGTAAGCCGATCTTCGGTTACCACGCGATGGTTTACTCACTTATCGGTATCACTACGCTGTCGTTCATCGTATGGGGTCACCACATGTTCGTAACCGGTATGAATCCGTTCTTAGGTGGTGTGTTCATGATCACGACATTGATCATCGCGGTACCATCAGCAGTAAAAACATTCAACTGGCTGGCTACATTGTGGCGCGGTAATATCCGTTTCACTCCGGCTATGTTGTTCGCTATCGGTTTGGTGTCATTCTTCATCTCAGGTGGTATCACAGGTATATTCCTGGGTAACGCTGCGCTGGACATCAACTTGCACGATACTTATTTCGTTGTAGCTCACTTCCACTTAGTAATGGGTTCGGCAGCGATATTCGGTATGCTTGCCGGTGTTTACCATTGGTTCCCTAAAATGTTCGGAAAGTTAATGGACGAAAAACTAGGATATCTGCACTTCTGGTTAACATTTATTTGCGCTTACCTGGTATTCTTCCCAATGCACTTTATGGGCCTTGACGGTGTGCCACGTCGTTATTATGCAATGACTGAGTTCCCTGCATTTAACCGCTGGCTGTCTGTTAATACCTTTATTACCTGGGCGGCTATCACCGCAGGTTTGGCACAAATTGCATTCCTGTACAACTTTATACATTCCATTTTCTGGGGTAAGAAAACTACCCAGAACCCCTGGAATGCTACTACCCTTGAGTGGACTGCTCCGGTAGAACATATCCACGGTAACTGGCCTGGTGAAATACCAACCGTTTATCGTTGGCCATATGACTACAGCAAGCCTGGACATGATGCAGATTTTATTCTGCAAACTACGCCGTTATCAGAAACTATGAGCTCTAACTTACCTCATGATTTCGAAGATAATCCTGCCGGGCTTTCTCAGTATAACGAATGGACAAAGACGCAAAGATCAAGCGAAGAAGTAAAATAGTGAGTGGTGAGTAGTGAATGGTGAGTAAACCGCAATTAACCAATCACTGATTATCTAGTTAACTAATTAACTAACCACGATCTGATCTTTTAGGGTATCTGTGGCGGAATTATTTTCCAAACAGGTACCCTAAATTTTTAGAATATATAGATGAATATAGCAGTATCCCAAAAAAGGTTCCAAAAGATCAATCTTATCACAATTGTTCTGCTTTTTGTATTGATACTTGCCGGAGGAGTTGTACGAAGCACAGGTTCAGGAATGGGTTGCCCCGACTGGCCGAAATGTTTCGGGTGTGTAATACCACCAACAAATGTTTCACAGCTTCCCAAAGATTACAAACAGAAATATCTTGCCGGGCGAATAGCAAAAAATCAACGTTTTGCTAAAACACTGGATGTCTTCGGGTTTAGCGATCTTGCTACACGCTTACGCCAGGACAAATCTATATTAGTGCCTGAGGAGTTCAATGCAGCCAAAACCTGGGTAGAATACGTAAACAGGTTGCTGGGCGAGATTACAGGTATGGCTTTATTGGTCACAGCTATCTATGCATTCAGCTACAGAAAAGTAAGTAAAACAATCGTAGTGCTCAGCATTTTCAACGTAATACTGGTAGGGTTCCAGGCATGGTTTGGCTCTATCGTAGTGGCTACAAATTTGGTGGCATGGACAATTACTGTGCATATGATGCTGGCATTAGCAATACTGGCAATAGCTATATTGACTTATCACATGGCCAAAACTAATGGGAAGCCGAAATTAAATACCTCGCCTATCATTCATGTCATAATGCTGATTGCAATAATTATATCTGTAGCGCAGATCATGTTTGGTACTGAGGTAAGAGAGAAGATTGACGCCGTATCAACCCGCATGCGCGGCTATCGCGATGGCTGGGTGAACAGTGCCGGGCAGATATTCTCTCAACACCGTGATATCGCCCTATTGGTATTGGTAGTTAACATCATGCTTTATGCATTGATACGCCGTCATTTCAGCAGGCATTCGGTTCAGCAGCAGTTAATGAGCTTTAGCTTCCTGGTCATTATGCTGCAGATAGTAACAGGTATCATTCTTTCATATTTGGCACTGCCGCCATTTGCACAGGCATCACATATTTTATTGGCGAGCTTAATGTTTGGTGCACAGTTTTATTTAATGCTGAACCTATACAGGTCGGCTAACGGACAGGGGGTAAGCAGATGAAGTGGAAAGATTTTTCAAAGCTGATCAAATTCAGGCTGACATTTCTCGTAGTCTTCTCTGCATCGATTACGTTCCTGATCGGCAGTAAAGCCAACGCGGAAAACCACGGGCATATCAATTGGATGCACTGGGCTATGCTGATCGTAGGGGGCTTCCTGGTAACCGCTGCTGCCAACTGTTTCAACGAGATCATAGAGAAAGACTATGATAAGCTGATGAAGCGCACCAAAGATCGCCCTATCCCAGCCGGTCATATGACTACCGGGCAAGCGTTGATCCTCGGTTTGGGCATGGCATTAGCAGGCACCTACTTATTAGGGAGCTTAAATTTGCCTACAGGCTTGCTATCAGTTTTCTCGATATTATTTTATGCTTTTGCGTATACACCGTTAAAACGTGTTTCACCCATAGCAGTATTTGTAGGAGCTATACCTGGCGCTTTGGCACCATTTATTGGTTATGTGGCTGGTTATGGTACGGTAGATCAGATCGCGCTGATCGTTTTTGGTATCCAGTTCGTTTGGCAGTTTCCGCATTTCTGGGCAATTGCATGGGTATTGGATGATGACTATAAACTGGCAGGCTTCAGATTATTACCTACAGGTAAACGTGATTTGGGGAGTGCCATCATTACTTTCATCAGTACGGTGATCATGTTGCCGGTTAGTTTGCTGCCAACCATTTATGGCTACGGGGGATATTGGGTTTTTGGCGTGTCATTAGCCTGCAGTTTAGTATTTTTGTACCTCGGTTTTCTGCTTTTAATTAAGCGCGACATCAAATCGGCACAAAGACTGATGTTTGGATCGTTTTTTTATCTACCGATAGTACAATTAATGTTTTTGTTTGATTTTTTAGGAAAGTGAGATGATGGCTCAGATACAACAAGAGAAAGACAGGTTGAACCTGGCACCGAAAAAATTTGTAATGTGGCTGTTTGTGTTTGCTTCGTTCATGATATTCGCTGCATTTACCAGCGGTTTCATCGTATACGTTGGCGGCAAAGGCGGCCATGGAATAAACGTGATATTACCAGATGTATTCAAATACAGTACGGCGGTAATTATTATCAGTAGCTTAACATTATTTTTAGCGTCGAGAGCTGCAAAAAGGTTGGAATTTGGAAAACAACGCCTTTTTTTGTGGATAACGTTTGCCCTGGGCATTGCGTTTTGCGCTATACAGTTTGACGGCTGGTATATCCTGACTAGCAAAATGGGGATCTATTTTGTTAATCCGAATGCAGCGCGTTCATTTATATATATCCTGACCGGCGTGCATATTTTGCACATATTTGCAGGTTTGATGTTCCTGCTGGGAGCATTGATCACAAGCTATCGCAATAAGCCACAGGCAATAAACCTATACCGAATGGAAATATCCTCAATATTTTGGCATTTTCTTGATATTATATGGATATATCTATATGTTTTTTTACTTTTGAACCAACATTAATAACCCAACAATTAAGTACAAATGAGTACAACAGTATCACAAATAGACGAAGTTAAAACAACGCCCTGGGCGGGTGGCAGATCGCCGTTCGCAGTAGAGTACGGCAAAATGATGATGTGGTTTTTCCTTCTATCAGATGCCTTTACTTTTTCTTCATTATTGATCTCTTACGGAGCGTTACGTTTCAGTTCTAATGCATGGCCTGCACCGGACCTGGTTTTTCAATCAGTTCCATTAACAGGTATTGAGCATGGCGCACCGCTTGTGTTTGTGGGTTTAATGACCTTTATCCTGATCATGAGCTCTGTTACAATGGTATTGGCAGTTGAAGCCGGTCACCGTAACGCAAAAAAAGAGGTGATCTGGTGGATGATCGGAACCATTATCGGCGGTTTAATGTTCCTGGGTTGCCAGGCGCTGGAATGGACTCACCTGCATCATGAAGGCTTTTGGTGGGGCGCGATACCGGATTTGAAGACGCTGGAAGAGCTTTTCCACGGATCGCCGTCTACTACTTATGCGCATCAATTTGCAAATCTATTCTTTACCATAACGGGATTCCACGGTTTCCACGTATTTAGCGGTGTGGTAATCAATATCATCATTACTATCAACGTGTTGAAAGGTACTTACGAAAAACGCGGCAGCTACCTGATGGTAGAGAAAGTTGGCCTTTACTGGCACTTTGTAGACCTGGTTTGGGTATTCGTATTTACTTTCTTTTACCTAGTTTAAATTATTATTGTATGTCATCAGAAACTATCCATACAGAACATCATGATGATCATGCCGAGCATGACACCATGACCAAAAAAAGAATTTGGAATGTATTTTTCATCTTACTGGGCATAACAGTAGTTGAGTTCATTATAGCACTGTGGCTTGTGCCTCAGCACCATATTCCGGTTAGCGCAGCCAACCCGATTTATATTGTGCTTACATTGTTTAAGGCATTCTTTATCGTAGCTTATTTTATGCACTTAAAGTTCGAGAGAATAGGTTTAGTGTTCGCAATTATAGTCCCTGTTTTGTTTATCATCGGTTTGATCCTGGTGCTTACAAATGAAAGCCACCACTGGATCGATCTGAGAATGTAATGAGCAAATTAAGCTTAATAAAAAAAATATTAATCCTGGTATTGATCTTAGCTCTACCGGGATTTTTATATTATTTACTAACCGTAAAGGGTAAAAACCGTTATCATCCCCTGGCCAAATTCGGTCCGAAGGAGATAGCGAAAACAACCCATCGTGTTAAAGGGAAAGACGTTCCGGATACCATTTATCATACCCTGAACGACTTTAAGTTGACTGACCAGGACGGAAATCCGGTCTCACCAAAAACATTTGACGACAAGATATTTATAGCCAACTTCTTTTACTCCAATTGCCCCAATATTTGCACCACGATGAATGCCAATATGGACAGCCTGTCAAGGGCTTGGGTAAAAAATAAGATGGTTTATTTTGCGTCAATAACAGTTGATCCGGATAGGGACACCGCCCCAGTATTGAAGGAGTATTCAAAGAAATTTCCAGGTTCGGCAAAATGGTTTTTCCTGACGGGGGATACCAGCACAATTTACCCGCTGGCCCGTACCGGATTTTTGGTAAATGCGTTAAAGGTTGATAAAGATAATTTCATCTATTCGGATAAGCTGATACTGATCGATTCACACAAGAGAATAAGAGGATATTATTCCGGCGCGTCTATGCCTGATGTACTCCGGCTGAATGATGAGATCAAAGTGCTTATCTCAGAAGAATTACTGGCGAAAGACACGCCACTGTATTAATGAGTGAATGAGCGAGTTAGTGAATGAGTGATTTAATAATGTATCATTCACTAATTCACTCATTCACTAACTCACTAATTAAAAAGACATGACTGATAAATTTATATTTCGTTTCGTTGCAGCCGTTTCCGTATTTGTGTTTTTGGTAGTGGTTATTTTAAACCGGCATTTGATACCCGGACCGGCAACTATCCCGTCATTTATTGTTTACCTGCCTAAGCTGAACGCGATATTGAATGGCACTTGCAGTGTGTTGCTACTGACATCGTTTTACTTTATCAAACAGGGAAATATCACGGTTCACAAAAGGATCAATATTCTCACTTTTTGTTTATCGTCGCTTTTCCTTGTTTCTTATATTCTGTTCCATTATCTGAACCCTGAAACACGGTTTGGCGACATAAATGGTGATGGTATTTTATCACCCGAAGAAAAAGCGGCAGTAGGGAATATCAGGTATGTGTATTACGTGATCCTGACCACGCACATTATTCTGGCAGCAGGCGTATTGCCGCTGATATTACTAAGCTTTTACCGGGGATTACAGATGCAGGTAGAGAAACACAAAAAACTTGTGCGGTGGACTTTCCCGATCTGGCTTTATGTTACTGTTACCGGCGTGATCGTTTACTTTATGATCGCTCCGTATTATCCTTTTAGATAAATTTTGTCTCATAATTCAGAATATAATAGGTAATTTTGTCGTCATGAAAGGCATTAGAATTTTCCTGGTTTCAGTTGCTTTTAGCCTGATGATCTTAGGCTCTGTTGGCGTGAAGGCGCAGTGCGCTATGTGTACCACTGCAGTAGAATCAAACAACAAAAGCGGAAGCAATGCTACTCACGGACTCAATAACGGTATTATGTACTTACTGGCTGCGCCTTACCTGGCAGTGGCTGTTGTAGGCTACATTTGGTATAAAAAATACCGCCGCCGGAATATCGAGATGAACGTTCCCCACGAGAAATTAAATTTGAACTAAGACTCGCCTGTCTTTTTGCTTTCGTGAATAATTTCAGATATTCACACAGATTTCTTCTGTCATTCTATCATCCCGACTAAGCAGTTTTTAATCTATGAGGATCAACCCTGAAACATTCGGTTTTTTAAAAAATCTGGTACAAAATAACAACCGCGAATGGTTCCAGGAACACAAAGATCAGCACGACGCAGCCCGCCAGAATGTAATCGAATTTACAGCTGAGTTGCTAAAGCAAATACACAAAGTTGACCCGTTGGTAAACGAAGAGGCTGATCCCAAAAAATGCGTCCTGAGGATATACCGCGATATCCGTTTCAGACAGGACAAAACTCCATATAAAAACAATTTTGGCGTAAGCTTGCCTACCATGAGTTCAAAGCCCGGAGGCGTGGAGTATTATTTTCATATTCAGCCGGGTAAGTCAATGATCGCCGGCGGATACTGGATGCCGGAGGGTGATCTGTTGAAGAAGATACGGCAGGAGATTGATTACAATGCAGCCGACTTGAAAAAGATCATCGACGAGCCTGAATTCAGAAAAATGTTCGGGAACTTCCGCGACCAGGAGCAACTTAAGACTGCACCACAGGGATATGCTGCAGACAATGAGAATATCGACCTGCTGCGACTGAAAAGCTTTATCGTAATGTATAACGTCACGGACAAGTTTTTGATGAAGGAGGATGCACCTAAACAATTAGCAGAAATATGCAGCAAAATATATCCGCTTAACGTATTTTTAAGAAATGCACTTGCTTAACTCTTAATAACCATTCACACCATGAGGATCAAATATTATTTATTAGCTCTTATCGCATGCGCAACCTTGCATTCATGCGTACCAACCAAAAAGTATAAAATGGCCCTGGCTCAGCGCGATTCGCTGCAAAACCGTACAACCAGTTTGGAGTCACAGGTTTCGAGCCTGCAGGCAGATACCATGCACCTGCATCGCCAGATAGCGGAATTGCAGGGTAAATATAGCGATTTGACCAGCAGCTATAATAAGTTGAACGACAACTACAGCAGCAGTTCGAGTAAGGTTAGCGAATTGTCGGGCGACCTGAAAAAACGTGAGGCCCGTTTAAAAGAAGTAGAAGAAGCCTTAAGAAAACGTGATGAAGCAGCCAACGCGCTGAAGGATAAATTGCAACAAGCGTTACTGGGCTTCCAGAACAGCGGATTAACCGTAGATATCCGCGACGGAAAGGTATACGTATCATTAGCTGATAAATTGCTTTTCCCATCAGGCAGTATTGTGATTGATGAGCATGGTAAACTGGCCCTGAATCAATTGGCCGACGTGCTAAATAAAGAGACCGATATCAATGTAGCTGTAGAGGGGCATACCGACGTTAAAAAGGTAATTAACCTTGGCCAGATAAAAGATAACTGGGACTTGAGCGTACTGCGTGCCACCTCTGTAACCCGTTACCTGACCGAAGTAGAAAAGATCGATCCAAAGAGACTGACTGCTACAGGTAAAAGCCAGTATCAGCCAATTGATCCGGGTACAACGCCAGATGCTTTGGCAAAGAACAGGCGCATAGAAATTGTGCTCACGCCAAAACTGGATGAGTTGTATAATTTGATCAAACAATAATACAGAGCCCCTGAACAAGGGGCTTTCTTTTTTTGTTAAAATAGCTATGAAAACATACGCCATCATTTCCGACATACACGGCAATTCGCTCGCTTTTGAAGCTGTTTTAAAAGATATCCGATCGCGCGGAATTGAAACGATCATTAACCTGGGCGATTACTTCTTCGGTGCACTGGAGCCTGAAAAAGTTGCTGAAATGATGCGTGCCAACCCAATGCTTTGCATCAGCGGCAATACCGACCGTGAGATACTGCAAGCCATCGATAGCGACTTTACCAAAGACGGCATGAATAGGGTAAAGGCTGATCTTTCCAACCAAAGCATCAAATGGCTGCGCAGTTTACCGAAGACTTCAATTTGTGATGGACTATTTTTCGTTTGCCACGGAACGCCGGAAAGTGATGATGAATATTTGTTGGAGAAAGTAACACAGCATGGCGTATTTGTTTATAACGACGAAGAACTAATAGCTAAAACAGCACATATAAAAGAACGGGTCATACTTTGCGGGCACTCGCATGTAAACCGGGTGATCTATTTATCGAATGATAAAATTATTCTCAATCCGGGTAGCGTAGGTTTACCAGCCTACCTCGGCACAGGCGAGCATCGTTTCGCCATGGAGTCCATGACACCTCACGCCAAATACGCCATTGTTACTGCTGATGGGGATAACATCAGCATAGAACAGGTTCTTTGCGCATACGACTGGCATAAAGCTTCAGAAACAGCTCGTAAAAATGGTAACGAGAAATGGGCACAGTATTTATTGTGGGGAAGGATGCCGAAGGAGTTAAGGATTGATTAGCCTAACCAAAACATAAAAAATTATGTCATTTCGAACGAACGGAAAGGGGTAAAGCGACGGGGTGAGGAGAAATCTTATACATCCTGCATTTCCGCTATACAAGTAGTATAAGGTTTCTCACCTACCCTTATACGCCAACCATCCCGCAGCAGGTTCGAAATGACATTGCTTTTATAATTCTATTAAAGTTCAATCTCTTCCATCAGTGTATGAAACAACGCAAAGCGTTCCTCAAACTGTGCATTGTGCGCTTTGTGGATATCTTCCATGTGCTTATAGTAAAAATCGCTGTAACGTTCAATAGAATCACCCTGATACTGGATGCAATAGGTAATCCCCTCGTTTGGCGAATCCAGCACGGTTAAAGCTTTAAAGCTTTCAAAAGCACCGGTAGCCATTATAGCAGGTATATGATTGGTTTTTATCCATTCGATCCATTCGGTTATAATGGCATCGTCGACAATAAAGGTCTCGTTGTAAACTAACATGCGGTAAATGTACGACACGATTGTAGGATTTTTATGATTATCGAGATTATCGACTTAAAAAAACTGACACGGAGATTTGTGTCTGCCAAGAATTCACTCATTCACTAACTCACTCATTCACTAATTAAGCTAAGAGGCGTCCGGTTTGTCACCTCTCAGCAACCTGAACCGTTTCCTGGCCTCGTTGATCCACAAGCTGCCGGGATAATCGGTAATTACTTTCTGATAGAAGGCTTTTGCCTGTTCTTTGTTGTTGAGGTGATTCTCATACAGATCGCCAAGCATAAAAACTGCGTCATCAGCCCAGAGGTTATTAGGGTGATTTTCAATGATCTTTTTTAATGGGGCAACTGCATCGTTAAAGTTTTTCTGCTGGATCAGGATGCGGGCCTTCGCCATCAGTATATCATCGCTCAGGTTGTTGCCGGGGTATTTAACATCGATGCTATCCAGAACTGCGACCGCTTTTTCGGGCTGCTCAGCAAATATCTGTAAATCGGCGCGGGCATACATTTTCAGGGCCTTGCCGGAGGTATCGGCAAATAGGTTATCAGTGATAAGCAGAGATAGATTTAATGCATCATTAGCTATCAGTTGGGAGGTAGCGGCTTTCAATACATCCAATTCTCTTTTTGCAAAGTCCAGGTCGCCAGTATAATAGGCCAGCTTCGCATTCCTGAATTTCGCATCCTGTCCGATGGAAGTATTGGGGTAAGCAGTTTCAACCTGACTATATAATAGGGTGGCTTCCCATTGTTGCTTATTCATCAGGTATACGTCGCCTAAATCAAGTTTGCAACTACTCAGCAGGTTTGCCTTCAATCCAGGTATTTTTATAGTTTCTTCAAGCAGCTTTTGTGCGTCGTCCAGTTTGTGGAGTTTAAAGGCTTGCAGGTTGGCCAGCTTTTGCATAGCAAAAGCGGTGTTACTGTTTTTGCCGAACTCACCTATCAGATCGAGGTAGTCTTTCTCTAATCCTATCAAATCAGCCTGTGTGTATTTACCCGCTGTAACCAATAAGTTTTTGGTATTGATCTGCTCGATCTTTGCAGGAATATAAAGTGGGTTATCGCGCCCTTTACTAATAATATATTGATAGCCCCGTATGGCAGCATCATAAGCATCGTTAGAAATTAACGTTTGGCATAATTCAAAAATACTGTTGCCATCATCGTTTTGCCTTCTGCTTAATGCCAGCGCCTGGTCTAAAGCCTGGTCAAATTGCTTCTGTTGCAAAAATTGCCAGGTAAGCAGGTTGATATAAACAATCTGCTGCGGATCCTTCTGAATGCGTTTGAACAGGGCAACCTTGAGCATATTATAATCATCCTCGCCATCATATACCGATGAAAGCGTATTCTCGGCCTGGGTTATAAATGCAGGATTAGTTGGCAGGAAGTTCAAATACTCTTCGGTAAGTGCAACCTTGTCCCTTTTAAACCGGTACAGGTTGATCAGTTCAAATGAATAAAGGTTATCGTTATGCAATAGTTTGCGCCCTTGTTGGAATATTTTGACAGCATAATCCACATTTTCGGCCTGGTAAAATTGCGTAGCCAAATTATTGATCGCTCCGGCATCCGCAGGCAGGTTTTTGATCAGATCATCATAAATAGCGTTCGCTTTATCGTTATCCCCCTTCTGCGTATATACCTTTCCAAGCCATATACTGTACTGGTATTCAGTAGGGTGTTTACGCAGCATCTTCTTTGCGACAGACTCTGCCTCATCGAACTTTTTCACACCCAGTAAACCGTTCAGGTAATAAACAAAATAGGCCTCATTATCCTGTTTGTACAGTTTTTGATAGATATCAAGGGCTTTCTGAGTTTCGCCATTGGCCGAATATTGCCTCGCTAATTGCAGGTCGTTGCCTTGCGCAAAAGCGATTGATCCGCAGGAAAAAAGAAAGAAAAATATGACGAAAGTCCTCTTCATTAAATCAAAAATAATCAAATAAAGCCAATTTTATGGCAGGCAAAGCCGTTACCTACTTAAACGTTACAATGCGGTAAAATTGTAGTGACATTTTGAAACGATTGAGTAATTTAACTAAGTTTAACCTAATATAGGATTCCGAATTTATTGTTGATGATGCTGACCAGGCTGCGAATTTTATTAACTGTTGTCATTATATGCTTACTTGCAGCTTGTAAGGAAGAGCATATAAAGCAAATACCTATTAGCGATTTTTTCAAAACAGCTGAGAAGAGTTTTTTCAGGTTATCCCCTGATGGCAAATATGTTTCGTACCTGAAACCTTACCAGGGGCGACAAAATCTTTTTATACAATCACTGGCTGACGGGAAGGAGCAAATGGCCACTTCTTTCAGTGATTATTCGGTACGCAACTACTCCTGGACCTACAATAACCAGATCGTCGTTACCCAGGACGTGATCTCGCTCGATCAATACAAAATGTACTCGCTGGATGTGCCGGATATGCAATTGCGTGATATCCTGACGCTTGAAAAAGGCCGGATAAACATCCTGAACAATCGCAATAAAGGCGAGCCTGATGTAGTTACCATCAGCATGAACAAACGCGATCCGGCCAATTTCGATATTTACCAATTGAACGTAAAGACCGGCGAGCTAAAACCTTACCTGGTTAACCCGGGTAACATCACAGAATGGTTCCCGGATGATGACGGCAAAATACGGTTGGTAAAATCATCAGACGGGGTAGATGAAACCATCCTTTATAGGGCAAACGACAATATGCCGTTTAAACCCATCATCAAAAGTAACTTTGTTAACAGGGTACAGCCAGTCGCATTTACAGGTGAGAAAAGTAATTTTTATGCCTTGTCGAATGTGGAGCGCGATAAATCAGCTTTGGTAGAGATTGATGCAAATACGGGCAAGGAGCAAAGGGTAGTGTTCTCCTGTGATAAAACTGATATTGCCAGGGTTGATTATTCAAAAGATCAGCACAGGTTAGAGATTGTGGGCTGCGAGGAGGAAAAGCCCAAAAAGCATTTCCTGGACTCGGGCATGAAACTTATTTATGATACATTATCTCAACACCTGCATGGCACGCAGATAGATATAGTGAGCCGGGACAGTTCAGGAAATAAATTCGTCTTCTTTAGCTATACCGATAGAAACCCGGGCACTTACTACCTGTATCAACGGGATAACGGTAAAATAACCAGCCTGGGAAATATCAACTCATCTATTAAGCCGGAGGACCTTTGCACGATGGAGCCAATTAGTTTCACAGCAAGGGATGGACTGGCGATCAATGGTTATCTTACTTTGCCTAAAAGAAGTAAAACTACCGACTTGCCGGTAGTGGTATTGCCGCACGATGGCCCATGGCGCAACAGGGACAACTGGCGGTATAGTGATGAGGTACAGTTTTTGGCGAATAGGGGATATGCCGTGTTCCAGGTGAACTATAGGGGTTCATCCGGGTATGGGAAGGAATTTTACAGGGCCGGATTTAAACAGGCCGGCGGAAAAATGCAGGATGATATAACGGATGGGGTTAACTGGCTGATTAAACGCGGCACGGCCGACCCTAAAAAAATAGCTATATTAGGGGGCGGTTTCGGTGGCTTTTGCGGATTATATGGCGTTGCAAATCATCACGAATTATATAACTGTGCGGTTGTGCAATATGGACTGATCAACTTTTTTACCTATATAAAGGATGTTCCGCCTTATGTGAAACCCCGCTTGCAGATGATGTATGAGATGATAGGTAACCCGGAAACAGATGCAGAACAATTGAGGGCCATTTCTCCCGTTTTCCATACGGATAAGATCAAGGCGCCTTTATTGATCTTCCAGGGGGCAAAGGATGAATCTGCGAATATAAGCGAGATGAACCAGTTTGTGCGCGAGCTAAAAAAACAAGGAGTGAACGTAACTTATTTCCTGAAACCAAATGAACGTAAACCTTTCAGAAATGAACGTAACCGTATGGAAATGTATACTGAAATAGAAAAGTTCCTGGATGCTAATATGCATGTAAAGAACTAAATACGTTTGTAATGGCCCCGCAGCAGAGTGTTTACCGGAAAAACTTCTCATTGATCATTGCTTTCCTGATCCTGATATCGGCGACATTTATCGTTGCGCTTTTTATTGCATACGGGCTGACCTCTACCTACGTTGAAAATGAGTTTTCATCAAAGAAAATTGATGTGCTGGAGCAAACGATGAAGCCTTATAACGACTTCTTCTCGAACCGCATTCCGGAAATTACTTATTACCAGGGTTATTTGGATTCAACCTCGGCAGCAAAATACTCAGGCACTGTATTTAACGACTATCCATTTGTTCGCCGCATTATATTTTATGGGGTCAGTATTGGTAGCACGACCCCGCCGCAAAAAGGGCTGGGTGTAAACATCAATTCGATATATGAATACTGGCGGAACAAAAACGGTGTTATGGTTGGTGTGAAAAAAACTATACCCGAAAGCCATGTAGATTTTACTTCCATGTCTGCCAAGCTGAATAGTTTTGTTGCCTTTGCAGATACAACCAGGGAGCCCACACAGGATGAAAAATTCAGAACCTTTTATGACATCCAGCCGGAAAAAATAACCTATCTCAATATCCCACGCCGTGAGGAGGTTAAACGATACCGGGAAATACAAAAGGGCGATGCTCAGCCATCAGAATACAAGCAAAACATGCTGACGTTTATTTTGAACGAGCATGCGCTTAAGGTGGTGAATACACACCCGGAATTATATAAAAATATTTATCTGCGGCCTGTAGTGTATGATCCGCTGGATAATTCTGTTAACAAGATCACTACAGAAGTGCCCCTGACGGGCGGGTTTGCCGATTATAAATTATATTTCAGTTCGCCGCTGGAATACCTGACCGCCGAAACCAACCGCCGGTTTATGCCAATTGCCGCGATGGTATTGCTGATCTACATTTTCCTGATATTGATCGGTTGGCTCATCTATCGCAACCTGAATGTGAATATGAAGTTGTTCAAGTTGCAGTACGACTTTATTAATAACCTGACGCACGAGTTTAAAACACCCATCAGCGTAATAAAAATAGCCGGATCAAACCTGCGTGGCGATGGCAATCTGAGCGAGCGGCAGCTTAAACACTACGGAAAAATACTGGATGAAGAAGCTGACAAGCTGAATGACCTGATGACCAAATTGCTATCATTCACGCAAATTGAGAATAGGTCTATCAGTCTTAAAAAAGAGGAGGTAAACCTGGAAGATTTTACCAGGGGATATATCGATACCTTCCGGATAAAATATCCTGATTTTAAGCTGGATTATAAAATAGATAAGGTTGCCAACTTTTATACGGATCCGGTGTTGTTGGGTAGTGTATTTCAGAACATGTTGGAGAATGCCTATAAGTATTCGAACCCAAAACGCAGGGAGATGCACATTAAAATAGTGCCGGGAAAAAGGAACAATATCCTCTTCTCATTCAAGGATAAAGGCATAGGCATAGCCCGTGAGGAGATGGAAAATATATTTAAGAAGTTTTACAGGATAGAAAATCAATATAACCAGGACGGAAGCGTGGGGCTGGGTTTGGCATTCTGTAAGGAACTGGTTAATTTTATGAATGGAGAAATAACAGTAACTTCAAAGGTGAATGAAGGTTCGGAGTTTATTGTTAACCTGCCTTATGCAAGTGCCGAATAATGATCAAAATTGAATTATGGAAAAAGAAATAAAAATAGCGCTGGTTGAAGATGACGAAAACCTGCGTTTCCTGGTAGCCGAGCGTTTGCAATCGGAAGGCTACAAAGTGCTTGAAGCTGATAACGGCGAGGATGCCGAAAAAATGATATTGGAAGAGCAACCGCACATTGTGCTGCTTGACTGGATGCTGCCTGGCAAACAAGGCGGTGAAGTATGCAGCGCGATAAGAGAACAAGGCTTCGACAAACTAGTGATCATGATGACGGCTAAAGCGCAGGACGTGGATAAGATCGAAGCATACAATTTCGGCGTATCCGACTATATTACCAAGCCATTTAATATGGATGTTTTGGTAGCGCTGATCGACAACAAGATCAAGTTCTCGTTAAACAGTGAAAAGCCTGAGGCGTATAAATTTGCCAATATGGAGCACCACCCCAACACGCACCTGCTGATAAGGGATGGCCGTAAGATCGAGCTGACCATTTTGGAAAACCGCATATTGCTTTACTTCCTTAAAAACAAAAACAAGGTAATCAACCGCGAAGAGCTGATGATGGAAGTTTGGGGCTACAACGCTGATGTAAATACCCGTACGCTGGATATGCACATCGTCCGCCTGCGTAAAAAGATCGAAAACAACCCGGATTCGCCAACTTACCTGCAAACCGTTAGGGGTATCGGGTATAAATTTGTTTACGAAGGGTGATTAGATTTTAGATTTACGGTTTACGATTTTAGATTTAGATAGATCTGTGAATTGTTGAATTGATGGAACTGCCTTTGCATATCGTATTGCAGTCACCGCCTCCGGGCGTTCACTTTGGCCTGCAAAAAGGTTCGGGAAGCAAGTATGAAACGGTGCAATTGCAGAAGTCAGGTTCCGGTGATTTGCATTTTGATTTGGCCGTCACCATTCGAGGCGACAGGATAAAAGATCAGACACCAAGGTTCGGCGGTCCTTTTGCACAAGGTTCATATCCTGATAATTTTATTTATATCGACATCGGCACTTACGCCGGGAAGGAAGATACATGGTCGCGGCGACTCAAAATTCCTTTGGCAGGGATTACCTGGGATGTTGTAGATCAGTTTGCTGCAGACCCGAAGCTTATATTACAAACGCGTGTCCCCGGCACAGCAAAGGATGGATCGCCAACTTGTGCTACTGTGAAGCCTTTTGCGGGGTGGAGGGTGGTTTGAACACGATTCGCATGATTACTTGATTAACATGATTTTCTGCGTTAAGCAAAAGATCATGTTAATCCTTGAATTTTATAAATCGTGTTCAGACAATTTCCTATACGCTGTCGACAAAATAAATTCCCCAAAAAACGATTTCTGATCAATTACCTGATATTGATGCTGATCAAACTGTCTCTCAATATCAGGGAGTTTCTTTGCTTCGATGCCGCAAATCAGCCTAAAGAAAACAATCATCGACCTAAGCAAAAACGCCTGCCACCATTTGCCGGTCGGCCTGAAATCAGTATTGAGCCATATGCAGTCGGGCTTCAATCTATTGTTGACATGAGTGAATACCCGCTGTAAGGTTTGCTCTGTGAAATTATCGAAGAGGAAGGGTGTGAAAACGACGTCATAAACCGTATCAACCTCAATATTCTCAACCGGCTCATTAATGAACGTTACCTTGTTGCCTCCAATGTTCCGCTTTTTAGATAGCACCATCATATTCGCTGATATCTCAACGTAAGTGATGCTTAAGCCTGATAGATGCACTTTCCCTATCTCTTCCAATATCCATCCTGTGCCGCCGCCGGCAATTAAAATATTTGAGTTTTCAGGGATATGTTTTAACAGGTAAACCTGCGACCGCACCAACGCTTTGCCATAAACCAGTCGCGAAAGACGGTCGTAAAACCAGGCGGAGTTATCGTAATTGGCGGCCATAGATGTTCAATAAATAAACCTCATGTCATTTCGATGAGCCCGACGGGCATTGAAAGGGAAGGCGAAGAGAAATCTTCTACAAGCGACTCGCAGACTTTGCATGGTGTATAAGTTTTCTCCTCACCCCTTTACTCTGCCCAACTCGTTCGTCGAAATGACATAGTTTTATAGTAGAGCAAGAATAGTTTATTAATTCCATAATGCGTTGGAGTATTATTATATTTAGTGCAAGTATCCTTCAAACATCATCCCAATGAAAACAATTTTCAGGCTGATTTTTCTTCAAATTATTCCATTATTCTTTGTTTCATCCGTTTTCGCACAGCAAACTAAACCCGATGATAAATACAACCGCCAGGAAGTGATGATCCCCATGCGGGACGGCGTGAAGTTGTTTACGGTGATCTATACGCCGAAAGATCAAAAAGAGAAACTGCCCTTCCTGATGCTGCGGACACCTTATGGAGTAAAAGAAAACCGCAGCCCTGAGAGACAGGGCTATATCAAAGACATGGCTGAGGATGGCTACATTTTTGTTTTCCAGGATATCAGGGGGAGGTATTTATCCGAAGGTACTTTTAAAATGCAACGGTTTAGCCGCGATAAAAAAGACCTCAAAGCTATTGATGAAAGCAGCGACACTTATGACACCATAGACTGGCTGCTTAAAAACGTTCCTGAAAATAATGGCAAGGCGGGTATGTATGGCATTTCTTATGATGGATGGACAACCATTATCGCCGCTACTGATCCGCACCCGGCAATGGTGGCTGTATCGGAACAGGCAACACCGTCGGATATGTTTATGAATGATGATTTTCATCACAACGGGGCCTTCCGATTGAGTTATGGTTTTGAATATTCAGTACTGACAGAGGCTGCCAAAACCGATTCACTTTATAATTTCGGCGAGTATGATACCTACGATTGGTACCTGAAACTAGGGCCGCTATCCAACATCAACAAAAAATACGCCCACGGAACTTTGCCAACATGGAATAACTTTATAGAGCATCCAAACTATGATGAGTTCTGGAAAAAACAGGCGCTAGCTTATCGCCTGGACACGCCCAGAATAGCTACGCAGCATGTAAGCGGCTGGTGGGACCAGGAGGATATGGTTGGACCGCAGGATGCTTATAAAGTGCTGGAGAAACGCGACAAGAACCATAAAAATTTTATCGTGATGGGTCCATGGAATCACGGTGGCTGGGCAGGGGGCACCGGGAAGGCCCTGGGCAATATTAAGTTTGATGACCAGGAAACGGGCGTTTATTTCAGGAAAGAGATACAGGCCAAATGGTTTGCCTGGTACCTGAAAGGAAAAGGCGATGGCAAATTTGCCGAAGCCATCAGCTTTCAAACCGGATCGAACAAATGGAAGAACTATACCGCATGGCCGCCAAAAGAGGCAACGAATAAGAATATTTATCTGCATGCCAACGGTAGGTTATCATTCGACGCACCATCAGCCAAGGAAAGTAAATTCGATAGCTATGTGTCTGATCCGGCTAAGCCTGTTCCCTATCGGGCAAGGCCTGTTGAAGAAACCTACGGACCGGGATCGCGCTGGTACCCATGGTTAACCGAAGATCAGCGTTTTGTACAGAACCGCCCGGACGTGCTGAGTTGGGAAACTGATACGTTGACGGAAGACATCACCGTAACAGGCAACCCGCTGGCAAAGCTATTTGCAGCTACAACCGGTACCGATGCGGACTGGGTGGTAAAACTGATCGATGTTTATCCGCAGCAATATAAAAAAGAGCTCAAAATGTCGGGCTATGAATTGATGATAGCGGACGACGTGTTTCGCGGAAGATTCAGAAAAAGCTTTGAAAAACCCGAGCCGATTACACCCAATAAAGAGGAATTGTATACCATTGATCTGCATGGTGTTGACCATGTGTTTAAGAAAGGTCACCGGATAATGGTGCAGGTGCAGAGTACCTGGTTCCCTATCATCGACCGTAATCCGCAGAAATACGTGCCGAATATTTATAAAGCAACAGCGGCCGATTACCAGAAAGCAACCGAGATGATCTATCATACCACAGGTGCAGCATCATGTATCAGTTTGCCGGTGGTGAAGTAGCAAAGAATAAAAATTAAACCCTAATTATGACCAATAAACAAAGCATTATAACGCCAAAAGGTAAACGATGGAAGCATAATGTATTAATGTCGATTGTAAAGGCCAAAGAGTTTCCAACCAGGCTGCGGCTGTTCCATATCCTCCGGAGAGCTTTGAATGTAGACCTGCTGTTGTATAAAACCCCATCCGGATTAAACTTACTGCTGGACTTTAACGATTGGGTGCAATCCCAGATCTATTATCATGGCAATTATGAAAAATTAAGCCTGGCTGCTTTTAAAGATTTGGCTAAAGAGTCGAAAGTAATACTAGATCTGGGCGCACACATCGGTCAGTATGCATTGGAATGTGCGCAGGAGGACAAGGCAAAAGAAAAGCAGATCATTGCGGTTGAAGTCAACCCAAAAACGTTCACCTATTTACTAAATAACATACAGATAAACGATTTTACCCAGGTGAAACCCGTATTGGGGGCACTGTATAATGATAAAAGTATCGTCAACATAGGCATCCCGGCGTATTGGAATATGGGCAATACCCAAATATCATCAGAGGATAGCCAGTTTGATAGTTTTTATTCTGCATCGCTTAATGTCCATGAATTACTCCGGAGATTTAATTTAACGCAGATCGATCTCGTCAAAATGGACGTTGAAGGGCAAGAATTGAACATTATAAGTGATTTCTTTGATAACAAGGTATATCCTACTAATATCATTTTTGAATTTATCCCCACACATTATGATTCTGCTCAAAGTGTTGTTCAGTTGCTAAGTAAAAATGGTTATGAAATAAGGGATATACACGGGCAATTATATGATAATGCCGAGTCGGTAACGGAGCAGAATTTGATAGCTAAAAGAGCTGAAAATATGGGTCAATAAAGTGTCTTGTATAATTTTATGAATTTTTTCTTTGAGTACATATATTATAGAATGTATCAGGCATATTTTAAATGGGACAAAGCTGGTGCTGGCAGAGCACTTTGGGGAATTACAATGATCCAGGTGCTTATTGTTTCTGAAATAATATGGGTAACCCTCAGGGTTTTTTTTACGCATCAACAATTAAAACCTTATGGTAAGGAAATAGCTTGGTTCTTTGTTATAATTGGAGTTGTGTTTTTTATTTTGAATAATAGAAAGTATGCAGGAACATATGAAGGGTATCATAATAAATGGAAAAACGAATCTGAAAATAAAAGAATATTTAAAGGATTTCTGGTCGTTCTCTCTCTTATAGCACCATGGATACTTTTTGTGTTAATGGCAAACTTAATTAGTTAAAGTTGCAGTAATTATGAAGATCATGGTTTACGTATAACAGAAAACAATGCAACGTTATCCTAAAATGATGTCGGCAAGCTTTTTTTTTATATCATACTACAAAACCAACTTAATCGTTAACATAGAAATCTAAATCTTTACCCTTTATCACGATTCATGTCACGGTTCAAATTCCTGATTATTGCTTCCATTTTATTTTGTCCCGGAATACTCATGGCTCAGACTCCTGTGATAGATTATTCGCGTGCAGATAGCCTGGCATCGACCGTTAAATATGAGAATGATATCAACCTGCTTACTAAAAAGCTAACCGCGCCTTTTCATGACCCGTTCCTAAAGGCAAGAGCTATTTTCGTATGGATAACAAGTAACATTGAGTACGATTACAAATTCTTCAACAAGTATGAATACAAAGGCCGCGAACCTAGAGGGTTTCAATGTGAAGGCGATAGCATTGAGTGTGATATTAAAAGGCAGGTATGGGAAAATCAATATGTGCTTAGGGTACTTGATAAACGCAAGGGAGTTTGCCAGGGCTATTCTATGCTGTTTGAAAAAATGTGCAAAATAGCCGGTCTTGAATGCTGGACGGTTCCTGGCTATGCGAGGACAGACGAGGACGAGGTTGGTACTCCCGGAGAACTTGATCATGCCTGGAACGTAATTCTTTTAAATGGTGTTTATTATCCCTTAGATGCAACCTGGGCCGCAGGTTCCTGCTCGAAGGATGAAGATGGTAAACTGGATGATTTTACGCCGAATTTCAACGATTATTACTGGCTTACTCCGCCTGAAAAATTCGCCCGGAACCATTTTCCGGAGGATACCAAATGGGTATTGGTTCATAATTTTACAATAGAAAAGTTCTCGGCCAATCCCTATTATTCTCCCGCTTACATTGATAATACCGACCTGGTAACACCTGCCACAGGCATTATCAACGCAAAAAGAGGTGACACTATCCGGTTTAAATTGAGGCACAAAGAGCGTATATATGAATTGCAGATCAATACAAACCTTTTTACTAATCCTGAAATATATTCGGTTACCAGGGTTAAGAAGAAGTTCCAGGTCGAAATTGATACGCTTGCATTGAAGGCGCAGCAGTATGTCAACTTTAAATATGACGATGGATTATACGAGTTCGCTTACGTGGTCAAAGATTCTTCGCTGGATTATATCGACATCATTTTCGATAAGAAGAAGGTAATGCGGTTTAAGATGAAGCGTTGAAAGTGCGAAGCAACTAATAATTAGTGTTCACAAGCGTTCACGACGTGTCTCGTCCTGAAAAAAGTTGACACTTTTTGATTATACAAGTATATGTTTTTAAGATTAGTCCTGTAATAGGTTGACACTTATTAAAGACTTATTGTTGTTTGTTTGTCGTGTTAAGATGTGG